>Ga0224512_10002108_pt1 | contig 18483 bp, 17 predicted proteins | sample SF_May12_sed_USG_4_FD_169103 | JGI IMG/M metagenome (GOLD analysis project Ga0224512, IMG submission 169103) | Sediment microbial communities from San Francisco Bay, California, United States - SF_May12_sed_USGS_13 | ecosystem: Environmental > Aquatic > Marine > Sediment | place: USA... | reverse complement strand
GCCCCTGACGATGCCGTCGAGAACGTCGCCGCCGGCCGGAACGTACAGTATCAGCGCCGCCATCGCCGTCTGCAGCGACAGCGCCACAAAAACCGTGCGCCGCTTGACCTGCCCGCGATCACTCGACAACAGGAACGCGATGCCGAGTACTACGCACACGCCGACCGCACTCATGACAATTCGCACGGCCTATCCTTAAGTCAGGAAAGAGGGCCTGGCGCGCATTTTCGGCCAGAGCTCGCGGGACGGGCGTTGTTCATCGAGAATGAAGCGCAGCGCAGCGAGCCATCTCGATGCGCAATGCCCGGACCGCGGGCAACGTCTCTGTGGCGCTGGGCAAGGCCCGCGGGACGGGCGTTGTTCATCGAAAATAAAGCGCAGCGCAGCGAGCCATCTCGATGCGCAATGCCCGGACCGCGGGCAACGTCTCTGTGGCGCTGGGCAAGGCCCGTGGGACGGGCGTTGTTCATCGAGAATAAAGCGCAGCGCAGCGAGCCATCTCGATGCGCAATGCCCGGACCGCGGGCAACGTTTCTGCAGCGCTCGGCAAGGCCCGCGAGCAGGGACGTGTTCATCGGAAATAAAGCGCAGCGCGGCGAGCCATTCCGATGAACAAGCGTCTGCCGCGAGCCCAAAACTCTAGTGATGCGGCGATTCAGGCTGGAACGTGCTTTCCCCGTACTACTCGATACGCGTGTCCTCGACATAGTCGCCCTCGAGCGCCATGAGCCCGATCAACACGAGAATCGCGACGGGCGGCCCGAGTATCGCGAGCTTGAGCGCAAGCCGTTCCCACTGCATGTGCATGAAGATCGCGACAATGAAACCCGCCTTCACGAACATGAAGATCAGAATCAGCGTCCATCGCGTCACTCCCTCAAAATGCAGGTAATCCACCATGTAGGAGAAGAAGCTGACTACGAATAGCAGCGCCCATATCCACAGGTAGATTTTGATCGGGTGTTGTTGTCCTTGCTCTGCAGCCATGCGAACGCCGCTCCCTTACCAGAGATAGAAAAATGCGAAAATGAAGACCCAGACGAGATCGACGAAGTGCCAGTAGAGACCCGCGATCTCGACGATTTCGTAGTTGCCACCGCGCTTCTCATAGAACCCGGTCTTGACCCGCGTCGCCACGACCATCAAATAGATGACGCCCGCAGTCACGTGCATGCCGTGGAAGCCCGTGATCATGAAGAAGCTCGAACCGAACTGCGCTGCACCCATCGGGTTACCCCAGGGCCGTACACCTTCGTCAACGATCAGCTTGGTCCATTCGAAAGCCTGCATGCCGACGAACGAGGCACCGAGAATCGCGGTGGCGACCATTAGCCAGAATGTCTTGTTCCTGTCTTTGCGGTAGCCCATGTTGACGGCCATGGCCATCGTGCCGGACGAGGTGATCAGTATGAACGTCATGATCGCGATCAGGATCAGCGGAATCGGGTCGCCGCCGAAAGACAGCGCGAATACCTCACTCGGGACGGGCCACGGGTCGGTCGTCGATATGCGCACGGTCATGTACGACACGAGGAAGCAGCTGAAGATGAACGTGTCACTCAACAGGAAGATCCACATCATCGCCTTGCCCCAGGGCACGCCGAATACCTGTTTGTCCCTGGAGAAGTCGTGAACGACGCCGGGAGTGCCGCCAGGCTCCAACGTCGCCGCGCTACCTATTACCGCTTCTGACATAGGTGAAAGTCCTTGATGATTATGTGGATAACAACATGCCAAACAGGAACAGCCATACCAGCAACAGGAAGTGCCAGTAGACGGTGCAAAGCTCGATGCTCTCACGAACCGCTGCGGCGGCAGCCCCGCCGGTAACCCGCAGCGTCGCGCGCGCCCAGACATACATGCCGCCGATAATGTGTAGTGCATGCACCCCGGTCAGCAAATAGAAAAACCCGTTTGCGGGATTGCTTGAAATATATTGACCCGCAGCACCCAGTTGCCGCCACGCGATCAGTTGCCCTGCGATGAACGCGATCGTCAAAACACCGGTCAGAATGAGCCCGGGCTTCAGTCTCGAAGCTTCGTCGCGGACCGCCGCGTTGCGTGTCCACTGAAACACAACACTTGCCAACATCAGTAATATCGTATTGATCCACAGCAGCCGGGGTTCAGCCAACGGGATCCAGTCGCCGAAGTCCATTCGCAGTGCGTACGCGCTGACGATCAATGCGAAAAATGAGGTAATCACCGCGAGCAGCGTGGTCAGGCCGACTACCTTCGCGCTCGCGCCGAGCGGCGCCTGGTTTGCCGACTCGCCCACCGTCTCGGCGACCCACGGTTGCGTGTTGAAGGACTGCTTCAACATCCAGCCGATCAGCCCGGCGAGTATGACTGCGACAATGACGAGGATGAATTCCACTAATGATGAACCCCGTGGTCGCGACCCGCAGGCGCCTTGTCCGGCGGCACGTTTTGCGGAATGTAGTCATCGTCATAGCCGGGGACGCTGTAGTCGTAGGCCCAGCGATGTACCTCGGGCAGATCGTGGCCCCAGTTGCCGTGCTTCGGCGGCGTATCCGGCGTCTGCCACTCGAGCGTCGTCGCGTGCCAGGGATTCGGGTCGGCCTTCGGCCCGCGCGTCAGGCTCCAGATTACGTTAGCGAAAAACAGGATCTGAGTCGCGGCGACGAACAGCGCCGACATCGTAATCCAGGCATTGAGGTCCTGTGCCGAGTCGGGCAGAAACTCGGTATTGCCCATCGCGAAGTAGCGCCGCGGTACACCCTGGAAGCCGAGATAGTGCATCGGCAGGTAGATCGAATAGGTGCCGAGGAATGTCATCCAGAAATGCCATTTGCCGAGCGTCTCGTTGTACATTTTGCCGGTGATTTTCGGCCACCAGTGATAGATTGCCCCGAACACGACGAGAATCGGTGACACCCCCATGACCATGTGGAAGTGCGCAACCACGAAGTAAGTATCCGACAGCGGCAGGTCGATCGTAACGTTGCCGAGGAAGAGGCCCGTCAATCCGCCATGGATGAACGTGAAAACAAAACCGATCGCGAACAGCATGGGTACGCGCAGGTGGATGTTGCCTTCCCACAGCGTCAGCACCCAGTTATAAACCTTGATTGCGGTGGGCACCGCAATGATCAGTGTCGTCGTCGCAAAGAAGAAACCGAAATACGGATTCATGCCGCTGACGTACATGTGATGCGCCCAGACGATGAAGCTCAACCCGCCGATCGCGATGATCGCCCAGACCATCATGCGGTAACCGAAGATGTTCTTGCGCGCATGCGTGCTCAATAGATCGGAGACGATGCCGAACGCCGGCAGAGCGACGATGTACACCTCGGGATGACCGAAGAACCAGAACAGGTGCTGGAACAGAATCGGACTGCCGCCTACGTAGCCCGGATCACCGCCCATGGAGCTGATCGCCGGCATGAAGAAGCTCGTGTGAATCGTCTTGTCGAGCAGCATCATGATCGCCGCGACCAGGAGCGCCGGGAACGCAAGCAGGCCGAGCACCGTGGCCATGAAGATGCCCCAGACGGATAGCGGCATCCGCATCAGCGTCATGCCGCGGCAGCGCGCCTGCAGCACGGTTGTGACATAGTTCAGGCCGCCCATCGTGAATGCGACAATGAACACGCCGAGCGATGCGAGCATCAGGACGATGCCCCAGTCGACCCCCGGCGTGCCGGACATAATCGCCTGCGGCGGATAAAGCGTCCAGCCGGCGCCCGTCGCGCCGCCGGGTACGAAGAAGCTTATGACCAGGATAATGACCGACAACAGATAGACCCAGTAGCTCAGCATGTTCATGTATGGGAATACCATGTCGCGTGAACCGCACATGAGCGGAATCAGATAATTACCGAAGCCGCCTAGGAATAAGGCCGTCAGCAGGTAGATCACCATGATCATGCCGTGCATCGTAACGAACTGGTAATAATTCTCCGGCGTGATGAAGGAAAACGAATCCGGAAAGCCCAGCTGCAGGCGCATCATCGCCGACAAGACGAGCGCGATTACGCCGACGAAGATTGCGGTACCGCCGTATTGGATCGCTATGACCTTGTGGTCCTGACTCCACACGTACTTGGTGATGAAAGTCTGCGGATCGTGATGTTCAATCTCGTGGTCACGATCGGCTATTGCAACGAATGCCATCCTGGTTCCCTCAATAACGGTTACTGTTCAGTCGGTATCTCAGAATACGAATCGATTAGAGCGTATTGATATAAGCGACGATGTCGTTAATTGCCTGATCGTCATGCAGGGTCTTACCCATGAAACCCATCTGCATGCCGTAGTAATCGGACGGGTGCGAGCCGCGTACATCGTCCCGGAAATACTGAAGCTGACGCGCGACGTACCAGTCATTCATACCGGCCAGGCGCGGCGCGTTCATAGCCTGAATCCCCTGGCCCTGCCCGCCGTGACAATACGCGCAAATGCCGTAAAGTTTCTGGCCGTTTGCGACATCGCCCTCGATCGTCTTCGGCGCCGGCGCATCCGGGAAGGTCTGAATGTGCGCCATGACGTTGTTGGTCGCAGCGTCGTCGGTCAGCGTCGCGGCCATCGCGACCATTTGCTTGCCGTACACGTCGCCCTCGTGCGTGCCTCTGAGGCCCGTTTTGTAGCTCATGATCTGCCGTTTCAGGTACCAGGAACTCTGGCCCGCGAGCTTGGGAGCGTTCAGAGCAACGAGGCCCTCGCCTTTCTGGCCGTGGCACGAACCACAGACTGCGTATTGAGCGGCGCCGATCGCGGCATTGCCGGCAGCGGCAGATGCGATTTCGTTATAAGTGGGCTGGCGATCCAGCCAGGATTCGAAATCGCCGACCTCATCGACGATAACCGCACCGCGCATTGCGTAATGCGCGATACCGCAAAGTTCTTCGCAAAGCACTTCGAAACGACCGGTCTCGGTTGGCGTCAGCCAGAGATAGGTCTGCATGCCGGGTACGAGATCCATCTTGACGCGAAACTGTGCGACCGCGAAATCATGCAAAACGTCTTTCGAGCGCAACAGAATTTTGACGGGCCTGTCGACCGGAAGATGCACTTCAGGGTCGTAGACGAGCACATCATCCTTGCCGTTCGGATCATCGGGATCCATGCCGAACGGGTTATCGGCGGAGATGCGTTCGGCGTCGACCTCGCCGAACTTGCCGTCATCGCCCGGGAATCGGTACGTCCAGTGCCACTGCTGACCGATTGCCTCGACCTCGTGTGCCTCTTCGGGGACTTCAACGAATTTCGCCCACACGACGAGGCCCGGCGCGAGCATCGCCGCAACGCCGACGGCCGTCAGAAGGGTGAGAATGGTCTCGAGCTTCTTGTTTTCCGGCTCGTAGTTGGCCCGCGCACCCTTTTTATACCGAAAGCGAATGATCGCGTAGGCCATGAACAAATTGACGGCTACGAAAACCAGGCCCGTGACATACAGCGTGATATCGACGGTCAGGTCGACAAGCCCCCAGTTGGATGCCAGATCCGTGAACCACCAACCGCCGTCGGCATTCTGGCTGTACAGGTGGAAGATAACGGAACCGACGACGAGCAGAATCAGTACTACAGCGAAAGCCATATTTCGTACATCCCTCTGATTAGCCTAAAGTGCTCCGACAACAATCAACGTTGTGGCCGGTTGCTGGTTATAGTTCAGTTCGCGCTTTTTGTGATTCGCAAATTCCCTGTCGCGTCGTTTCCGGTCGGAATTTGAGTACGTCGTGCGTTTTACTGACACCTGCGAACTGTTTACCGTTGCGGAGGATAGAGGAATCAGGCATCGATTTCCACAGCTTCCGGGCTGCCTGAGGCCGTTGTGGATCCGGTTTTCCCGGCGCTGATCCGGGCACCGGCGCGGCAGGCGACCGGCAGCGCGCGCCTGAAACTCCGGCTCCTCAGATCCGCGTCTGATCCGCGGCGGCACGCGTGGCCCCGCTGACCAGCAATGTAACGACGATTCCGGCCAGGAACCCCGGCACGGCCTCGTAAAGCCCGAAAGACTGTTCTTTGAACGCCAGAACCCAGATGACGCTCGTCAAAAAACCGGCCAGCATACCGCCGGCAACGCCGGCACTCGTCGTGTGCCGATAGTAAAGCAGACACAGCACGACGGGACCGAACGCCGCACCCAGGCCCGACCAGGCGAACAGCACAAACCAGAAAATGAACTTGGCTTCCGGGATCGCGAACGCGACACCGACCATTGCGATGATCAGGGTTACGAGCTTGCCGATGCCGGCAAGCTGATGATCACTCTTGCTGCTGCCGAAGATCTTCTGTATCGCGTCGCGAACGATCGCTGAAGACGCGAGCAGCAGCAGAGAATCGACCGTCGACATGATCGCCGACAGTACGACGACGAGCAGCACTCCGGCGATAGCGGGCGAAAACAGTTCACTGGACAAGGTCGGAAAAATGCTCTCGGGATCGTCAAGTCCCGGAAACAGCGCGCGACCGGCGATTCCGGCGGTTACGGCACCGAACGTAAAGAACAGCAGCACGATCACCGAGACAATTCGTGCTTTTTTCAGTTCTTCGTCATCGCGCGCCGACATGAAACGCACGAGGAGCTGCGGTACGCCGAGGAACGGCAGGCCGATCGCCACGAAGCTCACGATGCCGACCCAGCCGGCGATACCGCCGTCTGCAAGCGAGAACATGTTCAGTAATGCCGGGTCCTCGGCTGCGAGTGTTGCGGTGACGTTCGACCAGCCGCCCGCAGCGCGAATCGCCACAACGGGCACGATGATTAGGCCGGCAAGCATCAGAGCGCCCTGCAGCACGTCCGTATAAGACACCGCCTTGTAGCCACCGACGAATGTATAGGCGGTGATGATGACCGCACCGATGATCACCCCGGTGCTGTAATCCATGCCTACGAAACCGGACAGCGCTTTGCCCGAGGCGACCATCTGCGCCGTGACGTAGGTCGTCACCATCACCAGAATGATCACGACCGCGATGCTGCGGATGACGTGTTTCGGGTCGCCGACGCTCGCGGCCAGAACGTCGGGTACCGTGATCGAATCCGTTTCGTCGCTGCGCCTTTTGAGCCGCCGCGACACGAGGCCCCATGACAGTGCGATGCCGGTGATCTCGCCGACGACGACCCAGTATGCCTGCGCACCCACCGCGTACCCCATGCCGGTCAAACCGAGGAGCAACCAGCCGCTCTCTCCGGTCGCATTGGTGCTGAATGCGACGACCCAGTACGGCAGCTTCTTGCCGGCGAGAAAAAAACCGCTGAGCGTGCCCGTTTCGGCTCGGCTCCAGATCGCGAAACCTGCAAGCAGCAGCAGGTAGATGAGCAATACGAGGACGGTTGCAGACACCGGCTCAGTTTACCGTCGGGGCACGTGTCGACGCCGGTGTCACGCTTCGTCGCGGGTGATGCGCCCGGCAATGATGCCGGCGATGAGTAAGAACATGCCGATTCCGAACAGGTACTCGGGAAACACGCGGAATATGCCGCAGTAAATGATCAACAGGATATTGACTATCTGAAACGCATTGATGATTTTGCTCTTGCGAATGACGGCCTTCGGAAAACGTATGCGCGAGATCATGAGTAGCGCCAGCACGAACATCCCCACCGGCAGATACAGCTGCAGCGGTAAGGACGCGGCGATGTCTTCATGGCGAATCAGCACAATGATCGCCGACGACACGAGACCGCCGCCCGCGGCGGTGATCGGAACGCCCGCAAACCATCCCGTGCGCGGTTTTGAACTCGTCAGATTAAAGCGCGCCAGGCGCATCGCGCCGGCGAGCACGAACACGCCCGCTGCCGCGAGCAGGACCCGGAACTGGCCGCTGTCGGTTTCGATGCCCCCGAGCTGCATGCCCGCATTGATGACCACCATGGCGGGCGCGACACCGAAAGACACCAGGTCGGCCATCGAATCGAACTCGGCGCCGAAGCTGGAGGTCGCTTTGAGTAACCGTGCCGCGATACCGTCGAACGTGTCGAGTATCCCACACCAGACGATCAGCCACGCCGCAAATTCGAGATCGCCAATCTGCGATGTGACGATCGAAGCGAGCCCGAGAAGCAGACTAAGCGCCGTAAAACCATTCGGAATCGTGTAGCGCAGAACTCCCAAGATCCGCACTCCCGCTTGGTCACAGAGAACGTGGTCCATTCTGCATCGCGGACCCCCGATTATCTAGCCCGGACCCGGTCGACGTCGGGCGCTGCCGGTCAGCACAACGGTCGGCGCGCACGCCACAGCGGCGCACCGCTCATTGGCGCCGCGGAAAACGCCCTGATTGCATACCGATCGGCCCGCGCGGCATCACGATCTGCATCGGCACGTCGTCACGGATGATGTCGACGACGACCGATTCGCCCGGAGATCCCTGCAAGGTCTGCGCGCTGAGGTCAGCGATGTCGAACACGCGACTACCGCCGTAGCGCACGATCTGGTCGCCGGTTTGCAGGCCGGCGGCCTGACCGGGCGACGATTCCAGCACACGCGTTACGGCAACCGCAGTCGGCCGACCATTGGCCTGCAGGTAGCGCTCGTAATCGGCATCGCCGAGTTCGGCTCGCAGCATTGAATTCGGATTCATGCTCGGGTCGAGGCGATCGATCGGCGAATCCGAACGCCTGGCATCGAAGCGCGCCTGCATAGCCTCGACTTCGAGTTCTGCTTCGCGCCTGAGAATCCAATCGGCTCGGTCTGCTGAGAATCCCGCCTCGACAAGAGCACTCATGCGTGCCTCGCCCGAGCGCTCGGCGCGCCGCGGCCGGAAACCATCGGGCGGGAGGCGATCATTGCGCGCTTCCACCGTGTCACGGCGCTCTGCCCTATTATCCTGAGCGCCGAGCCGGTCGATTTCCGCAAACAGCACCAGCAGTTCGTCTTCAAGAAGCTGGCGGGCGTTGCGCTCCTCGGCGATAGCGGTCTCGAGCGCACGAATCCGCTGTTCTGTCACGGCCGCCTGGTCGAAGTAATCGCCGCCGTTCACACTCCCCGAGACGGCGGATCCGCCGTCAGGCATGCGCTGCATCCAGGATGCGAGTGCGAATCCCATGATCAGACTGACACCGATCGTGGCGAACACCTTTACCATGAGTCACTACCTCCGCTCGCCCGTCGCAGCGTCCCGAAACGCGTTGGCGACCAATTCGCTGACACCCGAGCACATCGGTCCGGCTGTTCTCCGATGCTGAATTGTCGCGATACGCGGCACTCGCTTATAGTATCTGCCGTGCTTGTTAGACGCCCTATTTTCGTATTCGTTGCGCTGATCGTGACAGCGTGCTCCGACCGGCCGGAATCCGGACGGGTCGAGCAAGTCGATGTTATCGCGTCGGAATTCCTGCAAGGATACTACTCGCAGTTTCCCGAGGAAGTTTACGAAGTCGGCTACCCCGACGCGCCTGTCGATCGATTCGGCGATCATAGCGAACAAAGCCTTTTCGCGTGGCATGCGCGCGTCGATGCCTGGCTAAGAGCACTCGATGCGATCGATCCGGATTCGCTTCAGGGTACGCCGGCCGCACTGACCTATGCATTCACGCGAGAGCGTCTGCATGCGCTCGTGGCCAGGCGCATTTGTCGAATGCAGCTCTGGAATGTCAGTCCGACGTGGACGGGCTGGCAATACATGTTTGCCGGGACGCTCGCCGTGCAGCCGGTCGACTCAGCTGCCGAACGCGCGGCAGCGTTGCGCCGCGCCGGCGACATCGCGCGGTACCTGCAGACGGAAATCACCAATCTGCGGAGCGGACAGGACCTGGGCTATGTCGCGCCCCAGAGCAATGTCACCGCGGTCATCGATCAGGTGACGACGCTGATCGAGACGCCGAGCGATGACTCGCCGTTTTTCAGTCCGGCTGCGCGTTCCGGCGATGCGGAGTTCGTCGCCGAATATCGGCAGATGCTGGAGTCCGTGCTGATTCCTGCATTCGTCGAATACCGCGACTATCTCGCTGACGACTACGTCGGCCGTAATGTCGTCGGCGTCGGCGCAAACCCGAACGGCGAAGCTTGCTATGCGGCATCCGTGCGCTTCTGGTCGTCAATGTCGATCGATCCGGCCGCGATACATCGCCTGGGGCTGTCGCAAATGTCGCGCATACAAAGCGAGATGCTCGAGATCGCGAAGATGTCTTTTGGCACTGAGAATGTCAGGGAATTACTCCAGGAACTGCGCACGAATCCCGAGTACACGTTCGAAAGCGAGGACGCGATTCTCGAGTATGTGACCGCGGCCGTCGAACGTGCGCGAATCGCCGTGCAGGATTGGTTCAAACGGCTGCCTGACGCGGAACTCATCGTGATCCCGTCGCCCGCTTACGAAAAAGACTCGGGCGGCGGTTTCTATTCGTCGGGCACGGCCGACGGCAGTCGCCCCGGCAGGTATCAGGTCGGTACCTACAATCCTCGCGGCATCAGCAAGGCCGGCCAGGAAGCGACGGCCTTTCACGAGAGTTATCCCGGGCATCATCTCGAAGGGTCTATGGCGCTGGTCAACGATAAGCTGCATCCGATATTTCGTTACACGTACGTCTCGGGATTTTCCGAAGGCTGGGCGCTATACAGTGAACGCCTTGCCGACGAAATGGGCTTGTACTCGAGCGACGTTGCGCGCCTCGGCATGCTGTCGAACGAAGCCTATCGCGCTGCGCGACTCGTCGTCGACCCGGGCATGCATGTCTTCGGCTGGTCCCGGCAGCAGGCCATCGACTACATGCTCGAGCACACGGCCGAGGGCATCGACTCGATTTCAGCCGAGGTCGACCGGTACGCTGCCGTGCCCGGTCAGGCGACCTCGTACCTGCTCGGCAGCCTCGAGATCCAGCGCCTCCGCAAGCAGGCTCAGGACCGGCTCGGCGAGGATTTCGACATTCGCGAGTTTCACGATCGCGTGTTGAGGAACGGCAGTATCACGCTGCCGATGCTGGTAACGAGCATCGAGGCGTGGATTGCCACACAGTAGGACCTTGAATTTCGCCGCGGCTCGGTGGGGTGCACTCTGTGCACCATTTTTTGCCGTGAGAGGAACGCAGCCTGCGCCCCGGGAACTCGTCTCGCCTAATCTCGCTCGGGGTCCATCGGGCCGCGCTGCCGGGTATGTGCTCTCGCTTAAGCTCGCTCGCCATCCCTGGCTCGCTCGCATCGACCTCCGCTGGCTTGGGCGTCCTGCGTCGCTGCGCTCCGGACGACGCTCGAGCACACACGCCGACATCCCGGCCGCCACTGTGGCAACGACGGCTGTGCCTCGGGGTTCTCGTCGAGCGTCGTCGGATCCGAGCGCAGCAGGATTGCGAGAGCGAGGATCCGGATTGCAGCGAGGCAGGGATGCCGAGCGGAATTAAGCGAGACGAGTTCCCGGGGCGCAGCCAGCGGAGGCTGAGTTCCACTCAGCTCAGAAGGCTGCACAGAGTGCACCCTACCGAGCAGCGCTGCTGTGGTGCTTATTCCACGACGCGGGCCGAGACGACTTCCACCGGGCAGCTGCCGCCCGTGTAGGGTCCGAGCCCCGTATCGATACTCGCGATCTGGCCGGGCGCGATCTGGCTGCGAATTTCACGGATGAGTTGCTGTGGCCGGCCCACGCTGTCCGCGTATTGCACGGCGATCTGTACATTCGTCACAGGTACCGTCGTATTGTTCTTGACGGACACGATGAGATTGCCGTTCGCGTCAGCGTCGCAGCGCCTCGGCAGGTAACTCGAGGGATTCGACGGTAATTCGAGCCGCACGAGTGCCGCATCCGCCGCCTTGCCATAATCGCCACCACTGCCGGCAACGGCCTTGTAATGACTGATTGCGCCGGTTCGGTTGCCGTGCTGCTCGTTGATCGTACCCAGCGCGTAGTGCGCAGGTGCCGTCGGCAGCAAAGCGATACTGCGTTCGAGGTCGACAACGGCGGCATCCGTCTGCCCGAGTTCTTTTTTCGCGAGCCCACGCTGCAAATGATAGTAGAAGAAGTCGTCGCGCCGGTCGATGGCCCGCGTGTAATTCGTGACCGCCATGTCGTACTGGTCCCTGACGAGGCGTACATCGCCGCGCAGCGCATGAAAGTGTGCCTCTCCGTCGAACTGGCGGAGCGCCTCATTCGACAACGTCAGTGCTTTGTCGACCTCCTTGTTCGCGAGCGCTTTCCTGCCTTCGTCATACGTGTCATACGCGGGCTTCAGCTGCAGCGTCTTTTGCATCGCAGATTTGAAGCTGTCGACGCCGAGCGTCCCGCCGGCCGGCAAGGTCGCCGCCGTGGCAATATTTGCCTGCACGCGCTCCATGGACGGCGGGTGGCTCGAAAACAGCCCGCTGAGCCAGTCCTGATTGCGACCCTCGCTCAGGCGCACGAAAGTCTGTTGCAGGGTGACGGCACCCTGCGGATCGTAGCCCGCGCTCGACATATAGCGCATGCCGTATCTGTCCGATTCGAGTTCGGCGTCGCGCCCGTATTTCATGGTCAACAGCTGCGCGGCAACGCCGGCGCCGCCTACCGCCAGATTGCCGTAGTCGCTGTCGCTGGTCGCAATCGCCGTCCCGATTACCAGGCCCTGCAGCAGCATGCCTCGCGACATCTGCTGCGCCGTATGGCGCGCCGCCGCGTGCACGACTTCATGACCGAGCACCGCCGCGAGCTCCGCTTCCGAATTCAACTCGGTAAGAATGCCCCGGTTTATTGCGATCTTGCCGCCCGGCAGTGCCCATGCGTTCGGGACAGAATTGTTGAGCACCGAAAACTCGTACGGCAGATCCACACCGCTGGCGGCTGCGACACGATTGCCGACGTTTTGCACATACTGCGTCAGCGCGGTGTCGACATCGTAATTGCCGCCTTGCGACTGCCTCATGGGCGCATAGTTCTGCGCGCCCATCTGAATTTCCTGCGCGCCGCTCACGAGTATGAGTTCGCGCTCGCCGGTTACCGGGTTGACCACGCACCCGGCTAAGAACGGCACAACAATAAGCCATACGGCCATCAGCTTACGCATGCAAAACCTCGAATCCGCACCGAAGAATCAAACCGGTATTACCGAAAGGTCTGGTATTATACCGCCTTCGGGTACGGTCAGCCGAAGCAGAACAACAGGCCGGCAATTTTGATCCGGCGCACGATCAGTGCTGCGCGATGCGTCAGGAAATCCTCACCAACGGGCCCGGCGGGTCTGACTACGACAAGGGAGAAACCAGATGGGACTGTTTGACTTCGTTAAAGATGTGGGTCGGCAAATATTCGACACCGATGCCGAGGCCGCCGACAATATCAAGCAACATATAGAGATCAAGACCACGGGTATCAGCAATCTCGACGTGAAATTCGACGACGGCGTAGTGACGCTGTGCGGCGACTGTAACAGCCAGGCCACGAAAGACACGGCCGTATTGATTGCAGGCAACATAAAAGGCGTGGCAAAGGTCGTCTCCGATGACCTGAAAGCGCCGCCGCCTGCGAAAGAAAAGAAAAAGGCACCGGAAGCGGAATTCTACACGATCGTCAGCGGCGACACGCTCGGCGCGATCGCAAAACGTTTCTACGGCAAGGCATCGATGTATACGAAGATCTTCGAGGCGAATCGGGAGATCATTTCCGACCCGAACAAGATCTATCCAGGGCAGACGATCAAGATTCCGCGCGACTAAAATAGGTACTGCAGATGGACTTACTCGACTTGTTAAAAAGCACTGGCGGCAGCGACAGTATCGGTGAGCTGGCCAACACGGTCGGCCTTGGCTCGGCTGACACGAAAAAGCTGATCGGCGCCCTCGCGCCGGCATTGCTCGGCGGAATAAAGAAGAACACCGCGAGCGATTCCGGGCTCGCGGGACTGCGGCGCGCACTGGAAACCGGCGGCCACGAGCGTTACCTCGAAGATCCGGCACTCTTGCGCTCGGATACGACGCGCGAGGATGGCAACAACATTCTCGGGCACCTGTTCGGCAGCAAAGATGTCAGCCGCAATGTCGCGGCACACGCTGCAGGGGAAACCGGCATTGACGCGGGTATCATCACGAAGGCGCTGCCGCTGCTGGCAGGCCTCGCGATGGCCGCAATGAGCAAGAAGACCTCGGCCGGGCGTGACCTGGGCCCGTCGATCAACGAAGGCGGTCTGGGGCCGCTCGGCGATCTGCTCGGCGGTAGTGACGGATTCGGACTCGACGATGTGCTCGGCATGGCCAGGAAGTTTTTCTGACCGCCAGGAGATTGCCTCAATAGGAACACGGCTCCGCAAAGCGGGACCGTTGGTCTCGGCGATGTATGCCTCCTGAACTCGATCTCTGGCGCCTGGCGGCGGGCCTCGGTCTGTTCCTGTTCGGAATGCACCAGCTCGAGCAGGCCCTGACGCTGCTCGCCGGCCGCTCGTTCAAGAAATTCCTCAAGGAGTACACCGCCCGACCGGTGCGCGGCGTCATCGCAGGCGCGGTATCCACGGCGGCACTGCAGAGTAGCTCTGTCGTCAGCCTGATCGTGCTCGCATTCGTCGGCACCGGCATCATTTCCCTCGCGAGCGCGTTGGGCATCGTCTTCGGCTCCAATCTCGGCACGACCGTGACGGGCTGGATCGTCGCAGCGGTCGGTTTCAAACTCGACATCGAGGCGCTGGCCCTGCCGCTGGTGGCGCTCGGCGGATTCGCAGTGGTCTGGTCGACACCCGGCACGAAGCGGGCGGGCATGAGTCACTTCGTCGTCGCACTCGGTCTGATGCTGATCGGTCTCGAGTTCATGAAGTCGGGTGCGCTGATCGCGACGGAGATCTTCGATCCCGAGGCACTTACCGGCTATCCCCCGATCGTGTTCTTGCTTGCGGGTCTCCTGCTGACCGCAATTATCCAATCGAGCTCGGCGACGATCATGATCACGCTGAGCGCCTTGTTTGCCGGCGCTGTGACGCTAGCTTCTGCATCCGCTATCGCGATTGGCGCCGCCCTCGGTACCACAACTACAGTTTTGATCGGCTCCCTTGGCGGGTCCGTGGCAAAAAAACGTGTCGCGGCCGCACAGATTCTGTTTCATGTCGTTACCGGCACAATTGCGTTCGTCTTTTTGACGCCCTTGCTCACCCTGATCACCAGCGGTCTCGGCATCAACGATCCGCTGTTCGCACTGGTCGCGTTCCATAGCCTTTTCAACTTGATCGGCATCCTGATATTCATGCCAGCAATCGGCTATTTGGGCCGAACGCTCGACCGAATGTTCACCGAGGATGAAAAACCACTCTTGCGGCACATCAAGCCGAGTGACAACGGCGTACCCGAAGCGGCCATCGAGAACATATCTCGGGAAACGTTTCGGTTGATCGACCAGGCAGCCGCGCTCAACCAGGCGGCTTTCGGCCTGCCCGCCGATTACACGTTTTATGACAGCAACGACGACAGGACGGGCGTCGATGTTTTTTCCGACAGCGTCGATTACGACGGTTGTTATGCCGATTTGAAGCAGCTCGAGGGTGAAATTCTCGCCTACGCGCTCGACCTTCAAGCCGCCCAACTCGAACCTGCCGAATCAGAGAAACTGAGCCAGATCATTCCGTCGATCCGCAACGCCGTACACGCAACGAAAAGTATAAAGGACATCCACCATGACCTCAGGATATTCCGAGACTCGGTGAACGATCGGTTTAATGCGTATTTCGATCAATTCCGCGAGGTTGTACGGGAATTTTACGAAGTGCTCGGCAAGTTGAAGTCTGCGGATCTCGCAACGCTGCGCTTCGAGGCGCTCGTCGAACTCAAAAATAAGGGCGACGAGGTTCATCGACGCATGCATCGGCGCATTTATGACGATGTGGCCCGCGGCGAGCTTAGCCGCCTCGAAATATCGACGCTGCTTAACGTCAATCGGGAGCTGTATATCTCCAACCAGAGCCTGCTTTCTGCGCTGGCCGACGCGCTGCTCGATATCGATGCCGTGCGGGATTTCGAGAGTATTCCTGCCACAAGGTAAGTGAAAATGCGGATTCCGGCCAAACTCCGGGAAACGCAGTATGATTAGCGTCTTGCTCAGAATCCTGTTAGGGCCATTTCACGACACGAGAGGGATTCTGGACAGTTTCCGGACATACTCTGAAATGAGTCTCGACTATGGCGAATGAACTGGCACAGATTCTCGACGAGCTTCGCGAGGATCATCGTAATATGGCAATCCTGCTGAACCTTCTCGAGCAGGAACTGGACCGGATTCGTGCGAACAAGGCGCCCGATTACGAACTGCTGACCGATATCATGCGGTATATGACGAGCTACTCCGATGCCGTGCACCATCCCAAGGAAGATCTGCTTTATAACCGAATGCGCGCGGCCAGCCCGAAACTCGCCGCGAGTCTCGAGCCCGTCGAGGAAGACCACCGCCGGATCGCAAAGCTCGGCGAAAAACTGCGCGCGGAAATTGGCGCTATGGTATCCGGTGCCGCGGTCAAGCGTGAGCGGATGACCGAGGATATGGTTGGTTATCTGGAACGGCTCCGCGGTCACATGGCCTGGGAAGAAGCCGAGCTTTTCGAGGAAGCTGACAAGCTGATCAGGAAGTCACCGGGCCTTGCGATCGATGACGCGCATCTGCGGGCGGCCGATCCGGTTTTCGGCTTGGTCCGGGAAGCGTCATACAGTAATCTCCTCAAGAACATTCGCGCGATGGTGCAGGGATAGGAGAGCATTCTGCTTTTTCCAGTGCAGCGTGCACTTCGTGCACCTGGAATACGGTGCACGAAGTGCACCCTACATTGAATCTCGTCGAAGCCGCGCGGTGCGCGGCGCTCCTGCCGTTTTTGGACCGCGCCTGGTCGTAGCGACCCCACCGTCACTGGCAACAATCAAAAATACCAGGCGAACTGGGCGAACAACGTCGCACTCGTCGATAAATAACGTCCCGGCGTGTCCGACCCGATGCCGCCAAACTCGCTGCCGTCGCTGCCCAACGGTATATTCACACTGCCGAGGAACGTCATATTGTCCGACAGGCTGTACTGCGTCACGAACTGCAGCAGCGCACTCGGATCACCGGTATTCGCCAGCACCGTCGGTGACAACACAAATAACGGTGACATCTCAATCGTGATGCTGCCGGCCACGTAATGACGACCCAGTGCAAACAACTCTGCGCGTGCGAGCCGGTTGACCAGATCCGGGTTACCGGCAAGGTTCGCGACGTCGTACTGCTGATCCTGCTGCCCGAAACCGTTGTAGTAATACTCGACTGCGCCGCTGATGTTCTTGCCGGCCCAGACCCACGAATAGCTCAGATTCGCCACAAGCTGCAGATGCGTGTCGATACGAGTGTCGGTAACGACGATATCGCCGCGCACGACCGCCCCACCCAGGCTGCGAATACCGCCTACGCCCAGCGTCGTATCGCCATGACTTTCGGCGATGAGTACATCGTATTCCGACTCGCCCGCAAACCCGTGGTACTTGAACGCTGTCGTCGCCTGATCGGAATCGACACCCCGGCTTACAGGATTACGACCCAGGACGACCGCAGCCTGCAGATCGTCCCCATTGTCACGCAGGTATTGGACGTACAGCATGTCATCGCCGGATTTGAATTCGGTATCGATCGCGGCCGGATCGAAAGGATTCACGAGATCCATCGGCGAATAGAACAGTCCGTTGCCCCAGGATAACGCCTGCCGGCCCATTCGAAGCACGGTTTTTTCGCTCGTGTAGCCCAGCCCCAGACGATCGAGACGGTGCACTACCGCCGTCCTGCCCTCATCGCGAATCACGTCGGTCAAATCAAACAGGCGTCGATCGTCGCCGGGCAGGCGCTCAACGAGCAGACTGGTGGTCAGGTCACGCGTGTACTTGATTGAATCGCCATACAGCGTGAATAACTGATACGCCGCATCGAACGACCACGCGCCGCGATTTGCCAAAAAATCGAGACGCAGATCGGCTTCGAGATCCTCTGATGATGCGCCGGCCAGATCGCGAAACAGGCTATCGTCCGGATACGCCTGGCCCAGGAAGCGAATTTTCGCATGCCCCCCGAACTCGTGCCTGAATTCCTGGGAGAACGCCGATTCGAGGGCGAGGGCCAGAAAAATCAGCAGCGTTCTCAGGCATATCGTCGAGACCGCTTCCAGCAAACTACGCCGCGTGTTGCAAAATGTCATCGACAATCCGGCCGTCGAGCATACGCACCAATCGCTTCGCATAGCTCATGACGCGCTTGTCATGGGTTGCCATGATGAAAGTCGTATTGTGTCGCTCGTTGAGTTCGCGAAACAGCGCCATGAGATCGTCGGCGGTCTTCGAGTCGAGATTCGCCGTCGGCTCGTCGGCCAGCACCAGCGCGGGCTCCGATACGATCGCGCGCGCGACAGCAACGCGTTGCTGCTGTCCGCCCGACATTTCGGCGGGCCTGCGGTCCTCGAGACCTTTGAGACCGACTTCCTCGAGTATCTCCATGGATTCCGCGCGGCGCCGGAGAGCGGGCACGCCCTGCACCTGCATGACGAATTCGATGTTCTCGCGAGCCGTCAGTACGGGTATCAAATTGAACGCCTGAAACACGAATCCGATCTGGCGTAGCCGC
>Ga0224512_10002107_pt1 | contig 18485 bp, 16 predicted proteins | sample SF_May12_sed_USG_4_FD_169103 | JGI IMG/M metagenome (GOLD analysis project Ga0224512, IMG submission 169103) | Sediment microbial communities from San Francisco Bay, California, United States - SF_May12_sed_USGS_13 | ecosystem: Environmental > Aquatic > Marine > Sediment | place: USA... | reverse complement strand
ATCTACCGCTTCATGGAAGAGGGATGGGATCGGCGAACCGCTGCCAAGAAGGCGACAGGGGAGGTCGCTCTGCCGATCATCGCCGCAACGGCCACGACCCTCGCTGCGTTTGCACCGCTGCTATTCTGGCCCGGTGAAGTCGGTCAGTTCATGGGCTACATGCCGCGTACGCTCATCATCACGCTGACCAGCTCCTTGTTCGTAGCGCTCGTCATCGTCCCAACGCTGTGCGCCATGTTCATGACGCTCGAGGGCGAGAAGCGTGCGCCGATGAGGCCTGCGCTCCGCTGGAGCCTGGTTGGTGTCAGCGTTGCAGTCGTGCTCGGCATCGCCGCCTCGAATGTCCTGACCGCCGTCCTCCTGACCGCTACCGTCGCGGCCTTGTGGATGATTCATCACTTCGTCCTCGAGCGACTCGGTCGGTCGTTCCGTGCGGGTATCCTGCCGAACCTGATGACCTCGTATGAGCGCACGCTGCGATGGTCCCTGAACCACCGCGGAGCGGCCATGGGTCTTACGGGGCTCGCATTCGTTTCCGTCTTCGGTGTGTTCATTGCAACGCACACCGACAACATCGAGTACTTCCCCGAGTCGATGCCGCCAGCCCAGCTGCTGATCGACATCGAGACCCCTGTGGGCACGCGAGCGAGCGTTACGGACTCGGTGGTCTCCCGGATCGAACGGGACCTCGCCGGAATCGGCGGGCGCGCGGACTGGTCCTCAGTGGTCGCCGTAACCGGCGGCACCGGGGGCGGCGGAAATCCAATGATGGGCGAAGGTGGCCCGAGTGGACCCGAGGCCGGACGGATCACCGTCGAAGTCATCGACTTCCAAGACCGGAGCCGCGACGCGTTCGAGACGCTGGCAGAGATGCAGACCACGCTCGGTCGTGAAGTGGCCGGAGCGACGATCACGGTGGACCAGATGTCGCAGGGTCCTCCCCAGGGCGCACCGGTGAGCATCGAGATCGTCGGCGAGGATCCGGCGCAACTCAAGGCCTTGTCGGACGAATTGATCGCCATTCTCGAGAACGCGCCGGTCTATCAGCACCTCGTGGGGCTCGAGAGCGATCTCGACCAGGCCCGCCCGGAGCTGTCAGTGGCCGTCGATCGTGAGCTCGCTGCGCTCTACGACTTGAACACCATGAAGGTCGGGAACGCGATCCGCGGTGCCATCAACGGCATCGAGGCCGCGAAGTACCGCACAGGAAACGACGAGTACGACATCGTCGTTCGCCTCGCGGAGCCGTACCGGAACGAGCTGGAGGGCCTCCGGGAGCTGACGGTCGTGGCCGAGGGCGGCATCCAGGTGCCGCTCGTCTCCATCGCAACGTGGAGCGTTGAAGACGGCGCTGGCTCGATTCGTCGCAAGGACCAAACGAGGACCGCGACCATCACGGCCGACGCGGCGGCGGGCAACGCGAACAACACCGTGCTGGCCGACGTACAAGCCACGCTCGCGAGCTTTGTGGCCGGGCTCCCACCCGGGTATACGCTGCAGTACACGGGCCAGTCTCAGGAGCAAGAAGAGGCTCAAGAGTTCTTGAGCGTCGCGTTCGCCGTCGCGCTCATGCTGATCGGTTTCATTCTTATCAGCCAGTTCAACTCGGTCGTGAAGCCTGTCATCATCCTGACCTCGGTCATCATGTCGACTATGGGCGTCCTCATCGGACTGATGGTCTTCCAGATGCCCTTCGGGATCATCAACACGGGCGTCGGCATCATCTCGCTCGCGGGGATTGTCGTGAACAACGCCATCATCCTCATCGACTACATCGATATCTTGCGGCACCGTGACGGAATGGACCGTCGCGAGGCGCTGGTGCAGGGCGGCAAGACGCGCTTCCGGCCGGTGGTCCTGACGGCGCTGACGACCGCGCTCGGCCTCACGACTCTGGCGATTGGCCTCAACTTCGACTTCTTCGGACTGTACCGATCGTTCGACCCCGACTTTTATTGGGGCGGCGAGCAAGCTGCGTGGTGGGGTCCGATGGCCATTGCGATCATCGCGGGCATCCTGATTGCAACATTCCTGACGCTCGTTCTCGTGCCGGTCATGTATTCCTTGGTCGACGACCTGGAAGCCTTCTTCCGGAGTCACTTCCTGAACCGCGACGAGGCGTTGGTCGAGGCGACCGCCGAGCCCGAGGCCCGCTTGCCGCGCGAGGACCGTGAGCCGACCCGGCCCGTGAGGCCGGGCGTACAGGCTCCGCAGCCTGTGCCAGCGGGGGCGGGAGGGGGCTAACCCCTCGCGCCTCACGCGGTACCGGGGCACCTTCGGTCGACCTGCTCGCTCCGTGCTCGCCGTCATCGACCATGTCTGAGACGCCAAAGCCTCGCGACGTCGTCGCGACAGCCGTTCAAAACCTCGTGGTGTCGCGCCTCGGGCGCGGATTCATTCCGCTCGTGGTGATGTTCATCGTCGGTGTGGTCCAGGGCTTCACGGACTCCGGCTCGGGCGGGTTGATCCTCTCTGTCGGCTCCGTAGCGTCGGCCGCCGCCATGTTGGCGTACGGGCTCCGGATTTCAGAACGCACGTTCGCGCGTCCCCACAGGGCCTGGATGTCCTGGGCGATGTGGGGCAGCCTCGTCCCTCCTCTATTCGCTGTATACGTTCTCGGTTGGCGAGGCCTGAGGGTGCTGGCCTCGGGCGGGGGGGCGGCGGACGTCGGCGTTGGCATCGGGTTTGCTGTGATGGGAACGTGGGCGATGCGCTCATGGACCAAGGTGGTCGAGGTTGAGCGGCTCGCCCGTGTGATGACCATGGACCTGGAGGGACGAGCGTGAGCACGTACATCCGCCGGATCATGCCGCTCCCCGTTGCGCTCGTGGTTGCGGGGTCGCTTGGGGTGGGGGAGGTCAGCAGCCAGCTCCCGCGCCAGGGGCTTCTGAGCCTGGACGACGCGCGGCTGTTCTACGAGGTCGTGGGGAGCGGGGACCCGATCATCGTCGTGCACGGGGGTCCTGGTCTCGATCACTCCTACCTACAGCCTGGGCTCAACGTCCTCGCTCGCAGCAACACGCTGGTCTACTACGATCAGCGAGGCACCGGGCGATCGACCGCCGCGCTCGAACCCGGCGTCATCAACATGGACGCCTTCGTCGCGGACATCGACGCCCTCCGTCAGACGCTGGGGTACGAGCGCGTCGACGTCTTGGGGCATTCGTTCGGCACCCGCATCGCCCTGGAGTACGCGGCCCGCCACCCGGAGAACGTACGCGCGCTCATCCTCATGAATCCGGTCGAGCCTGGGACGCGCTTCACCGAGCAGCAGGCCGCCCGACAACGTGCTGCACGCTCAGTGGAGGACTCCACGGAGCTGGCGACCCTCACGGGAAGCGAAGGCTTCGCGGCCCGCGACCGGGGGACAGTCAGCCAGGTATATCGCGTCCTCTTCCGACAGACGCTCCGTGATCGCAACCGCATCGCCGAGCTCGATCTGGACCTCGCTGAGGCTACGGCCAAGAACGGTCCGGACGTCGCGCGACTCCTGGGCGAAAGCATGGGCACCGGGGACTGGTGGGACCGCCTCGCCGAGATCTCTTCGCCGACCCTCGTGCTTCACGGCCGCTATGACGTGGCGCCGCTGCCGATGTCCGAGGCGCTCGCGCGGGTGCTGCCGCTGGGCCGGGCGGTGGTCCTCGAAAGCGGGCACTTCCCCTACATGGAGGATCCGGACGGGCTCCTGTCCGCGATCTCGGCCTTCCAAGTGGACCTGAGTCGCTGACTCCCTAGGAGGCGGGCCGCGGTGACAGGAGCCACTTGGCTCGCGCCGTCGCGACGACGTCTCCCGCTCGGTCCGTGATCTGCGCTTCGACGGCCTGCTCCTGGGCTGCAGAGACGTCTCCCAGCTGACAACGCGCCTCGGCGGACAGTACTCCGCGCGCCTTCTTCACGTAGTTCATCTCGATGCCGGTCAGAATGCCACGCGCGGTGGGCGGTAGGGCGCCGAGGACGGCCAGCCCCGTAGACAGCTCGCCGAGGTTGGCCAACGCGATCGCGTGTACCGACCCCAGGTGGTTCCGCACCCTGCGACGCTCTCGCAGCTCTACCCTGACGTGCCCTGGCTCGAACTCCATGACCGTCGCCCGCATGCTGTCCGTGTACGGTACGGTCCTTCCGAGGAGTCGACTGAAGAGCCATCGTCCGCCGGGGAGCGGCGACAGGCGCGCCCACAGTCTGAGGAGACGAAGACCGGGCGACTCGGCGTTGCGTGACATGAGGCGTTGGTGAAGGCGGTGTGGGAGCCTCCGTATCTTCCACATTGCGTGGAGGCAGGGCAACGGACGTCTCTTCCTCAGATCTCTGATCGGGGCGATCGTGTGGCCCGACGATGAGGCCTGCCGGCCTCGCTTAATTAGGGAGGTCGCGTGGAGGGAGTCTCGCCGGAGCAGCCGAGCCGCATAGGGCTCGCTGACTACCGGCCCACGTCGGCCGATCTCAGGGAGTTGGGTCGTTTGGCCCTTCCGGTCGGCCTCGCGCAAGTCGGCCTCATGACCATGGGCCTCGTCGACACGGTGATGGTCGGACGCGTCTCGCCCGTCGACCTGGCCGCCGTCGCCATCGGGCACCTCTACTTCTTCGGGGTGGCGGTCGTCGGCATGGGGATCCTGTTCTCGCTGGACCCGGTCATCTCGCAGGCGGTAGGAGCCGACGACCGCGTCGGGATCGCACGGGGTGTCCAGCGCGGACTGGTTCTCGCGACAGGTCTCAGCCTTGTCGCGATGGCGTTCATGGTGCCGGTCGGCCCCGTGCTAACGTTTCTGCAACAGCCTCCCGAGGTCGTGCCGATTGCCACCCAGTACGTGCACGGGCTGCTTCCCGCGGTCTTCCCGTTTTATGTGTTCGTGGTTCTCCGTCAGAGCCTGCAGGCCATGGGACGGCTCCGCGCCATCGTCATCGCGGTGGTGGCCGCGAACGTGTTGAATGGGTTCCTGAACTGGGTCTTCATCTTCGGTAATCTCGGCGCTCCCGCGATGGGCGCGGTCGGGTCGGCCTGGGTCACCAGCGTGGCGCGTTGGTTTACGACGCTGGCCCTACTGGGACTGGCTTGGCCCTATCTGGTGTCGTCGCTGCGGCCGCTGCGGCGGGAGGCCCTGGCCAAGCGGCCGATGGTCCAGCTTCTCCGCGTCGGCGGGCCGGTCGGCGCCCAGCAGTGGTTGGAAGTCGGCGTCTTCGCGGCGGCCGGACTCCTCATGGGGTGGATGGGTACGATCGCGCTCGCAGGCCACCAGGTCGCCCTCCAGATGGCGGCGCTGACGTTCATGGTGCCGCTGGGCGTCGCCCAGGCCACGAGCGTCCTGGTTGGGCAGGCGGTGGGCCGCGGAGATGCCCACAGCGCGCGCCGCGCCACGGGCGCGGGCCTCCTCACCGGTGTAGGCTTCATGGCGGCGACGGCCGTCATGTTTCTGGCGGTGCCGGACCTCTTGTCGCGCGCCTTCAGCGACGATCCCCCCGTCATCGCCTCCGCGGCCCTACTCCTGCCGATCGCCGGCGTGTTTCAGGTGTTCGACGGCCTGCAGGTCGTCGCAGCGGGTGCGCTGAGGGGGGTGGGAGATACGCGCGTACCCATGATCATGAACCTGGTCGGCTTCTGGCTTGTCGGACTGCCCGTGTCGCTTTGGCTCGGCTTCGGACTCGGATGGGGCCCTCCGGGGGTGTGGTGGGGCTTGGCCATCGGGATCGGTGTGGTCGCCGTCCTGCTCAGCCTCCGAGTCCGGAAGCGCCTAGGAAGCACGCTGCAACGCCTCGTTATTCACGAGGATCACTCATAGCTTTGCGCCGATGAACTTCGACTTCCAGCCCCTCGATATTCCTGACGTAGTCCGCGTGCGCACAACCCGCCACGCGGATGAGCGGGGCTTCTTCCAGGAGTCCTACCGGGAAAGCGCGTTCGTCGAGGCCGGCATCGTCGCCCGGTTCGTCCAGGACAATGTCGCGCGGTCCTCGCGCGGAGTCCTCCGTGGCCTGCACTACCAGCTCCCACCGGCGGCGCAAGGCAAGCTGGTGGGCTGCACGAGCGGCCGCATCTTCGACGTCGCGGTGGACTTGCGCGTGGGGGCGCCGACGTTCGGCCGCTGGGTCGGAGAGACGCTGGACGCCGAGTCGGGCGAGCTGCTTTGGATTCCGGCCGGCTTCGCCCATGGCTACGCCGTGCTGAGCGACGTTGCCGAGGTGCACTACAAGGTGACCGCTGAGTACCGGCCGGAGCTGGACCGAGGCGTGCTGTGGAGCGACCCGACCATCGGGGTCGAATGGCCACTGTCGGACCCCATCGTCTCAGCGAAGGATCAGGCGCAGCCTACCCTGCAAACGTGCGACAACCCCTTCACGGCGTAGCGACGTGCCGGGAAGGGAAGCCGTCGAGCACCACCTGGAAGTCACGAAGACAGCGCGGTACTGGACGCTCGGCGACAGCTCGAAGGCCCAAGAGGTGTGGTTCGTGCTGCATGGGTACAAGCAGCTCGCACGGCGCTTTCTCACGCGCTTCAGATCGATTGCCGGGGACCAACGACTCATCGTCGCCCCCGAGGCCTTGTCGCGCTTCTACGCCAGCGAGGAGCCGGGCCGACACGGTTCCGCCGCGGTGGTGGGTGCGAGCTGGATGACCCGTGAGGACCGGCTGGCCGAGATCGACGACTACGTGGGGTACCTGGACCGGGTCGCGAAGCTTGTGCCCGAACTCCCGGTCACCGTCTTGGGGTACTCGCAGGGGACGGCGACGGCCGCGCGCTGGGTGACGCAGGGGCGCGTCTCGGCGGATCGCCTCGTGCTGTGGGCGGGGTACGTGCCCCCGGACCTGGACTTCGCCCGCGCCGCGGAGGTCTTTTCGCACGTCGAGCTGGTGCTCGTGCGCGGCGACGCGGACCCGATGCTGAGCGATGACCTAGCGGAGCGGGAGCGTGCCGTACTCGAGGGTGCCGGCATCGAGTACCGGGTCGTGACCTACCGCGGCGGTCATGAGGTCGTACCCGAAGCCTTGGCGCTCGTGGCGGGCGACTAACTCACGCGCTGCTAGGATTCGGCAATCGCCACGTACGCCCCGGTGAAGGTCGCTGCGACGCAGCCCTCCGCCAGGACCTGAACCGATACGTGGACTCGGCCCTTCCCCCGCCTCGTGACAGTGCGGACGAACTTCTCCCATGCGGCCGGCTGAAGCGGCTCGGTCATGGCGCGAAAGCCCCCATGGATTGGGGCGTCGTAGCGGACCGAACTGGATTGAATGACCGTGTGGGCGATCAGCCCCTCGGCCCTGAGCCTCAGATGGACGAGCGTCCATCCTGCGAGGATCGCCAAGGCCGCGACGCTGCCTCCGAACGCCGTACCCCGATGGTTCACATTGGGCGCAAGCGGCGCTTCGATGGTGACCCCGTCAGGACCTGCGTCGATCACGCTGATGGCCATGCCGGCCGAGAGGGGGATGTGCTCCATCAGGTAGGCCTCGACCTCTGCTCTGGTCAAAACTCCCCCACGAACATGATCTCGGTCTCGAGCTCGTGACCGGTCTCGCGTGCGACGGTCTCCCTGGCGAGGTCGATCAGCGCCATTACGTCCTGTGCCGTCGCGCCCCCTAGGTTGACGATGATGTTGGCATGCTTGTGAAAGATGCCGGCACCGCCATGAAGGTGTCCCTTCAGTCCGCACTCATCGATCAGGCGGCCCGCACCGACCCCGTCGATCTTGCGAAAGATCGAACCGGCACACGGATAGAGCCAAAGGTCCGGATGTCGCTCGTCGCGCCACTCCAGGTTCTCGCGCATGATGCGCCGCAGAGTCTCGACCGGCTGTGGCGTCATGCGGAAGGTGGCTGAGAGCACGGTATCGTCCCGCTCATGCAGGATGCTCTCGTCGTATCCGAACGCGAAGTACTCGACGGGCACCGTGCGCCGCACACCCTCTTGGGTCAGGATGTCGGCAGACTCCAAGATCTCCTCGATGAACACCGTACGTTCCCGCTCGGGCGCGGGTGACAGGAAATGGAGATTCTGCCACAGCGCCCCGCCGACGGTGCTCGGGATTCCCACGAAGTGGTGTAACCCTCCCAGTCCCCGAGCCACGGTGGCGTCGATGAGATCTGGGAAGGTTTCCACGCCCGCGCCGGCGCGCACTCGGGTGTCATCGAGGAAGTCGATGCCACCGACCTCCGAGTGGATCACGAGGCCGCGGAACCCTGCGTCCCCGACGAGGATGTTCGCGCCGCGGCCCAGCAGGAATGAGGGGACGCCGAGGTCACGAGCCGCGCCCACCGCATGCGCCAGCTCATCCGGCGTACGCGCACGGTAGAAGAGGTCGGCAGGACCCCCGATCCTGAAGGTGGTGAGTGGCGCGAGCGGGACGTCCCGTTCGAGCCTCCCCGCACCGAGCGCGGCGTTGAGGGCAGGGAGGTGGTCGCGCTTAAGCGTCATGGGTTGGGCGGTCCCATCGGGCGGCCGGTCTCGAAGGGTCTGACTCGCGGAGGCGCAAACATAAGGGGCTGGCCCGGTGTGGAGGTACCCAGTCCTTCCGAGCAGGGTACGTGGCCTGGAGTGTCCGGTTTTGGGACGGCAGATCCCGGATGCACGAGCCCCGCATCGGATGTTGGGTCTGAAGTTATCATAGGTAACTCCAAATTGCGTAACAAGATGTGGGGTTCATGAATCTCTGGCATGGAGCTTCCGTAAGGAGGCCACAGAATACGGAACCAGGCACAACGAGGAAGACACGTGGGGAACCGAGGACGTTTGACGGCCACTGCATTCGGCGCGCGATGCGTCGTGGCCCTCGCAGCCGTACTGGCGAGTCTGTGGGCGACGCCGCTCATGGCGCAGCAGGAGCCACCCATGCTGACGCTCGAACAGGCGATCGATCTGGCACGGCGCAGCAACCCGACGTTTCTGAGCATCCAAAATGATCGGCCGTCCGCGGATTGGGGAGTGCGCCAGGCGTATGGCGCGTTCCTGCCAGCCGTGAGCGCCAATGCGGGAGGACAGTACCGGGGCAAGGGCGAGGTGCGCGTCGGCACGATCACCCTCGACAATCAGGTGACTGATTGGATTTCATCCGATTACTCGCTGAACCTCAACTGGCGGTTGGACGGCAACACGATCTTCGGCGTTTCGAACGCGCAGGCGAGTCGGCGTGCTACGGAAGCCGGCATTGAGGCGGCCGAGTTCAACCTCGAGTCGACCGTCGCGGCGCAGTACATGGAAGTCCTCCGCGCGCAGGAAGGCCGCGACGTTGCCGAGCGGCAGGTGGAGCGGGCCCGCCAGAATCTCCAGATCGTGAACACGCGCGTGGCAGTCGGCGCGGCCGCCGGCACCGACGGGACGCAGGCCGAGGTCGACCTTGGGCGCGCCGAAGTGCAGCTCATTCAGGCGGAGCGATTCCACAGGCAGGCGAGACTCCTCCTTGGCGAGCAGATGGGGGGACGCCTGGACGACGATGTCGTCCTGGCCAGTTCGTTCGAGATCTTCCAGCCGGACTTCGACTTGGAGGCGCTCCTGGGCACGGCGATGTCCGGTCACCCCTCCCTTGGCGCCTACCGTGCCATCGAGAGCGCCAGTCGGGCACAGGCGAGGGCCACGACGACGTCTCAGTATCTCCCGTCGCTGTTCGTTTCTGGGGGATTGAGCGCCTACTCCCAGCAGGCGCTCAGCGACTCGTTCGTTCTCGGGTCGCTCGACCGAGGCGTCCAGAGCAGCATCTCAAGTTGCGAGTTCAACAACATCCTGCATAACGGGCTCAACGGGGGTCTCCCGGGATACAGCACACAGGACTGCTCGGCGATCTCGGTGTCTCCGGCGGCCCAGCAGGCGGCTCTCGCCCAGAACGACCAGTTCCCCTTCAACTTCAACCGCAATCCTTTCCAAATACGGCTGACGATTTCTTTGCCCGTCTTCACTGGGTTCAGCCGGCAGCTACAAGTGTCGCAGGCGAACAACCAGGCGCACGACGCGGAGTTGAACCGAAGGGCCGAGGAGCTGCGGCTGGAGACACAGGTCACCAACGCTTTTGACAACCTCGAGTCGGCGTACCTGGTTGTTCAGGCCGAGTTGCGTAACCGAGAGCTCGCGGGGACCCGACTCGACTTCGAGCAACGACGGTATGCCCTGGGCGCCTCCGACCTGTTGGTGCTCCTGGACGCCCAGACGAGTCTCTCGGTGGCCGAACAGTCTTATTTGAACGCGGTGTACGACTTTCACTACAACCTGATTGCGCTCGAAGCGGCGGTGGGCCAGCCGCTGCGGCCGCGCTGACACGGGATACATATTGGACATCATTCGAGACACCAGGCCGCAGCGGAAGCGCAAGCGCATCTTCTGGGTCGTGGGCGGCGTGGGCCTGTTGGCCCTCGCGATTTTCGGCACGCGCCTCCTGCCCACCGCCGTTCCGGCCGTCGACGCGGCGACCGTCTGGCAGGACACGGTCGAGCACGGAACCATGATCCGGCAGGTCCGCGGACCCGGCACGCTGATTCCCGAGCAGACTCGCTGGATCACCGCGGAAACCGCGGGCCGCATCGAGCAGATTCTATCGCTCCCGGGCACCAACGTGCACGAGGGTGATCTCATCATGAGAATGAGCAACCCGGACGTGGACATGGCGCTCCTCCAGGCGCAGCAGCAGCTGTCCCAGGCCAGGGCGGCGCTGGCCCAGTTGCGCACGAGCCTGCAGACCCAGGAGCTCAGTCAAAGGGCGACGATCGCGACGCTGAGGACCACATTCCTGGAAGCCGACCGGGTATATCGGACCAACCAACGGCTCTTCGACGAGAACCCCAACCTGGTCGCTCAGGCAGACCTCGACCGGAGCCGAGAGCTCGTCGAGGAGCTGTCGCTTCGCGTGGAGCTAGAGCAGGACCGGCTCGAGGTGATCGAGAGCACCACACAGGTCCAGCTCGATGCCCAAGAGGACCAGATCGGCCGACTGGTAGCACTGGAGCGGTTCAACGCAGAACGGCTCATATCCATGCAGGTCGACGTGCCCGTCGGGGGCGTTCTCGCGCCGCTCGAGATTCCCCTGCAAGAGGGGCAGTGGGTGCAGTCTGGGCAGCAGCTGTCCCGTGTCGTCGTACCAGGACGGCTCAAAGCCGAGATCCGCATCACCCAGACGCAGGCTCAGGACATCGTCATCGGTCAGGTCGCGCTCATCGACACGCGCACCGACACGATTCAGGGCACCGTGACCCGCATCGATCCGGCGGTGCGCAGTGGGACCGTGACCATCGACGTGTCGCTTCCGGCGGACCTGCCCGGGTCGGCGCGGCCCGACCTCAGCGTCGACGGGAACGTCATCATCGAGCGACTCGACGACGTCACGTATGTGGGTCGGCCGACGTTCGGCCAGGCGAACCAGCGTGTGAGCATCTTCAAGGTGACCGAGGACGGAGCGTTCGCCGATCGAGTGACCGTTCAGCTCGGAGCGAGCTCCGTGAACGACATGCAGGTGTTGGACGGTCTTCAGGAAGGAGACGTGGTGATCCTATCCGACATGTCCCGGTGGGATGGCTATGACAGAGTGAGGCTCAGGAACTAACGAGGAGGAACCATCATGGCCGACGGTAAAGCGCTCATCGATCTCGACGCCTTGAGCAAGGTTTTTTACACGGAAGAGGTGGAGACACACGCGCTGTCGAACATCAACCTGTCGATTGGGAAGGGGGAGTTCGTGTCGATCGCGGGTCCGTCGGGTTGTGGGAAGACGACGCTGCTGTCGATTCTGGGACTCCTGGACAGTCCGTCATCAGGCAAGTACGAGCTCGATGAGACACCTGTAGAGAACCTCACGGCGTCGCAGCGCGCGAAGATCCGGAACCAGGCGATCGGGTTCGTCTTCCAGGCGTTCAACCTGATCGGCGACCTGACGGTCTATGAGAACGTGGAGCTCCCGCTGACCTATCGGGGGATGCCGGGCGCTGAGCGGAAAGAGCGGGTGCAGGCCTCGCTGGAGCGCGTGGGCATGGCGCACCGCATGAGCCACTACCCGAGCCAGCTGAGCGGGGGTCAGCAGCAGCGTGTGGCGGTCGCGCGAGCGATCGTGGGGAAGCCGCTGATTCTGCTGGCGGACGAGCCGACGGGAAACTTAGACTCGAAGAACGGATCAGCGGTGATCGGGCTGCTGAAGGAGCTACACGACGAGGGCGCGACGATCTGCATGGTCACGCACGATCCGCGCTACGCGCATGTGGCCGACCGCTCCATCCACCTGTTCGACGGCCAGGTCGTCTCGGAGGACGACGCGAAGAAGGCCCAGGAGCTCGAGCAGGCCGGCTTCGACCTCACCTAAAGCCGAGCCTCAGTCTCCGGAGACTCGGGTGTCTCCCGGTAGGTTGTACGCCCGGACGATCATCTCTGGATCGCCCTGGTCTCGGCGCTCGGCCATGAGGAACGTGTAGTATCCGCAGTTGGAGCTGGTCGGGTGCGACCGGCAGATCGTAGGTCTCGATCCGTGGATGGTGCAGAGCCGCGTCTCCGTGTCGAGAAAGCGACAGGCAGTGCCGAAGTGCTCGTCCTTCTGGTGACGGAGCACACGCTCCCGCTTGTCGTATCCCCGCTTCGTAAACCGCCGTTCGGCGACGTCTTCGTCGATCTTGAAGTGGCGCGCGAGCCTAGCGATGTCGCGTTGCGTCACCGGGATGCGCGGGTACGTGCAGCAGTAGGACGGGCAGTTGAGGCAGTCGTAAAAAATGGGGAGGGATGTTCCCAAGACTCGGCCGCTCGAAGATCGATGTGGAGGCGCGTTGCGGAGGGTGCCCCACGCTGGACGGCCGGAAGCTAAGGACTACGCTGGCCGCGTGGCCAGTGGGGGAAAGCTGTGCTAGAGCTCGTCCACCCTGTGGAAGAAGTGGACGTTGCGGGCGGCCAAGTGTTCGAGCACCGCCGAGAAGCAGGCTTCGTCGCGGCCGACCACCTCGGGCGGGGTGAGGCCTGGCTCGCTCCACAGGCCACTCGCCAAGACGCGCACCATGGCCGTGCAGGTATAGCCGGTCGTGCGGGCTAGCGACGACGTCTCGGTGTCGGTGTTGTAGTAGTCGAGGAGATTGTACGTGTGGCGCACCTTCTTCCCCCCCATCGTGCCCTCGGCGACGATGCGCATCACTGTCAGGTCGGGCTCGCCCTCCTCGTAGTGCCACGCGTGGAAGAGCAGGGCCTCGGTAACGTCGCGAGGCACCACCGTCCCTGACGCCGCCCGAACCTCCTTGGTAGAGAAGAAGCCGGCTTCTCGGAGGATGCGCATGCGCACGGCATGACCCGGATAGCGCAGCGTCTTCTCGACCATATTGGGTGTCTTGCACGTGCGCAGCAGCGAGCGCAGCCCATCCGTATTGAAGGCCTCGAGGGACCCCAACCCTGGGAAGTCCACGAGCTCGACTTCTGACAGCGCTGGCAGAGTCCGCTCGATGCCGTCTCGACGAAGTCGCGCCGGACGCACGTATTCCTCGATCACGTCCCCAGGAGAGAAGAGCGCTTTGTACTCCCACGGCCAATTACGCTCGACGGGCAGGCCGCCGACCAGGCAATGGAACGAGTGCGTTGAGTCCATGCTCGCCTCGAGCCTGCCGAGTACCAGGTTGCTGAGCCCGGGCGCGACGCCGCAGTCGAACACGCAGGGCACTCCGGCATCGCTGGCGAGCTTCTCCAGGCCGAAGGCGTCCTCGGGGAAGAAGGAAATGTCGACCATGGGCCGGCCGGCCTTGAGGACCTCCTCGACGGTCCGGTAGCCCAGGAAGCCGGGCACGGCCCCCACCACCAGGTCGGCGTCCTTGACCGCCTTCGAGACGGTCGTCGGCGTCGACAAGTCGGCGATCACGCCGTCGGCTCCGATATCGGTGAGCCGCTCGACACGCACGGGGTCTACGTCGACTACCAGCACCGAAAAGTCGTCTTCCGAGACCAGGTCACGCACGATGGCGCCGCCGACACGGCCTCCGCCCAGCACCACGATCTTCAGGGTCATCCTCCCACATCTGTGTCTGTAAGGCCCGAAAAATCAGGCCAGAGTCGGTCGTGTGTGCAAGAGGGGCCTCCCACGCCGTCTCATCAGGTGGGAAGGGGATACAGGCGACGGAGGGAACGGTGAAGACCATGATGAATGCAATTCGGTGCTTGTTCGCGTGTGCTCTGCTGGCGGCTACGGCCATACCTGCGGCGGGCCAAGGCTGGATCGAGCCCGGCGTGATCCGGGGCGGCTTCGCGGTCGACAAAACCCGCAGTGAGGTGATGGTGCGGGTCGAGGGTCGGGTCGCGCAGATCGAGGTTTCGGAGTGGTTCGTCAACAACGGCCGGCGACTCGCCGAGGGGGACTATCACTACCCCCTTCCGGGCGAGGCCGTCTTCCAGGGCTTTTCGCTCTTCCAGGGCGATGCGGAACTCCGTGGCGAGATCATGGATGCCGAAAGGGCCCGCGCCATCTACGAGGAGATCGTGCGCCGCCGTGCCGATCCGGCGCTCATCGAGCTGGCCGGACAAGGACTCCTGCGGGCCCGCATCTTTCCGATTCAACCTGGCGAAGAGCGGCGCGTGACGCTGCGCTACACGCAGGTTCTCTCTCGGGCCGGCGACGCGCTTCAGCTCGTCTATGCGGGCGGCGTGCGGACCGGTCCACGCGGTGCTGCAAACACCGTAGCGCCCAGGGGCCACCGAGAGCCGGTGCAGACCAAGTTCGAGGTCGAGATCGTTGGTGCCACACGGTTCCTGGATCCGTTCTCGCCGACGCACGACCTCGAGGTAGACCGCGACGGGGAAACGCTTCGCGTTTCGATCGAGGAAGAGATCGCGGGGCGCCTGTCGCTCTTCCTGCCGTTGTCGGGCGAGGCCGTGGGGCTTTCGGTCGCCACACACAGGCCCGTGGGCGAGGACGGCTACTTCATGCTCACGCTCTCGCCGGACCGAGACGTAGTTGCCGTGCAGCCACGTGACGTCACTGCGGTGCTCGATATCTCGGGTTCGATGTCCGGTGAGAAGATCGGCCAGGCGAAACAGGCGCTGCAGCAACTCCTGTCGACGTTGTCCAGCGACGACCGCTTCCGCCTCATCGCGTTCTCCAACGCAGTGAGGATCCAGGCCCGCGATTGGAGCTTCGCACGCGGCTCGGATCTCGAGCGGGCGCGCGAATGGGTCGATGACCTCGTCGCCGACGGCGGCACCAACATCGGCGCCGCTTTGGACGAGGCGTTCCGGCTCGAGAGCCCGAGGAATCGGCTTCCTGTCGTGCTCTTTCTGACGGACGGACTTCCCTCGGTTGGCGAGCAGTCCCCAGAACGTTTGGCCGACCGGGCCGAGTCGCGCGCGGGCCGTGCCCGGGTGTTCGCCTTCGGTGTCGGCAACGATGTGAACACACACCTCCTCGACCGCTTGGGAGAAGCTGGGAGGGGTGACACCGACTACGTCGAGCCCGGTGAGAACGTCGAGCGCGTGATTTCGCTCCTCACGGCGAAGATTCAGCATCCGGTGCTCACGGAGCTCGAGCTCTCGGGCGGGCGCATCGACCTCGACGAGGTCTACCCGGTACGCATTCCCGACGTCTTCGCAGGCGACGAGCTGGTGCTGTTCGGGCGGTTCTCGGGAGACGGCTCCGGTGCGCTCTCGGTTACCGGCGAGCGGCAGGGCAGAAACGTGACCTTCACCACCGACGTGACATTCCCCGAGGAGTCCGACGCGAATGCGTACATCCCACGGCTGTGGGCGTCGCGCAAGCTCGGTCACCTGGAGCGCCAGATCTGGACCGAGGGCGAGTCACGGAGCTTGGTGGCCGAGATCCGGCGAGTCGCGCTCCGGTACGGCCTGCCGACCAAGTACACGTCGTATTTGGTGGAGGAGCCCGAGACCGTCGTAGGGCGGCCGCCCCGGCCGGGCCTAGGTGGTCGGGTCAGCAATGCTCCCGCGCCGACCGGTGCGGATGCCGTGCGCGCGGCAGGCGCAGCCAGGCTGCGTCGCGAGATCAGTACCACCGGCGATTTCGACCAGGCGCAGAAGGCCATGGTGGCCGACATACTGGAGCGCGACGACCGAGCGACCCCCACGCGCGCCGTGGGTGGGCGGCTCTTCAGGTCGCAGGACGGGGTATGGACGGACGCCGCGCATCAGTCGTCGAACGATGTGACTCGGGTGAAGGCCTTCAGTCCCGCCTATTTCTCGGTGCTGAGCGCGTTGCCTGAGCTGGCGCCCGTGCTCGCGGAGCTGAGCAACGTCCTTGTTGCGGGCGATGCGGGGAGTGTACAGGTGGGGGACGAGGGCATCGAAGAGATCTCTACCTCAGAGCTGAGGCGGCTGGTATCAGCCTTCCGAGGCGTGGATGGGGCGAATTGAGCATCGACTGGAATGACCTGTACCGCAGCACGTTTCCCGACCTCGTTCGGTTCCTGCACCGCAAGGTGTGGGACGCCGAGCGGGCGAGGGATCTGGCTCAGGAGGCGTTCGTGCGGGCGCTCGCGCATGAACCCAAGAAGCCACGCGCATGGCTCTTCCAGGTGGCTGCGAACCTCGCGAAGGATGAGGCCCGCACCGCCATTCGGCGGAAGAAGCACCTCGTGCTCTTGAAAGCCGAGGCTGAGGTCCGCCAAGAGTCCGCGTCCGATCCAGCGAGCGAAATGGCAGAGCGTGAGCGGTGGGGCCAGGTGAAGGAGGCACTCGACATGCTGTCGGAGAAGGACCGCGAGGCGCTTCTACTGTGGGACGCCGGACAGAGCTACACCGAGATCGCACGCCACACGGGACTGGCGGTGGGGGCGGTCGGTACGACGCTCGCACGCGCTCGGCGCCGGCTGGCTGAGGCACACAACGCAAGGGAGCAGGTCGATGTCGCACGTTGATGAAGGAGCACTGCACGCCTATCTGGACGGGGCGTTGGAGGAATATCCGACCGCGGAAGCGCAGGCGATCCGTGAGCACCTCGAGGTCTGCGGGTCATGCCGTGAGAGGCTCGAGGTCGAGCGCGTAGTCAGGGATGACGCTGCGTCGGTTCTTGCGCTCGCGGCGCCGGAAGTCACGGTGCCGAGCTTCGAAGAGCTCAGGGCCTACGTGCGTGCCAACACGCCCCGGCGGAGCCCGGTGTCGGTGCAGATCTACCGACTCGGCTGGGCGGCGTCCGTGGTGTTGGCGCTCGGAACGGGGTGGATCCTTCGCGGCGAGCCGAACCTGTTAGCTCCGTCGTCTGGCATGCGCGTCGACGAGGTTCGCCCGCAGGAGTCGCCAGCTTCTTTCGACGAGGCCGACGTGGTCGAGGCGGAGCGTGCGGTGGAGGAATCACCCGCCGCCGCGGGTGGAATGATGCAGGAGGCACAGGCAGGCGCTGCACCGCCGGTCGAGGCGGCTCGGCAGGAGGCGGCGGCGACGCCGGTGGTCGCCAATCGGGCAACCGCCGCGACGATGCCGGAGCCTTTGACCGGGGCGCGTGCGGGGGCCTTGGCGCCCACGTCGGGCTTCGCGGACGACCAGCCGGTGTCCGGAGACGTCGTGGCGGACCTCGACGCGAGCGACGCGTTGGCGGACGCAGCCAGGCTCAACGAGGTGATCGTCTCGACAACGGACCGTCGACGGGTCGATGCCCAGGTGGCCGGTGCGCCTTCTGCGCCGGCCCCCGAAGTAGTCGCCGTCGCACCCGGAGACGCGAGCCAACCCCGCGCGGCGCGAGAGCAACCGGCGGCCGCGGGCTCCAGCGGCACCGCTGAGCCGGAGCGTAGGTCCCTCGCGGCAGACGTCGTGACATCCGCGAACGTCTCGTCCGCCGCCCCCGCCACGGGGATCGCCACATTGAGGCGGACGATCGAGCTGGGCGACACGCGCGACCAATCGGTCGAGGATGACGAGTCGTACTCACTGGTCGTGCCCAACGTCGAGCTACTCGATGTTCGGTTCCGGGGGCTCGGGGTCCGGTCCGAAGGGCAGGTCGTGCTCCAGAGGCTCGAATCAGGCGACACGCTTCAAGTGATTCATCTGCCCCCGGACATCGATCCGTCGTCACTGAGCGATCCTCGCCCGGGTCATACCGAACTGGTGGTGCAACGGGCCGCCGGGTGGATCGTGATGAGGGCGCCGGTGAGCGAAGAGGCTCTGTTGGAGTTGCTCGAGAGGCTGCTGGAGGATCCGACCGACCAAGAGTAGGGAACCTGCATGCGGCCACTCGCGTAACGACCCTGCCGGCAACAGCGGCTCATTTCGGACCTCTTCCGAGGACGTGCACATGACGTTTGTCCGTGTCGCCGCGCTCGCGGCGCTCGCACTCCCGGTGACGCTGTGCGCTCAGCAGCCACCCGTAGACGCGGCGGCTCTGACGATCACTGAAGCCGACTACATCAGCCGCGTCGGCATCATCGCGCACGATTCGATGCAGGGTCGCGATACGCCGAGCCCGGGTTTGGAGAAGACCGCGGCATACATCGCCTCGGAGTTCGAGCGGATGGGTCTGAGGGGTGGGGCGGGGGACGGCTCGTTCTTCCAGCGTTATCCGCTTCGGTCCGTGATGGTCGATCGCACCAGGTCCTACGTGCGAAGAGGTGATGTGCGCCT
>Ga0224512_10002106_pt1 | contig 18487 bp, 17 predicted proteins | sample SF_May12_sed_USG_4_FD_169103 | JGI IMG/M metagenome (GOLD analysis project Ga0224512, IMG submission 169103) | Sediment microbial communities from San Francisco Bay, California, United States - SF_May12_sed_USGS_13 | ecosystem: Environmental > Aquatic > Marine > Sediment | place: USA... | reverse complement strand
CATTGCATGTAAACCTTTCGTACCAGTATCTGGTCCTGTCAATTTGCGGGTGTACAGGCGCGTCTTGCACACCATCCAAAAATCGTTCTTTCGCTACGCGGTTGTCGGGTGCGTTCTACGCACCGGGACGGACGCCGGAATCCATCCGGCCACCGGTACGCACAGCGCACCCTGCCGCTTGCCGCACTTAAAGTGCCGCCAGCGCCGCCTCGTAGTCCGGTTCGTCGGCGATCTCCGGCACCAGCTGGTTATAGAGAACCCGGTTGTCTTCATCGAGCACCACGACGGCGCGTGCGGTAATGCCGGCCAGTGGCCCGTCGGTGATCAGCACGCCATAGTCCTTGGCAAAATGGCGGCTGCGCATCATGGATAGTGGCACCACGTTATCGATGCCCTCCGCCCCGCAGAAGCGGCCCTGGGCAAAGGGCAGGTCCGCGGAGACCACCAGCATCACCACGTCACCGTGGGCCTTGGCATGGTCATTGAATTTCTTGGTTGAAGTGGCACAGGTCGGGGTATCCAGGCTGGGCACGATATTCAGCAGTTTCTTCTTGCCCGCGTAAGCGTCCAGGCTGACGTTATTCAGCTGGCCATCCACTAAAATGAAATCCGGTGCCGCACTGCCAACCGCCGGCAGGTCTCCATTGGTATGCAATTGATTGCCCTGCAGGGTCACTGTTGCCATGGTCTAACTCCCCTCGTCTGGTTGGTCATTATGTTGCGGTATCTAGGCCATCTTCGGCTTGACCGGGCAGCCGGCCACGGTCTGGGCACTGATTATCCGGTTCAGATGGTCTGCATAGAGCTCGATATCGGCTGCGGTGCGGGTCTCGGTGGCGCAGACCAGCAGGGCATTACCCAGCTCCGGGTAATCCGTCGACAGATCGTAGCCCGGCAGCAGATTATGCGCGAACAGGGGCCGCATCACGTCGGCCAGCGGCAGCGAGAAGCGCAGCACCGTCTCGTGAAAACAGGGCCGGTTGAACAGCGGTTCGACGTATTCATTCTCCGTCAGCTTCTCCACCAGTGCCCGGGTGTTGGCATGACAGGCACGCGCAACCCGGGCCAGTCCATCGGCACCGAGCAGCGACATGTAGATGGTGGCCGCCGTCACCAGCAGACCCTGGTTGGTGCAGATATTGGAGGTCGCCTTGGAACGGCGGATGTGCTGTTCACGTGCCTGCAGGGTCAGGGTGTAGCCGTCGAGACCGTCGCGGTCGACGGTGCGGCCGACAATACGCCCCGGCATCTGCCGGACCAGTGCCTGCTTGCAACACATGAAACCGAAGTAGGGCCCGCCCGCGGCCAGCGGCACACCCAGCGGCTGACCTTCGCCACAGGCGATGTCGGCGCCGTTCTCACCCCACTCGCCCGGCGGCTTCAGCAGCGCCAGCGATGTCGGATTGACGATCGCGATGACCAGTGCGCCCTGGCGGTGCGCCCAGTCGGTGAGTTCGTCGACCTCTTCAAGGATGCCGAAGAAGTTGGGATGCTGGATCACCAGCGCGGTGATGTCCTCGCCCTCGAAATGTTTGAGCGAGTCCGGGACGGTGTTGCCGCCCTCGCTGCAGTACGGCACCTCGACCAGTTCGATGCCCTGGTTGTCGACGATGGTACGTGTGGTCTTGCGGTAGGCCGGATGGACCGTGGTCGGCACCAGGATGCGGTTCGATTTGGACTTGCGATTGCCGCGTACCGCCATCAGCGCGGCCTCGGCCAGCGCCGAGGCACCGTCGTACATGGAGGCGTTGGAGACATCCAGGCCGGTCAGGCCGGCCATCATGGTCTGGTACTCGTAGATCAGTTGCAACGTGCCCTGGCTGGCCTCCGCCTGGTAGGGGGTGTAGGCACTGTAGAATTCGCCGCGCGTGGTGATCTGCCATACCGCCGCCGGAATATGGTGGTCATAGGCGCCGGCGCCCATGAAACACAGTGGGCGTCCGTCGGCCTCGGCACGCTCCATCATGAGGCGACTGATTTCCTGCTCCGTCATTCCCTTCGGGATACCGGATAATTCACCGTAGCGCAGGCCCTCGGGGATTTCATCGAACAGGTCTTCGATATCACCTGCGCCGATGGTCGCGAGCATTTCGCGGATATCAGAATCCGTATGGGGTATAAAAGGCATCGTTCTGTTTTCTTCAGGTTAGGCGCGCAGGCTATCAGTGTGCTTCGGAGGCCAGGAACAACTCGTAGGCCTCGGCGTCCATCAGCTCTTCAAGTTCCGCGGCAGCGGCTGGCTGGATGCGAAACAGCCAGCCTTCACCGTAGGCGTCCTGGTTCACGGTCTCGGGACTGTCGGCCAGGGCCTCGTTTACCTCGACCACCTCGCCCGAAAGCGGGGCGTAGACATCGGAGGCGGCCTTCACCGATTCCACCACGGCAGAGGCCTCGGCGGCGGTCACTTCCTGTCCGATCTCGGGGAGTTCGACGAAGACCATGTCACCCAGCTGTTCCTGGGCATTGTCGGAAATTCCCACGGTGACGGAACCATCATCGTTCAGCCGGGCCCACTCATGGGTTTTTACATACTTGAGGTCAACAGGGATGTTACTCATGACTTCCTCGCTTGTGAATTTTCCGGTTCGTTAATTGGTATACAGTCTAGAGATCGATCTGAGCCTTGCCGTTGCGTACGAAGGGCGGCTTGACCACCCGCGCCGACAGCAGCCGGCCACGGATCTCCACTTTGCAGCTGGCGCCGGTCTCTCTGGGGACCCGGGCAAAGGCGATGGCGCGTTGCAGCGTGGGCGAAAAACTGCCGCTGGTGATCTCGCCCTCACCGTTGTTTTCGACGACCACCTTCTGGTGGTTGCGCAGCACACCCTTGTCCTCCAGCAGCAGGCCGACCAGCTTGTGGCCGGCACCCTGCCCGCGTTGCTGTTCCAGCGCCTTGCGGCCGATGAAATCACGGTCTTGCGGATCCCAGGCCACGGTCCATGCCAGGGCGGATTCCAGCGGTGTGGTCGTTTCGTCCATATCCGAGCCGTACAGGTTCATACCGGCCTCGAGGCGCAGGGTATCGCGTGCGCCCAGACCCGTCGGACGGACACCGGCGGCCTTCAGCTGCTGCCAGAAGGCGGCGGCATCCGCGGCAGGCAGGACGATCTCGAAACCGTCCTCCCCGGTGTATCCGGTACGGGCGATAAACCAGTCGCCATCGGCAAAGGCGCCAAAGAACGGCTTGAGCGGTTCCGCCACGGCACGGGCCTCGTCACCCAGCACCGCGAGCACCTTGGCACGGGCCTCGGGTCCCTGGATGGCGATCATGGCCAACTCGGGGCGTTCCTGCACCTTGACGGAAAAGGCGGCCGCCTGCTGCTCCAGCCAGGCCAGGTCCTTGTCGCGCGTTCCCGCATTCACCACCATGCGGTAGAAATCATCCCGCAGGTAGTAGACGATCAGGTCATCGATGACCCCGCCGGACTCGTTCAGCATGCAGCTGTACAGTGCCTTGCCGCTGTCCTTCAGACGGTCCACGTTATTCGCCAGCAGATAACGCAGGTAGTCACCCACCCGCGCGCCGGTCAGGTCGACCACCGTCATGTGCGATACGTCAAACATGCCGGCGCCGTTACGCACGTTGTGATGTTCCTCGATCTGGGAGCCGTAATTGATCGGCATGTCCCAGCCGGCGAAGTCGACCAGCTTGCCGCCCGCGGCAACATGCTCGTCATAGAGTGGAGTCTTGTTTCCCATTCAGCCGTTCACTTTCTCTGTTGCCATTCGAGTCAGAAATAAAAAAGGGCGACGGCCGATTTGCATCAACCGTCGCCCCTCTGTCCGGTAACCTGAGAGTGTCGGCCTGCTGTCGACAGCTTGCGAGCCGTACCCCTTCGGTGGGTCGTCCTGCGACCGCTCTCCAGAGTCAACTGCCTGCTACGGTCCTTTTGCCTGAGCGTTTCCGAGCGTGTTGCGCCTTCGGCGGTCCGTCAGGCCAGCCCTGACATGAACCCTCTCCCGCAGCAGTATAACGTTGAGCCGCAAATATACTCCTGCAGGCCGGCGAGCACCAGATTGACGGTTGTCCGGCGCGCCCGGCACGAGCGTGCCGACCGGCATACCGCAAGCGAAAAAAACACGGGAGTATTTTACTTTTATTACAGCGACTTAATATCGAACCTGCAGCTTGCTGCCGTACCCGGCCACTGGTGTTCAGGTCGTCCCGGGCACCGCGTCCGGACTCCTTGCCAGGGCCGGCAGATCACCCTCCAGCCCCATGGCATGGCGCATCAGCACGTCCTTGGCGGGACCGGCCGCGTCCATCATGGACAGGCCCAGATTGCGCGCCCAGCGCAACGGCGGCCGCGCGTTGCTGAACAACAGGTTGAAACCGTCCATGGCCGACATCATCAGCTGGTTCTCGCCCCGGCGCCAGCGCTCGTAGCGGCGCAGAACCGGCACACTCCCCACATCCTTGCCGCGCGCCTGTGCGTCGGCAAGCACCTCCGCCAGGGCAGCGGCATCCAGCAGGCCCAGGTTGACGCCCTGCCCCGCCAGCGGGTGAATGGTGTGCGCCGCATCCCCGATCAGCGCGGCCCGCTTCCTTATATATTGGGTCGCATGCAGGCGCCGCAACGGGAAGGTCTTGCGCTGCTCCGATTCGATGATTCTGCCCAGGCGGAAATCAAATGCCTCGCCCAGGGCCGCGTGGAAGGCCTCCTTGTCCAGGGCCAGCAGCCGCGTCACTTCCTCCGACGGCAGGGTCCAGACGATGGAACTCCAGCCACCGCTCATGGGCAGGAAGGCCAACGGCCCGCCCGGCAGAAAACGTTGCCAGGCCGTTTCCCGGTGGCCGTGCTCGGTCTTCACCAGTGCGACCAGCCCGCTCTGCCGGTAGTCATGTTCCCGCACCTGTATGCCGAGGCGTTCGCGCAATGGTGAACGCGCCCCGTCAGCAGCCACCACCAGCCTGGCCGTCAGCGTGGCGGCATCATCCAGCGCGACCGTGACCTGGTCCCCGTCGAGCTCGATGTCCCTGAACTGCGCGGGACAGTACAACTGCACACCGGCCAGCGCCTGCAGGCGTTCCAGCAGCGCGGCCTGGATGAAACGCGGCTCGATGATGTGCCCCAGGTAGGGTTCGCCGATATCGGCACAGTCAAAATGGATCGCCCCGGATCCACCGGCATCCCACACCCGCATTTCCCGAAACGCGCTAATATCCCGGGCACTGATCGCGTCCCACGCACCCAGTGCACGGAAGATGCGCTCCGAGGCACGGGTGATGGCGAACACGCGCGCATCGCGCACCCCGGTATCGGCACCGGGTGCGCGCGCCTCGACCACGGCAACCGTCATGCCGGACGCACCCAGCGAACAGGCCGCCGCCATCCCGACAATACCGCCACCGACAATGATCACATCAAACTGGTTCATGGTCCGGTTCTTCATTAAAACAGCTTTTCACCGCAAAGACGCAAAGGACGCAAAGGACGCAAAGGACGCAAAGAAAGACAAGATAGTAAGTTTAAATAAACAGCTACCCCATAAACCCCCTCATCCTGTCCTTCTCCCGGAGGGAGAAGGGACGTTTTTTTGATATCGTACTAGTAGATTTTTCTTTGCGCCCTTTGCGTCTTTGCGGTGATTAATATCTCTTATTACAACGGCAACCCGCGCGCCAGGCGCGGCACCCGGCCGGCACGGCCCATGGTCAGCCGGGTCAACATGCGCTTGGCCGGTGGCACCAGATCCAGTGCCAGCATGCCGACTCCGCGCGCCGCGCCCAGTGCCGGCAGCGGCAGGGTGAACATGCGCGCCAGGCCATCGGTAAACGCCGTCACCTGGCGGTGGTCCGCGCGCCGCCAGTCGCCGTAGCGCTTCAGGACAGCGAGCACACCCGGGTCCTGGCCCGCACGCACCGCATCCACCAGCACCTCGGCAAGCACGGCGATATCGCGCACCCCCAGGTTGAAACCCTGCCCGGCAATCGGATGCAGGGTATGGGCCGCGTTGCCGACCAGTGCCAGCCGATGGCGCACCGCCTCTTTTGCCTTGATCAGGCGCAAGGGGTAGGCCTGACGCTTGCCGACCCGTTCGAGTCTGCCCAGGCGGTAACCGAAACGTTCCTGCAGGCGCGCAAGAAATTCGTCGTCAGGCAACGCCATCACCGCTTCCGCCGCCGCGGACTGAACCGTCCACACCACGGAGCAGCGCTGTTCGCTCATGGGCAGGAAGGCCAGTGGCCCGGTGTCGGTGAAACGCTCATAGGCCACATGATTGTGCGGCAACTGCGGCGTGATATTCGTGATCACCGCCGTTTGTCCGTAATCGGATTCACTGACCGGTATACCCAGGCGTTCCCTGACCGCGGAACCGGTCCCGTCGGCCGCCACCACCAGCCGCGCCGTCAGCATCTCTGTCACATCATCCTGCAGGATCTCCGCCGTAACGCTGTCGGTCTCGACGGCCAGGCTCGACAGCCGCGCCGGGCAGTAGAAATCCACCGCCTCGCTGGCGCGCAGCGCGTCACCCAGCACCCTGCCGATCACCCGCGCCGGCACCACGTAGCCCAGCGCCGGCAGGCCCTCTTCCGCGCGGTCCATGCGGGTAAAGCCGAAATTACCGCGATCCGAGACGTGGATCCGGTGAATGGGGGTGGCCTCGAGTTCGAACCGGTCCCACAGCTGCATACCGCTGAAGATGCGCTGCGTGCCGGATGCCAGCGCAATGGCGCGGTCATCATAACCCGGCTCGGTGCGCGTCTCGAACTGCACGGCCTCGACCACGGCAATGCGCAGGCCCTGCCCGTCCAGGGCACGCACCAGGCTGGCACCGACCATGCCGCCGCCGATGATCAGGATGTCGTATTGCTTCGTCGTCATGTCAATATGGCCATTGCCTGCATCCCGGTTTCCGGGTCACCCGCGCACGCCGTGGCGGGATCACGCCATCAGTGCCTCGATTTCGTCCACTTCCTTCGGGACCGCATCGCTCAGCACCTCGTGGCCGTCCCGGGTCACCAGCACATCATCCTCGATGCGAATACCGATATTCCACCATTTCCGGGCCACGCCGCGGGTGCCTGCCGGGATGTAGATGCCGGGCTCAACCGTCAGCACCATGCCCGGTTCCAGCACACGCCATTCGCCCCCGACCTTGTAGTCGCCCACATCATGCACGTCCATGCCCAGCCAATGGCCGGTGCGGTGCATGTAGAAACGGCGGTAGGCCTCCTTTTTGATCAGCTCGGCGGGCCTGCCCTTCAGGATACCCAGCTTCACCAGGCCGCGGGTCAGCACCTTGACGGCCGCCTGGTGGGGATCATTCCAGTGTTTTCCCGGCCGCACCTGATCGATAGCGGCTGCCTGCGCCGCCAGCACCACTTCGTAGAGGGCCTTTTGCGCGGGGCTGAACCTGCCGCCGACGGGAAAGGTCCGCGTGATGTCCGAGGCATAGCAGTCGTACTCGGCCCCGGCATCGATAAGCAGCAGATCACCGTCGTTCAGCTGCGCACGGTTGCTGGTGTAATGCAGCACACAGCCGTTTTCACCGCCCCCGACGATACTGGGATAGGCAGGCTCCATGTTCGACCGGCGGAATTCGTGCAGCAGCTCCGCCTCGATCTCGTATTCGTGCAGGCCGGGACGGCACAGCTGCATGGCCCGGCGGTGGGCGCGGCAGGCCACCCTGGCGGCGGTGCGCATGACCCTGACCTCGGAACGGCTCTTGTACAGGCGCATGTCATGCAGCAGGTGCTCGAGGGTGATGAATTCATCCGGCGTGCGCGCGCCGGAGCGGGCGCCCTCGCGGATACGGTTGACCCAGTCGATGACCTGGCGGTCAAAATCGGGATAGGAGCCCATGGTGTAGAACACGCGATCGCGGCTTTCCAGCAGTCCCGGCAGGATCTCGTCGATATCGCCGACCGGGAACGCGTCATCGGCGCCGTACTCGTCAATGGCCCCCTGCGTGCCCGCCCGACGTCCGACCCAGGTCTCCATTTTTGGATCACGCTCGCGGCAAAACATCAGGTACTCGCCGTGCGGCCGGCCGGGCGTCAGCACGGCAATGGCCTCGGGCTCGCCAAAACCCGTGAGGTAGTAAAAATCGCTGTCGGACCGGTACGGGTACTCGACATCCCGGTTACGGGTCTTCTCCGGCGCTGTGGGAATAATGGCAATGGAATCCTTGCCCATCATGCGCATGAGTTGTTTGCGACGCCGGGCGAACTCCTTTGTACTGATCATTCTGGCTCGTTACCTCGGTACGGGTTGATACGAAGACATTACCTTATATATGGCCGGAATTCAGCCAGGCCCGCATATTGCGCCGGACCATTTAAAGATACGCTCTCGTTTCAGCCCCTTACATACAGGTCCGCGGCCGACTAGTGCAGAGGCCCCGTGGCCGGGGTATGCAATGGCTGCAATTCCTCGTAGCACAGCAGCACGCTCATACGCACGTATTCGACGATCTCCATGTAGGCGGCCTCCTCGGTTTCGTCATCAGCGTCATGATCGAAACCGGGCTGCGATATCTCATAGAAGTCGCGCATGATCTCGGGGATGGTTCCTGGCTGCCCGCCCTCTTCCCTCACACCACCAAGCGCCAGCCCGTAGAGGAAACCCTGGCACCACTGCCCCAGTGCCCTGCTGCGCAGCGCCAGCGGTGCATCGTCGCCCGGCAACAACAGTTCCAGGCCCAGGTCATTATCGTTGAGATGCTGCAGGGTGGCGGCATAAAGCTCTGCCAGAAGCTCATGGCAGTTCTGCGCCGCGGCACTCAGGGTGTTGCCCGCACCCAGTATGTGCTCCAGCCAGGGTGCCGTGTCCGCCTTGCCCGCGGCACAACAGATACCGCACAACAGGCCATGACTCTCGGCCGCACCGCAATCCGCATCAGCGGACTGCAGTGCATTTTCCAGCCCGGCATAATCGCAAGCCGCCGTATGTGCCACGCCAGGGTCCTCCCGGGGTAATTATCGTTAGCCGCAAGGCCGATTATCGCACACCGCATAATGACAGCGCGCGTTAGCGCGACGCGCCTGCATACCCCGGCATTGACCGGAACCCCCAAGCACACTATATTGCTTGCATGGCAAAACAATCTGAAACGACCGTTATTGAACAGGGGATCACCCGGCTCGAGGAGCAGGTCGACGCCCTGCTGGCCACCATCGACCGGCTGGCAAAAGAAAACCGTTCCCTGCGGGCCCAGCAGGAAACGCTGGCGACCGAACGTGCCTCCCTGCTCGAGAAGCACGACCTGGTTCATCACCGCGTCGAAAGCATCGTAACCCGCCTCAAGTCACTGGAGACCGGCGCATGAGCAAGGATACCAATGCCGTCAAGGTGCATATCCTTGACAAGGAATACCTGGTCGCCTGCCCGGATGAGGAAAAGGACTCCCTGGTCTCCTCGGCGAAATTTCTCAACGACAAGATGGCTGACATCCGTGCCAGCGGAAAGGTCGTTGGCATAGACCGTATCGCCGTCATGGCGGCGCTCAACCTGGCCCACGATGTACTCGAGGCCGATTCCATCGACACCACCACGCTTGATACCTACGGGCCCCGGATACAGGGGCTTAACAATAAGATCGAGGCGGCGTTGTCAAAATACAAGCTGGAGCTGAACTGAGCAGCCCGGTATGAAAGCTTAAATTCAGGTATCCCCTGCCGTGTACGATAGTGGCTTGGAACTCCTCGAGCCTAATTACCATCCCAGGGGACTGTTAGCTAATGTTGGTGTGCATGTCCGCTGCTGGCGGAAAGCCTGATACATCACTGCGGTCCCCCCTTGAACCTTCGGTTCAGGGGCCAAAGTCACAACGGCACAAGCGGGGGATACCTTATCTTGTAAACCCCCCGCACCATACGAACATCCATTCCCATACCGCATGCCCGTGAAAACCGGAAAGGCAGAACGCAACGCGCTGCGCCAGCAAATCCGCCTGCAACGCCGCGCCATGACCGCCACCGAGCAGGCTGCCTGCGCGCACCGCCTTGCGCGGCACGCCGGCAAGGATCCGCTGGTATTCAACAGCCGGCATATCGCTGCCTACCTGGCAGCCGACGGGGAAATGGACCCCTGGCCGCTGATGGAGCGCCTCTGGTCACTGGGCAAGACCCTGTACCTGCCGATACTGGTTCCCTTTTCAGACCAGCGCCTGTGGTTCTCCGCCTATAAGCCCGGAGACCCGCTGATCGTCAACCGCTTCGGCATCCTCGAGCCGGAACGCCATCACTACCGCCGCATCAGGCCTGCCGCCCTCGACCTGGTGCTGACACCGCTGGTTGCATTTGACCCCATGGGTCATCGCCTGGGCATGGGGGGCGGCTACTACGACCGCAGCTTCGCCTTTCTCAACACCCGCCGGCACTGGCGTAAACCGCGCCTGCTGGGACTGGCCTACGAGTTCCAGCGGCACTCGCTCCTCGAAGCGGAGGCCTGGGATGTACCGCTGGACGCGGTCGCGACCGAGGCATGCGTCTACCATTCCCCGGCACCCTGAACGTGCACTGCCGCCGGGTACACACCTCCGGACAAACCACGCGGCCACGCCCGATATGTATCATTATCACAACACTCTCAGGAAGATGATATGAACTACTGGCTGATGAAATCCGAACCCGACGTCTTCGGCATCGACGACCTCGGCAAGGCGCCCGGGAAGACCGAACCCTGGGATGGAGTTCGTAACTACCAGGCACGCAACATGATGCGCGATGACATGAAAAAAGGTGACCTGGTCTTTTTCTATCATTCCAACTGCAAGGAACCCGGCATTGCCGGCATTATGAAAATCGCGCGCGAGGGCTACCCGGACCACACCGCCATCGAGGCAAAGGAAAAATATTTCGACCCGAAAAGCGACCCCGGGAACCCGCGCTGGTACATGGTCGACGTCCGTTATGTTCGCAAACTGAAACGCGTCATCACCCTTTCCGAACTGAAACAGATTCCCGAACTCAGCGGGCTGCCGCTGGTCAGGCGCGGCAATCGCCTCTCCATCATGCCGATCAGCAAGCGACACTGGGACCTCATCCTCGCGCTTGAATGACGCGCATACCGTGACACAGAAAATGGTCCGGCACGCACGCGGGACGGGACGGTTTTTCTTAACGGGGGCGCCCTGCACTCGCCACCATTCAATATATAAGTTGCTGTTTTTATTGTGATATATATCTATCCGCGGACAGGCGCGGCGCACGCCCGAAAGCGAGCGGCCTGCATAGCTTGTCGTAACCAACTTCGCGCCATGCAAGTGACCGAAGTACCTCGACACATCCCCGGCGTGCGCAAACACGCACATGCACATTATCCAATCTGCGTGAATTTTATTTCATGATCGTCACAGTCGTCGTCCAAAACTTTTTTCATTGCCTGGATAAATATTCAAGTAATGTTCAGCACGACCGTTAACAGTCAAACTGCAAACAATAGATATTCTTTTTTGGTTGCATGTTTGCTAGACCTTGTTGGAAATTTTCATGTGAATTTTTCAACAAAAAAAAACTGGTAATTTGTAATTACTTGTTTATACTCACCTTGGGCAATTCGAATGCAATGGAGGTTTGGTATGGCTACAAAGAAAAAGGCCAAGAGAAAGACCACTGCAAAGAAGCGAGTAGTAAAGAGGAAGACAACGGTGAAGCGCAAGAAGGCTGCACCGAAGAGAAAGACCACAGCTAAGCGCAAGAAGACCGCTGCCAAGAAGAAGAAGGCAGCACCGAAGCGCAAGAAGACCGCTGCCAAGAAGAAGAAGGCAGCACCGAAGCGCAAGAAGGCCGCTGCCAAGAAGAAGAAGGCAGCACCGAAGCGCAAGAAGGCCGCTGCCAAGAAGAAGAAGGCAGCACCGAAGCGCAAGAAGGCCGCTGCCAAACGGAAGAAGGCGGCACCGAAGCGCAAGAAGGCCGCTGCCAAACGGAAGAAGGCGGCACCGAAGCGCAAGAAGGCCACACGGAAGCGGCGGTAGCTGTAGTCAGATCACCCGGCAGGTGCTGTTCCTGCCGGGTGTTACGACAAAAAAGCCCGTACTATCCAGTACGGGCTTTTTTATTGCCGGGTCACAGCCGCGGGGGTCGGCCGGTCAGCTCCCGCCCAGGAACAGTTTATAACCCAGGCAGTCTGACTCCTCCCAGTACCGGTAACCCAGGCCATCCAGAAAGGCCTTGAATTCCGTGCGGCTCCCGCGCGGCACCTGGATACCCACCAGCACGCGACCGTAATCCGCCCCGTGGTTGCGGTAGTGAAACAGGCTGATATTCCAGCGCTTGCCCATCGACGTCAGGAACTGCAGCAGGGCACCGGGACGCTCCGGGAACTGGAACCGGTATAACACCTCGTTCTCCAGCCCCATGGCGCGGCCACCCACCATGTAGCGGATATGCAGCTTGGCGATCTCGCTGTCGGTCAGGTCCTCGACCGGGTAGCCCTCCTTCTTCAACTGCCTGACCAGGGCATGGCGCTCCTTGTCACCGCCGTCGAGCTGCACACCGGCAAACACGTGGGCCTGCTGCTCATCGGCATAGCGGTAATTGAATTCCGTTATACCCCGCTTGCCCAGGGTGCGGCAGAAGCGGCGGAAACTGCCCGGCTCCTCGGGAATGGTCACGGCCAGCAGGGCCTCGCGCTGTTCACCCACCTCGGCACGCTCCGCCACATGACGCAGGCGGTCGAAGTTGATATTGGCGCCGCTGTTGACTGCCACGAGGTCGGCGTCACTGATGCCGGTGCGCTTCACGTAGCGCTTCATGCCGGCAATGGCCAGGGCCCCGGCCGGCTCGACAATGGCCCGGCATTCATCGAACACATCCTTGATAGCGGCACAGATTTCATCGGTATTGACGAGAATCACCTCGTCGACATGTTCCCGGGCAATCCTGAAGGGCTCCTTGCCAGCCTGGCTCACGGCCACGCCGTCTGCAAAGATCCCTACCTGCTTCAGCTTCACCCTGCGCCCCCGCCGTAGCGCCTCATGCATGCAGGGTGCCTCATCGGGCTCAACCCCGATCACCTTGATGGACGGCTGCAGGGCCTTGACGCAGACAGCGATCCCCGCAATCAGGCCGCCACCGCCCACGGGAACGAAAATCGCGTGGATATCACCGGAGTGCTCACGCAGGATCTCCAGGCCGACCGTGCCCTGGCCGGCGATGACCTCCGGATCGTCATAGGGATGTATGAAAGTCATCTTCTTCTCAGCCGCCAGCTCCGACGCGCAGGCATAGGCCTCGTCGTAGGTGTCGCCCGACAGGCTGATGCTTGCACCCAGGCGCCTGACCGACTCGACCTTGATCGACGGGGTGGTCTGCGGCATGACGATCAATGCCCTGACCCCCCGCTTCCGGGCCGCCAGCGCCACGCCCTGGGCATGGTTTCCCGCCGATGCGGCGATCACCCCGGCGGCGCACTCTGCATCCGACAGATTGGCGATCTTGTTATAGGCACCGCGCAACTTGAAGGAATAGACCGGCTGCAGGTCCTCGCGCTTCATCCACACCCTGTTGTCGAGACGCTGGGACAGGCGTTCGGCCATTACCAGCGGCGTCTCCTGCGCGACGTCGTAGACGCGGGAATTCAGAATCTTCTTCATATAACGGTCTAACATAGTGCGTACAGTATCAGTTCAATGCCGGCTTGCCCAGATACTGCCGGGCATGTGTCCATGGCAATGACATCCCTCTGCCGCGGGGGTATGATTTTGGCTATCAATCTACAAGGAGTGCTGACATGAACCAGGATGAAATGAAAAAGATGGTGGCGGAGGCCGCACTGGACTACGTGGAAGCCGGGACCGTGGTCGGTATCGGCACCGGCTCAACCGCCAACCACTTCATCGACAGCCTTGCCGGCATCAAGCACAAGATCGACGGCACCGTCGCCAGCTCACGGGCCAGCGCCGAGCGCCTGGCGGCACACGGCATCCCGGTGCTGGAGCTCAACAATGTCAGCGAAATCTCGGTGTATGTCGACGGGGCCGACGAGTCCACCCGCAACCTGCACCTCATCAAGGGCGGTGGTGGTGCGCTGACGCGCGAGAAGATCGTCGCCGCCGTCAGCCGCAAGTTCGTCTGCATCGCGGACGGCAGCAAGCTGGTCGATGTGCTGGGGGCATTCCCGCTGCCTATCGAGGTGATCCCGATGGCGCGCAGCTACGTGGCTCGCGAGCTGGTCAAGCGCGGTGGACAGCCGATCTACCGCGAGAACTTCACCACCGACAACGGCAACATCATCCTCGACATACACAACCTGAGGATCATGGAGCCGGTCAAGCTGGAAGAGGACCTCAACAACATCGCCGGCGTGGTCACGGTGGGCATTTTCGCCAGGCGCCCGGCCGACGTGCTGCTGCTGGGCACCGAGGACGGGGTCAAGACCCTGACCTGAACCGACGCAGCAGGTAGCCTGTAGGTTGGGCAAAGGCGCGCAGCAACGTGCCCGACATACTGGAATCTAATAACCCCTGCTGTTGGGCACGCTGCGCTTTGCCCAACCTACAATTACAATTCCCTGTAGGTTGGGCAAAGGAGCAAAGCGACGTGCCCGATATAACGTGACGATCTTCGCTGTCGGGCACTCAGCCATGCATCACTCTCCCGGCTGCAGCACCCAGATCCGTACACTGGCATCGTCGCTGGTGGTCGCCAGGTAACGCCCCCGCGGCGACACCGCCACTGCCGCACCGCACAAATCGTGCTTCTGGAAACGCCGCTTCACCGCGCCCGTCGCCGGGTCGAGGAAATACACCGCGCTGTCGGTCTGGCGGCTGATGCTCGCCAGGGTATTGCCATCCCCCGTGAACTGCAGGGAGCGGATAATGCCGTGGTGCGCCGTCGGCAGCGACGTGAGCGAACCGTCCGCCAGGTCCCAGCGCAGCAGGCGAAACCAGGTCCCGCCATACAACTGCCTGCCGTCGGGTGAAAACACCAGCGACCAGGCATCCATGGGGGGAGAGGCCAGCGCCCTGACCGCCCCGCCCTCTTCCCAGGCAAACACCATCCCATCGCTGCCGCTGGAGGCATAACGTAACATTTGCGGATCCAGGGCCACGGCCTTCACGGCACCGCGGTGCCCATGCCGGGTTTCGATGAGACTGAAATCCGCCAGGCGCCAGACCCGCACGCTGCCGTCGGCATGCCCGGTTATGACCCGGTCATGCAGGGCACCGGCCACCATGTTGGTCACCGGGGCGGGCGTCTCGATGCGCCGAACCTGCTTACCACCCAGCATCCACTCGGCCAGCACCCCGTCGTAACCCGCCGTCAACACCCGCCGATCTTCGGCCAGGAAGGCCAGGCCGTTGACCGAGTCGTCGTGGGCACGCCAGCGCGATATACGTTTCCCCTCCGGCAGTTGCCACAGCTGTACCGCCCCTTCCCAGCCGCCCGAGACCATTAAGTCACCGGAATGGCTGAAGGCTACTACGCTGCCGCCGCTGTGGGCGTGTGCGTGGATGACGTCGGCCGGCGTGGCGGCGTGCCTGGCCGCGCAGGCCGACAGCAGAAGCGTCTCAAACAGCAACAACACCCGGCAACTTGATCTGAATAAGGACGTCTGGCGCATTATGGGGAAATTATAAAGGAGTCCCGTAGGAGCGCCCTGCGGGCGCGATCAAATACTACCCGTAGGTTGGGCAAAGGCGCGGAGCGACGTGCCCGACAAAACGTGGCGACCTCCGCTGTCGGGCACGCTGCGCTTTGCCCAACCTACAACAAAAAATGATATACACCTAGCCCGGATGAAACGCAGTCCCCGCAGGTTGGGCAAAGGCGCGGAGCGACGTGCCCGACATAATGTGGCGACCTCCGCTGTCGGGCACGCTGCGCTTTGCCCAACCTACAACAAAAAATGATATACACCTAGCCCGGATGAAACGCAGTCCCCGCAGGTTGGGCAAAGGCGCGCAGCGACGTGCCCGACATAATGTGGCGACCTCCGCTGTCGGTCACGCTGCGCTTTGCCCAACCTACAACAAAAAATGATATACACCTAGCCCGGATGAAACGCAGTCCCCGTAGGTTGGGCAAAGGCGCGCAGCGACGTGCCCGACAAAACGTGGCGACCTCCGCTGTCGGGCACGCTGCGCTTTGCCCAACCTACAACAAAAAATGATATACACCTAGCCCGGATGAAACGCAGTCCCCGTAGGTTGGGCAAAGGCGCGCAGCGACGTGCCCGACAAAACGTGGCGACCTCCGCTGTCGGGCACGCTGCGCTTTGCCCAACCTACAACTACCATTAGCCGTAAAAAAACGGGGCCCGAAGGCCCCGTTTCGTGTCCGGATCAAGACAGACGATCAGAACTTGTGCTTCATGCCCAGGCTGAACTGGTCGATCTCGCCGTTGACATTGGAACCGTCAACCCTGCAGGCCGACAGGTTCGCGCCGGCGCCGCCGTCACAATCCACCTGCGAGAAGCCGACATAGGCCTTGGTGCGCTTGCTCAGGCTGTGCATGGCGGCCAGGGTCCAGGCCGTGTATTCACTATTGGCCAGGTCATCATGGTCACCCTTGCCGAAGCCCAGGTAGAGCATGCTGTTACCCATAGTCGCCGTACCGGCCAGGTGCCAGACATTCAGCTCATCCGAACCGTTTTCGAAGTCCTCGTACTGTCCCATGACCCCGAACATGCCCATGGAATACTTGCCGCCGAGCTTCCAGGCCGTCGTTTCATCACTATCAGACTGGCTATTGTCCAGGTAGTCCGCGAACACCAGGATGCCGCCGTTCTCGTAGCTGGCACCGATACCAAACGGATCTTCATCTTCATCCGTCTCGTTGCTGTCAAGGGTGTAATGTGCCACCGCCTTCAGTCCGTTGAAGTCAGGGCTGTCATAGCGGATGGTATTGGTCGCCCGACCCTGAAGCTCTTCGCCCGCACCACTGTGGAAGCTGGACTGCAGACCGTGGTCACGACCCTGCAGGGCAGTGCGGTACAGCGGATCGATCATGGCGCCGTGGGACTTGTAGCCCGTGGAGATGGTGCCGATACGCACCTGGCCGAAGTTGCCCTTCAGGCCCAGCCACTGGTCACGGTCGGTTATGGAGCTGGTGTCACTGACGCTGGTCACAGGATCAGTCGGACCAGTAGCCGGGGTGGTTTTGTTACCACTGGCCCGTCCCGTATTACGGTTAATGGTGTCGTACTGGAAGTCCAGCTTGAAGATCGCCTTCAGGCCATTGCCCAGGTCCTCGGAACCCTTGAAACCCACGGAACAGGTGGTGCAGTTGAGGTTGATATCGTCAGAACCACCATCGACATCAAGGGCATCGATGCTGGTGTCGATGTGGCCAAAGATCTTGACGTCCGCCTGGGCGGCACCCATGCCGCCGGCCAAGAGGGCGCCTATCATTGTCATTAAAAATCTGGTTTTCATTTCATTTCTCCCGGTATCACCCACCAAGGGAACAAGTTTAGCAGGTGGTCACCTTAAGAAAAGAAAACGGGGCCCCAAAGGACCCCGCTTTCCCGTTCCGATCAGGACATCCGATTAGAACTTGTGCTTGATACCGGCACCAAAGGTATCTTCATCATGGTCTGAGGTCAGCTCCTTGTTATTGAAGCCGGCATAGACCATGGTGCGCTTGCTCATGCTGTGCGTGGCCGCAATGGTCCAGGCATCACGCTCATCAACACCAGCCACATCGTCGTCACTCTGACCGAAGGCGGCATAGATCATGTTGTTGCCCATGGTGTAGGAACCGCCGACATGCCATTGGGTGGGATCAGTTGAATCTTCCTCGGCCTGCTCATACTGGGCCATGACGGCGAAGTTGTTCATGCTGTACTTGCCGCCCACTTTCCAGGCGCTGAATTCATCTGAGGCAGACTGGTTGTTGTCCATGTAGTCCGCGAACACCAGGATGCCGCCGTTCTCGTAGCTGGCGCCGATGCCGAACGGATCTTCGTCTTCACCGTCACCTTCATTGCTATCCAGGGTGTAGTGCGCAACCACCTTCAGGCCGTTGAAGCTCGGGCTGTCGTAACGGATGGTGTTGTCGGCACGACCCTCGAGTTCCTCGCCCGCACCACTGTGTAAGCTGGACTGCAGACCGTGATCACGACCCTGGAAGACGGTACGGTACAGCGGGTCGATCATGGCGCCGTGGGACTTGTAGCCCGTGGAGATGGTACCAACGCGAACCTGGCCGAAGTTGCCCTTAAGGCCCAGCCACTGGTCACGGTCGGTTATGGAGCTGGTGTCACTGACACTGAGCACAGGATCAGTCGCAGTAGCTCCGGATGCTTTGTTGCCCGTGGCCTTACCCGTATTGCGGTTAATGGTGTCGTACTGGAAGTCCAGCTTGAAGATCGCCTTCAGGCCGTTACCCAGGTCCTCGGAACCCTTGAAACCCACGGAACAGGTGGTGCACTTCAGGTTGACATCATCTGTATCGGTCGCTTCATTGTCGAAAGACACAATGGCAGTATCGATGTGGCCCATGACCTGCACGTCAGCCTGGGCAACGCCCATGCCGCCGGCCAGGATGGCGCCGATCATTGTCGGTAAAAATTTAGTCTTCATGATTTTCCCCTT
>Ga0224512_10002105_pt1 | contig 18489 bp, 15 predicted proteins | sample SF_May12_sed_USG_4_FD_169103 | JGI IMG/M metagenome (GOLD analysis project Ga0224512, IMG submission 169103) | Sediment microbial communities from San Francisco Bay, California, United States - SF_May12_sed_USGS_13 | ecosystem: Environmental > Aquatic > Marine > Sediment | place: USA... | reverse complement strand
CGTGCCGGTGTCGCTCGGTATCGGAGTGGCATTCCTGGCGAGCTTGTGGACCACCGTGACGGGAACGGGCACGATTTACTACGACTCGGTATGCATGTTTGCATTTTTTTTGCTGAGCGCCCGCTATTTCGAGCTGGCGGCACACAAGCGCGCCACCGAGGCCTCGGAAGCGCTGGTGCAGGCGGCACCGGCCACGGCGACACGCCTGACTCCCGGCGCAAATCCGGCGCATGAGGAAACGGTCGCCGTGGCCGAGCTGCAAGCCGGTGATCGCGTGCGCATCCGTCCCGGTGACTCCGTGCCAGCGGATGGCGTGGTACTGGAAGGCCACTCCACGGTCGATGAGTCGCTGCTGACAGGCGAACATCAACCCGTTTCCAAGGCGCCAGGGGCAAACCTGATTGGCGGTTCCCTCAACATTGAAAGTCCTCTGACCGCGCGCGTTGAGAAAACTGGACCGGACATGATCCTGTCCTCGATCCTGCGGCTACTGGACCGCGCCAGCGTGGAAAAGCCGCGGCTGGCGCAATTGGCGGATCGTCTCGCCGCGTGGTTCGTCGCCGGCGTGCTGTTGCTGGCTGGCCTGGTGGCACTTTACTGGTGGCGGCACGATGCCGCCCTGTGGCTGCCCGCCAGCATCGCCGTGTTGGTGGTGACCTGCCCCTGCGCGCTCTCGCTCGCCACCCCCGCGGCCCTTACCGCCGCCACCGGCCGGCTCACACGCTTGGGCTTGTTGGTGACGCGCGGACATGCGCTCGAGACCCTGGCGCGCACCACCCATTTTGTCTTCGACAAGACTGGTACGCTTACGCGCGGACGGCTGCGGTTAATCAATACTCACACGCTCTCCGGGCTGACAAGCACGGAATGTATCGATCTCGCCGGCGCCCTCGAATGTCATTCTGAACATCCTATCGCGCGTGCGCTGACGGCGGCGGCAAAACCCGATGTCCCGGTCGCTACCGAGGTGGTGAATACACCCGGTGCCGGTATCCGCGGGAAGGTCAATAACGATTATTATTTTCTCGGCACACCAGCTTACATCGCGGAGCAGACCGGTCACATCGCCCATAGCAAACTGCTGGAAGAACTGCGGCGCCAAGGCGATACGCTGGTGTTGCTTGCCGGGCGCGACAAGCTGCACGCTGCCTTTCTGCTCAACGATGAACTGCGGCCAGGTGCGCGCGAATTGATCACCGAACTCAAACAGCAAGGAAAGTCCGTCATGCTACTCACCGGCGATCATGAAAAGGCCGCGCGCCGGGTGGCGAGCGCGCTTAACATCAGCGAACTGGCCTGGGACTTAAAGCCGATGGATAAGCTCGCGCGCCTTAAGGAAATACAACAACAAGGTGCCGTCGTGGCCATGATCGGCGACGGCGTGAACGACGCCCCGGTGCTGGCCGCGGCACCGGTTTCCATCGCCATGGGGGGGGCCACGGCAGTCGCCGCGGCCAGCGCCGACATGATCCTGCTATCGCAGAACTTGTCGCCTCTGGCCGACGGTTTGACGGTGGCACGCCGGTCCCTCGGCATCATCCGCCAGAATCTGGCTTGGGCCCTGGCATACAATCTCATTGCCATCCCCGTTGCTGCGGCGGGATTCCTTAGCCCGTGGATGGCGGCGCTCGGGATGTCGGCCAGTTCGCTGCTGGTCGTGGCCAATGCGCTGCGCCTGAGCCATGGCCCGATCTCGAAACCGTCCTTCTCCGTGGCCGAGGCACTGGATTAGATCATGGAAATACTCTATCTGTTGATTCCACTCGCCGTTCTCATTGCCGGGGTGATCGCCTGGGCCTTTCTTTGGTCCATTCGATCCGGGCAATTCGATGATCTGGAGGGTCCGGCGCACAGGATACTGAGGGACGAGGACGAATCTGCGAAGCATCCCGCCGGTAAGCCGCAAAATCCGGAAAACTCGCCAGGCAACAACTGATCAAACACGGACACGGCGCACACCAAAGGTAGAGGTTTCCATCGCGCTGGAATAAACTTTACGGGCCCTCGAGCCAAAGGAGTGCGGCGGGGATGCCGCGCCGACGGGTGCGTGGATGAATAGGCCATGAGCGCAAAAAAACACAATCTGCTCATATGACAAGACGAGCGAAGCAGGGGTGCATTATCGCGCGACTTGTACTTCAGTCCGTTAATAAGGGTTTTCCGCCCGATCCGGTTTGTTATTCCCTCCCGAAAAACCTGCCACCCCCCACAAGGAGCAACCATGCGCAAGATCATGCTGCTTAACGCCAAGGGCGGCTGCGGAAAGAGCACGCTCACAACCAACCTCGCGAGCTATTACGCCTCGCAGGGGAAAGCGGTGGTGATCGCTGATTTTGATCCGCAGGGATCGAGCATGGAGTGGCTCGAGGCGCGCCCGCAAGACCGCCCGCCGATTCGCGGGATCGCCGCGTGGCGCGATTCGGCGCGAGTGCCACGTTCCACCGATTACGTCATCATGGACGTGCCCGCCGGTGCGCACGGCCCAGTCCTCACGGCACTGGTGCGCCGAGCCCAAACTGTCATCATTCCGGTGCTACCCTCCCCCACCGACATTCGCGCGGCGGCGCATTTCATTCATGAGATGCTGGTAGTGGGAAAAATCGTGCGGGATGAAACCCGGGTGGCGGTGGTCGCCAACCGCGTGCGTGAGAATAGCTCAATACAAAACTCCATGGAAAGCGTGCTGAACAGCATGAACATCAATTACGCAACACTCAACACCCAGATCTATCAAAATCTCGAGCGGTTTCTCACGCGCCTTAAAATTCCATTCTTGACCACGCTGCGTGAGAGCCAGAATTACCTGGTGGCGGACGCGCGCGGCCTCGGGATCTTCGATCTCAATCCTTCTCAAGTAACGCGCGACGTCGAGCAGTGGGAGCCGCTACTCAAGTGGCTGGACAGCAAGCGCAGCCTGCCACATCCGGTAAACTGATCCGCCCCGCGCCACCCCGGGGGACGGTTCGCTTCCAGGATGCACCACGCGTGGTGATTATTTTCGCGCCAAATCCCAACGCACCCGCGATATGACCGGGCCGCGCCCGATGCCCTCGCAGCGTTGTGCTTCCACGCGCCAGGCCTTTCGGCTCACGAGTTCCGGCCAAAACGGATAAGTGCGGCATTGTTTCGGGCGCACGGAATATATGCGGCAGCGCCGGTCGGCGCCGAGAAACACGCAGTCGCCATTGGGGTGCATGCGGATGCTCTCGGTTTCATCATCAAAGCGGAACACGTATCGGCGGCGCAGCCAATCCCACGAGATGCCGAGGAAGTTCTGCAGGCGGCGTTGCTCCGCCCGGCTGATCTCGATGACGTAGCTGCCGCGGCCGGTGCAGCACTCGCCGCAGCCGGTGCAGGCAAAGCGGCGCCGAACAACGGGGGACGGAGTCATGCGGGACCGCGGGGAGGAGTCCCGGCGCGGGATTGATCCAGCCAATGCCGCGCCAACTCATCCTTGAGTCCAAACACGCTGCGAAAGTGCACATCGCGCTGCGGAAACGGAACCTCGAGATCGTGCGCCGCCAGGGAAGAATGAATTTCCCAGAGATACTCGGCCTGCACCCGCGACGGGCGCTTCACTGCTTCCGGTATGAGCCAGACCACCAGTTCGAAATCCAGGCTCGAATCGCCGAACTTGACGAACCACACCTGTGGTTCGCGACCATTGACCCCCCGCAGGGTGTAAGGCACGCGCTCGGAGGCCTCCAGCGCCGCCTTCCGGACTTTCTCTTTGTCGGACCCGTAAGCCACGCCGAACGGCACATGGATGCGCCGATAGGCCTCGTCCAGCGTCCAGTTCACCACCCGGCCGTTCACGAATTCCGAATTCGGCACCAGGATGTCGATGTTGTCGTTGGTCGTGATGCGCGTCGAACGTATGTTGATCTCGCGCACCTCGCCGACCACGCCCGACTCCAGTTCGACGAAATCGCCGATCTTGAGGCTTTTCTCAAACAATATGATGAGCCCGGAGACAAAATTGCTCACCATGTTCTGCAGGCCGAAACCGATGCCGACGCCCAGCGCCCCGAACAACAGCGCGAGGTTGGAGAAATCGATTCCGATGGTGGACAGACCGATGAGCAGGCCCAGCACCAACAGTGTGTAGTGGATCACGCGGCCGAGGGCATAAACCGAGGCTGGATTCATTCCCGGCCAGCGCTTGGCCACGCGCGCCAGCGCATGACGCAATGCCTTAGACAACCACCATGCCGCCACCAGGATCAGGAGCACCCGGAATAATCCGGCGGTGCTCACCGGAGTATTCCCCACGGTGAACAACGCGGTGCCCAGCGAATCCTGCAGACGTGCCCAAAATTCCATCATGCCGCGACCTCAGACTCCTGAAAATAGGACAATGACACAGCATGCCATACCACCGGCGTAACAACAAAGTCCGGCGTTTGGCAGGCAAGCCTGCTATTAGGGAGAATCGAAATACATCGAAGAAAGCTGAAATGGCTGAAGTGGGTGTGCGCGATAACTTTCCGTCACCGGAAAGACCGCGATAAAAAAGGGGAACCCACCCGCTTCACGCGCATGAAAACTTCCCGCGTGAAGCGGTACATGGCCTTCGCAACGATTTTGTTGCTCAGGTCTCCGAACCCATTTTCGAGGGATTATCCAGGTTGGTGGTGAAATCCTCGCCCGGATGCTCGGTCTCGATCTCGAGATAGGCCTTTTTATTCTCCTCGTTCTCAAAATAAATTTTGATTGCGCCTTCGCCCGAGCCTTCGACAACAAAAGGGGATTTCTCGGGATTTTTGACATCGGCGCCGGAGATGGGGTCCGTCGTTGAAACGCGCATGGCATGCTCCTCACGGTTGATTACAATTCAAGCAGGCTGATGCCTCGACCCTTTTACAACTACTCCCGCCGCCATAATCTGTCAATGACATGAACCCGGGTTCCGGCCTGCTCCTGCCCGAGTGGCGGTATAGGCAGAATTTCCCGCGGTTTTCGGGGAAAACCGAGTATACGGCTATACTTTGCCAGAAACATTCACGCAGACACGGCGCGCGGGCGCCGGCGAAGGACCGTATCCGTGAATTTGCCTTTTTTTCCCAAGCTGTCCCTGCGCGCGCGCTTCCTGATCGCGATGGGTATCGTGTTCTTTCCGGTGGTCGTTGTCGCCATTGGCGCGAGCCTATTTCTGCAACATTCTGCCAACGCGCTGAACCGCATCGTCGAACAACCGATTTACAAATTGCAGGCGACTTCGCGTCTGCAGAACCAGATTCGCAAGACTTCCGCCCTTGCCAGGGATTATGCAATAACTCCGCGATTTTCCCTTCAATCCCAGTTCTACGTCGAAGCGGCGGGCGTGGATGCAATTTTTTCCGAGATCCTCGGGAAGCCCTTCCTTGATCCGAAAGAATACAGCCTGCTCGCCAGCGCCCGGCGCGAATGGAAAGACAGCCTGACGCTGGCCGGAGTCATTTTTACCTCGAGGGCTCCCAAAGCAGCGCTCAACCAGCTTGACCAGCGTGTATACCAGATCATGTTCCAGCTCGATCAGGCCTACGACGCCTACTACACCGAGATCGGCACCCAGCGTGCGCAGATAAACGAATCGGAAAAACGCTATTTACTGGTCATCTTGGTGTTGGTGGGGCTGGGTTTGCTGATTGCCATCATCGGTGCCGTGTGGTTAATCCGTTCGGTGCTGGTGCCGTTGCGTGAATTCGAGAAAGGCATGGCGAAATTTTCCCAGAACAATCTTTCCTACCGCTTACCGTTGGAAACCCACGATGAAATAGGACACCTGGCACGTGAATTCAATGCCATGGCCGAGCGATTGATGCAGCATCAGCACAAGCTGGAGGAACTTTCGGCACGCGATAGCCTCACCGGCCTTTACAACCGCCGTGAACTCGAAAAACGGCTACACGAGGAAGCGCAACGTGCCCGCCGATACCAGCATCCGTTGTCGGTGTTAATGCTGGATATCGATCACTTCAAGAACGTCAACGATCAGTATGGACATCAGGCCGGTGACGAGGTGCTGATTACCGTTACCGATCTGATTCAGCTGCATATGCGTCCGGTGGACGTGGTTTGCCGTTATGGCGGCGAGGAACTGGCTGTTATTCTCCCGGAAACGGATGAGGAAGGGGCACGCACAGTGGCCGAGCGTGTACGTGCGACGGTGGCGGATTCCATCACCACGACACCCCAGGGTGACATGGTGCATGTCACGGTCAGCATTGGAATCGCCACGTTTCCCCGGGACGGCGACACCGCCTCCGGTTTGATTCACGCGGCCGACACGGCGCTTTATGTCGCCAAACAGGAAGGCCGCAACCTCGTGCGCAGCCACTAGGGCGGCACAGTCCTGACCAACAATCAGCGATTTTTCCGCAGTCTCTGCAAGTGTTGCGCGGCTTCGGTCATCTCGTCGCTGGAAAGTTCCTGTTTTAATCGCTCGAAAGGCGCGCGCGCCGACTCGTTGCCGGAGCGCAGCGCGATCTGGTACCAGACAAAGGCGCCGACCCGGTTGCGCGGCGGGCCGCGACCCCCCTCATACATCTGCCCCAGGGTGTACTGCGCGTTCGAGTCTCCGCTGAGCGCGGCGCGGCGCGTCCAGAAATACGCCTTGCGTTCGTCGCGGGCGCGCTCGGGGCCGTCAAGATACAATCGTCCGACACGTTCCTGCGCCGCCGCATCACCCTTTTTCGCCGCCTCGAACAAGGTGATCAGTTCTTCCGGGATCTGGCGTTGATCCGGCATGTTAGCGGTCGTTTCATCCGACTGGGCGGAAGAGTCGGATGGCCCGCCCCGGTTGGCGACTTTGAAGCCGATCATCAAGGCAATCACGCCGAGTGCCAGATACAGGGCGACTTTTCGCGAACGTGGCTCCTGCTTAGCCAAGGCACCGGGCAGAGACAGCGCGCGCAGTAATTCCGCGGCACTGGAAAATCGGCGTACCGGTTCTTTTTCCAGACAGCGCAACACGGCCGCTTCAAGATGCGGTGGGGTGGAAGGCAGGAATTTTCTCGGCGGCAGCGGTTTTTCTTTGAGCTGCTTGAGCGCGACCTCCACCGGGGTCGCACCGGAGAAGGCGCGCCTTCCCGTCAGGGACTCATACAGGATCAGCCCCAGGGCATAAATATCCACGCGCTGATCGACCGGTTTGCCTTGTGATTGTTCGGGGGCCATGTATTCCGGCGTGCCCATGATGGTGTGCGCCGTGGTGGTGTCGCTGCCGAGGGCGCGCGCGATACCGAAATCCAGTAGCTTGACCAGCCCGTCCCGCCCCAGCATGACATTTTCGGGTTTCAGATCGCGGTGTACCACACCCTGCGCGTGCGCCTCGGTCAGACCGGTGGCGATCTGGCGCGCGAGATCGATGGTACGTTCGGGAGTCATTTTTCCAGCACGCCGGAGATAGCTGCGCAGACTTTCGCCGTCCACGAATTCCATAGTGAAGTAGGCCAGATTGCCAACGCGGTTGAAATCGTAGATGCGACAGACGTTCTTGTGGGTGATGCGGTGCGCGAGGCGAATTTCATTTTTGAAGCGCTCCATCATCGCCGGGTCGCGGGCGATCTCCGGTCGCAGCAATTTAAGCGCCAGGATTTCGGAGGTTTCGCGGTCTCGCACGCGAAACACCATGCCCATGCCACCATCGCCCAAGGCATCCAGAACCTCGTAGCGCGCGGACAGCGTCTCGGCCACGTCCTGCGCCGTATCGGGCGCCAGCGCGGGGGAATGAGACAGAATTTGCGTCTTGATGTCGGACGATTGCATAACAGGGCTTAAGGCACAGGGCGCCACATGTTTCAACAAGTATAGGCAACGCGCGAATAAACGCCCGGCCCGCACCAGGTTCCAGTGAACAAAAAGCCCGCTGACATGGGCTTTTTCGTTTGCCAATCATGCTTTCTTGGCCGCGCTCTCCCCAAGCCTCTTCGCGCGCATGATGTCAGCGTCGAGCGGCAACGCTCGAGGCTTTCAGGCTAAACACTCCTGCGGCAGAATGGTGTTTTCACGAACCATTCGAGTTCCAGTGTTTACGACGAATTACTTTACGGCCCGCGCGGATTTTTGCGCCGAGGCCGAGCGCGGAGGTGCGCGCCTCTCCTGCCACCCGATTGCCGGGCGTGGTCCGAACGGGGAGGAGCTGTTTATCGACAGCGCCAGCCTCGGCCACACGCATCCAGGCACATTGCTGCTGCTCACCACGGGCGTGCACGGCGCCGAGGCCCCGGCCGGCAGCGCCTTGCTGCGGTTGTGGCTTATGGAATTCGCTACGAGAATGCCGAAGGACATGGGAGCGTTGCTCGTTCACGCGCTGAACCCGTGGGGATTCGCCCACGGTCGGCGGACCAACGAAAACAATGTCGACCTCAACCGCAACGCTGTGTCCACGTTTCCTGGACCGGTGAATCCGGAGTATGCGCGTATCCATCGTTGGCTCAACCCGGCCTTACCGCCGGATGACGGCGAGGCGTTCTGGCCGGGCGCTTTATGGCATAGGCTCCGACTCGGGACGACAGTCCTGCGTCAGGCGATTGCCGCCGGCCAGTACGAATTCCCGCGAGGATTGTTCTATGGCGGCGATCGTCAGCAGGAATCGCTCGAAATCCTTAAACGGCTGCTGAACGATGAGCGCTTCGCGGCGGTTGAGCAGGTGCTGCATCTGGATATCCATACCGGCCTTGGCCACCGGGGCGAATACGCGATGCTGGTGGCGGAACCGTCCACCACGTCCTTGTTCGCGCGTCTCGCACGGTGTTTCGGCGCGGCACGGGTCGTAAGCAACGCGCCCTCCGGCTTCACCCACTATGCCGCCCGTGGCACGATCGCAGCCGTGACCGCGCGCGCATTGCCCCACGCACGCGTGCAGGCCTGCACGTTGGAAGTCGGTACTTATTCGGCTGTGCACGTCCTGCGCGCGCTGCGCGCGGAGAACCGGCTGTACCACTACGGGTGTCGTGATGCGAACCGCGCGGCGCGTCTGCGCGCCGCCTTTGGGGAGACCTTCTGCCCCGCCGATCCGGCTTGGCGCAAAATTCTGCTGGAACACGGCCAGACCGTGTTTCGCCAACTCCCGGCGGCGCTAGTTTGAGGGATTGGGTTTATTGTGCATGCAAAAACAAAAAGCCCGCATTAGCGGGCTTTTTTTTGAAACAGGAATCCAGTCACTATTTCTTGGCCGCAATCTCCTCAAGCTTCGTGGCGCGGATGATGTTGCCATCGAGACCGGCTTCCTTGGCGCTGCCGCCGTAGGCCACGGTCATGAGTTGAGAATAATACATTACCGGGATGTTGAACTTGGTGCCGAACTTCTTGTTAATCTGCCCCTGGTACACCTCGACGTTCATCTGGCACACCGGGCAGGGCGTGACGATCATGTCGGCGCCGTGATCGTAGGCGGATTCGATGATTTTCTTGATCTGCACGTAAGACTTGTCGGGCTCGGAGAAGGCGAGCGCGCCGCCGCAGCAGGTGACTTTCTCTTCGTACTTGTCGAGCGCCGTGGCACCCATGGTTTCGGTCAGCTTGTCGAGGTACTTCGGATTCTCGAACGACTCCCCGAGAACGCCAAACGGGCGGTTGGTCTGGCAGCCGACGTAGCCGGCAATCTTGATGCCCTCGAGCGGCTTTTTCACCGGCTTGGCGAGCTCGTCGTAGCCGAGGTCCTCGATCAGCACCTCGACCATGTGGCGCACCGGCTGTTTACCCTCGTACTTGAGGCCGGCTTCCTTGAGGATTTCGTTCACGTCCGCCAGCAGCTCGCCGGAGTGGGTGATCCGTTCCTGGGTTTCCTTGGTCCCAAGCCAGCAGGCGGCGCAAGTCGCGACAATGTCCTGACCGGGATTTTCCTTTTCGGAGATCGCGATGTTGCGCGCGTTCATGATATGGCGCGGCAATTCGCCACCCTCGGCGTAACCGATGGAGGCGCCACAGCAGTTCCAGTCGGGAATCTCGTTGAGCTTGACGTCCAGCGTCTTGCACATGGACTCGACCGAGACCATGTAGTTGGAGGCCGACGCCTTGCGCTCGGACGAACAGCCGGGATAAAACGAATATTCTTTTCTCGCCATGTTTAAGCTCTCCAACGCTACTTCGCAAAACCCTTGCGCTTGTCTTCAATTTCGTAGGCTTTCTTGAGCATCTTGTGCAGTTCGCCCTTGCGCTTGATGCCGCCATGGGCGAACAGGCCGAAAGGATTGAGCCGTTTGGTCTTGAGCATGCCCAGGCCCACCGGCAGCATCTCCAGGCCCGTCTTGATGCCTTTCATGAAGCCGTTCATGAAATAAAGTCTTATCGACAATTCAAGCTCATTGACGCGACCGCTCTTGGCAATGTTGTCCCAGAATATCTTGGCAAACCGGCGCGTAGGGTTCATCTTCGGCGCGATGCCGAGGCGGTGCGCATAATTCGCCAAGCCGTGCATGATGTGGGTGATTGGAAGCTCCCTGGGGCAGCGCACGATGCAGTTGTAGCAACTCGTGCACATCCACATGGATTCGCTCTTCAACACTTCATCGCGTTTGCCGGCACGGATCATCGCGAAGATCTCCTGTGGTGGATGTTCCCAGTCCGGGCCAAACGGGCAGGAGCCGGAGCACACGCCGCACTGCATGCACATCTTGACCCAGTTGCCTTCCTCGACGTTCGCCTCGACTTCCTTCAGGAAATCGTTACGGTACGTTTCCACCATCGCCTTGTTGAGATCGGTCATGGTTTCTCCTGAAACTAAAACTTAAGCGGACTGAGTCCGATCTTCTGGATCGTCTCGGCCATCTCGTTGATCAGTGCTGGCGCGCGCTCGATGTCGGTGATCGCCACTTCATAAGTCTTAACACGCTCCGCCTCGAGGGAAAGCTGCTTCAGCGTGTCGTCGATCTTGCTCATGCGCTCGTGTGCCAAAGCCGACCCTCTCACAAAGTGGCACTGGTAGTTGTCGCCCTTCTGACAGCCCATCAGGATTACGCCGTCGTAGCCGCTGTTAAGCGCGTCCGTGACCCAGATAGTGTTGATCGATCCCAAGCAGCGCACCGGCACCACACGCGTGAACGCGCTGTACTGGAAGCGGTTCATGGCCGCCATGTCGAGCGCCGGATAAGCGTCGTTCTCGCAGGCCAGCACCAGGATGCGCGGCTTTTCGGAGAACTGGTCGGGGAAATCAATGTTCTTGATCTGCGAACCCACGGTGTCCACCGAATAGTTCTCAAACGAGATCACGCGCACCGGGCAGGCGCCCATGCAGGTGCCGCAGCGCCGGCAGCGGGATTCGTTGAAAACCGGATAACGAGCTTCGTCTTCGTCGATGGCACCGAACGGGCATTCTACGGTACAGCGCTTGCACTGGGTGCAGCCTTCGCGCCGGAACTCCGGGAACGACAGATCGCCGGAGCGCGGATGCGCGGCGCGGCCGAGGCTGGCATTCTCCACGGCCTGGATCGCCTTGAGTGCGGCGCCGGTGGCGTCCTCGATGGCCTGCGCCATGTCCATGGGACGGCGTACCGGGCCCGCGGAGTAGATGCCGGTGCGGCGCGTTTCGTACGGGAAACAGATGAAGTGCGAATCGTTGAATCCGTGTTTGAGGTGCGGCAAATCCGGTCCCTGACGATAAGTCAGATTGAGAATCGAGACCCCTTTTGGCTTTTCAACCCGCTCGATGGCGGCTTCACCGGCATCCTTGGCGGCCTTGTCATCGGCGGCGGCGGCGGCCTCGGCCAGCAGCTGCGCCTCCATATCGATGCCGGAATTGGCTACCTGGCCGGTGGCGAGCACCACGAGATCGGCCTTGGCCACGACGTCCTCGTTCAGGATCAGGTCCTTGAACTTGACCTCGAGACCGGCGCTGCCGGTGGTGACCTCGTTCACTTTGCCCTTGGTGAAGATCACGCCCTTGTTCTGGGCGCTGCGATAGAAGTCCTCGCCATTACCCGGTGTACGCAAATCGGTGTAGATGACGTTGGTGTCGATATCCGGGTTCTGGTTCCGGAAGTACATCGCCTGCTTGACCGAGGTATTGCAGCAATGGCCGGAGCAGTAGGGCAGCTCGCCTTCCTTGTCGGAACGCTGGCCGGCGCATTGCACGAACACCACGCTTTTCACTTCCTTGCCGTCGCTGGGGCGCTTGATCGGTCCGCCGTTGGCGGCATGCGCGAGTTCTTCCAGGCCAAGCTGGTCGACCACGTCCTTGCTCTTGCCCGCACCCAGGTATGGCAGCTTGTTCATGTCGTAGGGCGTGAAGCCCGAGGCCATGATGATCCCGCCGACGTTCTCGGTGGCAGTACTGCCGGATTCCGTGGAGATGTCCACGCTGAACTGGCCCGGTGCGCCACTGGTCTTGGTGATGGTCGAGTTGAGGTTCACCTTGATGTGCTTGTCCGACTCGATTTTCTTGATCAGATCGGCGATACCGGTGTCCATCGGCTCAGCATAGGGTTCCCGGTCCGGCACGCGTTTGTGCAACTTTGCCGCCCAACCCCCGAGGCTCGCGCTCTTCTCCACCAGCAGGACGTCATAGCCGGTCTTGGAGGCTTCGATGGCCGCGGTTAGCCCGGTGATGCCGCCGCCTACAACCAGAAGACGCTTGTTGTTGCCAAGGTTAGGATTGGTCCGTGGGATTTGCATCTTGGCCGATTCGGCGCAACCCATGCGGATGTAATCAGCGGCCATTTCCTGCACGATCTCCTTCTTGTCTTCGTCCGCCGGCGTGATCCAGATCACGCCCTCTCGCAGGTTGGCGCGCGAAATGGCAACGTTTTCGAAATTGAAGGTCTCGGCTTTCGAGCGGCGTGAGCAGGCCGCGATCACCACGTGGTTCACGCCTTCGTTGGCAATGTCGTTCTTGATCAGCTCCACGCCGGATTGGTTGCATAAAAATTCGTGCTCGCGCACGACCTGGGCCTTGCCTTCCTTCTGCGCAATCAGGGTGAGCTGCGCCGTGTCGAGCCGCTCGCCGATGCCGCAGCCCTTGCAGATATACGCACCGATTTTAATGTCCGCCATCTTTAAGCCTCCGCCCGGGATACGCGGTTGATCACTTGAATCGCCCGCAGCGCGCCGGCTGTGGCGCTCTGGACCGAGCGGTTGACGTCGAGCGCATTGGACGCGCAGCCGGCGCCAAACACCGCCTCGGTGGTAGCGTGGATATCGATGAAACCACTGGCATCTGCCTTTACACCGGGCATGATGCGCGAGGCATCCACCGACGGCTCCATGCCGATGGCGAGCACTACCAGGTCGTGCGAATTGTCGTAACGGTGATAGCCCTCGGTATCGACGCCGTGCAGGATGGGATTGCCTTCCTTGTCCACGGTGATGTTGGCCACCTTGGACTTGATGAATTTTACCTTGGGATCAGCCTGGATCTTTTTGTAGAAATCTTCGAAGCGGTCGATGGCGCGGATGTCGATGTAGTAAATGGATACATTGGCGTCGTCGGCATACTTTTCGCGCACGTAGGTGGACTGTTTGAGCGAGGCCATGCAGCAGATGCGCGAGCAGTGCTTGAGGTGATTGCGGTCACGGCTCCCGGCGCACTGGATGAAGGCGACATTTTTCGCCTCTTTTCCGTCCGACGGCCGCACCAGCTTGCCGCCGGTGGGGCCAAACGGGTCCATCAGGCGCTCAAACTCGACGCTGGTAATGACATTCGGATAACGATCGTAGCCATAGGGCTGAATCTTGGCGGCGTCGTAGGGTTTCCAGCCGGTGGCCCAGACCACGGCACCAACCTTGAAATTGATCGTCTCTTCCTTCATGCCGAGATCAATCGCATCGTATTTGCAGGCGGCCTTGGCCTTCTCTGCCTCGGGCGTGCCGATGAGGGAAGGATCAATCACGTAACGCGGCGGGTAGGCCATGGCAAACGGCAGGTAGGCCGCCTTGGTCTTGTCCATGCCGTAGTTGTACGGGTTGGTGATCTCCGTGCTAACGGCCTTTTCGCACTCGCCGCAGGCGGTGCAGTTTTCGTTCACGTAACGCGGAGAGATTGTTATTGTCGCGGTGTAATCGCCGGGCTTGCCGGTGATGGTCTTGACCTCGGACAGCGTTAACACGCGGATGCGCTTGTTGGCCCGCAGGCGCCTGAGGTTGATCTCCATGCCGCAGGTGGGATGGCATAGCTTGGGGAAATATTTGTAGAGCTGGTTAACCCGGCCACCGAGGCTCGGATTCTTTTCCACCAACACCACGTCCTTGCCGCACTCGGCCGCTTCCAGGGCCGCGGTCATGCCGCTGATCCCCCCACCGACCACCAATATAGTCTCGTTTGTCGCGACGACATCCGTCATTGACAGGCCTCCACCGCGGAATTGTCCGGAATTCACTACCGCCGGAAGTACGGGACAGCAACAATACCCCGCTCACGGGCGGGGTGCCACCAATTCGCCGAATCCACTAGATTTAAATTTCGTATGCGCGGATAGAGTGTTTATATGTACTCAAGGCGCGCATGCGAACCATGCGTATAATCAGGGACATTTTCGGTAACCCGGACGCGAGCGTCAATATGTTTTTGTATGCTCAAGTAAATTTGGCATACTGACACAGTCAACGATTGGTTTATGTCCATGACCCGAATCTCAGTATCAAAAAACTCCGGTACTGCGCGCAGCGCTCATACCGATGAATACCTCATAAAAGATGAGCCTTACTACGAGCCCATCGGTCAGGAAATTGCGGTCTTTGAGGCGGCATTCCATCAGCAATTGCCGGTGCTGCTGAAGGGTCCGACGGGTTGCGGCAAGACGCGCTTCATGCAGCACATGGCCTGGCGTCTGAAACGCCCACTCATCACCGTCTCGTGCCACGACGATCTCACCGCCACTGACCTGGTCGGGCGTTATCTCATCACCGCCAATGAAACCGTGTGGGTCGATGGACCCATGGCGCGTGCCGTGCGTACCAATGCGATGCTGTATCTCGATGAGATCGTCGAGGCACGCAAGGACACCACCGTGGTCATTCATCCGCTCGCTGACGACCGGCGCGTACTGCCGATCGAAAAAACTGGCGAGCTGCTCACCGCCAGCCCCGAATTCAGCCTCGCCATTTCCTACAACCCGGGTTACCAGAGCGTGCTCAAGGATTTGAAGCAGAGCACGCGCCAGCGTTTCGTGGCCATCGAGTTCAATTATCCGGCCGCGGCACTGGAGCGGAAAATCGTGCGCCGTGAAACCGGCGTGGACGAGGCCATGGCCGAGCGTCTGGTGAAATTCGCCGGCATGACCCGCAATCTGAAAGGCAGCGGACTGGATGAAGGCGCGAGCACGCGCCTGCTGGTGCATGCGGGCAAGTTGATGAGCACGGGCATTGATCCGCGCACCGCCTGCCGCACCGCCGTGGCCTCGGCACTCACTGACGACCCGGAAATGATTGCGGCAGTCAACGAACTCAGCGCGTCATTATTCTAACTTTAGAAACCGCGGATGAACGCGGATAATTAAAGTCTTTAAACGTTTCCAATTGCGTTCATCCGCGATTCCAATATTGATATGAATCTTTCATCGCTCACCGCCGCGGAGCTCGAAGCGCGCCTTGACGAGGCGCTGGACCCAGTGCTGTCCTCGCGCCGCACGGCGGCACCGCTGGCGCGTGCGTTGGCCGGGATTGAGCGAACGAACCAGGATTTCGTCCTTAAGTGGGTGGATATCATCATCAAGACCAATTCCGAAATGGCCTACCAGTTCGCTGCGCGCGCACCGGAGGCCTTTCGACTGATGAACCTGCCGGCCATCGAGGCATGGATCATTCACGCGATGGACGTGTACGACAAGCAGGGTTTGTACCCGGGCTGCTCCGCCTTCGGGCAGCTTGAGGCCTTCGCCGCCGAAACCGCCGAGGCGGCACACAGCGTCACGCTGGATGAGATCCGGCATATTCTCGAACTCTTCGTACAGGGGCTGGCCGGACGGCCACTCAAGGTGGAAGCCGACCCGGAGACCTATACCGACACGGGTACGCTGTTCCTGCCGGTACGGCTTTATCAGTTTGCCGAACGCCCTGATAACTTTCGACTCTACAAGGCCATGGCTGCCCATCTGTGGGCGCAAACCTGGTACGGCACCTATCGTCTCGCGTCGGGGGCGCCCTCACTAACTGAAACGCTGGCGGCATTCCGTGAACCGGAAAAGGCTTTGCGTCTGATTCATGCGCTCGAAACTGTGCGACTCAATGCACTTATCGCACGCGAGCTGCCAGGACTGTACCGGGACATGCAGGAGCTCCAGCAACTGATCGGAGAGGTGCGTTACCCCGCTGCCTGGGAACAAGCGATACAACGCCTGACAAAACCGAAAGCAGGCGTGTCCGACAGCCTGGCGCTGCTGCCGGGGCTTTACGAAGGAGAAGTTCCTGCGCCATTCTGCTTTCAGGGCCGGCTCATGCCGGAGCGCGCACAGCATGCCATGCAGGAACGCCTGACGCGCGAAAAAGAGCTTTTCCGCGAAGCACTCGCGCAATCGAGCAACGAGTCGGCGGCGCCATCTCCGGACACAGAGTCGGCCTCGAAGGAGAAATCCCGTCAATATTCCGTCGAACAGGTTCCGGACCCGGATCATCCGGGGCAATTCACTTTCATGCTGATGCTTGATGGCCAGCCGGTCCAACCGCTGGCGGACATGCGCGCATTGATGAACTCGATCGTCCAGGATCTGGGACAAATCCCTGAAGACTATCTGGTGGCAGCGGGTGCGGGCGGTTACCGCCGTCAGGCCGATGAGAAGCGGCCCGAAGACGTCTGGAAAGGGACGTACCACGAAGAAGGGGCATTTCTGTATAACGAATGGGATCACCGGCGTAACCATTACCGCAAACACTGGTGCGTGTTGCGCGAGATCAACGTGCACCCAGCGCACGAACCGTTCGTGGCACGCACACTCGCCAAGTATCGTGGGGTATTGCCTCAGCTTCGCAAGACCTTCGAGGCGCTGCGCGGCGAAAACAAGCTGCTGAAGAAACAGGTCAATGGCGATGAAGTTGATTTCGATGCGCTGGTGGAGGCTCGGGCTGACATGCAAAGCGGCATGGAGTTGTCAGAGCGCCTGTTCACCAAGCTGCAGAAGTTCGAGCGCGACATCGCCGTAATGTTCATGGTGGACATGAGCGGCTCCACCAAGGGCTGGATCAACGATGCTGAGCGCGAGTCGCTGGTGCTGCTGTGCGAGGCACTGGAAATCCTCGGCGACCGTTATGCGATCTACGGGTTTTCCGGCATGACGCGCAAACGCTGCGAGCTGTACCGCATCAAGCGGTTCGACGAACCCTACACCGGGCAGGTGCAGGAGCGCATTGCCGGCATCCGCCCGCAGGATTACACGCGTATGGGCGTGACCATCCGCCATCTCACCAAATTACTGAACGATATTGAGGCGCGTACCAAATTATTAATCACGCTCTCGGACGGCAAGCCCGACGACTACGACGGCTACCGCGGCGAATATGGCATCGAAGACACGCGCATGAGCCTGATCGAGGCCAAGCGCGCCGGCATCCATCCTTTTTGCATCACCATTGACGAGGCCGCGCGTGATTACCTACCGCACATGTACGGTGCGGTGAACTGGACGCTGGTGGACGACGTGCGCAAGCTGCCGCTGAAAGTCTCGGATATCTACCGGCGGCTGACGCTTTGACCCGGCTTCATCCCAGGCGCGCCTTGGCTGCTAAAAACCCCTAATATGCGTACCCACGCTGTCTTTCATCGTGCACGGTAACGGAATGTTTAAACCGGACAAAAAAACGGTGCTTCTGATCCTGCTGGCGGTAGCCGTCATGGGCGCCATGGTCTACGCGCTCTACGTCACGGGCATGTTCGATCTGCTCACGGACAAGAAACGCCTGCTCCAGTTCATCAAGGAAAACAACAAGCATGCCGCCACCCTCTTCATCGGTCTGCAGATCGTGCAGGTCGTGGCGGCGCCCTTGCCTGGCGAGGTGACGGGCTTTGTGGGCGGTATTCTGTTCGGCCCGGTGTGGGGCGTGGTGTATTCCACCATCGGGCTGACCATCGGATCGTGGATCGCGTTCATGCTGGCGCGGCTGCTGGGACGGCCGATCGTGGAACGTCTGGCCAGCCGTGAACTCATTGAGCGTTACGACTACGTCATGAAGCACAAGGGCCTGCTGCTGGCATTCCTGATGTTCCTCATCCCCGGTTTTCCCAAGGACATCCTTTGCTATATTCTCGGCCTGGGGCACATGAATCAGCGCGATTTTCTGTTGGTCTCGGCCAGCGGCCGGTTGCTTGGCACCGTGCTGCTTACCATGGGCGGCACCTTTTTCCGCGACGATCAGTATGGCGCTTTGTTCACCGTCATAGGCGTGAGTCTGCTGATCATTCTGCTCGCCATGATGTACCACGACCGGCTGGAACGCCTGCTGCGGCGGATATCCGGCGCTTTGCGTAAAGAGCACGATCCGGACTGACCCGGAATTTTCTTCGACTTTATTGCGGCGCGGTTTTGGTGAAGCTCGGTCGGGCCTTCATGTCGCCATACCATTTCGTGATGGCGGGATAGGGCC
>Ga0224512_10002104_pt1 | contig 18489 bp, 19 predicted proteins | sample SF_May12_sed_USG_4_FD_169103 | JGI IMG/M metagenome (GOLD analysis project Ga0224512, IMG submission 169103) | Sediment microbial communities from San Francisco Bay, California, United States - SF_May12_sed_USGS_13 | ecosystem: Environmental > Aquatic > Marine > Sediment | place: USA... | reverse complement strand
TTCTGCTCGAGGTGTGTCGCAACGATCGCGATCACCTGATCAGGCGACTCTTGCAGTTCGTTGCGCGCCCAGGCGCCTGCGGCACGCAATTCCGCATCCGGGTTTTCGTAGCGGTGAATAATGGCTTTGCGAACCGTTGTCGGCCTGGGCGCCTCCGCGGCAATTACACCGATTTCGCGAAGCGCATCGATAACCGCCATTACTTGCGGCGACAGGCGATCGAAGCCGGCGAAAGTTACGCGCTGGGGCAAATCAACAGACGCGTTCCTGATCAGGCCCGTCACCTGTCCGGCGATGCACGCCTCATCCACCCAATTCTCACCCGCGAGAATAGACTGGTAGCTTCTGGCAGCTCGCGCGAAAATATGCTGGTCTCTGCCGATCGCAGATGCCTCGCAGGCGCTTAGCGGTGCGGTGAACTCGTGCATGCGTGCCCACGATTCGCGAGCCTGCCTAACGAGCATCGACATGTTCAGCAGTGGATCAGCAACTTCCCTGTGCAGGCATCGCTCCCAAAGCACTCTGCTTTGATGCGAGTTGATGCGCGCTGGCATCGATTGCGTTAAAGCCGCCGTTGCAAGTAAATTGCCCAGCCAGTCCTGCCATGATCGAATCGTCGGAGTGCGCCAAGTGGAGCGCCCTAGCGCAAGCTGTTGTCGCGCAAATTCGGCTGTTAGGACGCGGGCAAGTCGTCGGTTTGCGGTGACAACATGCGATGACTCGCGCAGTGCTTCAGTCAGCCACGCATGCATTGCTCAGGTGCGTTGCTGCAACAACGAGTCGATTTTGTCGAAAACCAGATTGATCGTCTCGCTGTCAGGCAGCGTCGTGATGCGGAAGTGGTCCGAATACGGTGTATTGAAACTGCTGCCTGGCGCGACCAGCACGTGCTGCTCTTCAAGAAGTTCCTGTGCGAATTCTCGGTCATCGAGCTTTCCAGCGAAGCGATCGTCGAGCTTGATGAAAGCGTACATTGCACCCATCGGCCGCTGCAGGCTCAGGTACGGGCTTGCAGAAACGCGCTCGATGACCACGTCACGCTGCTGATGCAGACGCCCGCCCGGGCGCACTAGTTCCCTGATGCTCTGAAAACCGCCGAGTGCAGTTTGAACGGCCCATTGCCCCGGTACATTGCTGCAGAGCCGTAGCGCTGCCAGCAACTCCATGCCGTGCACATACTCCGCTGCCCGCTCCAGATCACCACTGAACACGCACCAACCCACGCGATAGCCACAGGCTCGGTACACCTTCGACAGCCCCGAGAATGTCAGGCAAATCGCATCATCGACGAGCGTAGCCATCGGGATGAACTCAGCGTCATCGTAGACCATCTGGTCATAGATTTCGTCGGCAAGCAGGACGATTCCGTGCGTTTCCGCAATCGCAACAAGTCGCTGCAGGACCGCCAGCCCGTAGACGGCGCCGCTGGGATTGTTCGGGTTTATCACGACTATGGCCTTGGTGCGCTCGCCGACAAGCGATTCGAGTTGCGCGGTGTCGGGCTGAAATCCACGCTGCGGATCGCAATCGTAGTAACGCGGCGTACCGCCGTTAAGCGATACGGCCGCAGACCAGAGCGGATAATCAGGGCTGGGTACGAGGACTTCGTCTCCCGGATTCAACAGCGCCCGCAGCGACAGGTCGATCAACTCGCTGACCCCATTACCGATAAAGACCTCTTCCACGCTGATACCGTGTATGCCGCGATCCTGCTGCTGCATGACAACGGCTTCTCGGGCTGGAAATATGCCCTTCTGGTGGCTGTACGGCTCCGCCTGGCTTAGATTCTCTATCATCGCCAGCCGCATGGTTTCGGGCGTGCGAAATCCGAACAGGCCTGGGTTGCCGATGTTCAGCGAAATGACCTCGTAGCCGCGCTTCTCGAGCTCATAGGCTCGATTTGCCAGTTGGCCGCGAATTTCGTATTTGACGTCGCGTAGCGCCGCGCTGGTCTCGAGTTCTTTGTGCATGCGGACATCTTAAAGGCAATATTAAACCCGGCCAACCTTGCGGTTGGCCGGGCGGGTCCGCACGGAGATTGCGGATTGCGTGACCGAATCGTCTTACCGGGAACCGGCCGTCGATTCAGTCCAGCTCTTCTACCTCGGCGGGTTGAACTGCTTCTTTCGCCGGGGCTGGTTTAATTTCCGGTTCCTTTTTGCCGAACCGGACCAGCAAATCATCAACTTCCTCGCGACTCAGCTGCCGGATCGAGCGGATATTTATCCGCTCAGGCCCGATGCCGTCGTCAACGATCACCTCTGCGGACATTGGGCAAATCATTCCCGTAGGTGACCGGAATCCGATATTCCACGTCGAGCGCAACCCGACTGCACGCCGCGCCAGGACAACGTGATATTTCCGTTTAACACCGGCCGTGACGATCAGATTGCTGTCGTCCAAGACTCGATAGTCTCGGATAGACGATTGCGATATGCAATCGCGGGGTCTCGCTTCGGCGTCATAATCAGCCGTGTCAACGGCCTCACCAGGCGCCGCACAGGCTGCTAAATAACATGAAAAAAAGACAATAAGATAATGTTTTAAAATGAAATTATTCATGCCAAAAAGGGTATGTTTAGTAAACTGAACAGCGCTCTAAAGCAAGTTCCACAGTCTATTCCGACCCGATCAATCTGCATTAAGTTCACGCGGCTTCCGCGTCAAATCTCACCAAATTCGACGTGTTCAGGAGTCCCCGGTAGCGATCGGCCGGTCGGGATCGGTAATCCACTCGCTCCAGGAGCCGACGTAGACCCTGGGCTCCGTCAGACCGGCCAGAAGCGCCGAAATGACCAAGTGGCACGCTGTCACCCCCGAACCGCACATGACGCTGCATGGAGCCTCCAGATCCCGACCCAGGACGGTCTGCCAGACGCGTCTGAGTTCGGCTCGCTTCCGCCAGCAGCCGTCATTGTCAAGGCTCTTTGAGAACGGCAGGCTCAGAGCACCCGGAATATGACCCGCGACCGTGTCGATCGGTTCTGCCTCGCCACGAAATCTGGCACTATCGCGCGCGTCGATAAGCCGCAGTTCGCGGCAATTTTCGCCGGCTGCGACTACCTCGCCGGTTTCGAGGACCAACTCACAATCTGGCCTGGCCACAAAATTCTGCGCTGTGACTTTGACAGGCCCGCTTTCGACAGGACCGCGAAGCGCTCTCCAGCGCGCGAAGCCACCGTTCAACAAGGCCGCCCGAGCGTGGCCGAGCCATCGGAGCAGCCACCATCCCCTTGCCGCGACTGCGCCGCTGCGGTCGTCATACAGCACTACGCGTGTGGTCGAGCCGATCCCCAATCGGCCGAAGGTGCGAGCGAGCTCTTCTGGGTCAGGCAGCGGGTGTCGCCCGCTACCGGGTTCGGTCGCGGCCGAAAGATCCATGTCCAGATCGGCATACACGGCACCCGGAATATGAGCCTCTTCGTAGTCGCGGCGTCCTGCCAGCGGCTGCATAAGATCAAATCGGCAATCCACAATGCGCAGGCCACCGCGACCAATCTCTTGCAGTAGTTCTTCCACGCTGATCAATGGACTGTTCTCGCCCACCGTGTACTCCCGATCACTTGGCATGTTCGGCCTTGTACTGGCCCTTGGTCTTGTAGACAATAGCGTTACACAGCGGGTATCGCCCGTTTTTTTTCGTCTCCGGAGCATTGAGGGACTCAATTCGTGGACAAAATATTGGTCGGCCTCAAGCGGGTCGTAGACTACAATGTGCGCGTGCGCGTCAAGACCGATGGCAGCGGTGTCGAAACCGACGGGGTCAAGATGAGCATCAACCCATTCGACGAAATCGCCCTCGAAGAAGCGCTGCGCATCAAGGAACGCGGTGCGGCAACCGAGGTAATCGTCGTGTCCATTGGCAGCGCTGAATCGCAGCAGCAACTGCGGACCGGCCTCGCGATGGGTGCAGATCGGGCGATACTGATCCAAACTGATGATTCGATCGATGCTTTGAGCCGGGCGCGGGCGTTGTTGGAAATTGCCAACCGGGAAGATCCCGGGCTGATCATTCTCGGCAAACAGGCGATCGATGACGACAATAATCAGACCGGACAGATGCTCGCCGCACTTTGGGGCCGGCCGCAGGCCACGTCCGCATCCAAGGTCGAGCTCGACGGGACGCATGCGCGCGTAACCCGCGAGGTCGATATTGGCCTGGAAATCATTGACGTCGACCTTCCGGCGGTCCTTACGGTGGACTTGAGAATGAACGAGCCGCGCTACGTCAAATTGCCGGACATAATGAAGGCGAAGAAAAAGCCGCTCGAGGAAGTGCCTCTTGCAGACATCGGAATCGATCCGAGTCCCTCACTCAAAGAAACCTTGTTCGAGCCGCCTGCCGAGCGCCAGAAAGGCGTAATGGTTGACGATGCTCAGGGCCTGCTTGCGGCCCTGAAAGACAAAGGACTGGTGTAATGTCAAAAGTACTGCTTATCGCCGAGCATGATGGCTCGACACTTAATGCGAGCACGGCAAAAGTCGTGGCGTGCGCCAGGCAAATCGACGGCGCTGAAATAGACGTCGTGGTGCTGGCCGAGTCGGCAGCATCGGTCGCCGCCGAAGCGGCTGCGCTGGAGTCAGTGAAGCGCGTGCTTACTGTTGAGAACGCGGCAAACAAAACGGCCATTGCCGCTGTCCTGGCCCCTCAAATCGTCGCGCTCGCCGACGGCTACAGCCACATATTCGGGCCCTCAACGACATTTGGCAAAGACCTGATGCCGCGCGTCGCTGCCCTGCTCGGCGTCAATCAAATCAGTGACGTCATGAGTGTTGAAGGCACACATGTTTTCAAGCGACCAATCTACGCGGGTAACGCCGTTGTTACTGTTGAAGCGCCTGCAGACTCGATATTGGTTGCAACGGTGCGGACCGCTTCCTACCAGGCTGTCGATGGCGGCAATTCGGCCGTAGTCGAGAGTGTCGATGTCAACGTCGAATTGCCAACGCATACACGCTTTATCGAACTGCAGGCTGGGTCTTCGGATCGTCCGGACCTTCAAACAGCGGCCAAAGTGGTGTCGGGTGGCCGTGCGCTGGCCAGCGCTGAGAACTTCGATCTCATTCTTACGCTCGCCGACAAACTCGGCGCTGCGGTGGGCGCGTCGCGTGCGGCTGTCGATGCGGGCTACGTACCTAATGAAATGCAGGTTGGGCAAACCGGCAAAATCATCGCGCCGGACCTGTACATCGCGATCGGCATCTCAGGCGCGATTCAGCATGTCACCGGCATCAAAGATGCCGGAACGATTGTTGCTATCAACAAAGATGAAGAAGCGCCAATATTCGAAGTTGCTGACATCGGCCTCGTAGCAGACCTGTTCAAAGTCGTGCCGGAGCTTATCGACGCTCTCTGATCGGCTAGAGGTTTGCGAGTATGGATTCAGCCTTGCTGACCTCGAACTGACCGGGCTCCTCTACAGCAACGTGCGTAGCAACTCCGTCGTCGACAACGATGGCGAAGCGTTGTCCGCGCATGCCCATTCCAAACCCGGTTCCGTCGAGTTCCAGCCCCAGGGCCCGTGCATACTCGCCATTGCCGTCTGCCAGCATCCGCACCTTATCGCCAACGCCGCGGTCCTTGCCCCAGGCGTGCATTACGAATACATCATTCACAGCCATACAGGCAATCGTGTCAACGCCCTTAGCGAGTAACGCGTCAGCGTGATCGACGAATCCGGGCAAGTGATTCATCGAGCAGGTTGGCGTAAATGCACCCGGTACCGAGACGAGAACGACCTTTTTCCCGGCAAACAGTTCGTCCGTGGTAAGGGCCCCCGGCCCTGTCTCGGTCATTACACCGAATGATCCTGCGGGCATTTTATCGCCGGCTTGTATCGACATCACAATTCTCCTAACAAATTATTCGGTCTGCGGATCAGTACTCGTTGTCCGCAACATGGATAACCAGGCCGTCGAGCTTGTCAGTAACTTCTATCTGACATGTTAGCCGGCTATTGTCTTTGCGTTCAAATGCGGCGTCGAGCATGCTGTCTTCCATGTCATCCATGGCCGGCAACTGATCCAGCCATGCTTCATCCACGTAGCTGTGACAGGTTGCGCACGCGCACGCGCCACCACATTCAGCCACTATTCCTGCAATATCGTTATTGATCGCACCTTCCATGACGGAATAGCCGCTCTCCACCTCCACATCGTGTCGGTTTCCGTCGAGGGTAATGTACGTAATCTTCGGCATGGCTCGGTTGCTTCTCATCGGACGGCGCCAAATTTTAGGGGCGTTGACGGATTGCCGTCAACGCCCCTGGTCGTTCAGACGAAGGTAGTGTGGGTCTAGGCTCGGCCGCTCTTTTGCAGCCGCTCATTGATTTCCTGGCGTTTCCTGCGGGCCGCTTCTTCAGCGAGACGGATCTGTTCATTGCGCTCGATGTCCGCTCGAATGACGTTGATCCACTGATTCGCCACTTTACGTGAGCGCGGCGTCTTGGCAGCAGCCTCGAATGCCTCGATCCCGGCGCGGTACTGCCGCAAGTTGTAAAGACACATTCCGAGTGAAATCTGTGCATTATCTGGGCTCTTGAGCCCGCCCTTACGAATGCCGTTGTTAACCGACGTGACACATTCTTTGTACTCGCCAATATTCAACAGAGCATTACCCAGACGAACATCGAGTTCACCGTCAGTGCTAAGCCGAGCCGCTTCCCTGAGCGCAGGTATCGCTTTCTCATCTTCCATCGATAGCTGCCAGGCCTGCGAGAGCAACCGATAGTTTTTGGCGTTCTTGGCTACGCGACCCGCGGCCATCTCTTTCTCGAGCAGCTGCCCTGCCTTGTAGGGAACCTCTCGCTGCATAAAAAGCTGTGCCATCGTGACGAGTTCGGACTCTTTTTCGAGCATTTTTTGGTCGAACGCGGCGGCATATGCATTGACCAGTTTGTCATCCTGGCCGAGCTCGGTGAATGCACCGGCCAGCGAGAACCAGTACCGTTTCTTCGGCCAGTTCTGCAGCAGAATCTTCTGGATATCGCGTACCTTACCGTAATCTTCCTGCTGAAAATACGCGAAGTTCAACAGCACGTACCAGTCCTCTTTGACCGGGTTCCCGCGCTTCTCCGCAACCCGCATGGCGTTCTCGATCGGCTCGATCATGTCCGAGTAGCGTTGCACCTGGTACAGGTTTTGTGCTTTGAGAATGAAGGGCTCAGGAGCCGGATTTGTCTCCATCATGAACCACCGATCCAGGGTGGACAGCGCTTTCGTATACTGCTCCTCCATCGTGTATAGCTGCGCCATCGTATACGTCGTCTGTTTCTTCATCTGCTCTTCGAGACTGGGTATCGCGACCATACGCTCGTAAGTTCGAATCGCATTCGCTGTGTCGTCCATGCTGTAGTAAACGAAGCCGATGTAATTCAGAACGTTTGCCTGCTCGTACTCTGTTAGCTTGTCAGGGTTGTAAAGACTATTCAGGCTTTTCAATGCGCCTTTAAAGTCTTTGGCATCGACCATTTCCTGCGCATTCTGAATTCGGTCGTAGACTTCCTTACTCACGGCTTGCGCTTGTTTCGTCTTTTGCGCTTCAGACTCGCGTCTGGCGGCATCTTCGTCATCCTGCGCAGCGACGGAACCCATTGCCAACACACCGCACATTAGTGCCAGGCAAACCTTAAGAGAGAATCGATTCAAGTTGTACATATCGTTTTGTATCCTCTGCGATCACCAGGAACTCGTCAGGGTCGCTAATCCTCAATTTGAAATGAGATACGCGTCTTGACATTTGGGACATCAACCGGCACGCCATCGACTACCCGAGGTTTGTACTTGAACTTCAGTACGGCGCGTAACGCCGCTCTTTCGAAAAGACTGCTGGTCGAAAATATCACTACAGGATCTCGAACGGTGCCCGCAGTCGTTACTGTGAATGATAAATCCACGTAGCCTTCCAATCCACGCGACAATGCGCGCGCCGGATAGACTGGCGCTACACGAACGATCGGCAGATAGTCGCCTTCAGCGATATTCATGCCACCGGGGCCGCCAATATTCGTTTCGGCCGTCATGGTCGGCGGAGGAACGTTTATCGTCGGTGCGTCCGGATCCATGCTATCCATGTCTTGCGGTGGGGTTTCAGGCGGGGTCTCCGGCGGTTTGGGCGGTTTCTCGGGCGTAAAGTCCTCAACATTCAAATTCTCGTTGCGCTTGACCCGGACAAATTCGAGCTTCGTTCGGTCTCGCGGCTTCGTAAGCGCCGATTTGCCGCTTGCAATCAGCAACTGCATGACAAACAACAGGCTCAATGTGACGACGACACCTATCACAACGGAAAACGCGTAACGGCCTAACATGTTTCAGCTCTCCTCAGCGACCTCGGTCGCAATCCAAATGCTTACTACTCGGCCTCGGTCGCAATTGCAACGTTGGCTACGCCCGCCTGTTTTGCTGCTTCCATCACGACAACGAGCGCATCGTTCGTGGACTCTCTGTCAGCCTGTATGACGATCGACCCTTTGGGGTTTTCAGCATGCAAACGCTCTATCATTCCACGCACCGCTCGCGGGTCCGTCATACGCCGGTCGATCCAGATCTCGTCGTTTTCGCTGATCGCGATCAGGATGGCAGCATCTTCCTGCTTGTCGGCGGTTATCGCGCCTGGGCGATTCACGTCGATTCCGGCTTCCTTGATAAAAGATGCGGTCACAATAAAGAATATGAGCATGATGAACACGACGTCCAGCATCGGCGTCAGGTTGATCTCATTCTCTTCCTCATCGGCACCCATCGCACGTCTTTTTTTACGCATTGCCTGAGTCCTTAGTTGCGATTGTCCGCAATCGAAATATTGTAGACACCAGCTTGCCGCGCGGCGTCCATTACTGTTACGAGCATCTTGTTGGTCGACTTCCTGTCTGCCTGTATTACGACAGACCCTTCCGGACTCTCAGCGTGCAGTCGTTCGATGTTCGCGCGAACAGCGCGTGGATCGATCAGGCGCCGGTCAATCCAGATCTCATCACTAGCGTTGATCGCCACCAGGATATTCTGCTCCTCGGGCTTTGACTCCGTAACCGGTGCGTCGGGGCGGTTTACATCGAGACCCGCTTCCTTGACAAAGGAGGCGGTTACGATGAAAAAAATCAACATGATGAATACAACATCAAGCATAGGCGTGAGGTTGATTTCGTTCTGCTCCTCCTCCGCAACCTCAAGTAGGTGATGATCACGCATGGCGACTCCTCAGTGGTCCATCGTCAGTGAGTCCTCGAGGAACTGCACTTCACGTGCCGCGCGGCGGCTAAGTATTGTGACAAGCAGAACGCCCGAGAGTGCCCCGACCATTCCTGCCATCGTCGGCACGGTTGCCTGCGACACGCCTGCAGCCATGGCGCGCACATTACCGGAACCCGAAACGGCCATCACCTCAAACACTTTGATCATACCCGTCACGGTACCCAGCAGGCCGAACAATGGACACAACGCGACAAGCGTCTGAATCATGGAGATGCCCTTGTTTGTCTCTAAACTGAACCGCGAAATCATCAGCTCGCGAATCTGCTCGGCATTCCATGAACGTCGCTCGGGGCGCGTTTCCCACTGTTCGTAGATATCACGAGACATGGCCTTCATTCCCGTGCGGAAGAAGACCAGCCGCTCGACAATGAGAGCCCACATTACAAAAATCGTAAATGCGATCGCGAGCAATACGGGCCCCCCGAGACCCATGAAGTCCCGAACGGCTTCAAAAGCGTCAATCAGCCAAAGCATGGCGACTCCTTGCGGCGCTAGCCGTTCTTTTCGGAATGCTCAGCAATAAGGCCTGCACTCTGCGATTGAATCACGTTAATGACTTTGCGGCTTTGGCCACTGACAACCGTGTGTAGCAAAACCATCGGTATCGCGACCACAAGGCCAAGAACCGTCGTCACGAGCGCTTGCGAAATACCGCCAGCCATCATTTTTGGATCACCGGCACCATAAAGCGTGATCACCTGGAAGGTCTTAATCATACCGGTAACGGTACCGAGCAGACCCATCAGCGGTGCGACCACCGAAATGACCTTGATGAACAGTAAGCCCTTGGTGAGGCCAGGCATTTCCTTAAGTGCCGCTTCGCTGAGCTTGAGTTCGATGGTCTCGGTATCCGCGCCCTTGTTGCTCTCGTATGCAGCAAGTACACGGCCCAGCGGATTGTCCGTACTCGCCGTGTCTCGCTTGAGCTGAGCCGATACTTTGCGGCTGGCAGTGCTGAGCCCCATGAAACGCCAAATCGCGATCAACAGACCAATGGCGCCGAGGGCAAGGATGCTGTAGCCAACGATACCGCCCTGATCGACTTTCTCGCCGAGCGTCGGCGTTTCGACGAGCAGTCCGAGGATGCCGCCACGCGTAACGTCCACACCAAAACCGACATAACCCGATTCCGCGTCGAACAGGTCGCCGGCAGAATTCGAAAATCGACCTGGCGGCTGCCGCTGCAGCTCACTGATGGACCCCTCGTTCGGATCATGCTCGAGATAGCCAATGTCCGAGATCAGATTAAACAACCCAACGCGCACGACTTCCATTTCTTCCTGCTCACCGTTGGCCTTGGTAACGAGTTTATTGAAGCGGACGACCTTGCCTGACTCTGTAATTTCTCGCTGTAATTCGAACCACAGGCGCTCGATATCCTCGATTTGCGCAAGCTCCGTGGCACTAGCCATCTTGCTGCCCAGAGCGACAAGAAAATTCTCACGATCGGGGAATTGCAGATTCGTCAAGGACGAGGTAAAGCGGCCCTGTGTATCGCCCGATACAGTCTGAAGGACGCCGAACAGCTCTTTGAGGGCGCCAAGGCGCTCATCCAAAGCTGCACGTGCGGCAATAATCTTTGTCTGATTATCCTGAAACAGTTGCTCGAGGCGCGCACTCTCGTTTTCCTGGCGGGTTCGTTCGGCTCGCGCCCTGTTCAGCAAACTCTGCTGCTGATTACGCTGTTGGGTAAACTCGGCTTCACGCTGGCGTGCTTCCTGCGAATCACGTGCCTGGCCCTGTTGGATGAGATTCAGCAGTTCCGCCATGCTCGCAGCTTCCTGCGCGTTCGCCATACCGGCGCCAAGGCTCATGAGTCCGGCGGCAATTATCAGTGATAAACGTTTCATTTAATTACCCCCCGCTGCTACAACCGGAATAACGATCAATTCCGGCGCAATTAGCTGTTTGGCCATGCGCAGACCAGTGCGAATATCACTTCGCGCTGAGTTATCCATTACCCATTCACGGGCGTTGTTGTCCCAACGTCCGGTGATCTTGGTGTCGTCAGACTGAAAGTACAGGCCGATTCGACCGATGCGCAGAATGTTGTAGCTGCGCGTCGCACCATCAAGGGTCAACGATTGCGTATACCACTCCGAAGACGATCCGTAATCGTTTTCGATCTGGTACGCCTCCATCACCTTGCGGAATTTCTCTGCGACGCTGACATCCGAACGCTCCATGATCGCGCGCAGATTATCGACGCGGTCCGAGCGCTCCTCCATCAAGAATGGGACGTCAAGACTCACTGACTGCTCGAGACCGTCGATCATGCGCTCCATCATCGGAAAGATCTGGCGGTTGATGACGTCAACCTGATCCATCGACAATGAAATGTCCTCGAGTACAGCTTCCTGACCGCTGGTTTGCGCCGTCATCAGGCGGTTATAGACCTTCAGGCCGTCCGTTTCTTTGTTAATAGCCCGATACTGGTCTTCCAACGAGCGAGTGCCTTCAACAATATTGTTGACTCGTTCCTGGGATTGCTGAGCCAGATTCAACCGACGATTCTCGGCCTCCAAAACCTGGTCGACAGTCTGGGCTACAACGCTGCCGGATGCGGCTATTAAGCCAGTTGCAAATAATGCAACGCCTATGCGCCGACTGTTGCTTATGCACCGTTTCATGAACGCTCCTTACAAAGGTCGATTGTTTTAGTAATAGTTAAGGAGAGGGATGCAACGTATCCGTTGAATACATGCACAAATGAAACACAGAATTCGCTGATCGCGAGTCTGCATGCGCACGCGGCCCTCTCCACCTTCGCCGCGGCGATGAATTTTTTTGGACCCTTATTTGTCTCTCTTTTGTCTTTGGCATTCCGGTGCCACTTAGCTCCGGCTTCCCCACCATTTATCAAAATAGTATTTCTTCAGGTCCCCTAGTACCCGTCGAGAAGAATAACATATGGCTGACAGATCGCCAGCGCAAGAGCAACATAACTCCGGGCGCCGCAAATTTCGCGGCGCTGCCAAATTCGGGACCATTCAGTATCACAAGTAACTGATATTTCGAGTATTGACATCGGAACGAGCTTACAACATGATTCGCGGCTATGAACCTGACGCGCAAACAAGCTGTGGTTGGACCGGTTTCGGCTCTCGTGCTTCTTCCGCTCGCACTGCTTCTTCTGGGGAGACAGGGCGGGTAGCGCGTATTCAGGTATAGGAAATCGCAGACCCCGCATCCGTATCGGATTGTGGGGTTTTTTTTGATTTATGACGTTGCAACTTAGCTGACATTTGACTATTGAAAACGGCAAATTGCCGGGGAAACACGACCATGCAGATGTATTTGGAAGCCGATGTAGATACCTCGTGTCTGAGCGATCAGCAGGTTACGATTCTTGGATACGGCAGCCAGGGCCGGGCGCACGCGCTGAATCTCAAGGACAGTGGCTTCAATGTGGTGGTCGGGCTGCGACCGGAGGGCGGCAGCTGGGCCAGAGCCGCAGCAGACGGGCTGACCGTCAAAGCGCCGAATGACGCTGTCAAAGGTGCGAGGATCGTGGCTTTTTTGACCCCCGATATGGTCCAGAAGAGCCTGTATCGGGGCGTTGTCGATGACATTACCGACGGGGCTACCCTGCTTTTTGCACACGGCTTCGCGGTGCACTTCAAGCAGATTGAGCCGCGCGATGACCTCAACGTCGTACTGATTGCACCGAAAGGGCCCGGCGGGCTCGTCCGGCGGCAGTATGAAGAGGGCCACGGCGTGCCGTGCCTCGTCGCCGTGCATCAGGATGCGACGGGCGACGCGCTCAAGCTCGCCCTTGCCTATTCCGCGGGCATTGGCGGTGCGCGTGCCGGCGTTATTGAAACGACCTTCGCCGAGGAAACCGAAACGGACCTGTTCGGCGAACAAGCCGTACTGTGTGGCGGCGCGACGGAACTGATCGTCGCCGGCTTCGAAACCCTCGTCGAGGCAGGCTATCAGCCGGAGGTCGCATACTATGAAGTCATGCATGAGCTCAAGCTCATCGTCGATCTGCTGCACGAAGGCGGACTTCGCAAAATGCACAAGTTCATCAGCGATACGGCTGCCTGGGGTGACATGATCAGCGGTCCACGCGTCGTCGATGAGAGTTCGCGCGCCGCGATGAAGGCGATACTGAGCGAAATTCAGGACGGGAAATTCGCAGCGAGGTGGATCGCAGAGAATGAAGCCGGCATGCCCGAGTTTCGCCGCATGATGAAGGCTGATCTGGAGCATCCGATCGAAAAAGTCGGCGCCGACCTGCGCGGTCGAATGGACTGGCTGGAGGAGTAGCCCATGCCAGACGAAATCTCAGATACCCGCATACGCATCTTCGATACGACGTTGCGGGATGGGGAGCAGGCTCCGGGCTGCAGCATGACGCTTCGGGAAAAACTCCGTGTAGCCAGAGCGCTGTCGGAGCTCAGGGTCGACATTATTGAAGCCGGGTTTCCCGCGGCCTCCCCTGGCGACTTCGAATCCGTCAAGGCGATCGCAGATGAAAACCCTGGCCCGATCATTTGCGGCCTGGCCCGATGCAATCCGGGCGACATCGAGAAAGTCCATGCGGCCGTCAAAGGTGCTGAGCGCCACAGGATTCATGTGTTCGTCGCGACAAGCCAGATTCATCGCGAACATAAGTTGAAAATGGCCAAGGAAGAGATCATCAAAAGTGCCGTCGGCGCAATCAAGATGGCCAGAGGTCTCTGTGACGACGTCGAGTTTTCGCCCGAAGACGCTTCGCGTACTGAACTTTCCTATCTTGCGGAAGTTGTTAGCGCAGCAATCGAAGCCGGCGCGAGAACGGTGAACATACCTGACACAGTCGGATACACGGTGCCGGCGGAGTTCGACAAACTATTTGGGTATCTCAAGCAGCATGTCGTCGGCATCGATGACATCACATTGAGCGTCCACTGCCACAACGATCTTGGCATGGCGGTGGCCAACAGTCTCGCGGCCGTGACGGCTGGCGCACGCCAGATCGAATGCACGATCAACGGCATCGGCGAGCGCGCCGGCAACTGCAGCCTCGAAGAAGTCGTCATGGCAATCAAGACCCGAGAAGAATACTTTGGGCTCGGGACCGGTGTCGACACAACGCGCCTGTATCCGACGTCCAGACTCGTATCCAGCATCACCGGTATGCATCCGCCAAGAAACAAAGCCATTGTTGGCGAAAATGCTTTCGCTCATGAGGCTGGGATTCATCAGCACGGCATGCTGCAGCACAGCTCCACGTACGAAATCATGCGGCCCGAGGATGTCGGCTTGAGCAAATCAAACCTCGTCCTCGGCAAACACAGCGGTCGCCATGCATTTCGCGATCGCGTGCGCCAGCTGGGTTTCGATCTGGATGAGTTCGAGACCAATCGCGCCTTCCAGGAATTCAAGAAACTTGCGGACAAGAAAAAGGACGTCTACGACGGGGACATCGAAGCCATCATTATGAATGTGGACAACGCCACGGCGGGACCCTGGTCCATGATCTCACTCGAGGTGCGCACGAGTACGGATTCGCCGGCCTCGGCGACCGTCGTGTTGCGCGACGAAGATGGCACGGACTCGACGGTGTCTGCCGAAGCGGATGGCCCGATCGCTGCGGCATTTCAGGCACTCGAACAAGTCACGGGCGTTGCGCTGACCTTGCAGAACTTCGAACTGCACAGTGCATCCGTAGGCGAAGATGCCCAGGGTGAAGTGACGGTTACGGTCGAGCACGACGGGGACAGCTACCGGGGCAACGGCACGAGTGTCGATATTGTCGAAGCCGGCAGTCGCGCCTGCCTCGAGGTCATGAATCGCATTCTGCGACGGCGTCACAGACGTGGCCGTGAAACCGATCCGGCGGCCGATGCGGAGCGAGCGACGATTTGATGCCGTCCGGGACCACTCTGTTTGAAAAGGTATGGTCGGATCATGTCGTGGTTCCGGAAACAGCGGAAACGCCGGCGGTCCTGTATATCGACCTGCACCTGATTCACGAAGTGACGACGCCGCAGGCATTCAATCTGCTGCGGGCGCAGGGACTAAAGGCCAGACGGCCCGACCTGACGTTGGCCACGATGGACCATTCGACGCCGACGACGCCGGTATCGAGCTTCCGGGATCTCGCGGTAGTCAGCGCAGGCGCCGCCGATCAGATTCGGCGTATGGAGGAGAACTGCAAGGAATTCGGTATCGATTTGCTGGGCTTTGACAGTGAATTCCGCGGCATCGTCCACGTTATCGGCCCCGAACTCGGCGCTACCCAACCCGGCAAGACCATCGTGTGCGGTGACAGTCACACCAGTACGCACGGCGCCTTCGGTGCCCTGGCCTTCGGCATCGGCACAACTGAGGTTGGCCACGTTCTTGCGACACAGTGTCTGTTGCAGCGCAAACCGAAGACGCTTGCGATTGACGTAAGCGGCACTCTGCCGCCCGGTGTGGTTTCGAAAGACCTGATTCTCGCAATCATTGGCGAGATCGGTGTCGATGGCGGCACAGGACATGTTATTGAATATCGCGGCTCGGGTATCGCCGCGTTGGACATGGAAGCGCGTATGACAGTGTGCAACATGTCGATTGAGGCCGGAGCACGCGCTGGCATGATTGCACCGGACGACAAGACTATTGCTTATCTCGATGGGCGGCCGCGATCGCCAAAGGGCGCAGACTGGGATGCCGCAGTGTCGCGCTGGCAGCATTTGAAGAGTGACCCGGAGGCCCAGTTCGATCGGACAATGGCAATTGATGCCGACGAGTTGCAGCCAATGATCACGTTCGGCACCAATCCCGGCATGGTGGTGGGCATTAACGACCCGGTGCCGGACAACAGTGCCGATCCGAGCTTCAGGAAAGCGCTCGACTATATGCAGGTATCCACGGGTAAGCCGCTTACGGACACCAGAGTCGATATCGTTTTCGTCGGCAGCTGCACGAACTCGCGTTTATCTGACCTCCAGCAAGCAGCGGATGTTCTGCGGGGTCGCAAAATTGCCAAAGGTGTCAGAATGCTTGTCGTTCCAGGATCGCAGCAGATCAAGAAAGATGCCGAGAAATTGGGGCTGGACCGCATATTTGCGGCTGCCGGAGCAGAGTGGCGCGAATCTGGCTGCTCGATGTGCCTGGGCATGAACGGTGACACGGTCGGCAATGGGCAGCTCAGTGTCAGTACCAGCAATAGAAACTTCGAGGGTCGCCAGGGCATCGGGGCCCGAACGGTCCTGGCAAGCCCGATGACGGCCGCTGCCTCGGCATTGTCAGGACGCGTTGCGGATCCGCGCCCGTATTTGCGATAAAGGTCCGGACATGCAGCCGATAACGCATTTTCAGTCGCGCACCGTTGTGCTACCGACCAAAGACATCGACACCGATCAGATCATTCCTGCGCGGTTCTTGACAACGACAACACGCGAAGGCCTCGGCCAAGCGCTCTTTCATGATCTCAGATTCGCGGCCGACGGCAGCATGATCGACGACTTCGTTCTGAACACACCTGAGGCCGATGGCTGCGAAATACTTGTCGCCGGCAAGAATCTGGGGTGTGGTTCGTCGCGTGAACATGCGCCGTGGGCTCTGCTGGACTACGGATTTCGCGCCGTCATCAGCACCGAGATTGCCGACATCTTTCGCAATAATTCACTGAAGAACGGTCTCATTCCGATCGTCGTCGACGCGGCTACACATGAGTTCCTTCTACGCAACCCGGGCATCAAGCTCGACATTGATGTCCGCACGGCGACGCTGACATTGCCAGACGGCGGGATTGTGCAGTTTCCGATCGACGGCTTCGCGCGCTATTGTCTGGTTGAGGGCATCGATCAGCTGGGTTATTTGCGACAGCAGATGGACGAGATTCTGAAATTCGAAGAGACGCGCTCCTGGACGCCCTGATCACACTGCTTCCCGGCGATGGCATCGGCCCGGAAGTTACGCTGGCAGCCCGGCGAATTCTCGAGGCAGTTGCCGCGAAGTCGGGGCATTCATTTGCGTTTAACGTGTGCCCGATCGGCGGCGCGGCCATCGACGCAGTCGGTGATCCATTGCCTGCCGAAACGACGGCCAGCTGTGAGCACTGCGATGCGGTATTTCTCGGTGCCGTTGGCGGACCGAAGTGGTCCGATCCGACGGCCGCGGTGCGTCCCGAACAAGGCTTGCTGAGGCTCCGCGCGCTGCTCGGCGTCTACGCCAATCTGCGTCCCGTCAAGGTCATTAATGAACTCATTCCAGCCTCGCCGCTCAAGGCGGCGAAGCTGGCTGGCGTCGACCTGGTTGTCGTCAGAGAATTAACGGGCGGCATCTATTTTGGTGAAAAGACGCATGACGAGACTTCGGCGAGCGACCTGTGCACCTACCACAGTCACGAAATCGAGCGAATTGTCCGAGTGGCTGCCCGGCTTGCAGCGAAGCGCCGCGGCAAGCTCTGTTCAGTCGACAAAGCCAACGTCCTGGAAACGTCGCGACTCTGGCGGCGCGTCACCGACCGCATAATGACCAGCGAGTTTCCGAGCATCGAACTCGAAACCCAGCTTGTCGATGCGGCGGCGATGCATTTGCTGAGCCGTCCGGCTGAGTTCGACGTGATCGTCACAGAAAACATGTTCGGCGACATCCTCACCGATGAAGCATCGATGTTGGCCGGTTCGTTAGGCATGTTGCCCTCCGCATCGCTCGGCGAATCGTCACGCGGTCTGTACGAACCCATACACGGGTCGGCGCCGGACATTGCCGGGAAAGGCATCGCCAACCCGTGCGGCGCAATTGCGAGTGCCGCGATGCTGTTACGTCACAGCCTTGGACTGCACGATGACGCAAACGCTGTCGATAATGCGATCACGAGGGCAATCGTGGCCGGCAACCGCACGGCCGACATCGCGGCGCAGGGCGACCGGGTTCTGAGCACCGACGCGATGACCGATTGCATCATCGGCGAACTCGTTCAAGACCCATAGACAACGCTAAGCGCCGGCGTTTCGCGAGATACCTCGAGCGCTTGCAGCACATCGGCAACGAGATCTTCTGCGCTCTCTAATCCCACCGACAGACGGATCAGGTTTTGACCGATACCAGCCTCTGCGAGCGCGGTTTCGGATACCGGCGCATGCGTCATCGACGCCGGGTGGCACACGAGACTCTCGACCCCACCCAGTGATTCGGCCAGAGAGAATAGCTGCAGATGATTAACGAACGCGCGCACGGCGGCCTCACCTCCATTGATTTCGAAGCTGATCATGCCGCCGAAGCCACTTTGCTGTCGGGCCGCGATGTCATGACCGG
>Ga0224512_10002103_pt1 | contig 18495 bp, 27 predicted proteins | sample SF_May12_sed_USG_4_FD_169103 | JGI IMG/M metagenome (GOLD analysis project Ga0224512, IMG submission 169103) | Sediment microbial communities from San Francisco Bay, California, United States - SF_May12_sed_USGS_13 | ecosystem: Environmental > Aquatic > Marine > Sediment | place: USA... | reverse complement strand
ATTTTAACATTTTTTGGTTTTTCTCCAACTTTAGCAGCTAGTAGTAGTCTTTTTGCAGCCTTTAGTAATTCAGTAGCATCAACCATTTCATATTCAAGACAAAAGCGTATTGAATATTCACTTGGATTAAAACTTGGATTACTTACAGTACCCGGAACTATTATCGGTGCATACGTTTCTAGTGATGTATCTCCTGAGATTTTCAAAATCTTATTTGGATTTGTATTGATTGCATCTGCTGTATACATTTTCTTAAGAAAAAAAATTGAGAGTAAGGAAAAAAATCTATCACAACAGATGATGATATTTGCAGTAGGGGCAAGTTTTTTTGCAGGAATAATATCTGCATTTTTTGGTATTGGTGGAGGAATAATCTTTGTACCCTTGATGGTAGTTGGAATGGGAATGGCAATGAAAAAGGCAGCACCAACGTCTCAACTAGTTTTATTTTTTGCCTCTCTATCTGGGGTCATCGTTCATACTATTTTGGGGCATTCTGATTTTCTTCAAGCAGGGTTATTGTCAGCTGGATCCTTCGCTGGTGGTTTAGTTGGAGCAAGATTATCGCTTGACATAAAAGAAAGATTTTTACAAATTCTGGTATCTGTGGTAATTATTGGAGCTGCAATCAAAATGTTCCTTGATTCACTAAGTGGAAATTTAAATTTACTAAATTCCTAAAAATCCTGTAATTTTACAAAACTTTGATTCAAAATCTAGAAGGTTCGTTATTTTAAAAATTTGTTTTCTTTGTTTTGATTTTGTAGAGAAAATTTAATTTTTTACTATACATTTATCGTGGTGGTTCTTTTTTAATTCTATACAAGTTTTTCTTTGATACTAGGACTATTTCACCTTCTTGATTCGACCCTTCAAAATCTATTGAAATCTTACCATAATCATCATCAAAATTGTCTTTTCCAGAAACCGTATATTGAATTTTCAAGACCTCATCTGTGTGTAGAGGTTTTAGAAACCTAGTGCTCCTATTTCCCCATTCAGGATCCCCATCTGTTCCGATTAACACGATATGATTCCCATAAATTTGATTAAGTCTTGTAAACTCCCCTTCTATTCTAGATAATGCAGCTCGCCCTGAAACTAACTTTAGTTTTTTACTTCCATAATCTTCCAAGAATGCATTTTTTACTCGAGAGAAATTAAAGTAGTCGTCTAATTCTTTTTCAGAGATACTAAAAGTAGAAAAAAATTTGTCTCCTACTCTAAAATCTGCAAATTTTTTCATTATTATCTTGATTCATCAACACAAAATGTAACTTCAGATGATGAAGATGAACCATCTGATACTAGGAAATTCAATGCTTGAGCAATATTTTCGTTTTTAGGCTCAGATCCTGTAACTGATCCGGGAAAAACTGAAAATATTCTAATCTTTGACTTGAGGACATCACTAAGCTCTTGATTTACTGTGGTTGTAAATGGTCTCAGTGCTCCTCTAAACACCTCCACTTGAGCTCTTTGAGTTCCTGAAACTTTTCTTCCCGATGGTAAATCAGGACCTATAATCATCATCGCGCCAGTGCTATCTTTGTAAAGTCGTGGATCTTTTGCTCCACCTGGTACAAATTGCTCCAGTGCTATTTGAGCAACAGTAGCAGGCGTTGTGATAAATTTTTCAATCAACTCTTCCCAAGCTGATCTTGATAATTCGATTAATTTTGAAATTTCAGGTAATTTCCCAGTAACATGCACCACTGCCAGAATTTCTCCAATGTTAGTTCTAGCTGTGTTTAGCCACTTTTCAACCTCATCAGGATTTTTAATATTTACAACATGAGAGTGAAATGAATTGCTAATTGAATCTTGAAGATCTTTGGGTGTAGATTCTGAGATAAAACAGGCCACTTTACCTCCATTTTTAATGACATGTTGGGCCAAATATTGAACTCTATCTGAATCATTTTTGTCAGTGGCATCGATTGTAAATACAATTGACTTGCCAGTAAAATCTGGTTGGTGAACACCAGGTGTGGTAGTTCCAATATGTGGCTTTACAGGATAAAATACCCTATCCCCTGGAATTACTTTACCGTTGATAATTTTTGCAATCTCATCATCACACAAATTTAAAACAGATTCTGCTACTTGGGATTGTGATAAGAATTCCTGATTTGCAATCATATGGGATGTATTGTGCTGAACCTTTTCAGCAATATTTTGAATCTTACTTAAAAGATTAGTAAAAGTTTCAGTTAGTTTTTGCACCTCTTTACCATTATCATGAGATAATTTTTCTGCCGCATTTACAATTCCTTTCTTTACTGTTTCTTCACTTTCACCAAGTAGTGGTAATAGCTCTTTATTTGCAGCGTCAACTTCTATTGGGGTTAAATCTTCAAACCCACTAACCCTCATAAACTCAGCTGCTGCTTTGGGATAAACTGTCTTGTAAATTCTATCTGAATGAACTGGACCTGGGTTAGTGGCAATTGAAATAATTCCTTTATCCGTTAACTCCCATGACATGGCTTCTGCTAGTCGGTTCTTTGCACCTTGAGCTGCAGTATATGGACTTCTAAATCTATAGGGTCTTTGCTCTAATGGTCTTTCTTCTGTAAAGAATGTAGATATGGTAATTATTTTTCCGCCCTCTTTCATTACTTTTAGAGCTTGGACTGAACCCCAAAATGTGCCAGTCAAATGAATTCCAACTGTACTTTTAAAATCATCTAGAGGTGCATTTGCAAAACATGTAACTGGGCCTGAAACTCCTGCGTTATTTATGATAATATCTATTGTAGCATTTTCATTTTTTATTGTATCAAACATATCAGTCATAGCTTTTTCATCAGCAACATCTACTCCAGAGAAGATTTTGACGTTGGCTCCGCTATTATTTTTGGATATTATTTCCTCAAGCATTTTTGCAGTCTCATCTAATGGCTCTCTTCGTCTGCCAAGAATTACCACACTGGCTCCATTTTCAACGAATTTTTTGGCTATTGCCTGACCAATTCCAGTCCCACTTCCAGTGATTAGGGCTGTTTTGCCTTGAAATTTAAACATCGATAACAACTCAGCCTCAAAGTATTATTTATTTTGATTGTTAATGTTATCAACTCTAATATTTGAATCGCTTATGATGTGGCTTTTAACTTAAAATCTGATTTTGATATTCCTAAAATACTTGCTCAATGCACTCATAAAATAATGATAATCTAACGTAAAAACTAAAAGGATGAAATAAAATTTTTCAAATTATATGGATCTTAAATATCTAGTTTTTTCATAAAGCCTTAATTTCTTTTGAAAGATCACTAGATCTATGAACACTGCGCCTTATTGGAATAAAAAAATTTGCTCTGATTGCAAGAGAGTAAAATGCCAAAAGGGTTGTTTGTGTGATTGCCACCAATTGCGAGATAGGTCGTATTGAATCCGTTGATAATGGATTTTGTAAAATTTCTCTCTAAAAAATAAACTATGCATTTTAAATTATTTTGATATCTTTATTTGTGAGTAAAATTCTAGATTTTTTATGCATGATAAAGAGTCTGACACATTTGTTTACAAAACCTGGCCTGAAAAATTTAGTGAAATGCTTGCTGAAATTGGGGTAGAATCAGAAACAAAGGACATAGCAACAGATGATTTGGAAAGTGGCGATTTTTACAGTAGATATTTTTCTCAAACGCCAAGAATGGTTACAAACAAAGGATGTCTTGAAATTAAAAATACTAACATTGATGTAGTTCAAATTATTCAAAAAGGTTAGAAAATGCAAGATCCAAATCCACTACCATGGGGCGCTGAGGATAGATTCCAAGCACACTTTATCGTAAGAAAAGATGCAGGACGATCTTCCTCAAATTATACCACAAGAACAAAACTTACAACACAAGGTCACTTTGCAGCAAAAAAAATACTTAAAGTAGAATGGGATGGTGTTGGTAGCTTAACAAAACTCCTCAATGAGGATTCTGAGCTAAACGAAATGATTGCAAAACAAACTATACGAGATGCCACTATCTATGTGGAGCCAACAGAAGGGGCAATTAGAATTAGAAACAAATGGAAGAATCACATCGACTTTGGAATCTCTGAAGAACTTTTTTGGATTTATGACCGCATCGCAGGTCACATAAAGAAAGTCTAGGCTTTCCACCAGTCAAGTGCCAAAAAATCTACTTTGTCTTTTCCTTTGGGTATTGCCAAAATGAATTGTTTTCTTACTGTAGTTGCCAAGCGTCCAGCCAAAACAATTGCAGTAGATGAAATATTATCGCTTCTGTTATACACTTGAATTAAAAATGGTGCATGATCAATTCCAGGCCCTTTTTCATAAACAGCAAAATCACAACCAAACTTTAATCCTGGATTTATGATGTAACCTTTATCTCGAAAGTTTTTGTAAACTAGATATTTTTTATCAAAGTCATGATATTCTTTTTTACAAATCTCTACCATGTCCTTTATTGTAATTTTTTTCTTTTCTTTGTGTATTGTTATTTTTTTAATCTCAAGTAAGTACAACCCTTCAATTAAATCCAGTATTAATGGAACATTGATTTCATCAAACTTTGGTTTTGGAATTCCTATTGGTTTACCATAATATCCACTGCTGAAGAGTTTACGAGAGTCATCTATATTCCAAACAATCAATCTGTTTTCTACAAGTTCACACTTCATCAAATCTAAAATATAATCTTCGTATATGAATTGTATATTATGTAAATCAATGATTAATGAATAAAAATATGAAAAAAGGATGTATTATAGGCTTAGAGCTAATAGAATGAATGAATCAGATACTCTTTGGCATTTATCTGCCATCTCTTCAATTCCTTCAATTACGTCTTTCATTAGCAAGAGTTCTGTTGTGTTGGTAACTCCAGCTAATAACTTCATTGTTGCTTGTCTGTATTTGAGATCAATCTCTCGCTCTATTGTCTGAGTCTCTTGTGCTAATTCAATTGCATTTGCAGCATTTGTACTAAGACTTCTGATAATCTCATTTAGCTTGTAGACTTGGTCTACAACTAACTCGATTAACTTTGTAATGTCCTCATCTAATTTTGAGCTCTTAAGAGTTGTTGGCTTTACATTTGATAACTTGAATGAAATCCCTGTAATGTACCCGGCAATTTCATCCATAGTATATGCAGTGTTTAAGAGATTTTCTCTGTTCATGATTAACCCTCCAACATCGGCTACTTCTCGAGTTATCTTTCGTCTTAGATTTTCAACTTCTTCTTCAATAGTTGAGATTTGCGTTAATGCATTTTTTATTCCAGTTTTGTCCTTTTTCATCATTAGTTCAGGTAATGATGCCAATTCCCTTGACGCATTTAGAATTCTGTTAATTTCGTCTTGCAAAACTGCAATTGCCTTTCTCTTAGCTTGAACTTCAAGTTCTCCGCTATACATTTCAAATTAATATCTTAACCTAGGTAATTTAAATCCTCGATGAATTTTGGGGGTTCTAAGGCATAATTTACATTAAATTTTTATCATGAGCCATTTTTTTCTGTCCTTTATAGAGGTTAATTACTTCTTCATTAGTTGATGCATCCTCGGCAAATTTTTCGAATCTGATTTTACCTGTAAACTTTGGGAACCGTAATGCAAGCCCCGAACCTTTTCTAATTTCATCCATTGCGGCCTTGTGGATGGGACTCAAGGTAATCTCAGTGGCAACAATCTCGATTACAAGTTCTGGTTCAAACCACACATCAGCTTCCATCTCGCTGTTGATTCGTGGATTTTTCTTTATCGTTACCTTGGATGATAATATCTGGTAAAGTTGGTCTAAATATTCATCTGTAAATCCTGTCCCTACCTTACATATGCTAGTAAAAGTGTCAGTATCCTCATCGTAAGATGCTAAAAGCAAGGTTCCATACAATCCTGTCCGTCTTCCCTTTCCAAAAAATGCACCTATCACAACCAGATCTAAACTATCTCCAAGTTCGTTTCTATATTCTCGTTTTAGCTTTAGCCAAAAACTTCCTCTAGCCCCTGCTTGGTATGGTTTGTCAAGCATTTTGAGCATCACTCCCTCACAACCAGAGTTAATGCTATTTTCAAGAAAATCTTCCAGATCATTTTCAGATTTTATTAATTTCATTGGAACATGTTTAGAATATTCATCTTCTTTTACAGTTTTTTCTAACATTTTTCTTCGCTCTTGATATTCCACGTCTAAACAACTTTTACCATTGTAAAATAGAATATCAAAAAAATTAACGGTAATCGGATATTGTGATACTGCTTTCTCAATTTTGTATTTTCTTCTCCTATGCATCAGCTCTTGAAATGGTAAAAATTCTCCAGTGTTTTCATTAATGGCAACAGCTTCTGCTTCAAGTATTACTTGATCAGATAACACAGATTTTGGAATTTTTTCAATTATGTCTGGATAGTATTTTGAAATATTTTCCAGACTTCTTGAAAATAATACTGCTTTTTCTCCATCAACATGAATTTGTACTCGTTCTCCATCTAATTTGTATTCTGCAGCAAATTCATCTCCCATCTTTTCAATAGCTTCCCGTTCACTTTTTACTCTGTCTGCAAGCATTGGTCGAATGGGGTTGAATAAAATAATTTCAAAATCTTCAACTCCTTTGATTCCTTTACTTGCCACAGTTTCTGCGACTTTTCCCAAGTCACTTGATACATTATATGCATGCTCAAGGGCTTTTCTATTTTCTTTACTTCCAGTGTATGCAATTGCTAATGCATCCATTACAGTATTTTCTGCAACCCCTAAACGTAGAGTACCAAGTAAAATCTTTAGAATGAAACTTGCCTCAACTGGTGTTGCATCATTTAGAAGACTAGAAATGTATTTCATTTTCATGTCTTGGGAGCGAGAACCTTCCAATCTTGCAATCTTAAATAAAGTTTCATAAACTCTTTCTATTGTGATATTTTCTACAAGAAAAGTTGTCTGTGTTTTTTGTTCTAAAATGATAGTTGCTGCTTGACCCAAATCACCTGTTTTTCTGTATTCTTCTTCAATCTTTTTTGTTGTTAATCCTGATGATTTTGAAATTGCTCTAATTGCAAGTTTTTCAGCCACTCCAAGCTCAATTCCCTCAAAATCAGGACGAATCTTCCCTTGTAACAAATAAACAATCTTTGAGATAACATCTTGGGGAGTATTTTCAAATAATTCAACCAAGTGTTGAGTAAGTTCTAACCTTTTTGAAGTGGACTCCATTTTGTTTAATGAATCAGATAGGATGGAAAACTTCACTCTATTTTTTGCAATGATCCCGCATAAAAGTTTGAATCAAAATTATAAGAGCCCAGGACCAGTAGAATGGCTGGGCGGAGCACCTTCATAATGAATCAAAACAAAAACTTGAGATTTTTCATTCTTATTTAGATGACTAGTTATTTTGATATCTATAACCTTGACGTCTTTGATAAAGTTATTAATTGATTTTTCAACTACGTGTTCAACTCCGCTGAATATCCTTACTGGCACAAGAATTGATTTGTTTTGATATAATTATTTGTTGCCAGATCTAAATGTATTTGAAGATGGTTTGTTTTTCTTGTTTTATCTGTTTTGACACTAGGGCAAAGTTACAAAGGGGATAAGTCTTTTTGTATTCTTTCATAAAACTCCATGCAACGTCATGGGTTTTAAATTCAGTACGAATTCCATCAATCTTACTTTTTTGTCCAAATACATCAAATACTACTACCTCATATCTTTTGGGTCTGTTATGAGGTCTTGCCTTTAGTAGCCATGCTACCGCAAACACACAAACTGAACCTAGTATTACCACTTCACCGGCATTTCGAAAAAAAGTAACCAACACATTTGGAATGGTCTGGCTAAACAGTTCTACTACAATATTCGAAAAGGCAATCACTGCAATGGCTGTAAAAGAATATGTTTTCCAATCAAAGATCCTCAAAACTTTATGCATTTGATACTGTAGTTTAGTTTGTTTATTCTTTTAACTATTTCTCAAAAATTATCTCATCAAAAAACTGTTTTTTTAATCAGGATCTTCATAGTTTTCTTTCTTTTTTGTACCTGAGGTGTCACCTTCAAGTGGTTTCATCTTAGTTTCAAGTATATTCATTCTGGCCTTGTATCCTTCTGCATATTCTAATTCTGAGGGAACTAGGGTTGCAGGATGAACAAATCCTTGACTTCTCATTGCAAGTGCTTTTTTGGTTGCAATTTCTCTTATGTAATCCCAATCAGGAGTTGAGAATCCATCAAAGGGTCCTACAAACTTACCATTATGCATACTAAATACTAGAGATTGTACAATTGGAATACAGAAATTAATTGAAGCTGCAGAGTTTAGTTTAACTGGCATTAGTGGCATATGGTGACTTCCACGAGTGTTTCCTGCAACATAATGTGGATTGTTAAATACACTTCCTACTTCTTCAGTTGCCGGGAAATTTTTTTGTGTTCTAATAAGACAAATTGGATCATCCTTTCCAACATAGGTTCCTGCAATGTTATGCAGTCTATCCGTTGATGACGCAACAATTGGCTCTCCATCTTTTGTAGTGACTGTAGCTACTACATATCGTCCTGGATACATCAAAGCTGCTTCAATTAATGGTTTGTCTTCCCACAATGACAACTCTGCAATCTTTGCTTGCTCTACATCCATAATGTTGATGTTTACACCTCTTGCAAGTGACTTGTTTACTATGAGCCCTGTATTGCTTAATGCATCTACAAACATTCTATAAAACGGATAGTTGAAAGCTCCTGGTTCTGTTTTGTCAGCAGCATAAACTGTAAATGCTTCATTAGGTCTTTCTTCAAACTCCATTTCTGCTACTCCTGGACCCATTCCTTTTACGTTACCTGAAAATGAATCTTTTAACAAATCCTGCCCAGCGCCATACAACCCTTCTTCACGGGCAACTTGAGTGCCTGCCATAAATGCATCCCATGCAAGTTTGTGGACTTTATCGTTGTCTACTCCATGGGAGTGTGACATTACAATATGTACATCATCTCCACAATATCCAATATAGTGATCAATTAGTAAATCTCCTGAATTTTTAATGGTTTTTTTTACTGCATCAAGCAATCCATCACTTGGTCTAGTATGGCCTCCAATTCCTCCAACATCTGCTTTGATTACTGATACTGTAATTTTCATATTTGATGTCAAGAACACCTCGATTTATGTGTGTTTTTTAAAATTTTTTGATCCATGAAATATCCAACAAACAATGATTTTTTTTAAAAAATTCATAACAGTAATAAATCCCTTTGAAGACGAACCCTACATGGCAACTAAACCACACTTGAACATGATTGTTACAGGTCATATTGATAATGGAAAATCCACAACCATGGGCCATTTCTTGATGGATCTTGGAGTTGTAGATGAGAGAACTATCGCAGCACACGCAACCGAATCCGAAAAGACCGGAAAAGGTGATACTTTCAAGTACGCTTGGGTAATGGATAATATTAAAGATGAAAGGGAAAGAGGAATTACTATAGATCTTGCATTTCAAAAATTTGAATCAAACAAATTCTTTTTTACATTAATTGATGCACCTGGACACAGAGACTTTATCAAAAATATGATTACTGGTGCATCTGAGGCCGATTGTGCAATATTGGTACTTTCTGCTAAAGAAGGTGAAACTGACACTGCAATTGCACCTGGTGGTCAAGCAAGAGAGCATGCATTTTTGCTAAAAACCTTAGGTGTAAACCAACTAATTGTTGCCATTAACAAAATGGATGATAGCAATTATTCTGAAGAAGCATTCAAAGCCGCTAAAGCAAAGGGTGAGAAATTAGTACAATCTGTCGGGTACAAATTAGATAAAGTACCATTTATTCCAGTTTCAGGTTGGAAAGGAGATAACCTAGTTAAAAAATCCGAAAACATGCCATGGTATTCTGGAAAAACATTACTTGAAGCATTTGATGACTTTGAAATAATTGAAAAACCAGTGGGTAAACCATTGCGTGTTCCAATACAAGATGTGTATACAATCACAGGTGTAGGAACTGTACCGGTAGGTAGAGTTGAAACCGGAGTCATGAAGGCAGGACAAAAAATAATTGTAATGCCATCAGGTGCTTTAGGTGAAATCAAATCCATTGAGACTCACCACACAGAAATGCCCTCTGCTGAAGCAGGCGATAACATTGGTTTTAACCTAAGGGGTATTGAAAAGAAAGATATCAAAAGAGGCGATGTTCTTGGAACTCCTGACGCTCCACCAAATGTCGCAAAAGAATTCAAAGCTCAAATTATTGTGATTCACCATCCAACTGCTATTGCACCTGGATATACTCCAGTAATGCACTGTCACACGGCCCAAGTAGCAGCAACGGTTACAGAGTTTCTTCAAAAAATAAATCCAGCAACTGGTGCAGTTGATGAGGAGAATCCAAAATTCCTAAAAGTTGGTGATTCTGCAATTGTAAAGATTAGACCCGTTAGACCAACTCCTATTGAAACTTTCCAAGAATTCCCTGAGATGGGTAGATTTGCACTCCGTGATATGGGTGCCACTATCGCAGCAGGAATCGTCAAGGAAATCACAGAAAAATATACTCCGTAGGATTATTTAGATGACCCAGGCTGCCCGCGTTAAACTCACTTCTACAAGCCTACCAAAATTAGATGGTGTGTGCAGTGAGATTATGGGCATTGGAAAAAAAACCGGTGTAAAAGTTAAAGGTCCTACTCCATTACCTGTTAAGAGATTACATATTGCAACAAGAAAGTCCCCTTGTGGAAGTGGCACTGAAACATATGAAAAATGGGAGATGCGAATGCATCGAAGAATAATCAATATTAACGCTGATGATAAAGCAATTCGACAACTAATGAGACTTAAAATTCCTGATGATGTCTATATTGAATTGTCATTAACATAGATTGGTATTACCTTAAATTATAGAAATTTTGATGATAAATATGGTTGATGAAAATATTCAAGACGAAGAAATAGAAGAAATTCCAGAAGAGACTTTTGATGTGGTTTACTCCTGTCTTAGATGTGATACACATGTGTCAAATACTGAATTATCAAGATTACCTGAAATCAAATGCATTTGTGGATTTAGAGTATTTACTAAAGTAAGACCTCCGGTAGTAAAGACTGTAAAGGCAATCTAGTCATCTATCTTTTTTGTAACTGTGATCTCTTTGCAAATGTGATCTCATATCCTCCATATTTGAAAAATTTTTGTCACATTCTTTGCAATCATATGGATGATCTTTGAAATGAACTATCTGCTGGTGTTGCATTAACTCTTCTTGTTTGGAAAACTTGTTTGCACAAAGATCACATTGAAATTTTTTAAAAAAATTCATAATTTATCCAAACTCTTCTTTTTTTCCATCCCAACATTTTCGACAGAGTTGCCCTTCAATCTTCCACTTGGGTTTTGGATTATACCTAATCAAGCCCATCTTTGCACCACACAGAGAACAATAATTCTTGGTGGTAGCATGTTCTTTTTCTTTAATATCAAAACAATCTTTACAAAGCAGACCATCCATATCCCATTGCCATCGTGGTTCCCATAAATCTGATATTTTTCTCGTAGTCCCACATTTTACACAAGGCTGTCTTTGTGTAGCCTCAAAGAACTCTCTAGTTTTATCTACATGGCAATTTCCACATAAAACCCCTTTAACATTCCATTCTCGTTTAGGTTTGTGTTTGTGGGTAATCTCTTTTTTACATACTGCACAAAATGTCGGTTTCTTACTAAAAAGACCCATTATTCTTTTTTAAATTAAGGTATCCTATATCTATCTTAAAAATGAAAACAAAAGTAAAAAATCGAGAATTATTTTGATAAAATTTTCTCAAGGGCTTGACTAGTGTTAAGCATACCGTTTTTTTTAGCAAATTCCTCGATCATTTTGTGCTGTTCATTTGTAAAACAAACTGGCATTGAACGTTTTTCCATGCAATATTTTGGGTTTCTTATTTTATATAATTTGCGTTTTGGTTTTTCAGATGAAATTTTTTCACCGGTTTAATATCATCTATTCTATCTGTGAGCACTGATTGCTCTGTATGTGGAAATTAAATCTAATAAATATGCAAAACTACTTTTTTAGAATGAATTATCCGATATTCTCAAGATGCATTACAGTTGGTGGCTTTTCTTGAATAGATTTTATTCCAAATGCCTCTAATTTGGCAGTCAAATTATCATCATGAGAACGTCTGCTAATAACACTTATTTTTTTAATCTCAGAAGGTCTACTTTTTTCCAAATCTTCGAGAAACTGGATTCCACTGTAATCTGGCATACACATATCAAGTAAAATCAAATCATAGTCATTTTCTGCCAAGAGATCTAGTCCTTCCTTTCCGTCATTTACCGCAGTCACAACGTCTCCTTGTAAACGTAATTGTTCAGAATACAAATTACAAATTATATCTGAATCATCAATGATTAACACTTTCATTATCTTTCTAATTTTATTATAGTATATTTAAGATATTATCTGTCAATCTTTTTTAAGACACAAATTACATTGTAAAATTTTCTTTAAAAAATTTCTAGTATTTAATTAGTATGAACAAAATGCAACAAGAAATTATATGGTTTTCTTTCGTTATGGGGTTATGCATGGATTCACAAAATGCCCAAACTGCGTGGAGAAATTAGTTTTAGTAGATTTGAAAATAAAAGACAATTCATTGGTCTGTCCATTATGCGAATCTGTCTATTTAGAAAAATTTTAAATCTGAAATATATTAGACCTTATATCAATTCAAATAAAAAATGACCAAGAGAATTCAGATTTTAATTATTGGACACAATACTAATGGATGCACAGAGCAGCATTCAAAAATTGCATATGAAACAGGATCAGAGGTAGCCAAGGCAGGACATGTTTTAGTTACTGGTGGTCTTGGAGGAGTAATGCAAGCAGCAGCTCATGGTGCACAAACATCAGGTGGTTTGACTGTAGGAATTATTCCCCAGGCAAATGCCTCAGAAGCAAATGAATACTGTGATATCGTAATTCCTACTGGAATGGGCTTGACTAGAGATTTTATCAATGCCTTATCAGCTGATGGAGTAATAATAATTGGTGGTGGCTCGGGAACTTTGGCTGAGATTTGTGCTGCATACATGCACAAAAAACCAATGGTTGCAATTCGAAACATTGGGGGTGTACCTGCTCAGTTTATTGATAATTACCTTGATCATAGAGAAAACATCAAGATAATTGGAGTCGATACACCAAAACATGCAGTTGATAAAATTTTAGAATTAATTACTGCATAGATTCTAGTAATGGATCCGGTCTGTAAAACTCTCCGTTCTTTTCTGCAAGTTGGTTTAACTCCTTTACAATATTTGAGATGCCAATTTCTTTTGCCGTCTCAAATAAAGGCTTTTTGAGTCCTAGTCCTAATTGTGATGCTTTCTCTATTTCTTCTATATCGCTTGCCCCGTTAGTCACTAGCCATGCTGCGTTATTTAGTATATTTGCAACTAGTTGTATTGGATTAAATTTTTCAGCCAATTCTTCAGATAACGTAACGCGCTCGTATTTATCATCTGAATATTTGTAAAATCCTTCTCCGGATTTCTGCCCTAGCTTTTTTGCCTCAAACAATTTTTTAATTTTCGGATGTGGTAAAATTACTTTTTTATCCCGTAGATGCATCTCAGTTGTCGCTTTGTGAATTACATCCATTCCGGTAAAATCTGCCAACTCAAATATGCCCATTGGGAATCCCAGTTTGAATTTAACAGCAGAATCTATTTCCTCTAGTGTTGCCCCCGTTCTATCCATTGCGAAACACGCCTCGTGAACCAGCGGGATGAAAAGTCTGTTAATGATAAAACCTGGAACATCTTTTCGGCATAATACTGCAGTTTTGTTTACTGATTTTACAAATTCCTGAGTCATATCAGTTATGGCTTGTGATGTTTTTTCTCCTGGAATAATTTCAACTAGTTTCATTAATTGCGGGGGATTGAAAAAATGAATTCCAATAAACTTTTCTGGACGTGAAGTTGTATTTGCAATCTCAGTAATCGGCAATGTGCTTGTATTTGATGCAAATATTACATCCTTTCCTGCAACTGCATCTAATTCTGCATAAACTTTTTTCTTTAAATCCATTATTTCTGGAACAACTTCGATTATCAACTCTGCATCTTTTACGGCCTCGGATAAATCTACAACGGGTTTAATCCGAGAATAAATTAAATCTGCTTCTTGCTGTGTTATCTTTTCTTTACTTGCTAGTTTATCTAAACTCCATTTTATCTTCTCCATTGCTTTATCCAAAAATGATTGTTCGATATCTCGAAGAACAATATTGTATCCTGCCGTGGCAGCTACTTGTGCAATTCCATGACCCATAATCCCTGATCCTAAAACTGTAATATTTTTTAATTGCACTAGTATTTTCAAATGGCATATCCTTTATAATGTATTTGAAGACCTTGGATTTTTCATATAATTAAATTAGAATTTTTATCTGCAAACTAGCACTAAAATTTCTACAGAGGTAGAACTATTGTATTTCATATGGAATCAACTGAGTAATTTTTTACAAATATATCTTACAAACTCTTCTTTCATATCTGCTAAAAACACTGTTTTCTGAAAAATTGCTATTTGCGGATAATTTATAAAATATTTGAAGGGACATTCTCTATGGGTCTATTCAAGCGTAAAAAGGAAAATGATAATGATACCAAATGTACTGAATGCGGTACTGATTTACATGATCCAGAACGTCTAAAGAGACACATGAAAAAAGCACATGGAAACGTACCTGCAAAGAAACTTGATCCATCATCTGGAGACGGCGGTACCTGGTAATTTTGAAATTAAATTATAGTCAAAAACTAGTATTTGGATTTGGAGGGGCATTCATTGTGGCAGGAATAGTTTTATCAACACTGATTTTTCCTTTTTGGAATTTTATAAGAGAAGATGTCTACGAGGAGGTAGATATTCTTGCAAATGATAATGGTGTTTGTTATGTAGAAACACAAGATAATATTCCAAAAACTATTGAAAATTGTAATCTACTAAAAGGTGATAAAACTACCATAAAATATGGACATGGACTTGCGTGGGCAACCATAGTTGAGCCATAAGAATTGAACTTTATATCTAAAATGGATTATTAGAAAACATGGATTGTATTTTTTGCAAAATATCAAATGGCGAGATTCCTACAAAAATATTATCAAAAACCACAAACTCTATTGCATTTTTAGATGCCTTTCCACTTACCAAAGGTCATACGTTGGTAATTCCAAAGACTCATCATGAAAAAATCCAAGACATGACTCCAGAGGAAAACTCTGATTTGTTTTCGATGGTTCACAAAATAATATCTAAAGTTGACAAATTATCTGGGTCGACTCTGGTTGCCGTCCATAATGGGCGAGATGCTGGCCAGGAAATCCCTCATGTTCATGTACATCTAGTTCCAAGAAGTTCTGGTGATTCTGGTGGACCGATACATTGTTTATTTGATTCCACTTTGATTGTTTCAGATTCTGAGTTGGAGGATATTTATCAAAAACTCAAAGACTGACTAGAAAGGGTAAAGTTTTTCTTGTGTGTCTTTGTTTTCCACACGAATTGCTTTTGTAGGGCAAGTCTCAGCTGCATTCATTATCTTGTTTACTCCTGCCCCTTTTTGATTAATTACTGATGACTTTGGATTCATCCTAGTTGATTTGTTGATTAGAAAAACACTTGGTGCAATAGTCTCGCAACTACAACAACCTATGCATAAACTCTCATCTACATCTACAAAGAGATTAGGTTGAACTTTTGGTTCTTTTGCTTTATCAAATTCTCCATTTTTTCCATCAGCAGAAATTCGTGCATTATATTCTTCCCAAAAATTTCTTTCATATGCTTTCCAAAATTCTGGATCGCCTTCTTCAAATTTTCTAGTATACTTTCCCCAGTCTTCTTCAGGTACATCGCCTGGTTTTTGTCCAGGAGAAGCGCCCCATTGTGGCTTTTTTTTCACCTTTTCTGTCTTTTTTGAGGTCGTTGGAATTGAATCTTTTTTTGGTCCATTGTAATGTTCCTTTATGGTATTGTAAGCATCTGTAATTTTTTTAAACTGAATTCCTTCTTTTTCCCCGGTATTTTTATCTGGATGAAATTCTAATGCCAATTTTCTATAAGCTATTCTTATCTCTTCAAAAGAGGAATCTGAATCTACGTTTAATGTCTTTAAGGCTTGGTAGGTATTCACTAGAATTCGTATCTCTATCATATGTTAAAAACAATTAGGTTGGATTTTGAAGGTTATTCTAAAATTATTTCGTCTTCTGATTTCCATGCCGGATCTACTATACATAAAAATCGAAGATCTCCCATTCCTGAATTTTCGATGAGTTGTTCAGACATTGGCGGAACAAATACTGAATCGCCTTTTTTAACTAGAAAAGACTCTTCGTTAATTCTCAAAATTCCATCTCCTTGTAAAATATAGTATATTTCTGAGGATTGTAATTTATGACGAAGGGATCTTTTTCCTTCTTTTATTGTAAATTCAGCCAAACTAAAACTAATACCATTTAGAGTATTGTGGGGGTGAAAGTATTGTTTTATGGATGTTCCTTCATTTCCTAAAATGGGTTCCAAATCGGAATTTCGTTGGATTGACATGTGGGTTATACTAATTTTGTTACGCTTGATTTAAAATCTGATTCATACCACGTTGTTTTGTATTCAGATTTTTTTTTTTGCAAAATATTAATTGCAATATGTGAAAAAGTATTTTTTTTATTCACAGAGCCATGAGCATGCAATGTTTTTGCTGGAATGTATACTGTATCTCCTTCTTTTAGGCTAATTTTCTCTGTTCTTTTAATTTTAAAATTTATTTTACTTGTTCCAAATTTTTTAAAGATCTCAAGACTTCCCATCCCTCTTGTGACAATTAGAATTTGATTTCCATTATGGGTGTGAAGTTTTGTTTTGGCACCATTGTGAAAATAAACATGGTAAATTCCTTGTTCTTTTGATTTTATGGTTGAGGATACATCTTTCATGTTTACCCTCCCTGTAAACCAATCTGGATTGATTTTTCTTTGATCACCTGTTGAATAAATATTGGATTTTTTCATTTCTATATCCTTGCCAATATCTTCTTTTTCTTTTCTTGAAATTCTTTTTCAGTAATTATGCCTGATTTTTTTAACTTGCCCAATTTTTCTAATGTTTGTAAATCTTGCTCAACACTAGTTTTAACATTTTTGGCAGCTAATACTCCCTCATTTAATTTTGCCATCCCTTTCTTCTTTAACAACTCTCCTTCTTTCTCTGCTTTTTGCCTTAACTCAAAACTAGTCTTTTTTGCTTGCCCGGCTGCCATCCCTCCAAAATCTACAGCATCATCAAGTATCTTGTCGGCTTTTTTTATCCCGTCATCAATTGCACGGTCTGCTTTAATTAGAAATTTTTCAATAAATCCTGCTTTTTTTTTAGTTGCCATGTTTTCTAAATTCATTTCTTTTGTTTTATATTTTTCCAAATTAGGAAGATTAATCCATTTGGTTTAAAAGCAAGATTCTCTCATCAATATTGTTATTTTGGAACAAAAACAAGAGCCAAAAATGGTCATTCTCAAAAAGATTGTAGATAAGGATGAGGCATTTACAATAGTACATGATAAAAAAACATCTATTTTCAAATCACTCCTTTCAAAACCAAAAAAAGACGAAGTCCATGTAAATTCTATAATGTTGTTTTATGAATGCATGCTGAGTGTATCTGGAAAGTTTATTGCTGATTATTTTAGAAAGGCAACTCATACAATTTCTGTTGATTCAAACGTTCAAGAAATAATTTTAGGGGATGGAACTTTTCCAATCCAAAAAAAATCTGGATTTAAACGTGCATTGGTTGGCAATAGGGGTAAAAATAAAGTTGATTTACCATTAGAGGAACATGTCTTTATTGAAAATGAAGATGAACTTTTCTTTGATTATAATGGAAATGAAACTAAGTTTCCGTATAAAATAAATTCCAAAACAATTGAGAATTATGGGAATAAAATTCTAAAGGAGAATTCAGAAAATATAAAAAAACCACAAATTACTTTTGATTCTGCAATTAATTTACTACAGGAATTATTAAAAAAACCGTTAGAGTCAGATATCCGAAATTTAAATGAAGAGTTTGTTTTAAAAGAAATCACTCAAATATACGTGCCCGTTTATGAAGCAAGGCTTACGGGGCCAAAAAATAAAGTTGGTCTGATTAGATTGGATGCTGTAAGAAATAAAATTCTTTAGATTTTTACAATTTTTCTAAATTCCTCGTTATCGTGTAGTTTTTCAAATATTTTTTCCTTTTTTGCCCACTCTCTGATGGTTTTGCTGTTTAATTGAATTGCCCTTTGCAACAACTCTATTGCTTGTGGATAATTACCCAAAGCAGCTTCACTTCTTGATTTGGCATAGATTATGTTTGCATTGTCTTTGTATTTTGTTAAAATTTTTGTAAAAATTTCAATTGCTTGGTCATGTTTTTCCAA
>Ga0224512_10002102_pt1 | contig 18497 bp, 19 predicted proteins | sample SF_May12_sed_USG_4_FD_169103 | JGI IMG/M metagenome (GOLD analysis project Ga0224512, IMG submission 169103) | Sediment microbial communities from San Francisco Bay, California, United States - SF_May12_sed_USGS_13 | ecosystem: Environmental > Aquatic > Marine > Sediment | place: USA... | reverse complement strand
GATCCCGACGCGCTCGACTCCATCGTCCCGATGGCGTTCGGCAACCTGGCGCTCGACCTGATCGAAGAGGGCAGGTCTGGCCTGCTCGCGTGTGTGAGGGACGGGGTGTACGACTCGGTCCCGATCGAGGTCGTCGTGGGCACGAACAAGAAGGTCGATGTCGACCGCTTCTACAATGCGGAGCGGCTCCGGCCCAGCTATCGGACCTTCGCAGGTAAGCCGCTCTTCATCATGACGAGCGACTGACCGGCGACCGAACGACCGGCGACCGAACGACCGGCGAGCGACTTACGAGCGGCGCCCTCACGGGGCGCGTGCTCAGGCGCCGGACCCCTCGCACGACGACGCCCAATCGAGGCGCACCAGGAGGGAGCTCGGCATTCGCGCGAGCACGAAGACGGAGCCGGGACACTCGGCTTCCAGGCGGTCCAGCGCGTCCCCGTGTAGTACGCCATTCTGCTCCAAGAGGAGGTGGTCGATCCTCGACTCCCGCCACAGGGCCAATTGCTCTTCCGGGGTGCCCCACATGGGCGTTTCAGGATCGACGTTGCGGGGATCGAAACGGACGCTCGGAGCCACGGTCCAGCCGCCGTGCAGGTGGAGCGCCGCCCAAAACTCGGGCGCGCCGACGATCGCCTCGGGCGGAGCCGTGCGACTGAGCGCTTCGACCGATGCCGCCAAGCGGTCCGCTCGAAGCCGGTACGCCTCCGTCGGCCATCCCTCGGCAATGCGGCCGGCGGTGACCGACGAATACGCGACCACCCAGATCAGCGCGAGACCGACCGCCACACGCTCGAGCGCCCGGCCGCGGACACGCTGCTGGATCGCCTGCGCGCCCAGGAGCATCGCCGCGATCACGAAGGGATGCCACGGGACCACGAGCCGACGGTCGAGGTACGGCCATACGAGCAACATCGCCAGGTAGATGCCCCCGAACCATGCCAACGGCGGGAAGCGCCGCAGCATGCGAAAAGCACCCACGAGCACGAGCGCCCCCAAGACGAAGGCGAGTAGCCAGAGCACCTGACCGACGACGCCCGGGAAGACCAGCGCAGTCGCTCGCTCCGCCACGCCGAGCGCGTGCCGGGGCAGGCCGGCGAGGAAGGCCCCGGGAGCGGCCAGGGTCTGCTCCGCCAACCAACCTCCGTACGGACCGAGGAGATCCCGCGCGCCCTCCGGGATCTGCTCGCTCGCGCGACCCGACCACCGACTCCACACGGACGCGAACAGGACCGCCGGCACCGTTGCGGCCAACCCTGCCACCCACGAGCGCCGCATCGCGAAAGAGAGGGCGAACGCCAAGACCAAGCCGATCCCCGCGGTGCGCGTCGCGACGATGCCGACGAGGACCAGCGCCAGGACCACGATCGATCGTCGATCTCCGTGCGAGGCGCCCTTCCACACGACGAGCGCGCTCGCCAGCAGGAAAAGGAATGTGCTTTCCGAGAGCGCGAGGAGCGCGGTGCGCAAGACATCGGTCGAAGCGAACGTGAGGCCCGCGATCACCAACGCCGCCCGCAGGTCGATGCCGCCCGACATCACGAGGGCGCGGGCAAAGAGAGCGCCGGCCGCAGCGAGGAGCGCCAGATTCAACATCGTGGCGACGAACGTGACTGGACCGATCGAGCCGAAGACGGACCAGATGGCTGCGAGGACGAGGGGGTAGAGCGGGGGGAACTTGGCGGCCGGAGGGGCGTCTACGACGCCCGCGTAGACGAGTCCGTGTCCCTCGGCGAGCGCCTTGCCCACGAGTAGGTACACGCCGTCGTCGTGCCATACACCAGCGGGGATCGGCCTCCAGGCCGTGACTGCGACGCCGAACAGCGCCAGCCCGAGCAAGACAAAGGGCCAAGCCTTGATCGGCTCGGCCGCGCGGGACTCGGGAGCGTCCAAGCTACTGCGCGTACCGCTCGCGCAGCTTCGTCTTCTGCACTTTCCCGGTTGCGCCCATCGGCAGCGCGTCGACGAACAAGACATCGTCGGGGAGCTGCCACTTGGCGAGGCTGTTCGAGAGGTAGTCGAGCACCTCGTCCTTCGTCGGCGGCGGATCGGAGCGGGGGACGGCGATAAGGAGCGGCCGTTCGCCCCACTTCTCGTCCGGCACGCCGATCACGGCCGCGACGTCGATCCCCGGATGCCCCATCGCCGAATTCTCTACGTCGATGGAGCTGATCCACTCGCCACCCGACTTGATGAGGTCTTTCGTGCGGTCGGTGATCTGCACGCACGACTCGCCGTCGATCGACGCCACGTCACCGGTCGGGAACCAGCCGTCCTCGGTGAGCTTGCGCTCGTCGCTCAGGAAATAGCCGTCGGCCACCCACGGGCCCCGAGCCTGGAGCTCTCCGATCGCGTCGCCGTCACGGGGAAGGACCCGCCCGTCTCCGTCGACGATCCGGAGCTCGACACCGTACGGCGGTCGCCCCTGCTTCGTCTGGAATTCGGCCCTCTTCTTCGCCGGCCACGTTCGTTGGTGCGGCGTCAACGTGTTGACGCTGCCGAGTGGGCTCGTCTCGGTCATCCCCCAGCCGTGGCGGAATTCGATGCCGAACTCGTCTTCCAGCGCCTCGATGAGCGACTGGGGCGGGGCCGCGCCTCCCAGCAGAACCATCGACAGTGCCTCCGGCCGGGTCCCCGCGGCCCGCCAATACTGGATGAGCGCGTGAAACACGGAGGGCACGCCCGCGCAGAAGTCGACCCGCTCCGCGCCGAGCAGCTCCGTGATGCTCTCCGGGTCCATTTTCGGGCCGGGCATGACGAGGGAGGTCCCAGCCGCGGCCGACGCGTAGGGAAGCCCCCACGCGCAGGCGTGAAACATGGGCACGATAGGGAGGCAGGAGACGGAGGCCCCCAGGTTGAAGACGTCGGGCAACGCGACGCCGAGCGCGTGGAGCACGGTCGAGCGGTGGCTGTAGAGCACGCCCTTCGGATGGCCGGTCGTTCCAGAGGTATAGCAGAGCGCCGCACCGTCCCGCTCGTCGAGCTCCGGCCACGTGAAGTCTCCCGCGCCGTCGATCCACTCCTCGTACGCGACCGCCCCCCGAAGCGCCGTATCCGGCATGTGCGACGCGTCGGTAAGAACCACGTAGCGCTCCACGGATGTGAGCTGGTCGGCCACCGCCTCGACGAGCGGGACGAACGTCAGATCGACGAAGAGCACGCGGTCGGCCGCGTGGTTCACGATGTAGACGAGCTCAGTGGGGTGGAGCCGCGGATTGAGGGTATGGCAGATGGCGCCCATCCCCGAGACCGCGTAGTAGACCTCGAGGTGCCGGTGCGTGTTCCACCCCAGCGTCGCGACCCGGTCTCCCCGTTCGATGCCTGCATCCGCGAGCGCGGAGGCGAGTCGCTTCGAGCGGGTCCGGACCTCGCCCCACGTCGATCGATGGATCGGCCCTTCCACGGTTCGGCTGACGATCTCTCGGTCCCGATGCACCGTGCCCGCATGCTCGATGAGGCCCGAGATGAGCAACGGGTCTTCCATCATTCGCCCACGCATCGACGCCTCCTCCCAGGGGTTTTTCCGACCGGCCCGCCGAAACTAGGCGCGCGCGGGGGCACGGGCTACACTGTCGCCATGAACGAGACGATGATGCTGGAAGAGATGACATGGCCGGAAGTCGGCCGAGCGTTGGAGCAAGGGAGAACCACCGTGGTCGTGGCGGTCGGCGCCGTAGAGCAGCACGGACCGCACCTCCCCCTCCTGGTGGACGCGGCGCGGGGAGACCGCCTCGCGTTGGAGGTCGCGAAGCGCATCCGTGGTGCGCTCGTGGCTCCGACGATCCGCGTTGGATGCTCGGAGCACCACATGGGCTTCCCCGGGACGATCACGGTAAGGCCACACACGCTCGAAGCCGTCTGCGTGGATTACGCCGTGAGCCTCGCGCGTCACGGTTTCACGCGGATCTGTTTCGTGCCGTCGCATGGAGGCAATTTCCAGCCGCTGGCGGATATGCTCCCTGACCTTCGCGCCGCGGTCGCGCCGTCCTGCCGCGTCGACGCCTACACGGACCTGCTCGGCTTCATGGAGCTCTGGCAGGCGGCGGTCCGCAGGCTCGCGCCCGACATGATCGAGAGGGTCGGCGGACACGCGGACCTCGCGGAGACCTCCGAGATGCTCTGCATCCGGCCGGACCTCGTTCGCCAGGACCGCGCCGAGGTCGGTCACGTCCAGCCGTTCGACGAGGAGCTCAAGGATCGGATTTTCCGAGAGGGCTTTCGCACCGTCACTCCGAACGGAATTCTCGGCGACGCGCGGGGGGCGACCCGCGAGATCGGAGAGGCGTGCATCGCGAGCGCGGCCGACGGGATCGTGACGGCTCTGGGCGGCTAGGCTTACCGGAGCGGGCGATCGAAGTCGACCGTCTCGACGTCCGACCAGGGCACGTACTCGGGCTGCGAACCGCCTTCCGAGAAGACCAGCATGCCGGCGTTCCGCTCGCTCAGGTCTCCCGCCAGCTCGAGCTGCAGCTCCTCCCCGTGATGGAGCGTCACTGTCGCGGGCTGTGCGCCCCGTCCGTCGAGGTCGGGTAGTGCGATCGAGGCGACGAGGCTGAAGGGGATCGTGTAGTCGACGCCGTGGGCTGGCGCATCGAGTGTCTCGGTGGTCTCGCTCTCGTCGAGGTCGTAAACCAGCCTGCCCGTGAGGCGGCGCCCGGAGCGGGCGGTGACGCTGCCCTCCAACGGTCGACCCGCCGGGAAATCTCTGTACGCGGGGCCGGCGCCGCCTGGGCTGAAGTCGAGGCGCTCGAAGGCGTCCCAAGAGACCAGCACCCGGCCGTAGCGCGGGTCGTCGACATAGACCCCGCGGTTGCCGAGGCCGACCTGGCGAGTGCCGGAGAGCACGATCTGGCGGCCGTCGAGCAGCGTCACCAGGGAGCTGTCCTCGGAGCGGCGCTCGATGGAGTGGATGCGATCGAAGCGCACGGTCGCTTCGCCCTCGGGGGTGAGTCCGTGGAGCTCGTCGGAGCCGAGGCACGCCTCGCGGTCCCACTGGACCAGGCCCGTGAAATCGCCCTGTCGCGTGCGAACCGTTCCGTATAGCGGGTACGGGACGTCGCCGAGCGTCGCGGCGGGGAGGAACTCGATGGTGCGGATACCCCACTCTCCGAGGTCGACGACGCCGCGCGTGCGGTCCCACACGCGTACGCCGTCGGCCACGTCGTCGGCCGCGAAGCGGTCCAAGTCGAAGACCGTGCCACTCTTGAGCGTTACGCGGAGCCTCCGGCCACGCGGCTCGATCAGCGCGATGTCGCCGAAGCGTGCCATGAACGGCCGGCCGAGGTCGAACCGCCTCTCCCAACCGATGATCTCGAGCCCGAAGAGCTCAATCGAGAGTCGCTCCGTCGGCAGTTGATCGAGCGGCGCGTGGGCGACCCATGGGTTGTCGTCCTTGAAGCCGTTGAAATAGTTGCTCCACAGCGCTTCCTCGTCGCCCGCCCAGCGCAGCCGTCCCTCGTAGACTTCCCCGTCGTCGGTGGTGATGCGGCCGTACAGGAGACCTGCATGGGCCGCGGCGCCCGTCGTAGGGCTGACTGCGGGCGACGTCGGGCTGGTCGAAGGACTGGCAGCGGGCGACGTCGCGACGGCGGCGCCGACGTCCTGCTCGACGGCCTCGCAGGCGGCGCCGAAGACGACAAGGAGCCCGAGAATGGGCGCGAGCCCGGTAGGGGCCATTGTGCCTTTCGCCATGCGGTCTCTTCCTCGGCGGATCGTTCGTGTCACGCCCGACACTGGCCTGCTCACCAGGTGAATCGCCATGGCACGTTGCAGTTTACTTTGTGGTACAAAGTGAGGCAATGCCATCATCTACCCGTCAGGGCGAACGAGCTCGTGGACGTGAAGTCCGCCCGAGCCACACGGCGCAACACGCACGGTGACGATCTCACCTGCCTCGACCCCGAACGCCGCGTCGGACGTTGCGACGGAGATGTCGCAGACCGGAGGTGGGCGCTCACCGGACCCATAGACAGCGACAATCGACGTATCGGCGAATTCGAGTCGCAGATAGCAGACGGCGTCGACCGTGCAGGCATGGTTGTTCTCGAGCACCCTTCCGGATACGAGGGCGCCTTCGGCGAAGGGCGAAAGCCCGGCGCGGCTGCCCGGATCGCCGCCACCGGGCGCACACGCGAACACGAGAATGCACAGAGCAGGCAACGAGACCGGTGCCGGCCGGAAGCCCCGTTCACCTCGTATCTCGCCGTCGGTTCTCGTCGTCATGATCACGCGGTTGATTGTTACGAATGGGGCCTGTGCCCCGCGACCCGGTCAGGCGAAATTTAATGCTGGAGGGCACCACGTTCGATGGAGGGTCATCATGGCCATCATCAAGTATCCGTGGAGGACTCCGACGTACTCGCAGTGGAGCGAGTTCGACGAGCCCTTCAACCGTCTCGCCCAATTCTTCGACGAGCCGCTCCTGCGATCGAAGGAAGGAATGTGGGCACCTGCGGTGAGCATGTCCGAGACCAATGACGATTTGGTCTTCACCGTCGAGCTTCCTGGAATGTCTGAGAAGGACATCTCCATCGAGTTCGACAACAACGTGCTCACGTTCAGCGGGGAGAAGGCGGAGGAGCGCACCGAGGGGGACGAGGAGCGGAAGTACCACATCTGGGAACGGAAGTTTGGTTCCTTCCGGCGCTCGTTCGCTCTGCCGCACACGGTGAGCGGGGACGATGTACACGCGACTTTCGATGACGGCGTCCTGACGGTTCGCCTGCCGAAACTGCCCGAAGCGAAGGGTCGCAAGATCGAGATCTCGAAGAACTGAGGTCCCCGATGCGGAGCCAGGCTCCCAGCCTGAGCCCGCGGAAGGCCGAGCGTAGTCCCGGGGCGGGTCTGAGGCGTTAGCCGAGACCCGCCCGATCGACGTCGGGCCCTGGCGTCGCCAACTTCCCCGTTGCGGGGGAGGGCCCATCGTGAGTCGCGAGGCGGGGTAGGGCCCAGCCGCCGCTCATGGCACATTTGTTTTTCGGAGACGCCGCAGCGCGCCCATCGTCCCTCCATATAGCTTGGCCGGATGCACGACATCGCCGTCGACCTACTGATCCTGCTGGCCGCCATCTGGCTCGTCGCCGTGACCCTGCGCCCGCTGGGGCTGCCGACCATCATGGGCGAGCTCATCGTGGGCGTTCTCGTCGGTCCGGCGGTACTCGGGTGGATCGAGCCCAGCGAGGCGATCACGCTCCTCGCCGAGATCGGCATCTTCTTCCTCATGTTTCACGCCGGGGTCGAGACGCAGCCGCGCCAGTTCTTCGATGCCCTCAGACGGTCGCTCGGCGTGGCCCTCGTCGGCGCGATGGTGCCGTTCGGGTTGAGCTTCGGCGTGGCGACCGCATTCGGGCTGGACCCCGTTGGGGCCACGTTCGTCGGCCTCACGATGACGGCGACGGCCGTGGTGATCACGCTGAAGACGCTCAGAGACTTGGGACTCGCCGACACCCGGGTCGCTCGGATCATCATTGCAAGCTGCGTCATCGACGATTTGCTGACCCTCGTCTTCTTCGGTCTGATTCTGGGGGTGTTGTCGGGTGGCTCGTTCGAGCCGCTGGACGTCGCGTTCACGCTCTTCAAGGTGATGGCGTTTTTCGCGATGGCTTTCGTAATGGGGCGCTACGTCTATCCGAGCCTGACGCTCCCGTTTCGCTCCGAGGGTGGCAAAGGCTTCACATTCGTGCTCTTGGTCGCGATCGGTGCAGGGCTGGTGGCGGAGGCGATCGGGCTGCACATGATCCTGGGCGCGTACCTGGCGGGGCTCTTCTTCGAGGAGAAGGTCGCCCACCCCAATCTCGTGCGCGTCGTGGCCGATCGCTCGTACGGGATCGCCTATTCGTTCCTGGGGCCGATCTTCTTCATCTCGCTCGGTTTCTCGATCACCTTCGATATCAGCTCCTCCGGATGGGGCATGCTTGCAGTTCTCACCACGGCTGTGATCGTGGGGCAGGTCACGAGCGCAGGAGGCATGGCGCTCCGGATGGGTCTTCCCGCGAGGGAGGCACTCACGGTGGGCGTGGGGATGTGCGGGCGTGCGGAGCTCGCCTTCATTCTGGCGTCTCTCGCCCTTGCCCAGGGTGCCATCGAGCCGTCGGTCTTCTCGGTGTTGATCTTCACTGCGTTCCTCCTGAATCTTTTCACGCCACTCGGCCTCAAGGGGTGCTCCGTATTGCTCGCGGGTCGGACCGCCCCCCTCAGGGGCGAGGGGGTCGGCATCCTGTGGTCGGACAAGTTCGGGGAGTCCGGGTACCCGCCCGGGGACGACGCGGCGCTGCCGACGACGCTACCCGACCTCGAAGACGCGGTGGTCCTGTACCGGCACGGACCCGCGATCGAGTCCTTCGTGAGCGAGCTCGAGCGGCGGCGTCTCCCCTATTCGATCGTCGAGGAGGACGGAGACGTCGCGCGCCGACTCCACGACCGAGACAGGAGTGTCGTTCACGTCAGGATCTCCGATCAGGAGGTGGACCTTCGGCCGCTGGCGAGGGCTCGCGCACTGGTCCTGAACGGCGGCGACGACGACAACGTCCTCGTTGCGCTGGGCGCCCGGGAAGTGGACTTCGAGGGCAAGATCATCGCGATGATCGAGGACCCGCGACACCGATCGCCGATGATGCTGGCCGGAGCCGACGTCACCTTCGCGCCGACGCACGTGCTGGCTGCGATGCTGTGCGCTCGCGCCAGCGCGAAAGTCGGGCCGCGGGTCACGGGCTTCCGGCCGTTGAGCCGACTCGTCGACGTGGTGGAGCTCAGGGTGCACGACGGCAGCCCGCTCGCGAACGCCACCCTTGCCGATACCATGATCCGCACACGCACCGGAGCCAACATCGTCGGGCAGTGGCGCGACGCCGACCTGCGCGCCGCGCCGGATCCGCAGGAGACCATCGCTCCCGGCTCGATCCTCGTTGCAGCGGGGACGCCGGAGAGCATCGAGCGGCTCAGCGAGATGGCACGGCCGATCCGCGAAGAGGGCGTGATCATCGTAGTGGGATTCGGAAGCGTGGGTCAGAAGTTGGCGGAGATCCTGCGAGCGGTGGGCGAGGACGTCTGCGTGCTCGACTCCGAGGACCGTCCGGGCGTCGACGTCGTCGGAGACGTGACCGACCCCGGGGTGCTCGAACGCTTGCCTTTGGCGACGGCGCGTGTGGCGGTGCTGGCCCTCGGCGCTGAGAGCCCCACGGTCTACGCGGCGGCGTTGCTGCGGGACTACGCTCCGGAGCTTCCCATCATCGCGGGGGCCAAGCGGGCTGGAAGCGTTGCGCGTATTCAGCGGGCTGGCGTCGACTTCGCGTTGTCGATCAGCCAGGTGGCGGGCCAACTCCTCACCCATCATGTGCTTGGCGAAACGGTGTCGCTTCAGCCGCGCATCAAGTTGGCGCTGGTCAGTGCGGGCCGACTCGCCGGAAAGAACCCGCTCGAGGAGCGGATTCGTGAGCGCACCGGCTGTACCGTGGTAGCACTACGGCGCGGGGGAACGGTGAGTATGGACTTCCCGCCCGATCTGGAGTTGGCGTCGGACGACGCCATCTACGTTTGTGGGACGTCGGACGCGATCGCACGCTACCGAGAGGAGTTTCCGGCGGACTGGCTGTAGCCGACCGACAGCCACAGTGAACTGGGGCGATGCTCACGGACCGGAGTGGCCATGCGGGACCGATTGGCCATGCTCCGAGGGATCGACGGGAATCTGCGACGGCGACAGCCCCGTAGTGAAGGAGGATGGCAAGGTGCTGTCGCCGACACGAATCACGGGAAGACTGATATGACTGAGACCCAAGCAGGATCGAACGGCTGCCGCGACAAGTTTCGGGTGACCGGAGACAAGGTGGTTGCGACCATCCGCGAGCTGATCCACGAAGGGAACGTCCGCCACGTCGTGATCAAGAACGACGAGGGGCGCACGCTCATCGAATTTCCCGTGGCGATCGGCCTCGCCGGGGCGGTGCTTCTGCCTGTGTGGGCAGCGGTCGGGGCGATCGCTGCTCTGGTCGCCGACTGCACGATCGAGGTGGAACGGACCACGCCGGACGCCGAAGAAGGGAGCGGCGAAGTCGAGTAGCTGCGTCCACGAGCCTTCCTCGAGGCGGGTCCCTGTCATAGTCCACCCCTTCCGGTCGTTTTCCTGTTGGTGCAGGTCCAGGTGTTCAACCGCCGGCCTGCCGTTTCTTTCCCCCTTGGGGAGGTTGCGATGTTTGCCTTGCACGGGAGGATTCGACGGCGTCACTCGATCCCGGTGACCGCCGGCCTTTGCGGCGTGGTGCTTCTGGGGATCGGTCCGACCGAGAGCTCGGCGCAGTCGCGGGTCCAAATCCGCGCCACGGCGTCCGCCGGCTTGGTGGATGCCAAGGGCAGGGTGCCCAACGCACCTGTGCTGGATGATCCAGGTGCGGTGCTCTCGTACCAGGACTTCGCGGCTCGGCCAGCCCTCGGTCTCGGAGTCGAGCTTCGAGCGGCGGCGGTGCCGATCGGTTTGCGCGCCAGCATGATCCGGTCGTTGACCCATACCGAAACGGGAACGTGGGGGTGCGGTGTGGACGAGGTGGGCGACCCTCGGCCGTGTCCGTCGATCCTGATCGAAACGCCCACGGACATGACGCTGTCGGCGGCGACGGTCAGCCTGGTGGGTGATGTGAGCGCCGGTCTGGTCACGGTCCATCCCATCCTCGGGCTCGGCGTGCAGCGATGGTCGTATCGGTGGGATTCGACGCCTGTGGGCTCGTTCTCGCTCGCACCGGGGACGTACCGCGACGATTCGATCACGCTCTACGGAGGGCTGGCGTTGGCCACCGAAGTCGGCAGGCTGCGGCTTGGGCTCGAGTTCGGAGAATACCGCGCCCGGGCGAGCGCCGCCCGGCCCGACAGAGTCCGATCATTGGGTTTCGCCGCGTCGGTTCTCCTCTGATTGCGGGCCGGGAGCTATCCCTCGCAGGCGCCCCGTCTTCGGCAACTCCATCCAATCCAGGAGCGACTGACGCTCTCGGTCGGACTGAGGGGTCCAGTCATCCGGCTCCACTTGCACGACGCGACCGCGCGCGAGGGAGGATCGGCCGGATCGAGCGACGCTGCCGCCAGTGGCTAGTTGCTCGGCGTTGGTCTGTTGCACCTCTCTGCTCTTGATGAGCCAGAACACCGCGAACGTCCAAACAGCGAACGCTTCGGCCCAGAACGTGAACGTTTGCTGGCCGGACCTGGTGCGGACGAGGAAGGCAACGGCCGCGGCGCCCAGCGGGGACAGGATCAGCAGGACTCCGATCACGCGGTAGAGGGCTTGATAGCCCTCCGCGGACCGATGCCACGGCCTGGAAGGGTCGGGTCGAATGAGGCTCAGGGTGTCGCCGGCCCTGAACAGGCAGACGTAGGCGAGACAGAGGAAGAAGAGCACCGCACAGGTGCCGTGAAGCGAGAAGAAGCCGACGAATGCACTCCATCCCCTTTCCAGCGCCGCCGGATCCGAGGCGGGAGACCCCGTCGGGATGAGAGCGACACCCAGCAAGAACGCGCAAGCGAGGTTGAGGGCCCAGTTCTCCTCGCGGCTGAAGCCGCGATAGGTGATCAACAGGCCGCCGACCGCAAAGAGCGAACCCACGAAGAAGTCACGCATGTCGCTGTGGTAGTAGGCGCTCATCGAACTCAGCAAGGCTGTGCCTCTCAACTCGCCGCCCCACCAAAGGAGTAGAGGTAGCACCGCCGCACCCAGAAAGAGGCCCGCCCGCAGTCCCCAATACGTACCGAGGAAGTGCGCTCGAAGAGTCTCCGAGCTGAGTTTACCGTTCATGATGCCCCCTTTTGGATCAGGTCTCGGACCTCGTAGCGGAGCTCGACCATGCCACTCTTGTACGCGTTCACCTCCAGCAGGTGGAGCCCCACTTCCTTGCCGAGCCCCTCGAAGAAGGGTATCCCATCACCGATCAGAACGGGCATGATCGTGTAGCGAATCTCGTCGGCCAGGCCGAGGCGAAGGCATTCACCCGAAACCGCTCCACCTCCCACGAACCAGATGCTGTGGAAGGCCGGTCTCAGGCGTCCACTCACCAGTTCGCTGAGATCGCCAGAATAGAACTCGACCGTGTCTCTGGGCTTCGGCAGCTCACGGCTGGTGAGGACGAAGGTGGGCTTGTCTCCGTAGGACCAACCGAACCCCTGCGACTCGAACCTCAACGCGGTTTCATATGTCCGAGACCCCATCACGTAGCAGTCGATCGTCGCGAGAAACCGCTCGACGTATTCCGGGCTCAGGGTCTCCCCGTCTTCGAACTCGTCCGAGGTTTCGAGCCAGTCTACGCTCCCGTCCTTCCGAGCGATGAAGCCATCGAGGCTGGCTGCCATGTGGATTGTCACGCAGGAATCAACGTCGGCCATCGTCACGACTCCAGGTTTCGGCGCGAGAGCCCGTCCTCACCTACTCGAGCGCAAAACCGTCCGGGGAATCTCGGTGTCTCGACGCGACCCTTGGCGCACGGCTCGCGCGGTTCCGGCGACGACCCAATTGATTCACGACGTGCAGGCGGGCGCAAGGCGGGCGGAGTAAGGTTCGGTGCCTCTCCGGATGGCCTTTTCAGAGATCGAGGACGATGTCGAGAATCGTCACCGCCTCGGCCGGTTCGGACGTCAACCGAAACTCCGCCCGCACGTCGCGGACGGTGTCGGCGGACGTCCCGGGACGGATCACCTGGATGTCGAAGCAGTGGGTGCCAGGCCCATCCGCCGACGTGAGCGTGAGCCGGAATCGTCCGTCTGCACCGGTTATCGATGGGCTGGGCTCGGCGTGCATTGGATTGGTCGCCACGGCGCAGTCGTACCTGAGGACACCGGCCGGACTGAGTGCGGCTGCCGCAACCACCGCCCCGGTCGCGTCGGTGACCCGGCCCTCCAGAACGGCGGCGGACGTGTGGTCGATGAAGCAGCATTCGCCGGCACAGCCTGCGAGAGAGAGAAGGCCGGCCACGGCGAATCGGGTCATCCCGTGACTCGTCGCCATCCGGGGGAATTGCTCTATCCCGCGACGCCGCATGTCCTCACCTCGCGCCGGAGAGGGATTCCACCACGTCCACTTCAGTACCGACCCGACAGACGGGACGGACCACCGTACGACAGTTTGACGTTGGAGTGCGTCCCCGCCAGGGGCTCAACAGGAGAATAGAATGCTCTCGTACCTGTTGCTCTTCGTCGGGTCCGCCGCCGTCGCCCTGTGGGGTGTGATGCACCTCGTGAAGACGAAGGCCGTGGTCGCCGGCTTCGAGCCACTTACCGACGACAACCGGCATGTGCTTCGGATGGAGTGGATCGTCGAGGGGGTCGCGCTGGTGTTCGTCGCGGCACTCGTTGGAGTAACGACGGGCCTATCTGGACGGACGGCCGACAGTTCTGGAATCGTGTACGGAATGTCAGCGGCGTTCCTACTCGCGATGGCGGTCGTGAGTCTCTTCACTGGGGCGAGGGCGTCGCCACTGCCCTACAAGCTCTGTGCCCCCATCTTCGCCAGCGCCGCGATCCTCATTCTCGTGGGAGCCTTTCTCGTCTAGGCTCCTCCCCGCCTAGTAGCGGCGGTTCCTTTTAGGGCGCGACGTCGTCTTCGACGCTCTGCGGGCCGTCCTCTTCACGGAGGAAGGGCCTCGCCCCACGCTGGATCGTGAGGTCGAAGAGATCTGGACGGGCGTAGTGGCCGGCCGCGTCCAGCTGCCATCGAGGCCCGATCAATTGATGCGGCTCCACGTCGGCGTAGAGGATGCCTTCCTCCGAATCCAAGGGCCCGGCAACGATCTTCCCGTCCGGGTCCACGATCAGGCTGAGCCCCGGATTGATCCACCCTTCGACCTCACCCAGGTATTCGGTCTTGAAGTCGAGAGAGTCCGGAATGTCGTCTTTGTGGAACGCTTGGCAGGCCGCGACCACGAAGCAGCGGCCTTCCTTCGCCACGTGCCGCATCGAGGAGATCCAAGGCTCGCCCCTGTCCCACGTCGGAGCAGCATGGATCTGCTCACCTCCTGCCAGCAAGGCGTATCTGGCCAGGGGCATGTAGTTCTCCCAGCAGAGCAACCCGCTGAGTCGACCGAAGGGAAGGTCGAATACTTCGAGTCCTGCCTCGGCGCTTTGACCCCAAACCAGTCGCTCCCCCGTCGTAGGGATCAGCTTGCGGTGCTTCCCCAACACCGCCCCGTCGGATCCTAGGTAGAGGATCGTATCGTACAGCGTCGAGTTGCTCGCCTCGGAGTTCCTCTCATTCACACCAATGACCACCGTGATCCCGGCGTCCGCAGCGGCTTCTCCGAGACGCTGGGTCTCCGGACCGGGGATGGTGATCGCGTTGCTATGGAGCTCGCTATACAGCGCTCGCAATGGGTGCGTACGACCTGATGGGATGAACCACACCCAAACCGGAAAGCACGGCACGAAGGCTTCGGGAAACACCGCCAGCGTCGCTCCTCCCTCTGCCGCCTCGCGGATGAGAGCGCAGGCCTTGTCGATGCTCGCGTCCCGGTCGAGGAACACCGACGACGCCTGTATCGCTGCGATCCTGAAGGATGTCGATGTGGCCAAGGTCCGTGCTCTCGTCTGGAGGGGATCCGTCCAGCGTGTACTGATCCTGGACGGGCCTAGGGTAACCCAAGCGAACGCGCACGGCACAGAGCGCCACGGCCTTGGGCTGCGTCTACCGACCTTCTCCTACGACCTGCGCTTCGCCACGTGACCCGAGTCGTCGCCATCGACGCTTCCAGTGGAAGGCGCCGATGATCCCGAGGAAGGCTAGGTGAAGAACGGGGTCGAACCAGCCGAGGTCGGTCTCTGTGGTCAGAACGGCCTCGAGCGCACCAAGCATGACGATCGAGAGTATGATCGAAGCGTAGGACGCGAGACGGGGAATGAGGAGGAGACCGGCACCGACGAATTCGACGGCTCCGACGAGCAGGGCCATTCGGGGTGGATAGCCGAAGCGGGCGAACCAATACATCCATCCGTCCATGCTCTGGAACTTCGACAGGCCGGCATCGCCCATGGTGAGGACCTCCAGACCCGTGATCAAGACGACGAAAGCCCATGCGATGCGCTTGCCCCAGTCGGAGCGCGTCTTTGCCATCGTACCAGCCTCCCGTCTGTCCCGGGATCGCGCCAGACAGCTACGGTCGCGCGCCCAGGCAGGCGGCGTGCGTAAGGTAGCGCGCTACTTCGCGGACGGTGAGAGCCACAGTTCCGTGGGAGTTCTGGATTGTGGTCTCCGTTGGAAGTCGCTGCGTCGCCCATTCGGCGAACCAGCACTCCATCTCGATTCGGTCCGTCCGCGGTGCCGCCGCATCGTCGCGGGGAACGTGAAGGTCGGATTGGAAGAAGATGTTCCCGCTCGGAACGTGGATGCCCAGGGCCGCGTCCACGTGGGGATTGGAGCCGATCGCGAGTAGCTCGACCGGCCGGTCCGCGTCTGCGAGGACGACGCGCTCTGCCACGGGTCGTACTTGCAGGCGCCGGCCGCTCATGGATAGGCGGTCGGCAGGCATGGTGCTCCGACTCAGGGCCCGTTCAATGAAGTCGGCAACCTCGGCTGGCGCATAGATCTCGGCTCCTTCGGCCGCGAATGCCCGAGCTCCGCCGGCATGATCATCGTGGGCATGCGTGAGCACGACTGCTCGGATACCGACGCCAGGCCAATGGCTCCGAAGGTAGTCGATGAAGCGCTCCGACAGCCCACTGATTCCGAGGCCGGGCACGAGATCGGCCGGTGGCAACCGGTGCAGCTCCACCCACCCGGCGGGTGCGTCCGCGACCACCAGGCCTCCTCGTGTCTCCACCACCAAGTGATGGAATCCAGTCCGGACGCCACGGACCATGTGCACACCCGGGGCGAGGGTCTCGGTTTGCATCTCGACGAGGGCCGGCCAGGCTCGTCCTGGAGCTTCACGGGGTGGCTCTCCTCCGCTCGCTCGCCACAACGCCTCGGCTTCGTCTGTTGTCAGCACCCGCCGCTCCGCCACTGCTCTGAACACCGAGTGATCGTCCACGACGATCTCCAGTCGCCGTTCTCCCGTGCCCGATGCCGAGCTCCAACTCCAGACGACCGGCACTCGCCCACGGAGGGGCAAGTCGGCGAGGGTCCTGACGATCCGTAGCCGCCCATCCTGGATCTGGACTTCGGCGGGAGCCGCGGAGCCCGGCCAGCGGACGTGCCGGAGGCCGCCGTCTCTGTTCGACGACGACCATTCCGGGTGCTGGTCCAGCTCCTCGACGAGCCGCCGTGGGTCGATCCTGCGGACGGAACGCGCTTCGTCCGCGGAGCGGGTTCCCCTGAACTCGACATCGGGCGGCGCATCGGCGTTGACGAGACGGACTCGATCCGGTGCGGGGTAGCCGACCACGACGGAGCCCTCCATGTCGGGGTTCGAACGCCCTGCGCCCGCGAACCGTACCCGGTCATCGTCCGAGGACGTCACCACACACCATTCGGTGGGATACCATTCGCCCGCCGAGGGCTGTCGACCCTGGAGACGCGCGCCGAGATCGAGCTCCCCTCGCAGGCAGAACTCCTCGAATACCGGGAATCCCATCTCCGGTTCACCCGGCGCGCACGCGGCAAACAGGAGGACGAGCGCCACGAGCGGGGTACCAGACGAGCGCGCGGCCCGGAGGTCTACCCGGCAGAGCGTCCTACTCAGTTTGGGGTGGCTGTCACAGGGCATGTCGCGTCGACGGCCAAAGGGACTCAGATCGCGGCCTAAGTGGAGCGCGTCAGTGTATTGCGCGGGACGCGAGTCGCGAAAGCGCCTGCCTCGCGTGTTGAACTCACCGCTGCCGCGGCCCTAGTTCCAGGACGACCGGCCGGGCTCTACCAGGTGAACACACTTCGGATCGCAGCGCAGCCGATAGGAGTATTCGTAGCCCCATGCGGAGCCGCCGTCTCCGTGGGTGAGCCCCATCCAGCCGCCGTAGGCTGCGATCGAGTCGGCTCCACGGGGACTCGGCGAAGAGAGATAGAGCAGAATTGCGGTTGAGTCACGGCCGAGGGCTGCGTAGTCGTATGTCGGCAGGCCGGAGGTCTGACCAAGTTCCTGGAGGAGGGCCGGTGGCACGGGCTCGACATCGTTGGTCCCATAGATCTGCCAGGTCGGATGAAGGTAGGCCGTGAAGCCAGGGGGCTCGCGAGGGAGGAGATCCTGAACGACGAAGACGCTGGCCGCGTCGAGCGGGTCGAGCTCGACATCGAGTGACCCGCAGCCAACGAGAGCCAGAAGCGAGGCGACCATCAACGCATGGGCCGGCGCCTTCATCTGTCATCCTCCTGTATGGTCTCTTCGTCTGCGGGCAAACGAAGGGGTGCGCGCCCCTCCGCCAGAAGCTCGTCTCGCTCCCCGACGAGGTCGGCGAGCCGCTCTGACTCTCCTCTCAGGAACGACACCATGCCTATCCCGGCGGTGGCGAGGCCAAGCGCCCCTCCGATCACGGCCGATCGACTGCCAACGCCGAGTATGAGGCCCACCGTCATCGCAACCGTCGCCAAAACGACGATCGGTAGGGCGAGATATCGCATCCACAGGATGCGGAACTCCAACGAGGTCAGCTGACGCTCGATCTCATTGACCCGTGCCCGAACGGCCACAACCTCCGTGGTCCGGAACCCATTCGGTTCAGATTCCATCAGCAATAGAGGACTCCGGGGGCCGGTGCTGCAAGCACAGGGGGGCGTAGGCGACGTTCCAGGATACCGACCTGGCCTGCTGCCACGCGGTTTGACGGCAAGGGCGCCGCCGCTTATCGTAATGAACGATTCGTTCATTGGTTCATTCCGTGGTCGAGCTCTCCTTCTCCTGATGTCCAAGATCACACGCGAAGAGCTTCTTCTCGTCTTCCGGCGCCTCGTCGCCCGGTTCGGACTCGATCGGGTCACGATGAAGGAGCTCGCCCGTGAGGCCGGAGTGAGCGTCGGCACCATCTACAGGCACTTCGAGAACAAGGAGGCGCTCATCGCCTCGATCGAGGAGACCTGGCTGGATCACGTGCGCGCCCGCAACGCTCAGATCCTCCAGCGTGAAGCCGCGCCGGAGGCGAAGCTCTACGACCTGCTGGTGGTCCACGCCGCCAGGCTCAGCGAGATCGTTCGCACCGACCAGGCAGCCTTCGAGATGCTCATGGGGGCGGTACGCCTTCGCTACATCGACCATGACGTAGTGGACACACGCCGGCGCATCTTCGACGATATGATCGATACCGCCGCCGCGGTGATGGTGGAGGGGACGACCGCGGGCCAGCTCGACGTTGCCGACGCGGAAAACACGGCCCGGCACTTCGTCGAAGCCTTCGCCGAGTACTTCTCGCCCGCTGCCATCGTGAGCCGTCCCCACGCCGAGGTCGTCGAGGGCGTGGAGGGCATGTTCGAATTCCTGATGCGGGGGATCCGCGCCCGCTGAGAGTGCGCGGTCCCCTGCCCACGCATGGGAGGATCTTCTCAATGAACCAAAACGCCCACAGCCCTACGCACGTCGAGGTCCGGGGTCTGACCAAGACCTTCGAGACCG
>Ga0224512_10002101_pt1 | contig 18509 bp, 33 predicted proteins | sample SF_May12_sed_USG_4_FD_169103 | JGI IMG/M metagenome (GOLD analysis project Ga0224512, IMG submission 169103) | Sediment microbial communities from San Francisco Bay, California, United States - SF_May12_sed_USGS_13 | ecosystem: Environmental > Aquatic > Marine > Sediment | place: USA... | reverse complement strand
GTCGTGGAAGGGGAAAGCTGTAGAGATTTGACCGGCCCCCGGTGCCCGTTCTGCGGGCGCTCGCCAGTCAGCGGCCATAGCCGCCGTCCTCCTTTGCCGTCTTGTAGCTGTGGCATTCGTGACAGAGGCCTTGCAGATTGGCATCATCGTCGCCGCCGTTCGGCTTCGGCACGATGTGATCAACATCGGTCGACGGCCTGGTGCAGCCATCCCAGCCGCGATGCACCGGGCAGTCGGCCATGCTGCAGCGGCAGATCGGATCGCGGCGCAGGATGCGCGGGCGGATCCGCGTGCGCCAGGTCCAGTCATAACCGCGTTTGGCACTGTTGCCGCGCCTGGCGTCGTAGCGTTGGCGAACGGCGTTCGCCTCGCCTTCATGTTTCTTGCAATAGCCGTCATGTGCGATGGCGCTGCAGCCCGGCTTGCGGCAGGGTGTCGGTGCGGCGGTCGGCATGCTCACCCCTGAAATGGCAGCGCCCGGGGCGGGAAGCTCCGGGCGCAATTTCATGGCTTAGGGATTCTGCCTAAAGTCAATGTACATCATTGTCAACAACAATCCTAATCGCGGGCCGCCAGCACCTCGAGCGCCGCTATCAGGATGCCCTTGGCCGCACGCTCGTTAAGCGCCCGTCCGCCGCCGATTCTCTCGCGCCGCGCCCAATCCTTGATACTGTCGCCGACGCCGACCACAAACCACAGCGCGCGGGCCGTCAACGCATTATGCCCGCCCAGCCGATCGACGATCTCGCCGACTCGGTGGCGCGCCAGCAGTACCGCCTCACTGCCGCCATGTCCCTTCGCCTGCCGCTCCATGGGCATGGCCCGCAAGGTGTCCAGTGCGGCGCGGTAAAAATCGGCCTGGAAGCGGTAGGCCGCCGCTGCCATGGCCGCGGTGATCGTGCCATTCGCCTGCAGCCGGCTGATCGTATCGCTGCATTTCACGGTCTGCAGCCGTCTGCTGCCTTCGGCGCTCTCGATGATCTGCGACGCGCTGATGCGCACAAATTTGGCCTCGCCTGTTGCGGCATCCCGCTTGACCACTTCGACAGTATCATGGCGCCGCCGTTCCGGCGTGCCGCGGTCATTGCTGAAAACCCGCACTGCGGTGCCATTGCCGCTCATCGTCACCGCCTCGTAATCGACATCAGCGCGGCGCACCGGGCCCTTGCCGCCACCGCGGCGCTTCGGCCGCTTCATGATGTGCCCCGGCGGTTGCTGTAACGGCCGTAACGGATCCTGTACCAAATAAGCCCTTGTTGCATAAGCTAAATCCTCTAAACGTTACACCGTTACACTTGGTACGCTGTTTTCGCTACGCGCGCGCACGCGAGGCAATTATAGGTGTCACGCCCGTACCAAACAAGAATTTCCTAATGATTTCACTGACTTGGCTGGTACAATGGGCCCGTACCAGCCGTCACGGCCGTAACTCCCTATTCCGGCGTACCCAAATCTTCCGGGCTCACCGGCGGCGGGCCGGCGTTGTCCATATCGTTCTCGCCTTCCGGCCCCGGCAGGAAGGCCGGCGGCACCGCCATCGGCCGCTGCTGCGGCGCCCCGGCAAAGCGGGTCGGGCCATGCGGCGCGGCGCCGGGCAGATCGCCCAGCGCCTGGGTCCAGACGGCGCCGCCCCAGCGCGTGCCCTGGTAGATGCGGTCCAGCCCGTTGTGGCGGCGCGCCACCAGCAGCATCTGCAGCTTTGCCTGGCCCTCGACCATGGCGAATTTCAGCCGCAGCCCGCAGCGCCCCAGGATATCGTTGATTTCGTTGCGGTGCGCGCCCGGCCGCTGCGCCTCGACGATCTTCTCGCCGATCGTCTTGCGCTCGCCGCCGCCCCAGGTCTCGACATGGCTGGACAGCAGATGAATCAGGCATTGCTCGCCCTCGCCGTCGATCGCCCGGTCGCTCTCGCGCAGCAGCAGATGGCCCAGCCGCGCCACTTCGCCCTCGGCTTCCGACTGTCCCGGGATGTCATCGCGCAGCAGCAGATCGCGCCCGGCCAGCAGCGCGGCGAGGCTGTCGGCCGAGCGCGGTTCGGCATCCTCGCACAGCGCCGCCGCGCGATAGATCGCCACGGTTTCAATGAAACGCGACCAGCCGGCCAGGGCTCGCGCCTGCAGCGCCGGCGCCATCCTTTCCGCCAGCGCCAGCGCGGCGAGCGCCTTTTCCTGGCCGCCGATCGCCGCCGCGCCGGTCGGTAGCGGCCGCAGCTGCAGCACCAGGAAGCGGCTGCGGTCCTGCGGCATCAGATCCGGGTGCAGGATGGCGGTCAGGAAGGCGGCGCCGGTGACGGTGAAGCGCTGCGCCTTGCCGTCCGCGGATCCGCGGCCGATATTGGCGCCGGCGCGGCCGGACATCAGGCGGATGATCTTGATCACCTCGGCGATGCGGTCGTCGCGGTCGGATTTTTCCGCCTCGTCGATCACCAGGGCGCGCGCCTCGCCGGTCAGGCCCTGATAGATCGCCGCCGGCGTGATGTTGTTTCCCGGTGGCCTGGCGCCGCTGCAGAAGGCGACGAACTCGGCCAGCCAGGTCTTGCCCGATCCGTAGGGCGCGCGCACGAAAAGATGTGGCCGCCAATCGGGCGCGCCGCCCAGCAGCGCCAGGCCGATGAAGCCGATAATCGCATCGGGCCCGAATTCGTCCTCGAAATTCCACAAGCCGGCGGCCCGATGCAGCCGCGCGGCGTCGCGCGCCGTGGCCGGCGGGTCGGCCGGCGGCGGAATCGCCGGCGCCAGCGGATAAAGAAACCCGCTGTCGGCGAAACCGGCATCGTACCAGTCGCCGCCGATCCAGATGCGGTTGCCGCAATGCACGATCAAATCGGCGCCGGTGCGCCAGACGCCGACGCCGCGGCGCTGCACGCCATCGTCAAACAGCCCGGCCTTGACGCATTGCACCAGCAGCCAGCGGCCGGCCCGCATGACATTCAGGGCCCGTTCCTCGCCCTCGCGGAAATTGGCGTAAAGCCATTGCAGCCGGCCCTCGAACAGGCTTTCCAGCCCTTCGCGCTTGTAGAGCTGGCGGTAATGCATCTTGCGTTCGGCGCCGCTGGGCGAAAAGAACCAGTGATGATCGCCGAAATGCCCCAGCGGCGTGACCGGGCAGCCCTCGCCATCGATCGGCTTGCGCTCGGCCGGCGGCGGCGCATCGCCGGCGCCGCGGTCATTGGCTGCCGCCGATTTCGGCTTGCGCGACGGGCCCTGCCAGCTCTCGGTCATTTGGCGTGACCTTCCTGGGCCAGCAGATCGAATTCCAGCATATAGGGCAGGCAATCGGTGGGTCGTTGCAACACCTGGGCCGCCATGCGGGCCGCATCCAGGCCGCCACAGAATGCCGACAGGCGGGCCGCCGCCGCGGCCGGGTCGGTCAGGATATCCTCGAAAGCCAGAATCAGCGGCTGTTCGCCGCCCAGGCGCCGCAGCATGGCAAGCGCCGGGCCGCGATCGCGCCGCATGCCGCCGCCCAGGCGCCGCAGCGTGGCGCGATCGCTTGGCACGTCCTGAAAAAATTGAGATAGAAACTTGATCTGGGACCGCGCCTGCTGCTTCGGATCGCGATCGATCCAGATAAATCGCCAGGGCCATTCCGGCGGCAATTGGAATTTCAGGGGATCCAGTATTTTGACCGCATGGCCTACTGCCTGGCCAAGCCAGAAAAGATCGGTATTAGCGGGGTTTTCATAGGCCGGCGGGCCGCTTTCGAAGGGCGGAAGCCCGCCCGCATCGAGCATCCGCATGACAAGCGACGTGCCGCAGCGCCCGAAACCGCAAACCAGCGTTATCTTGCCGTCTTTTTTCATCCCGCCCCCTTGCCCGCCAGCGCCGCCGTCATTGGCGGCCGCCGATTTCGGCTTGCGCGACGGGCCCTGCCAGCTCTCGGTCATGATTCTGGCCTCACTTCAAACAACCCATGACCTGCGTTGGCGGACGGGCTGCCTCGAATTCAGCACGCGCGAAGGGCGTCAGCCGCAACGCCTCGATCAGTTCGCTGGCCCGATTCGACCGCAACACCCGGAACAGGTTCACAACATCGCTGTCCAAGTCGTTATAGATCTCAGCGTAGGTGCGGGGCTTGCGCAGCAGGATAGACGCCGCGCCGCCGAACGGCTCGACATAGACCCGGTGCGGCGGGAACTGCGCCATGATCCAGGGCGCCAGCCGCCACTTGCCGCCATGCCAGCGCAGAACGGGGCGGGTCGGGGCGTTCATTCCGCCCCCTCGTCCAGCGCCACGCGCAGGCGCAGGGCCGGGCGCTTCGGCCGGGCCAGGGCGCGCAGGCGTTTTGCATGCGCATCGCTGTCGCAGATCACGGTATAGCGCGCCGCATCGATGTCGGCCAGCAGCTCCTGGCCGGTGCGGCTTTGCCAATCCAGCACGCAAAAACCGCCGGGCGGGCAGCCGGCGGCCAGCCAGGCCAGTGGCGTCTCGAACAGGCGGATATCCTGGCCCGACTCGAGGAAATCCAGCGTCATGCGCCCAGGCAGGATGTCGGCGCAACAGCTGCGGCGCCACCAGCGGCCCGGGTCAGCCGGATCCATTGCCACGATGTCCAGGCCGGCGCCGGCATCCATGGCGGTCCAGGTGATCGCCCGCAAGCCGTCCGGCCGCCCCGGTGCCGCCGGCGTGAACCAGCCCTGTTCGGCCGGCGCGACATATGCCCCGCCGGCCAGGCCGCGCAGCAGCGCAGCCGGCGGCAGCGCCGGCTTGCCGCCGGCCGGATTTTTCCACCAGCGCAATGCCTTTTCGCTGCCGATCACGCGCGCCCAGGCCTCGAGGCCGGCGGCCAGCAGGGAATCGCCCGGCGCCGACAGATAGGCGGCGCGCCAGGCATCCTCGAACCAGCGCCAGAAATGGCCTTTCAGATCGGGCGCCGCCATCAGCAATTCGGCGACGCGCGCCGGCGGCACCTCGATCGGCAGGGTGCCCACGCCGATCATGGCCGGCAGCCGCTGGCCTGGCGCAGGCGCTGCGCGCGGATATAGTGGTCTGCGGTGGCCAGCGCGGCCAGGTCGCGGCGCGTCCAGTCGAGCGCGCCGAATTCCGCTAGCAGCCTTTCGTGGAAGGCCTGCAGCGGCGTGCAGCGGTCGCTTTCCGCCACCACTTGGCCGGTCGGGATATGCACCAGCTGGACGCCGTGACTCGCATCCGGCCCGATCGCGAACGGCCCGCAGATCAGCCCCTCGCGCCCCTCGATGCGCGCCGGCGCGCCGGCGATCTCGATCACCACGCGATAGACGCCGGGCTGCCAGGCGGCGCTCACGATGCCGCCCCGCGATACCCATTTGTCTCGTTGGCCTCGACCGTCCTGATCCAGGTGGTGTCGCGCCAGGCCCAGCGCTCGCGCGTCACGATGTGATAGACGCTGATATCGTGGCCCTTGCGCTGGCGGATCCACCAGCGCGCCAGGTTCTGCGCCTGCTTGCGGCCGCGCGCCCGGTCGACATCGCGGCCGCCGACCGCGACGCGCCAATTGCTTGGCATTGCGAGTCCGCGGCTCATCGCCGGCCCGCCAAAAAAATGCCGGATCCTAGTGCATAGTAACGCGGACCCGGCGAAGTCGGGGGGAGGCCATGCCGATCTGGCCGGGCGGAATCGGTCGAAAAAATGGCTGGCTGCCGCGCCATGACGCTAAATTTTGCCCCCACGCTCATTTCTGGCACAAATTATGGTTTTTTCCCTAGTAGCGCCGATTCGCAGGCCCTGTCAAGCCCGCGCATTTTTGCCATGTCCTGCACGCGCTGCTTGACAATCCCGCCGGGCTGCGGTTGTATGCGCTTGCTGCGTGCATTGAACCGGGTTATTACGGCCTTTTCTCCGGCCGGCCGGACGGCCGCAGGCCTTTCAACCTGGCGGTCGCCGCATCCATGGCGGCGCCGGCCGCCCTTTCGGGAGCAAACAATTATGGTGACACGATCAATCACGCCGGTTGATATCCATGTCGGCCGGCGTATCCGCGCGCTGCGCGAGGCGCGCGGCATCAGCCAGGAAAAGCTGGGCGAGGCCATCGGGCTGACCTTCCAGCAGATCCAGAAATATGAGAAGGGCGCCAATCGCATCAGCGTCGGCAAATTGCACGCCATCGCGGTGACCCTGAAAACCCCTTTGATCGCCTTTTTTCCGCCGACCGATGGCGCCGCGCCGCCGGCCGTGGAAGAATTCGGCAGCGGCGTCATGCGGCATATGCGCGACTTCACCCGCATGGATGCGGCGGCGCAGACGAAGATCCGCGAAATCTGCAGGCTGATCGCCGATGCGCAGCAGGCGGCGGCGCCGGTGCGGACCTGGCTATTCGACGAGGCGGGCGCGCCATGACCGGCAAGACGCGCGGCGGCTGGCCGCTCGAGGATGCCACGCCGAAGCTCGACGCCGATGTGCGCGAGGATATCGAGGCGGCGGCGCGCGATTACCTGTTGCGCAACGGCGCCGATATCACGCCGGCCTTGTTGGAAAGCCTCTATGGCTTCGGCCCCGGCCGGGTGGCCGAATTCGGCGAGGCGGCGATCGCCGAGGCGCGGCGCCGGCGTAATGCGCAAGGGCAGAATGATGACTAGCGGCCGGTCCGACCTGGTGGAAATCGCCTGCACCGTGATCCATCAAACCGGTCGCGCGGTGCTGATCCATGATGGAACGCGCAAGGTCTGGCTGCCGCTGTCGGCCTGCGAAATCGATTTCCAGGCGGGCACCGTGACCCTGCCGGAATCCCTGGCCCATGAAAAGGAGCTGATCTGACATGACCACGCAAACCGAAGCGATCGAAGCGGCCGCCGGCCTGCCCGGCGGCGAACCCGCAAGCCTGGCGAACGGCGTTCGCGACATCATCCGCCGCCATATGGAAGGCGCCGGGCTGGGCGTCAGCGCGCTGGCCCGCAAGGCCGGCATCGGCCATGGCACGATGATCGATTTCATGAATGGCAAGACCGACAGCCTGCGGCTGGACAATATGGCGGCGGTGGCCGATGCCCTGGATCTCAGCTTGGGCGAATTGCTGGGCGAGCTGGTGACCGCCCATGCGGACAGCGGCCGCGCGGCCAGCCTGCCGCATGGCGCGATCACGCCGGACCCCGACAATCCCCGCCGCACTTTTCCGGCTGCCGCCATGGCCGAATTGAAAGAGTCGATCGCGAATTTCGGCCTGCTGATTCCGGTGCTGGTCAATCCCGGCGGCGGGCTCATCGACGGCGAACGGCGCTGGCTGGCGATCGGCGAATTGATCGCCGAAGGCCGCTGGCCGGCCGACAGGGAAATTTCGGCGCTTGAGTCCATAGGTGAAATCCACGGCGCCAATCGCCTAGCCGCCGGCCTGATTGCTAGCATGCAGCGCGAGGATATCTCGCCGCTCGAGGAAGCGCGGGCCATCGAGCTGCTGGTCAGCGATCATGGCTGGTCGACGGCCGATGTCGCCAGCGCGGTCGGTTGCACTCAGCGCCATGTGCAGCTGCGGCTCGATCTTGTGCGCAAGCTGGCGCCGGCGGTGCAGAAGGCCCTGCATAACGATGAAATCAGCCTGGCGGCGGCGCGCCTGCTGACCGCGGCGCCGGCGGATCGCCAGGAAAGCGCCCTGCCGGAAATCGCCGCCGGCGCCTGGGGCTGGGAAGATGCCGCCGCGATCAAAAGATCGCTGTTCCGCGACATGATCCCGGTCGGGCGCAATCTGTTCAGGCTCGAGGCCTGGGAAGGCGACATCGTCGAGGATCCCGACGATGCGCAAAAGCGATGGTTTCCCGACAAGGCGCTGTTTGGCAGGCTGCAGCGGTTGGCCGCAGAGGAAAAAAAGGCGGCGCTCGAGGCCGAAGGCTACCAGTGGGTGCGCCTGGTCGACCGCAGCAGATACGACAATTTCCAGTGGTTCGATTACAGCCGCCATGACGGCCACGCCCCGGGCAAATCCGGCGCCGTGGTCGAAATCAGGCTCGATCTGACGGTCGACATCATCAAGGGCCTTTACAAATCCGGCAAAGACAACCCGGCGCCAGCGAAACAAGTGGCGGCCGAATGTAAAACGGCAGCCGACAAAAAGGCGCTGGCCGCGGCGGTGGCGAAACAGCCGGTCAAGGTCACCCTCGCCCATATGATCGCCGCGCGCCAGGCCAAGACCGACAGCCTGCAGGCGGCGCTGGCGGCCCGCCCCGCCATGGCGCTGCGCGCCGCCGTGCTGGGCATGCTGATGAATGGCCGCGGCGCCATCCGCCTGCGGCGGCGCGATCAGCGCATAGGACATGACCGGCCGCCGGGCGGCCGCCTGGCCCGCCTGGCCGAGCGCTGGGCGGCGGCGTTCCAGCCTGTGCGCGACAACTGGCGCGACCGCGTCCTCAGCGTCGACGATGGCGACGAGAAAAAACAGGTGAAGGCCTGGCAAATCCTCTGCGCCATGGATGATGCGGAAGTGGCCGAATTGCATGCCCTGCTGGTCGCCGAAGCCTGCGGCAGCTGGTCCGGCCATTATCCGGGCCTCGGCGATGCCGCCCTGGTGGTGGCCATGGCCGGCAGCCTGGGCCTCGAGGCGGCGCAGGATTTCGTGGTCGACGAGGCGTTTCTGAAAACCTGCGGCAAGGGCCAGCTGCTGCAGATCGCCCGCAGCAGCAGCGAAAACCATGATCTGAAAAACATCAAGGTCAAGGATCTGCTGGCGCTCATCCTGGCCGATATAGAGAGCGGCGCGATCGCCGGCCATATTCCGCCGGCGCTGTATTTCGGCAGCCCGGCGGACATCGAAAAGCGCCTGCCGAAAAAAGGGGATCTGTGACATGCGGCCGTTGAAACCCCTCGAGCGCCAAATGCTCGCCGACATCGCCGATGGCGCCTGGCACGATGTGCTAGCCTGGCCCATGGACGTGACGGAACAAAGTTTCTGGCGCATGATGCGCACCGCCTGGGCGACGCGCTTTCTCAAGAACAATGGCCTGATCGAATATCGCGAGGCCTGGGCCAATGGCAAGCGCCAGATATGGGTGCGCATCACCCGGCTGGGCCGGGCCGAACTTAGGAAAGGAGAAAACGATGTTTGATATCGACGCGAGCGCTGCGGCGTTCCGGTTCGGCGCCGGCGCGCTGGCCACGGGGATCGCGACTGGCCTGCTGCTGGTCTGGTTAAGCGCCTGGCTGCAGCGCCGGGCCGCCCCGCACTGGTTCAAGCAATGGGAAGGTCGCTGTCGCATCTGCGGCTGCGACGATCTGCATGCCTGCAGCGGCGCCGATGGCCTGCCCTGCCATTGGGCCGAGCCCGATCTATGCAGCGAATGCGCCACCGCCGGCGGCGACATATCGGCCGGGCCGCCGCTATTCCGGGTGACCGGCAAGCCATGCCCACATTGCAACGGCGCCGAATTCGACAATCCACATGGCCCCTTCCCCCGCTGCCGCGCCTGTGGATGGACGCCCGCTGAACCGGCCCCGCCGTTTCCCGATGCCTCTGCCGGCGCTACCCATATCGGCGCCGACTACGCCCGCGGCCCGTCCCGCACGGTCACCCATACCGCCACCGCCGGCGGCGCCGCCATGCCGGCGCGGCCGCGCAAGGGCGGGCTGTCATGACGCACCGGCTGCTGCCCTGGTGGGCCGAAGCGCTGGTCATCGTCCTGCTGGTGATCGTCGGTTACGTGGCGATCAATGGCATCGCCATCGCCCTGGCCCGTCTGGCGGCATGGCTATGACCGGCGCGGCCGCGCCCTGCCCGCGCCCGCCGGATCCGCGCGCCTGCCCGGCCTGCGGCGCCGACGATTTCGAAAAGCGCCATATCGCGATCGGCGGCCGCCGCCTCGAGGCGCACCAGTGCCGCGCCTGCGGCTGGCCGCGCCGAAGAAAGGATCCCGACGATGGCCGATAAATCGAAGATCGAATGGACCGACGCCACCTGGAACCCCATTCGCGCGCGCAACAGGGAAACCGGCGGCGTCGGGCATTTCTGCGTCCATGTCAGCGACGGCTGCAGCAATTGCTATGCCGAGCATATGCAGCGGCGCTTCCGCAACCCGGTGCGCTACGCCGCGCAGGACCGCGGCAAGATCGAATTGTTCCTGGATGAAGATGTGCTGATGCAGCCGCTGCGCTGGCGCAGGCACCGCATGATCTTCCCCTGCAGCATGACCGACCTGTTTTTCGAGGATCATCCCGACGAATGGATCGACAAGGTTTTCGCCGTCATGGCGCTGGCCCCGCAGCACATTTTCCAGGTGCTGACCAAGCGGGCCGAGCGGATGCGGGAGTATAAGACACCTGGGCCGAACAAATGGTTTCATGACCGTATTCGAAGCCAGATGGATTTTATTGCTGCGCGCGGCTGGCCATCCTGGAAATCGCTCAAAGAATATAGATGGCCCCTCCCCAACGTCTGGATGGGCGTCAGCGTCGAGGACCAGGCCCGCGCCGACGAGCGCATTCCGCTGCTGCTGAAAACCCCCGCTGCGGTGCGCTGGATCAGCGCCGAACCGTTGCTAGGACCGATCAGTTTATTTCGCTGGTTGCCTATCTCGTCCTGTGCGCCATCAAAAATCGGCATTGGCATCGACTGGGTCGTCGCCGGCGGCGAAAGCGGCCAGGCCAAGCCGGGCCGGCCGATGCATCCCGACTGGCCGCGGGCCCTGCGCGACCAGTGCCAGGCTGCGGGCGTGCCGTTCCATTTTAAGCAATGGGGCGATTGGGCCTGGTCGCCCGACGACATGAATTTCATGCAAGGTGTCCAATGGGCGAAAGAAATGGGCGCGCTGGAAATTGAACAGCATTCTTCCGGCCATACCGCCGCCCGCGTCGGCAAGACGCGCGCCGGCCGCCTGCTCGACAGGCGCAGCTGGGATGAAATGCCTGGATGGGATATGTGATGCGGTGGTTTGAGCGACAGCGCATTGCCTGGATCGCCGAAGCGCTGGCGGTATTCGGTTACGTCAACCGTTATCATCTAATCAGAAAATTCGGCGTATCGCAGGCGCAGGCCTCGATGGATCTGCAGACGTTCCAGAAACATCATCCCGGCGCGATGGCCTATAACAAATCGACGAAACGATATGAGGCAACCAAGACATGACCGATTACATCAAGCTGGGCATGATGCTGGAGGAATTCCGCGAGGCCTGCGCGGCGATCGACGAAAGGGCCAGCGATGCAAGCAAGGCCGCCCTGTCGGCCGCCTGGCAGAGCCTGCTGGACGGCGACACGGCCGGCCGCGACAGGCATTGCGACCGCGCGTCCGCCGTCGACAATGCCGCGATGCGCGCCAAACAGGAGGCCTGGCTGCGCATCGGCGAGAAACACGGATTTTCGCGCGAAGATGCAGTAGCCCTGCTGGCCGCCCGGCGCAAGCTGAATTGACGCCCCGGCGATCGCCGCTGGACGCCTTGCTCAAAAGTAGTTAAACTGCCGTTTCCATCAACCGGGCCTTGGCCCCTTACCGAGAGGATAATTTCATGCAGAAATGGCTTTCCCTGTTGACCATCGCCGCCGCCCTTGCTCTGGTGCCGGCCGCGGCGCGCGCCGATGTCGATATCTACACCACCGGCGGCGCCATGCTGACCGACTGGGCCAATCCCGACATGGACAATACCGGGCTGTTCGGCGAAATCGGCGTGACCAACGGCACCCTGGCCGGCGGCTTCGAAATCCTCAATCACTGCCATCTGGGCGACTGCACCCTGGCCGGCGCCGTCAACGGGCGCGTCTTTATCGGCCCCTGGGCGGTCCAGCCCTATCTGGTCGCCGGCATCGGCATGACCTTCGAAGGCGATCCGCTGGGCAAATACGGCGCAGGGCTGATCTGGCAGGCAACCCCGGATTTCGCGATCTATGCGGGTTATGAGGCGATTTCCTATTTCGAGGATTTCAACGACATGGGTGATCTGGACAACTGGTCGGAGTCGACCGACGATTTTGTCAAGGCCGGGATCTGGCTGACCTTCTGACCGCCGCCCGGCCGCCACAACCAAACGGGCGCCCCCTGGGGCGCCCGTTTCCATGCCCGGCCCGGGCCTCAATCGGGCAGCAGCAGGCGGCGCATTTCCGGCGTCTGCCGGCGATAGAGCTGCAGCAGCGCCACCAGCACCGCCGGCACCGGCCGGCGCCCGCTGGTATAGCGGTTGACCGTCACCGGATCGGGCCCGGGCAGCCCCGACAGCGCCGCCACCAGCCGCCCGACATCGATCTGGCGCAGCCCGGCATCGGCCAGCAGCGCCGCGAATTCCGGCCCGGTCATGACAACCCCCATTGGGATGCCATGGCATCCGCAATCCCGGAATAGGTCAGGCTGCGCTTTTTCCAGCGATCGGGCCCGGGCGGCATGCGGTGGACCTTTGCCCACCGCTTGCGCGCTTCCGGGTTTAATGGTACAGGGCCGACAATATTCGTCGGCACAAGAGGCGGCAGGCCTTCCAGATGCAGACAGGTGGCCTTCATTTCGCGATGGCCAAATTGCCATGGCTGGATGATCTGCGACGGCCGTACCCCGATGATCCGCGCGGCATGACCGTGCATGATCGGATTTTCAATCGCCTTGCGCTGGATCGGCGCAGCCAGCAGACGCCGGAAAAACTCGGCGCCTTCCCGCATTCTGGCCCAGCGATCCGGGCACCGGCCGTTTGCCTTTTTCATGTCCCGGTACAGATGTTTCGCCCCGGAATTGGCCAGATAGGTGCAGGGCGGATGCGCTATCATCATATCCCATCCGCGCCCGATCACGTCGAACACATCCCCCTGATAATGCGGCCCCGGCGCTTCCGATGGCAGCAGATCGCAGGACAGGGCGTCATGGCCACGCGCGAGAAAGGCATCGCGAACGGTGCCGGAAAATTCGCAGGCAACCAGTACTTTCATGACTTGTCCCCGTCTGTTGCCAGCCAGATGCGCCCGTTATATGAAATCCGCGCAACGACCGGCGGATCGACCAGCTTCATATCGTCTCGGTTGTAAACATTCCCGGCGCCGCCGGTCCAGTTTCCGCCGCCAAGATCATTCGATGTGATGTAGTCGCGGCATATTCTCGCGGCTTCCTCGAGATTTTCCGCATGGGCAATGCCCGGGCGCGCGACGGGCGCATATTGCCCTAAATCGGGATTGCCCTCGCCTTTCAACAGAAATGCAAACATCCTCATTCCCCTTCCAAAAATCGCTGCTGGGCCTCGTCGAGGCTGCGATGGTTCATTTCGTTGGCGTGCAGGCCGGCGGGCCGGCGGCTGGTGAAACCGCCGTCCCGTTCCACGATTGTGCCGATCGGCCTGCCATACTGGCACTTGCCCACCAGATTCATGCTCAGCCAGACCAGCCATGTGCGGATGTCCTGCTGTTCGAAATAGACTTGCATGGTCATTACTCCGCTAACCCGAGAATATCCTCGCGATCGATGCGAACAATCTTGGTCCAGCGTTTGGATCGCTGCAGATATTTCACCGCCCGTACATAATCCCAATTGGCCGAACCGAAGGCAAATTTGTGGCCGCAATCCTCGACGACTTCGGCCAGCTGGGTGCCGGTGCCCGATCGCACCACAATTTTCTGGCCTTTTTTGTAGGGATAGACCTTTTTCCCGAAATTCAAACTCATCTTCATTCCCCTTGTTTGGCCGGCGAACGGCGTTCGCCTGTCATTCTTATATAGGCCGCTGGCCTATCCGCGCAAGCAAAAAAATAGGCCGCCGGTTTATTATCCCGGCGGCGACGGCTTGTCCGGCGAGTTCGGCCTGCCCCTCAAGGCCCTTCCGGGCGCCGCTGACGCGCCTTGCCGGCGGCGGGCGCAATCCCCCGTGGCAGGGCGGCAGGCGCGGCCTGCGCCCGCCTTGGACGTCGCCCGGGCGGCAAATCATTTGTCCGGCAGGCTGCGGCGCAACGGCAATGCCCGGCGGGCAACGGGATAATCCCGGCTTAATCGTCCACGTTCGCTGCTTTCGGCATGGCGTAGAAGTTCAACTGGTGGCTGGCCTCTTTTACCCAGCGCAGGATTTCAGCCGTATTGTAGGTAAGATTTTCGTATTGCTTCGGGGCGAGGCAGATCGATCCCGTATCGAGGACGTGGAAACTTACCGACCGGGTATCAATCGGCTTCGGCTTCGGCAGGACTATCGGCGGCGGCGGCGCCACTGTCACCGGGATCAGTTGCGGTCGCTTGCTCGAACATCCTGAAAACGTCAATAGTGCCGCGATTGACAATGCGCTCAACAAGCCGCGGCTTGGCCCGGGCCAGCTTTTCGAGATCATGCTTTGCAAGTTTCTCATTCAGTTGATCCACTTCTCTTTGTGCGGCCTGCGCCACATCGGTATTTTCCATCAGCGCGATCGCGAGTTGTTCGGCGTGTTTCTGGTAGGCATCCCGGCTTTCCGCGATTTCCGCATTCTCGATGATCTTGAGATTCAGTTCGGCCGCCAGCGCCTCGCGCTCGGCCAGGACATTCCGGTAATGGGTGTAGCCGAACGTGATCGTGGTCACGATTGCCGCGGCGGCCAGGCCGGCGAGGATGAGCTTGATGTTCATGGCGGGCCTTTCAGGCGCTCCGCAAGGGACACGCCGAGATAGAACAGGATGATGGTGGTAAAGGTCGCGATGATGCCCGCGATGGCCCCCAGGCCGCCCTGAAGGGCCGCGGCGATGGCTTCCCGCTCGCTGTCGTAAACGAGCGAGACCACCACGACGATCCCGGTGAACAGCAGGAAAAAGAAAGATAGATAGGCCATGCGGCGGCGGGCCAGGCGCCGGCCCTTGTCGAGACTGGCGGCTTCGCCTGGGTCACTGGACATCGCCACAGTTCTCCCCTATTTCGAGCTGGCATTCGATCCGGTGGATCATGATCTTGGCGCGGCGCAGTTCATTCGCCGCCCGCGAGTCTTCGGGATCGCGCGCCAGTTCATATTCCGCATCGTCGCGCCTTGCTTCCCATACGAAAAGCGAGTTTTCCAGGATTTGCTGGTTCTGGACCTCAAGGCTTTGTTCAATGTTCTCGGCGCGCGCCATCGAGGCGTAGGGCGGAAGATCGAGGCCGAACATCAGGACAAGGCCGCAGATTGAGCCGATGGCCGCTGCTGCGGCCCCGAGTTGGATGAGTGTGCTTTTCATCGGTCCCTGTCCTCGATCGTGATACGGAGATTGCCGGCTTTCTTTCGTGGTTTACGGCATGCGCTGGAAACGGTCGAGGCGCAGCAGGCTGTGATAGTTGAAAACCGGGCAGGCCTTCGCGCTGACCTCGCAATGGCCATGGAAGGTGATGCGGCCGCCATAGGCGGTGTTGATGCTCGAACATAGCCCGGCCACGGCATTCAACATGGGCCCTGGAAACGAAGTCAGGCCATGCGCCATGATGGCGATCGTGCCGGTATTGTGGCCCTTCTGCGCGGCCGGCTTTTCTTCAAGGCTGCGGCCGGACATGATCCGGCCGGCCTTATCGACGAGGAAATGATAACCGATGTCCGAAAAGCCGCGGGCTAGGTGCCAGCGGCGCACCGTGTCGACTAGGATAGTGCCGGTCAGGCTTTCGTCGTCGCTGGCGGAACAATGCAGGAAAACGCGGTCCACGGATCGCGCCGGCCGATTGAACAGCTGGTCGCCGGTGGTTTCGTTCATCGCGTGTATCCTCTCAGGGCACGGCCCAGGGCCAGCCTTTGGTGGCGAAATAAAACAGCGCGTACCCCAGGCTGCTGACCAGGCCGGCCAGACCCATGATGATCAGCACATTGAAGCGCCGCACGGCGGCGGCCATGCTCTTGTGCAGATCCTCGAGCCTGTGGTCCAGCGCCGCCAGTTGCCTGTCGGTATCGTCATGACGCAGATTGTCGGCCTCGAACAGCCGGGCCACGGTGTCCGCGTGACTTTTCAGCGCGCCGGCCTGCAGCGCGATCGAGGTTTGCATGTCGCCGATGCGATCGATCAGCTTGTAGAGACAGGACCGCGCCGACGGCGTCGCCGGCGCCGCCGGCGGATCCTTGCCCGGTGAATCTTTCGCATCCGTCATTTCGCCCCGCCGCTTCCGTTGCGCCCATGCCCGCGCGGCATGGGCTATGAATCCCGCCCGCGCGGGTCGATCCAGCCCTGGGTGAACCATTCCAGATCGATGCCGCTGACATTGCCGCGCAGACCCACCTGCGCGCTGCTGTCGGTCAACACCTCGATATCCCCGGGCGAATCCTCCACGCTGTTGATGCAGATGCCGGAATAACCCGGCGCGATCGCCTTGCTGGGTGCTAGATCGTCTTCTTGCGGGCAAGTCACAATAACCACATTACTATTGGATTGCTCCACCGAAATCAGCGCCTTGACGATGACCGGGATCCCGGTGGGCACCGATACCGCGTAGAGCCCGCGCGTGCCGGTATCAACCGAAGTCAGGCTGTGATCGTTGCGGCGCGTCTTCCAATAGAAGCGGCTGCCATGCTGGAAAAAGCCGACGATGTTCGGCACGCCATCGGTCAGCACCGCGCCGATGCGGCGTTTCTGCGTGTAGTTGGTCGGCATGGTCGGCGCCGTGGCGCTCAGGCTGGCCAGCACGTCCGTCACCCCGGTATCCGGCCGCCTGATACCATGGATGTGATACCAGGTATCCGCCGCGATACTGCCGGTATCCAGCATGCCGGCGGCCGGACCGACCGCCCAGTTATTGTTGAGCTGCTTGTTGACCAGCGCGGTCGCCAGCGACAGGTTCGCCGCGTTGCCGGAATCGCGCGCCTGGCCGGCGCCGATGTCGATCGCCTGGCTGCCGTTGTTCGACAGGATCAGCCCGTCGATGGTGCCGCGGAAGCCGGCGCTGATGCCGGTCAGGCTTGAGCCGTCGCCATCGGCGCGCAGCAGCCCGGCGCTGCCCCCGGCCGCCACCGCCTCCACCGCCGCCAGGCCCAGCGCCGTGCCGGCGCGGTAGGGGATCACCGTGGATCCATCGAAGCTCTGCACCGTGATCCATGCCGTGTTGGCGCCGTTGCGCTGCTTGATCAGATTGGCGGTCTGATCCCACCAGTACATGCCCGCATAGGTAATGCTCGGCGCACTGGCGCCGCTGCTGAAGGTGGCCAGCGCCTGCAGCGCGGTATTGTTGTTGCTGCGGAAGGTGGCGCCGGGCGTGTTCGGCAGACTGAAACTGCTTTGTGTCATGGCAACAGCACCTTGATCCGGGATTTCAGGATCGCGCCATATTCGGCCTTGCTCGCCGCGGCGGCGATCTCCGCGTCACGCGCGCCGCCGCGCCGGGCCATCTCCATATTCCACAGCTCGGCCAGCAACACCTTGTTGAAGGCCGTGGCCAGATCGCGGTCGGCCTCGCCATCCTTGCGCGCCTCGTCGATCTGCGCCGGCGTCGGCAGCGAAGCCAGATAGGCCGCGACATTCGCATGCAGCGCCGCACCGCTGGGCAAGGGCCCGGGCCCCTCGACCAGCGTATCGAGCGCGGCCTGGAAGTCGCCGGCCGTCCAGGTATCGATTCCCGGCCAGGGATCGCCCTCGCTGCCGGCCGGCGATCGCTTGACGGCGCTGGCGGCGGCCGGCGATGTAAAATTGATCAAACCCAACAGATCAATGGACATGCTGCTTAATCCTCAAACCGATAATATCCATGGCGCCGGCAATCCTGGTGACCGGCGCCAACCTCTTGACGCTGCGGCATTCCGGCAGGCGGATTTCGAAAATGCGGCGCCACGGCCGGCCTTGCGGGATTGCCGCCATCAGCTCGTGTCCAAAGTGATAACCTGCATGCGGCAGGTGTAGGTTGCGCCCTTGAGGGTTTCCGAAGCGGGCGAGGTATTTTCGGAAGCGACCACCGGCTGCGCGGTCTGCGATCCGGTCGAAATGCCGTGCGCTTCCACATCCAAATTGAACATGGTCTGCGCGTAGCTGGCACCCGACACATTGCCCTTGGTGTATTCGTAATTGCCGCTGATAATGCTGTTGATCGTCTGCATGTAAGTCGTGTTGGTCGTGACGTTGCTCGACGGGAAAAAATCGCTGCCGCCGACGCGCAGGCCGACATAGTAATTCCACGGCGACGCATGGGCATTGTCCACGCGGATCGTCGGGCAGCAGATAATGAGTCCCTTGGTCGGCACCAGGATGCTTTGCGACGAACTCCATGGCGTGCCGGTCGGCACCGTGGTGGTGATCGAGGTGTCCGAGGTGTGCTCGAAGCTGTAGAAGCGGATGCGCGGCCGCGGTGCCTGGCCGTCCGCCGGCTTGTAGCCCAGGCACAGCCAGTTGCCGCTGCCCAGCGAAAAGAATTCCGCCGTATCGTCGGCCGCCGTGGTGATATTGGCGCCGCCCGGCAGGATCAGCGAAGTGGCATTATGGGTCAGGGTCAGCGCGGCGGCGAACCGGACCTTGCGGCGGATCCCCGCGGCCACCGTGCCCAGCCCGGTGATCGTCACGGTGCCGGTGATGCGCACATTCATCGACGCCGCCGCGCCGATATCGGTGGTGGTGGCGCTGGCCACGTCGGCGAAGGCCTGGTCGTTCAGGCCGATATCGCCGGCCGCCGCGCCGCTGTCGACGATCGCCGCGGTGCCCAGCGCCGTGCCGGCGCGGTAGGGGATCACCGTCGATACGTCGAAGGTCGCCACCGTGATC
>Ga0224512_10002099_pt1 | contig 18511 bp, 17 predicted proteins | sample SF_May12_sed_USG_4_FD_169103 | JGI IMG/M metagenome (GOLD analysis project Ga0224512, IMG submission 169103) | Sediment microbial communities from San Francisco Bay, California, United States - SF_May12_sed_USGS_13 | ecosystem: Environmental > Aquatic > Marine > Sediment | place: USA... | reverse complement strand
GCGACAAGCCGCCTCGGTTGCACCCGTCCGGCGGCGACTTACGACGGTCGCCGGGCTGCCAACGTTTCTGCCTCCCTCGACCTCGACGGCCGGAACACGAAAGATCAGCTCGGTCAGCGACTCCGGCATCAACGCGGTGATCTCGGCCGGTCCGAACTGCACTCCCCAGGCCCGGGCTGAGCGCTCGTAGAAGCCGTTACGCTCCAGGTACGGGGAGCGCACCGCTACGACCCGGATCGGCTCGAGCGGAATCGGTCGCGTCGAGAGGGCCGCCAGGATGTCGATGGTCATCCCCGGCTGGACGATGACGTATTCGACGCGAGGCTCGTATCCGAGCCGCTCGAAACGGAGCTCCACCAGGCCGGGTGTGATTCGCTGCAAGGCGAATCGCCCTTGCTGGTTACTGATGGTCCGACCCGACAGCCGGTTCACGATATTGATGTCGACATCTCCGAGGCCCACGTCCCGGTCCTGATCTGTGACGCGCCCGACGATCTGACCAGCGGCGTTCGGATCCGACACCAGCGCATGCTCCAGCATCACCAAGAAGTCGGCCTCGCCCGGGACGCGCAGGATGCCTTCGGTAACCGCATAGCCCGAGGCCTCTGCCCTGATCAGGTGACGACCCACCGGCAAGTCGGGTAGGTCGACCCGACCGGTGCGGTCAGATCGCAGCCGGATGCCCAAGTCAGGCAGGTCGACGATCGCGTCGGCGATCCCCTGTTCGGTCTCGCCGTCGGCAACCCGCCCAAACGTCGCGACCACGCTCGAGTCGACGGGCTCCGACTCTGCCCGCGTCGCCGTCGGCAGCTTCTCACACCCGATCCTCAGACCCGCGACACAGGCGCGTTGGAACGAGGCGACGGCCGTTACGACGTCCTGGGGGACTCCCTCCCCAAGCTCGTAGCTGGTTCCGAGGTTGAAGCAGCCCAATGGCTGCCCACCGTCGCAGGCGCGCCGGTAGAGGCTGGCGGCCCTGCGCTGATCCTGCGGCACGCCCGTCCCGGTGCGGTGGAGACTGCCGAGGTTGACGCAGCCCAAGAGGTCTCCGACATCGCAAGAATACTCGTAGAGCATGAGTGCCATACTCGGATCCTGCTCGATTCCGTCGCCCCGCTCGTAACCCACCCCGAGGTTCACACAGCCCGACGTCTCACCCCCGTCACACGCCTGCGCGAAGTACTCCAGGGCGCCCTCCGGATTCGAAGGCTGGCCTAGGCCGTTCTGCAACATCATTCCCAAGCGGTTGCACGCCGAAGCCAGACCCCCGTCACATGCCGTTCCGTAGAGATCCGCCGAATGCGGGTAGTCCACCAGAACGCCAGCACCCGTCTCATAGAGCAAACCGAGATTCTCACATCCCGTGAACTCTTCGCCGTCGCAGGCGCGCTCATGCAGGCTGACCGCCCGAGCCATGTCACGCTCGACTCCCTGCCCCGAGCCGTACATCGAGGCCAGGATTGTGCATCCCTCCATATCGCCGAGATCGCACGCCTGGCCGTACAGTGCCGACGCGCGCGCGAGGTCACGTGGCATACCCTGCCCCGTTTCGAACATGAGGGCCAGCACGCTGCACGCCGTTGCGTCGCCACCGCCGCACGCTTCCCGGTAGAGGGCCTCCGCATCTTGGGATGCGGCCGGGGCGGCCAGGAAACCCAGCAGGGCAACTGTGAGAACGGCTTCGGTCTTCATACGAATTTCCTCGAACCGGGTGGGGTGACGCTCGACCTCCCCTGGGCCAGTTCTAGATATACCTCCATATCGACGATCTGTTCGGCAAAATGATGGTTCAGCGGCCCGTGGGCCAAGCAGCGCCCTGGTGTCGCGCCGCGTTCCCGACCCCCATGTACACGAACTTGTGGAGCCTCCGACCCTCGTACGTCTCCGTGACGTAGAGATTTCCCTGAGAGTCCGAGTCGATGCTGTGGATGGCCTGGAACTGCCCCGGATAGCGGCCACCGGTGCCCAGCGTGGAGACCTCCTGCATCGTCTGCCGATTGATGATGCGAATGCGTGCGTTCTTTCCATCAACCAAGTAGAAGTAGGTCTGCTCGGGGTCGGGCGAGAAGGTGAGGTCCCAGGTCGCTCCGTCACCCAGAGTAGCCGGGGCGAAGTACCCCTCGCGCACATAAGTCCCGTCGGTCTGGAAGACCTGGACACGGTTGTTTTGACGGTCGCAGACGTACACGAGGCCGTCATTCGACGGCTCGGCACAGTGGACCGGGCCCCGGAACTGCTGCTCCTGGTACTGCTCCGAGGACCAGCCCACACCGGCAGTTCTGTTGCCCTCGAACGTGGGGTTGTCCATCGGGCGGTTCCCGTACGCACCCCAGTACCGGAGGATGTCGCCCGAGTCGATGTCCACGACCGCTACACGCTTGTTGCCGTACCCGTCCGCGAAGTAGGCCTCGTTGGCCTCGAAGTCGAACTCGATGTCGGCGACCTGACTGAAGTGCGTCATGCTATTGCTGTCGCGCCCCTGCCCGGGCTCGCCGTAGGTGCCCAGATACTGGCCGTCCTGCGTGAACTTCAGCACGTGCGAATCGCCACCTCCATTCCCGCCGATCCAGACATTGCCCATCTGGTCGATACCGAGTCCGTGGTTCGAGTTCGGCCACACGTACTCACCGGACTCGACCGGGCCGCCCCACGCCCGCACGAGGTTCCCCTCCGGGTCGAACTGCAGGACCGGTGGCGCGGAAGTACAGCACGCGGCCAGCGGCTGATCTCCCTCCGCGTTCGCCTCGTCACCGGTCACACCCCGGTGAACGATGTAGACGTTGTCCTGCGCGTCGACCGTGACGCCGATCACCGTTCCGTAGATCCACCCGTTCGGGATCGGCTTCGGCCAGTATGGATCCACCTCGAACATCGGCGCCTGCACGGTCTGGACTAATGCGTCCAGTCTCGCCTGGGCCACGCCCAGCACGGCGAACAGTGCAAACAGACCGCCGACCAGAATCACCTTCCGTCGCCCGTTCATCTCGTCTCTCCTAGTGCGGTCGCCGGGTACACGGCGCCCTGATGCTCCATCATGACCGGACCCATACCGGTGTTCACGAACTTCTGGACCCTCCGGCCTTGGCCGTCCTCGGCGGTATAGACGTTTCCAGCAGCATCGGTCGCGACAGAGCCCAGCTCACGGAAGTGACTCGGATACCGGCCCCCTACGCCGAACGAGGTTCGGAACGTCAGGCCGTCGCGATCCAGGATGTGCACCCGCTCGTTCATGCCGTCAGCGACATAGAGGAAGTCCCCATCAGGCGAAGCGGCCACGTCGAACACAGAACCACGACCGAGGGTCTGCGGCGCGACCAGGCCCTCGGTCACGAACGTGCCGTCCTTCTCGAAGACCTGAATGCGATCGTTTTCCCGGTCGCATACATAGACGAGGTCGTCCACGATTTCCACGCACGTAACCGACCCGAACTGCTGCGCAGGGGCTCCCCCGGGGCTATACGGCGACATCGCGGCGTCATCGGGCGGGTTGCCGTATGCGCCCCAGAACCGCTTCAGCTCACCGGTGCTGACGTCGAGCACAGCCACTCTGTGATTGGCGTATCCGTCGGCCACGAACACCTCGTTGGCCGCGGCGTCGAACGCAAAGCCAGCGGCCCCACCGAAACTCGTCCCATGGCTGTCGGGCGTCCCGCCGACCTCACCGATCGTCATGAGATGTTGGCCGGTTCGCGAGAACTTGAGAATGTGGGTGTCGAACGTCGGCTCCGGGGGAGGCCCCGCGGCGCCACCACCGCCTCGCCCGCCGCCGCGGCCCCCGCGCCCGCCCCGTCCACCGGCCGGCGGCGCGACGCCACCACCGATCCAGATGTTGCCATCCGGGTCGATGCCGATGCCGTGGGGCCGAACGGGCCACGGATAGCCCATGTCCGGACCGCCCCACTGCCGCACCAAGGAGCCGTCGGGCCGGTACTCGAGAACGGCCTGACTCGGCGTGCAGCACTGGCCAGTCCCCGTCACTGAATTGATCTCGTTGATGGAGCTGAAACCATCCTGACGAGTCACGATGATGATGTTGCCGTCCGGTGCGACCGTCACACCTGAGACGGGCCCGAGAATGGTCGGATACTCCAAGGGCATGGGCCACAGAGCATCGACCTCGAACGTCGGAACCGAGTCGCCAGTCCCGCCCGAACACCCCACGAGTGCCGCGGCAGATACGGTCACAACCCCGACGATGAACCTCTTCATCGGCCCCTCCTCAATGTTCGCAGATGAGCCCCCGGAGTCCGGAGGACGGGAACAGTATCCGCACCCTGCACATCCGTCCATAGCAGTCGGGGTGTATACTGGGGGCCCGCGTTAGCACCTCAACCGATCATGGACATGACGATGACGAAGCCCGCTGGGCGGCACCTCAGCGCGTTGATGGCGGCCCTGCTCCTCGGGACTCCCTCGGCCGCGTGGGCCCAGAGCCCCGATATGAATTTCTTCGTCGCGGTAGAGGGTGCGGCATGGGGCGCCGACCAACCCGCGCTCGAGGTGAGTGACAGCCAGTGTACGGACCTCGGATACGCCCAGGGCTATGGCCACCTTACCTGGCGTGCCTACCTCAATGGGTCCGCTGCCGATGGGGAGGGCGACCAAGTGGCGCGGCAGCGAATCGGTGCAGGACCGTGGTACAACTACTACGGGGTAGCGATCGCCGAGTCTCTGGCGCAGCTGCACAGCGACGAGAACAACTTATGGGTAGAGTCGGCCGTCACGGTTCTCGGCGAGTATCCGCCCGACGGGACTCTACAGATTCCTCCGGGCTCTCGGTTGGATGGCAGCCTGTATACGCGCGGCGGCCCCTTCTTCTGCTTCGGCGTGCCCGGCTGATTGCGCCTAGCGCCTCACCCCATGCATCCGCCGCTCGGCCGGCTCGAATCTCGATCCCACCTTCAAGTCGAGGACCTGCCCTCGGCTACCCCTCATCCTGATGGGAATCGTTCTTCCCGGCTCGCCCAGCATGCGGCTGCCCACGTGGAAATGCAGGTGGGGCTGCCCGGCAAAGCCCGTCTCACCGCTGTAGCCGAGGAGCGCCCCCTCGGGCACTCGATCGCCGCGCCTGACGCGAATGCCCTTCGAAAGGTGGCCATACGACGCCATGGTGCCGTCGCTGTGTGCGATGACCACCAGGTTCGCTCGCTCGAGTAGCGCCGGGTCCGTCCCGCCTTCCGTGAAGCCATCCTGCACGAGCAGAACGGTGCCCTCACGCGCCGCGAGGATCGGTGTCCCGATGGGCATCGCGAAGTCCAGCGAGTACTGCATACTGGCGAGATGAGTCTCCGATCCACCGAAGCCCTGCACGAGCTCGCGGGGCTCCGATCCGCCGAACGGCATGGCATAGGTGAACTCGGGATCGCCCTCATTCGTGCTGGAACCCAAGTCGATCTGGAGCGCGAGGCTCGCCCCCACACGCTGGCCGGAGCGGACCTTTCGCAGATGCGCGAGATCCACGGTGGCCCGTGGCGGCACCACAGTTTCCACGCGTCCCCCAGGAGGCAGCTGGAGATTCTCCGCGGACCTGAAGATCATCACGATCGTGACGGGCACAGGCTCGTCGTTGATCGCCAGGTAGTCCCGACCCACCGGGCCATCGGTGTGCGACACGCAAACCCGCCACGCGCAGTGCGCCGCACCGCCCGGGGCCATCGACGCGCAGCCGGTTGTCGCCAGCATCAGGAGCAGGAGCAGCAGCCCGCGCATTACGCAACCTCAAAGGGATTGTACAAAGCACACTGACATCAGGTTGCCACGCCGCCCGTGCGAACGCAATCAGCGCGCGACGTCCTCTGGCTGTGGCTGGGCAGGTCTCGTACGCTGTGGGACGCGTTCTCGCCCTGCGAATTGGAGTGACCGGAATGCGACCGATCGGATCGAGGAATTGCCGGCGCCAGCGGGGCCTGATGCGGCCGGCGGCGACCGCCCTCGTGCTTCTGCTCGCTCCTGCTTCCTTGGTCGGCCAGACGGATGAGTATCCGGGCGTTGGCGGCCCCATCCGGATCACCCCGTTCGTCGGAGCAAGCGTCCAGATCGAATACCTGGGAGCTGTGATCCACGTGGACCCGTGGAGTCGGGCGGACTACTCTGGGGCGAGGCCGGCGGACCTCATCCTCATCACCGATACGCCCGCCGACCACCTCGACCCCGATCTCATTGCGGAACTGCTCAAGCCGAACGCGACGGTGATCGTGCCCTCGACACCGGCGAACGCCCGCGACGAGGGCGGCGCAACTCGCTTACGTGCGGTTCCCGGAGCCGTCGTCATGGACAACGGCGAACTCCTGTTCGTCAGCCTCGCCACGTCGGGGACACCGAGCGTCACGGTCGAGGCGATCGCCATGTACGACCTCATTCCGGGACAACCGTTTCATGCCAGGGGCGAAGGCAACGGCTACGTAGTCACGCTGGGTGGCACCCGCATCTACCTCTCGGGCGTCACCGAGTGCACTCCGGAAATGCAGGCCGTGGAGGACGTCGACATCCTCTTCGTGCCCATGAATCTGCCGAATGGCCGGATGCCCCCGGTCTCGGCCGCCGAGTGCACCAGGCTACTCTCGCCGGCGGTCGTGTACCCCTACCACTACCGCGAACAACCCATCGACGCCTTCGTCGAAGCCCTCCGCGGCGGGCCGATCGAGGTCAGGGTCCGCGACTGGTATCCGGAGGCGAACCCGTGACGCCGGTCAGGAGCATTGCGGCGGGCCGACCCCGAATTGGTTCCAACTAGGCAACTGAGTCCCGATTTCGCAAAGACGGACTGCATCAAGGCCCTCGGAAGCCAGTCCCAGAGCCAATCTTGGGTGGGCACGGATGTTGCGGACTTCTTCATTGCGTTTCCCGGGAGGGAAGCGACATATTGCCTTGTAAACAAATGTTTCCAATGGATCCTCGTCTGGAGAAGACACCATGCGCCGTTTGCTTCTGACTCTTACGATCGCGGTGGCGAGCGTCGCGCTCGCTCAGCCCGCCGATGCCCAGCTCCCCCTGAAATACGGGGTACAGGGCGCCCTCATGACTGGTCTGGGCGACCTTCCCACGGGCGTGCCCTCAGGTGTTGCGGACCTCAACGGAACCTTCGGGCTCGGGGCTCGTGTTGCGCTGCAACCGCCTATTCTTCCGATCGGCGTCGTGGGCCAGGGCGTGTATTACTTCCCTGAAGGCGACGGGAGCTACATGACCTACTCGCTCGCCGCGCAGCTTCGTCTGCCCTTGCCAGTGATCAGCCCGTACGCGATCGGCGGCTGGCAGTTCCGCCGTACGAGCGGCGGTGGCAGCTCCAACACCGAAAGCGGCCCGATGGTCGGCGTGGGTGTGCAGCTCAACCTGGGCCTCTCGCTCTTCCTCGAAGGCACCTTCGAGTTCAACGACGAGATCACGGCGGCCCCCGACTTCGACAACAACCCGATCGTCATCAAGGGCGGGGTCCTGCTCGGCTAAGGTCGCTCGCGACCCGAGCGCCTAGAAAGCTCGCCGAGGCGGGGGGTCACTTCGGTGGCCCTCCGCCTTCGTCTTTCCAGCTCCCCGCTGGACCACGGTACGATTCCTGCCGTATATCCGGTCGACCATGACTCCTGGGGGGAGAGCACGGGATGCGAGGAATGAGGAAAGACCGCGAGGTAGTGGAATCACACGGCGCCGGCGCCGGCGCCACTGCGCTCACCGATGACGTCTCCATCATCTCGAGCGACATGAGCATTCGTGGGGCGTGCAGCACGCGCGGACATCTCCGTATCGAGGGGCGCATCGCCGGAGACATTTCAGCTCGTGGCGTGGAGCTCGCGCCGTCGGGCGAGGTGGATGGCGACGTCGTGGCGAGGGACGGAGGGGCTCACGCCAAGGCTTTCGTTATAAGCGGCTCTGTGTCCGGTGCCGTGCGTGCCGGCCGCGTCGAGGTCCGCCGTGGGGGATCCGTGAGCGGTGGCGTGGTTGCGGACGAGGCGGTCATCCACGGCCGTGTCAGCGGTGGGGTCCAGGCCCGAACCCGCCTCGCGCTAGAAGAATCCGCGGAGGTCGAGGGAGACGTGCTGGCGCGCCGATTGGCCCTCAAGGAGGGCGGGCGCGTGAACGGCAACATCCGGATGGGCGAAGACATCCAGATCGAGGGGCCCGAGAAGGTCGCTGAGGAGCTTCAGGACTCCGGGACCCAGTCGTTGGCCCAGGCTCCGGTCGCCTAAAGGGGAGCTTCCAACGCCCTACCCTTCTCGGGGAAGCATGCCCAGGGGGCCGCCCGCGAGGGCGGCCCCCTTTCTCAGTTCCGTAGCGCGGTCAAGAACGCTGGACCGTACTTCTCCAGCTTGGCGGGGCCCACCCCGGGCACGTCGAGGAGCTCGGCGTCGTTCGCAGGACGCCGGACCGCCATCTCCATGAGCACCTTGTCGCTGAAAACGATGTAGGCTGGGACACGCTGTCGGTCGGCCAGCTCCTTGCGCAGTTCCTTGAGGCGAAGAAAGAGGGCCTCCTCGTCCTCACTAAGCGGACGTCCCGAGGCCGCCACGCGCTTCTTCGCCTTACCGGCGCCGCGCACCTCGCCCAGCGACGCCATGGCCTCGGCCGCCAAGCTCTCGGGCGCGACCCCGGAGCAGACGTCGCACGACGCACCACACGAGGCCATATCCTCGTCGAAGTGCGCCAGAATCGCCTGATGCCTGCAGCGCCGCGATTCGACCATCTGAAAAAGGTCGACGGTCATCTGTCGCTTGCGATGCCACAGGTCGGGATCGTCGATGTCGTTCAAGAACCGCTCGTGCAGTTTCACGTCCGACCAGGAGTAGAACAGGATGCAGTCGCTCGGGAGGCCGTCGCGGCCCGCCCTGCCCATTTCCTGATACCAGGACTCCACGTCCTTGGGCATGTCTCGATGGATGACGAAGCGGACGTTGGACTTGTCGATGCCCATTCCGAACGCGACGGTGGCAACGATGACGTCCACCTCGTCGCGCTGAAACGCTTCCTGGGCCGCGTGTCGCTCCTCGTCTGGGAGGCCCGCATGGTACGCGCGAGCCTTCACGCCGTTGGCCAAGAGGAAGGCGCAAGTCTGCTCGACGCCACGACGGCTCAGACAGTACACGATGCCGGACTCACCGACTCGTCGACGTATCAAGGCCAGGATTTCCTTCCGCGTATTGCCCGTGCCCTTCTTCCTGCACCCGATCTCGAGGTTGGCCCTGAAGAAGGATCCCTTGAATCCCGCTGGTTTCGACATGCCGAGCTGCCGCAGAATGTCGCGGGCCACCGCCCGAGTCGCGGTGGCTGTGAGCGCCAGCACGGGAACGTCCAGCCCATCCTTGAGTCTCTGTAGCCGCCGGTAGGACGGCCGGAAGTCGTGACCCCACTGGCTGATGCAGTGTGCCTCGTCGACTACCATCAGCGAGATCGGGCACTCGCGCACGAAGTCGCGCAGGTTGCCGTCCAATGCCTCCGGCGCGAGGTAGACCAGCTCATACGCCCCGCTCCGAAGATTGGCAAGCCTACGTTGCCGTTCCTCCCACTCCAGCGTCGAGTTGATCGCGGCGGCCTCGAAGCCGAGATCGTGTAGGGCGTCGACCTGGTCCTTCATGAGGCTGATGAGCGGCGAGATGACGAGCACCGTGCCGTCGAGCAACCGCGCGGGAAGCTGGTAGGTGAGTGACTTGCCCGCTCCGGTCGGCATGACGCCGATGCAGTCCCGACCCGCCATGACCGCCTCGATCACCTCGCGCTGGCCCGGCCGGAATTCGTCGAATCCGAAGACGTCTTGCAGGACGCGATAGAGGTCCGGTGTCGTGGCGGTGGGGGTCACGCGGCTGGGATCATCGGCGAAAGGACGTCGGAACGAGTTAAGCTCCCAACTCTCTTGGGTCTGCCACCATAGCGGAGCGGGACGTGCGCGTCAGGAACCCGCCTCCCAGATTGACGGCTTCGCAGTCGACCAACCTGGAGCACAGCACCTCTTTGACGGACGTTACCGAAGGGCACGACGAGGACCGGGCGACCGGCAACCTGCCGGGAGTCCTCGTCGGTCCGTCCTGGCTCCAGACTCGCCTCACCGAGGCGGACCTTCGCATCGTCGACCTCCGCGACCTGGACGGATACTCGGGGGCGCACATCCCAGGTGCCGTCCAGCTCGACTTGGCCCAGCTGGGCACGACAGGCGACACCGGCCTGGACAACGTCCTCCTGCCCCCGGCCGACTTCGCGCGTCTCATGGAGAGCCTGGGCATCGGCTCGGGAGACACCGTAGTCGCCTACGACGACCAGTGGGGTTTGGCCGCAGCACGGCTGGTGTGGGCGCTCCATTTCTATGGCCACGCCGCGGCGGCAATACTCGACGGGGGTTGGGACCGGTGGCGTGACGAGAGCCGGCCGGCGACCGATGACGTACCGAAGTCTAGAACCGCCGACTTCCGGCCCGCCGTGAACGAGGGAACCGGCGCGGACCTGGCTTGGCTTACGGTACGGCTGTCCGACCCAGAGTTGGCGCTGCTCGACACACGCACCCACAAGGAATTCGCCGAAGGCCATCTCCCGGATGCACTGTCTTGGGACTGGTTCAACGCGGTCCCCCCGGGGTCGTGGGACTGCGCACGCGATCCCGAAGAGCTACGGGACGAATGGGAGGCGCTGGGCATCGGTCCCACGCAGGAGATCGTCGTGTATTGTAGGTCCGGCATGCGTGCCGCACACACGTACGTGGTGTTGAAACACGCTGGGTATCCTCGCGTGCGCCTGTACGATGGGTCATGGCAAGAATGGAGCGTGAAGGTGTGAGCAAAGTGACCTCCGCCGTGGCCGCCTGGGGTGTGGCCGGCATCATCTACGTGGCGACGCACCAGTTCGACACCCAGTTCGCGATGTACTGGGCGTTCGGGCTCGCCTTCGGCTTCGTGCTGCAGCGGGCGCGCTTCTGTTTCGCTTCGGCGTTCCGGGACCTCTTCCTGCTCGGCCACGGCCGGAACATGAAGGGCGTGCTGGTGGGACTCGCGGTCGGCTCACTCGGGTTCGGTCTCGTCATGAGCCGACAGGTCCCGATGACCTTCCTCGGCATCCTACCACCCTCCGCCAACGTCCTCCCGCTAGGCATCCACACCGCATTGGGTGGCGTCCTGTTCGGCGTCGGCATGGTGTTGGCCGGCGGCTGCGTTTCCGGAAGCATCTACCGCATGGGCGAGGGTTATGTCGCGTCGTGGGTGGCCTTCGCCGGACTCATGGGGGGCCTGCTCGCCTCCGCCTACACGTGGAACTGGTGGTGGGACCGCTTCATCTCGACCGCACCGCGTTATTGGCTTCCAAGCTGGTTGGGGCATCCGGGCGCGATCGCGGCGACGCTGGCGGCCCTTGCAGCCGTCTATGTGGGCGTGCTCGTGATGGAGCACCGCGCAGGTATGGTGCTCCCGAGGACGCCGCCGAGCCACGGCCCGTCAGACAGCGTCGGTGCCGAGCTGCGCTCCGTCGTGCGAACGGTCTTCGTCGACGGGTGGGCCATCATCCCGGCCGGCGCCGTCCTGGGCGGACTCAATGTGCTGCTCTTCACGGCGCAGGAGCCGTGGGGCTTCACGGGAGAGGTGTCTCGGTGGTCTCTCGCGGCGGCCTCTCTCGTGAACCTGCCAGCCCCGATGTTGTCGGGCGTCGCGGACCTGCCGGGCTGCGTCTTCGTCCCGTCGGACGGCTCGATCCTCAACCACATGCTCTTCCTGGTGGTCGGAATGTGGTTCGGGTCTTTCGCAGGCGCGTTGGGCGCGGGGGAATTCAAGGTGCGCCTCCCGCGGCGACGTGCGCGTTACACACAGTCACTCGGGGGCGGGGTCCTGATGGGGTACGGCTCAGGACTGGCGATGGGGTGTACGATCGGTGCGTTCTTCTCGGGAATCCCGTCGCTGGCCCTGAACGGGTGGGTCTTCGCGGTCTTCCTGGGTGGGGGCGCGTGGATCGGCACACAGCTGATCCAACGAATTCCATGAAGTTGAGGAATCCCGATGGCTGACACATTGGACGTGAGGGGTGAAATCTGCCCGTATCCCATGATGCGGACGGTTACAGCCCTCAAGAAGCTTTCCAAAGAGGATCGCTCGCTCGAGGTCGTCACCGACCATGCCCCTGCCCTCGACACGATTCCGACACAGGCGGCTCGGCTCGGGTTTCGCACGGATATCGAGGAGGCCGGAGGATCGGAGTGGCGGCTGGTGCTCACACGCATAGACGGAGAAGAAGGCGCATGACGACCGATCGACTCATGAGAAGGTCTGTGGTGCTAGCGGTGGCCCTGATGGCGTCGGCCTGCTCCGGGTCCGGAGAGGTCGCGCAGTCGGGGCCCCTCACCTACGCGAGCGACGCCTTGGTCGATACCGAGTGGCTAAAGGCCCGCATGGGCGACCCCTCCGTGCGCATCGTCGAGGTGGGTGGCAGCCCCGCCGACTACGGGGAGGGACACCTCCCGGGGGCGACCTTCCTGTCGATGGGAAGACTGTCCAACCCGGACGAGCCGATCCAGAATCAGATTGCGACCGGGGACCAGGTCTCCTCGGCCCTCTCGAGCCTTGGTATCGAGAGGGGCCAGACCGTGGTGCTGCACGACCGCCAGAACAACCTCCAGGCTGCCCGCGCCTATTGGGTGCTCAAGTACTACCAGCACCCCGACGTGCGTGTCTACAACGGGGGCGTCCGTAAGTGGACCGCCGACGGCGGCGCGCTGACCACGGATGCGCCCGAAGTAGCGGCTTCGACCTACCCGGCCGGCCCAGCAGACGAAGCGATCCGTACCACCTGGAGCTACGTCGTGGAGCACACCGATGACCCGGCGACGCTCATGTGCGACGTCCGCAGCCCCGACGAGCACCTCGGCAGGGACGTCCGCGCCGCTCGCGGAGGGCACATCCCGGGCTCCATCAACCTCGAATGGACCGTCGCGGTGCAAGCGGACGGAACGTTCAAATCGGCCCAAGACCTGTCTGCCCTCTACACCTCGGCGGGCTTCACGCCGGACAAGCAGATCATCACCTATTGCCAAAGCGGTGTACGAGGCGCCCACACGTGGTTCGTGCTGAGTGAGCTCCTTGGCTACCCGAACGTGCGCAACTACGACGGCTCCTGGACCGAGTACGGCAATAATCCGGAGAGCCCCATCGCGAGCTGAGTCGCGAAGCTTGCGTCAGCACAGCCGAAGGGAAGAATTGGACTAGCCCCCCCGTGGCAGCTTCCTGATTCGTCTTAGACTGGAGTGCTACGTGTCCAAGCTTCGATCCACGCTCGTTCTCGCTGTTTCCGTTTGCTTGCTGTCGGCCTGCGCGGACGATCCGCTGGGCGTGAACTCCGGCGACCCACTCACGCCGGAAGAGATGCAGGCCGTATTCAGCGCAATCTCGGAGACGTTCTCCACATTGAGCTTCGCCCCGGCCGCGGCGGGTGGTCCCGCGAGGGCGGTCATCTCAGTGAACGAGAGCTTCAGTGCGACGGCTCCGTGCGATATCGGCGGATCGTTCGCCGCGGCCGGCTCGGCCAATGGCACGGTAGACGATGAGACGTTCTTGCTCGACCTGAGCTTTCAGCTGCGCCTCACGCCCAACGGCTGCATCGTGGCGACTGAGACGAACACAGTCACGCTGAATGGTGCCCCATACGTTCAGCTGAGCATGGACTTCGAGCTGAATGAGACGCAGATCGTTGCCGTTGGGACACAAACCGGCGGCATCGCATTCACATCCAGCGACGGTCGCTCGGGGAGCTGCGCCTTCGAAGTCTCCTTCAGCGTCACCGCGGACCTCGAGGGCCAGTCCGGCTCTTCGTCGGTCTCGGGCACGGTGTGTGGCGTGTCGGCGACCGGCCTCCAGGTCTTCGACGTCGGCTCTCCTGTGACGTAGGAACCGTAGCGCGGCATCCGTATGGCATCGGGGCGCCTCGAGACGAGTTCTCGGGGCGCCCCTTCTTGGTGTTGTAGGGATTTTCCCTACGCGCATTTCAGGATTTGCCCCGGTTCGGCCCAGGCGGCTCGATCCACACTTTGGCCTTCATGGTCTTGGAACCGGGATCGGGGCAATGGAACGTGGGGCGTCCGCCCTCGCCGAATGCCCCTGCACCAGGGAGAGCAACATGAGGCGTCCCACACCGTCGTCGGTAGCAGCGTTCGTCCTCGCCGGCATGGCGTTGATGTCATTCCCCGTCGCCGTCGCGGCCCAAGACGAGGGCCGGAGCGAGATCACGTACTCGCTCGAGGTCTCTCGAATCGTGCAGGAAAACTGCCAGATCTGTCATCAGCCCGGGCAAATCGGCCCGATGTCGCTACTGACTTATCAGCAGGTGCGGCGCTACGCCCGCCGAATCAAAGACCTCGTGGTTACCCGGGAGATGCCTCCGTACCACTACGACACCGATGTCGGTGTGCAGGAACTGCAGGGCGACTGGCGCATGTCCGAGGAGGACATTCAGACGATCGCCATGTGGGTGGACGCCGGCGCCCCCGAGGGCGACCCCGCCGACCTACCTGCGCCAGTCGAGTTCCCACCCATCGGCCAGTGGCGCCTTGCCTCGCAGTTCGGCCAGCCCGACCACATCATCCCCTCGACGCCTTGGACGGTCCCGGCGAACGGGCAAGACCTCTGGTGGGAACCACAAGTCCCCACGGGCATCGTGGAGGAACGCTGCATCAAGGCAATCGAGACGAAGCCGTCCGTTCCGGCTCGCGGCTCCACGCACCACGCCAACTCGCAGTTCATGACGCAGGACGAGAGCGGCGAGTGGGTCAGCTACGGACGCCTCTCCGAGTACGCATACGGCAAGCTGGGTGAAGTGGTCCCCAGCGACGCCTGTCGCGTCGCTCCAACGGATTCCCGGGTCAGCTGGAGCATCCACTACTACCCCGACGGCAACGAGGTCGCGGATGACCAGGTGGAGGTGGGGATCTGGTACCACGACGAGGGCTTCGACCGCGAGGCTTCGTATCCGCAGGACCTCCGGTCGTACTCCCTGCAGGGCGGGGCCGGCTTCGACATCCCGCCGCATGGCAAGCTGATGACGCAGGGCTTCCACTCGTTCGACCACCCGGTGCGCCTCGATAGCTGGCAGCCCCACATGCACCTGCGCGGCGTTGCCATGGCCATCGAGGTCTTCGACCCAGCGACCGGGCGGCGCGAAGTTCTCAGCCAAGCCTCCAACTGGAATGCCGGCTGGAATCTCAGCCACATCTACGAGGAGGGTCATCAACCGCTGATTCCCGCGGGCGCGACGCTCATCCTGACCGGTTGGTATGACAACTCCGCCGACAACCCACGCAACCCGGATCCGGACCAATGGGTCGCCGCGGGTCAGCGGACCACCGACGAGATGTCACACGCATGGATCGCGATCACGCATCTGGACGAGGAAGGCTACCAGAGCATGGTCGCGGAACGTGATGCGAAGCCCATCGCGATGAACGGAGCCGCACGATGAAACGCACGATCATTGCGGGCGCGCTGCTTGCGGTGCTGAGCGCGTTCGCTGGACAGGCCCTCGAGGCACAGCTTCCGGCCAACCTGCGGGACTACCCGCTGTCGTCCTTGAAGAAGTCCGGCGACATCGTGGCGCCGTTCTTCGACGGCTGGTTCGACAACGGGGACGGAACCATCACGTACTCCTTCGGCTTCCTGAACCGAAATACGGAAGAGATCGTCGACATCCCGCTCGGTGAGAACAACTACATCGAGCCGGCACAGTACGACGGAGTCCAGCCGACGCATTTCCCCGTCTACGACCGCCGTGGCTTCCAGGGCAAGTGGGAGCGGGGGACGTTCGGTATCACGGTACCGGACCACCAGACCGAAGTGTGGTGGACGCTGACACATGCGGGCCGCAGCTACTCCGTTCCCGGACGAGCCACGTCCCCCGCGTATGAGCTCAGCAGGGCGCCCGCGGCCTTCGGCTCACTTTCGCCGGCGCTCCGCTTCGACCCCACAGGACCGGAGTCGCGAGGTCCGGAGGGCCACGTGGCCCAAAGGGTCATGGCCTCGGTCGGCACGGCGGTCACGCTTTCCGCGCTCGTTCAGGACCGTGGCCAACGCTACGACTTCGACACGGACATGGACGTCTACCCCGTGAGGGCAACGTTCATTCTGCACCAAGGACCCGCCCCAATCGTGTTCGAGCCCGAGAGCGTGACGGTCGGGAACGAGGAATCAGTGTCCGAGGGCGGCATCGTAGGCACCTCATGGGGCACGGCGACGACTCAGGCCACGTTCACAGAGTCCGGGGAGTACGTCGTACGAATTCGCGTCGATAACTTCGGCGCGCCCGACAGCAAGTTCGACAACATGTGCTGCTGGACGAATGCCTACGTGCCAGTGACGGTACGCTAGGCGAGACCAACCAATCGGAACCCGTACGGGCCGTGTGCTCGTCGTGCCGGAGCCAGGTCACGCTCGTGAACGTGAGGCCCTGGCCGGACGGCGTCTTGGTTGTGGGAGAGTGCCCGCGGTGTCAGTCGGCGCTCGCGTCGAAGAGGCCGGTCGGCGAGAGCGTCCCTAGTGGCTCATCGCCCAGACCATGATGTTGATCGCCAGCCCATACGCCTTCGGCGAGAACAGGTAGAAGAAGTCCGGCCGGTCCCCTTCGCGTTCCCAACCGTCGGCGATGTCCGTGTTGAACGTGATGACCACGAGCAGCCGCCCGTCCTCGTCGAAGATGGCGCGAACGTGGGGGGTCGCGGTCTCCGAGCCGAACTCCGAGGTGGACCCGCCGCTCCTGCTCCACGACTGCCAGGACGGGATCTGGGGGATCTGGTCCACCGCGTAGAGCACGGCGAATAGCGGGTGCTCCGGCGTGAGCTCCTCGATGGAGTACTCCGGCAGGATCCGGGTGATCTGCCGTTCGAAGTTCCTCCAGGCGTAGTCGCCCCAAAGGTCGTCGGCCCAGAGGAATCCGCCGCGCATCAGGTACTCGCGCAGCCCTTCGACTTCCGCTTCGGAAAAATCGACGGAGCCAGGGTCCGTCATGAACAGGAAGGGGCACTGCAGCAACTCTGGGTCCGTAGCGCGTAGGCCAGCAATTCCCGGATCCCCGTTCTCCCACCGGGCGATGCGGATCGGGGTCAGCTCCTCCAGGCGGGCCAGGAAGTTGCCGTCAGCCGCCGGATAGTCTGTGCTCCATCCGAGGCCGGAGTCCATGCGCCGACTGGCGTCGTACCAGAGACGGCAAAAGGTGAACCCAGCCCGAATCTCCGGCAGGCCTTCGTGGATGGGGCGACCGTACCGACCCTCAGTCGACCGCCAGATCATGGTCCCCCCACGAGACCCAACGCCGGGCACCTGGGCAACTGTAGACACCGGGAATGCCAAGCCAAGCAGTCCGAGCAGCAGGAGCTGCACGGACACGGGCCTCGGCTTTCCGGTCTTCAGCATGGCGATCCGCCGCGTAGGTGTGCTAAGGGGTCGAACACGTGGAAGACTATCACGTTCCCGCGCTATTCGCTTTACCTTACCCGATCCTCAACGCTACCCGTTCCCACGCGCCGGTGCCTCCCGACGGAGCTATCATGACCAAGCGCCTCCTCATCGTTCTCGCCGCGCTCGTCGCGACGCCGATCTCCGCGTCTGCCCAGGAGCCCCTCGTTCAGTCCCTGCGGGGGCTCTTCGACGTCACCAAAGGCGTGGTCATGGCGACGGCCCAAGACCTCGACGCCACGATGTACGCTTACCGTCCCTCGGACGAGGTGCGTTCGGCCGGGCAGATCTTGGCCCACATCGCGGACGGACAGTTCATTTTTTGCTCCGCCGCCGCCGGTGAGGCGAACCCCCACCCCGAGTCGGTCGAGCAGACGACGACGGCAAAGGCCGCGATCATCCAGGCATTACAGCAGGGGTTTGCGTACTGCGAGAGAGTGTTCGACCGAACGACCGACCGCGGGGCTGCGCGGGTCGTCCAGTTCTTCAATGGCCCGAACACGACCGGAGGCGTACTCGCCTTCAACTCGGCGCACAACTACGAGCACTACGGCAATCTGGTGACCTACATGCGGATCAACGGGATCGTGCCCCCCTCGTCCAGATAGCGCTGCCCTAGGGACGTCAGGCTGGGAGCACGGTACGGATCGAGGTTCGAAGGCTCAGCCGCGGCGCACCGCATAAACGACGTAGGCCGCGTAGAGAAGTATGAAGAACACGCCGTGGTACCGAGTGATCGTGCGCTGGCGGCTGGACACCAGCGCCAGGATCACGAGCGCGCTCGCTGCGATGACCATGACGAGATCGGTGTTGTTGATGACCTCGAACGGGAGCTCGACGATCGCGGAGGTGGAGCCCAATACCCACAGCAGGTTGAAGATGTTGGAGCCCACCACGTTGCCGACCGCCAGGTCGGCCTGGTTCCGATACGCGGCCACAGCGGACGCGACGATCTCCGGCGTCGACGTGCCCACCGCAACGATCGTGAGGCCGATTAGGGCGTCGTCCACGCCCCAGGCCGTCGCGAGCCCGACTGCGCCGTCGACGACCCACGAGCCTCCGAGGTACAGCAGGACGAGGCTCACTACGAGGACGACGATGGCCCGCCCCGTGCTCCCCTG
>Ga0224512_10002098_pt1 | contig 18514 bp, 16 predicted proteins | sample SF_May12_sed_USG_4_FD_169103 | JGI IMG/M metagenome (GOLD analysis project Ga0224512, IMG submission 169103) | Sediment microbial communities from San Francisco Bay, California, United States - SF_May12_sed_USGS_13 | ecosystem: Environmental > Aquatic > Marine > Sediment | place: USA... | reverse complement strand
CGCACGGCCTGTCCGACCGTTTACGCGATAGGGGACGTCATCGGCGGGATGCTCCTGGCCCACGAGGCGTCCGCGGAGGGGGTGGCGGCGGCGGAGATCATCGCGGGGCTTAAGGTGCGTCCCCCCGACCGTGACCGGATCCCGTCCTGCATCTTCTGCCAGCCCGAGGTGGCCACGGTCGGACTCTCGGAGGAGGAGGCGAAGAAGAGGGGAATCCCGGTCAAGGTGTCGAAGTTCCCGTTCACGGCGCTGGGGCGTGCGGTGGCGTCGGGGCATACGGAGGGATTCGTGAAGATGGTGGCCGAGGAGCGCTACGGCGAGGTCATCGGGTGCCATATAATAGGACACGGCGCGTCGGACATCATCGCCGAGCTTGGCCTGGCGCGCACGCTCGAGGCGACGTACCACGAGATCGGCAAAACCGTGCATGCCCACCCGACCCTGCCGGAGGCGATCCGGGAGGCAGCACTGATGCTGGGCGGCGAGGCGATCGACATCTGACGTTTGGAGCGGAGGAGCCATGACCGAACAGAAGGAGCGGGAACTCTATTTCTGGCTTCGCCTTATCCGGGAGTTCGAGGACCGCATCTCCGCCCTCGACAAGCAGGGGAGGATCCAGGGCGGAGTCTACTCCGGGAAGGGACAGGAGGCCGTCGTGGTGGGGGTCTGTCACGATCTGCGCCCCGACGACTGGATCTTCCCGCTGCACCGCGACCTGGGCGCCTTCCTCGTCAAGGGGGCGGATCCGAACCGGCTGATGGCACAGATTTTCGGCAGGCGAGACGGCTTCTCCAAGGGGAAGGACTCCTTTCTCCACGGGGGCGATTTCTCCCATTGCATTTTCGGTTCCACCTCGATGCTGGGCTCCACCCTCCCCGTCGCCGCGGGGACGGCGTACAAGTTCCGGTTCAAGAGGGAGGACCGGGTGGCGATCGCCTTCTTCGGCGAGGGGGCGAGCAGCCGGGGGGACGTGCACGAGGCGATGAACTTCGCCGCCATCTACAAGCTTCCCGTCGTGTTCCTCTGCGAGAACAACTTCTATGCGTACTCCACGCCCAACGAACTGCAGTTCGCGGTGGAGGACGTGGCGGACCGGGCCGCCGGCTACGGCTTCAAGGGGGAGGTCTGCTCGGGGAACGACCTCCACTCCGTGATGAAGGCGGCCCGAAAGGCGATCGACAGGGCACGGTCGGGGGAGGGGCCGACCTTTCTCGAGTGCAAGACGTACCGCTACCACGGGCATTCCGAGCACGACCGGGCTACCTACCGGAGCGAGGAGGAGCTGATCACCTGGGAGAGCCGGGATCCGATCGAGCGGTGGGAGGTCTACCTCGAGAAGAGGAAGTACGACATCTCCGCGATCAAGGAGGAGGTGGGGGGGAAAGTGAAGAAGATCGTCGATGACGCGGTGGCGTTCGCCGAGGCGAGCCCGGTGCCGGAAGGGCCGGAGGCGATGGAAGATCTGTACGCCACTCCGATCAAGGAGGGATAGCCGATGCCGGTGACCTATATCCAGGCGATCAACCAGGCGATGCACGAGGAGATGGAAAGGGATGAAAACGTGATGCTCCTCGGGGAGGACGTGGGAATCCTCGGCGGCGCGTTCAAGGCGACGGAAGGGCTCCTGGAGAAGTTCGGCTCCGAGCGTGTAGTGGACACGCCCATCTCGGAAACCCTCATCGTAGGGGCAGGGGTGGGGCTCGCGATCCAGGGGATGCGCCCGGTCCTGGAGATGCAGTTCATCGACTTCATCTCGTGCGGGTTCGACCAGATCGTCAACATGGCCGCGACGCTCAGGTACCGGCACGGCGGGCAGACTTCCTGCCCCATCGTCGTCCGGGGACCGTGCGGCGCCGGCGTCCACGGGGGACTGTATCACTCCCAGAACCCGGAGGCGTGGTTCTTTCACGTGCCGGGGCTTAAGGTCGTGGCGCCCGCCACCGCATACGACGCGAAGGGGCTGCTGAAGGCCGCCATCCGGGACGACGATCCCGTGATCTACCTCGAGCACAAGTTCCTCTACCGGCGGATCAAGGAGGACATTCCCGGTCCCGGGGAGGACTACATCGTTCCGATCGGGAAGGCGGCCCTCCGGAAGGAGGGGAAGGACCTCACCGTGATCACCTACGGTTCGCCGGTGCACGCGGTAATGAAGGCGGCGCGGGACATGGCGTCCGAGGTCGACATCGAGGTAATCGACCTGCGGACCCTGCTCCCCTACGACTGGAAGACGATCCGGGAATCGGTGACGAAGACCGGCAAGGCGCTCATCATCCACGAAGCGCGTCTCACCGGCGGGATCGGAGGGGAGATCTCGGCGCGCATTGCCGAGGACCTGTTCGAGTATCTCGACGGGCCGGTGATGCGCCTGGCCTCGAAGGACACGCACAACGCCTTCGCGGGCCCCATGGAGGAGTACATCATCCCCAACCAGGAGAAGGTAACGGAGGCGATACGGAAGATCGCCGCCTACTGATCGGTTCCGGCCTGCGGACCGGGATCTTGGGTGACGGAAAGGGGAGAACCAGATGCGCGTAGACATCGTCATGCCCCAGCTCGGGGAGAGCGTGGTCGAGGGGATCGTGGTCAAGTGGCTGGTGAAGGCGGGGGATACCGTGGCCAAGGACCAGGCGCTGCTCGAGATCTCCACCGACAAGGTGGACGCCGAGATCCCCTCCCCCGTCGAGGGGAAGGTGGTGGAAATCCTCGCACAGGAAGGGGATACGGTCCCCATACAGGAAGTCCTCTGCCGGATCGAGACGGAAGAAGTGGCCGCCGCCCCGCCACCGGAGAAACCCCCCGAGAAATGGGACGAGGAAGAGGAAGGGTTTCCGGGGGCCATGGCCCGCAAGACGGGTCCCCCCATTCCCCCCGCGCCCCGCGCGGAACCGCCGAAGGAGGAAGCCAGGCCCGCGCCGCCCCCGCCGGCAAAGGAAGGGCCCAGGGTGCGCATCTCCCCGGTGGTGGCGCAGATGGTCGCGGAGCACTCGTTGGACATCTCCCGGATCCGAGGGACGGGAATCGACGGGCGCGTGACGAAGAAGGACGTGGAGGAGTTCCTTGCCCGCGGCGAAAAGGAAGCCGCCCCGGCACCGCCCGCGGAGGCAAAGCCCGCTCCTGCGCCACCCGCTCCCCGGGAGAAGCCCGCCCCTCCCGCGGCGCCCCCGCCCGGCGCGAAGATCACCCCGGAGGGGGACCAGGTGATCCCGTTCACCCCGATCCGGAGGATGATCGCCGAGCACATGGTCATGAGCAAGCGGACCTCCCCGCACGTCCACACCTTCGCCGAAGTGGACATGCACAAGGTGGTTGCGTTCCGGGCCGAGAAAAAAAAGGAGGGGGTCTCCCTCACCTACCTGCCCTTCGTCATCTGGGGGGCGATCGAGGCCATCCGGGAGTTCCCCGTCCTGAACGCCCAGGTGGTCGGCGAGACGACGGTCCTCAAGAAGGGAATCCACATCGGGGTCGCCGTGGACACGGAGCGGGGGCTGATCGTCCCCGTCATCCGCAACGCCGACGAGAAGTCGCTGCTTGGCCTGGCAAAAGCCGTCGAGGACCTCGGGGCGAGGGCCGCGGCGAAGAAGATCCTCCCGGACGAGCTGACCGGCGGGACCTTCAGCGTCACCAACCCGGGGCAAAAAGGAAATCTCTTCGGGACGCCGATCATCAACCAGCCCCAGGTCGGCATCCTTCGGATGGGGCAGATCGTCAAGCGCCCGGTGGTGGTCGAGGCGGGCGGCGAGGACGCGATCGTCATCCGCCCGATGATGTTTCTTTGCCTTGGCTACGACCACCGGATCGTCGACGGGGTGGCCGGCAACAGCTTCCTCTTCCGCGTGCGGGAAATCCTCGAGGCGGGGGAGTTCCACCTATAGTGCCGTGGAGACCCTCTGGCTTGGCTGCGTGGAATACCGGCGGGCGCTCGAGCTGCAACTTTCCCGCGTCGATTGCCGGGCGCGGGGGGAGACGCCGGACACGCTCCTTCTGCTCACGCACCCCCACGTCTACACCTTCGGCCGAACCGGGCAGCAGGCGAACCTGCTGGTTGCCGAGGAGGATCTCATGCGTGAGGGGATCCCCGTCGAGCGGGTCGCCCGGGGGGGCGATGTGACGTACCACGGGCCCGGTCAGCTCGTCGGGTATCCCATTGTCCTCCTGGCGCGGCCGGACGTGCACCGGTTCGTAAGGTGCCTCGAGTCCGCGCTGATCGAGGCCCTTGCCGTTTTCGGCGTTCCCTCCCGCCGGATCGAGGGGATGACAGGCGTTTGGGTGGGGGAGAAGAAGATCGCCTCCATCGGCGTGGGGGTAAAAAAGTGGATCACCTACCACGGCTTCGCCCTGAATGTGACCACGGACCTGTCGTACTTCGGGCGGATCCATCTTTGCGGGCTGAAGGGTCGCGAGGCGACCTCGTTGGCGGAGGTCACGGGAAAAGTCGTTCCGATGGATGAGGTTCGCGAACGGGTGGCCGAATCGTGCGGGCGCCACCTGAGGGGATTCTCGTGAGCGGCGCGCTCCCCCGGGAGCGACCCCCCTGGCTCAAGGTCCGCGCTCCTTCCGGGAAAGGGGTCTCCCGCGTGGAGGAGGTCCTCCGGAAGAATGGCCTGGTTACCGTGTGCCGCGAAGCGCGATGCCCGAACGTCGGGGAGTGCTGGGGGGAGGGAACGGCGACCGTCCTCATCCTGGGGGATCTTTGTTCCCGGGCGTGCGCGTTCTGCAGTGTCGCATCCGGACAGCCATCTCCGCCCGACAGTACCGAGCCGGCCCGCCTCGCGGCAGCGGCCGCGGAACTCGCGTGGCGCCACCTGGTCGTGACCTCGGTCACGAGGGACGATCTCCCCGACGGGGGCGCGGCCCAGTTCGCCCAAGTTGTGAAGGAGTTGCGACAATTGCCACGACCTCCGTCCGTCGAGCTTCTCGTGCCGGATTTTGCGGGAGACCGGGACGCCCTCGCGAAGGTGGTCCGCGCCCGACCGGACATCCTCGCCCACAACGTGGAGACCGTACCGCGACTCTATTCCCGGGTGCGTCCCCGTGCGTCCTACGAAAGGTCTCTTGCTCTCCTGTCCCGCGCGCACGCGACCGCTCCCGGCCTCGCATTGAAATCCGGGCTGATGGTCGGGTTCGGGGAGACGGAAGAAGAGGTGGTCGGCGTGATGGAAGATCTCTATGCGACCGGCTGCCGGTCGATCACCGTCGGGCAGTACCTTTCTCCCTCACGGAGGCATCTCCCGGTTACGGAGTATCTCCCCGTCGAGGCATTCGAGGAGCTGGCGTCTGCCGCCCGCCGGATCGGCTTTCTTCGGGTCGCTTCCGGCCCGTTCGTGCGCAGTTCCTACCGGGCGGGGAGCTAAGGGATTGAGGTACTTCTACGTGCGCACCTTGCGCAGGGGGCACAAGGGGCAGGTCCCGTTCCGTCAGTGCAGACCGGCCGCGTTCCGGTTCGGGAACCGCCGTTCGTACTCCTCCGCGTAGGCCTCCTGTGCCACGGAACGGACCTCGTCGATCTCCTCGTACCCCTCGTTCAGCACGTTCACGATCCGGGCATCCAGGCCGCCGTTCCTTACCAGGCGGGAAAGGATCGGCATGTTCTCTTTCCGCCCGGTTCCTTCCCGATAGGGGCGGTTTTCCGCAAGGGCGGTGAAGACATCCGCCACGCACATGATGCGGGCCCCCAGCGGGAGGACTTCCCCCTTGTGGTGGAAGGGATAGCCTTCGCCGTTCAGCCGCTCGTGATGGAACGACGCCCACATGTTGATCTCCTCGAACCCCCCGATCGTGGAGAGGATGTGGTAGGTGTGGTACGTGTGGCCCCGGATCACGTGGAATTCGGACGGGGCGAGCTTGGACGGTTTCTCGAGGATGGAATTCGGCACGGCGACCTTGCCGAGATCGTGGAGGTGCCCCGCGATGCGGATCAGCCGGCACTCGCGGTCCTCGAACCCCAGCCGGCGCGCCAGCTCCTCCGCCGTAGTCGCCACGCCGATCGAGTGCGTTGCCGTGAAGGGGCTGCGGAAATCGACGATCCGGCTGAAGATCTGCCCGATCTGCTCCAGCCCGTCCATGCGCAGCTCCACGTGGGGCCAGGCGATCATCCCCGTCAGGACGGTGTAGATCCTGGGGGAGGCGAAATCGAGCCAGAACGACTCCTGGCCGGTCAGGTCGAGGAAGCAGTCGACGAGTCTTGGGGCAAACTTGCTGCCCGACCATTGCGACACGCTGTCCCGCACCATCTTGACCTGCGACAGAATGTCGATTTCCTTGCGAACGACCCGGTCGACGTAGTCTGCCAAATGGAGGGCGTTGGAGGATATCCGGACCTTTCCGGGGGCATCATTCCACCCGGGCTCGTCCGACCAGGGCTGGTGGTGGAGCCGGACGAGTTCCGAAGCGGCGCCGAAGAATTCCAGCCGCCGGAGCAGGGCGGCCCCCAGTTCGGCGTGCTGCTGCCAGTTCTGGCTGTCCACCTGGATCGATTCGATCTTCTCCTCGACCGACAGCACGCCGATGTCGTGGAGCGCCGCCGCGTACATCAGGTCGGCGCGGTCGATCAGGTTGTACCCCATCGCCTGCGCCATCCGCAGCGCCACGTAGGCGACGCGCTGCTGGTGGTCCGCCGCGCAATGGTGGACGAGGTCCAGGGAATCCGACAGGGAGAGCACCAGGTTGTCGAGCATCACCACGGGGTCGCGAATCACCGACGTTCCTCCTCTCTCCGGCCCTTCGCCGGAGATATTTCTTCCTTTCCTTTCGGCTATTTCTCATCGATTCTTTAGACCCCCCGATACCGTATCCGCGGAATCAAGGGTACAATCTGCTCTATGAAGGAAGAGTCGCCAGATAGGGAAATCCTCCATCTCGACATGGATGCCTTCTACGCGTCCGTCGAGGTCCTGGACGATACTGCCCTGCGCGGCAAGCCGGTCATCGTCGGAGGCGGGGTAAAGCGGGGCGTGGTTGCCGCCGCCTCCTACGAGGCGCGCAAGTTCGGCGTCCACTCCTCCATCCCGATGACGAAAGCGATGCGGCTCTGCCCCCACGGCGTCTTCCTCCCCGTTCGCATGGAGCGGTACAAGGAGGTCTCGGACCGGGTCTTCGGGATCTTCCGCCGCTACACTCCGCTGGTCGAGCCGGTCTCCCTCGACGAGGCGTTCCTCGACGTCACCGCGTCCGTGCGGCTGTTCGGCCCCCCGGAGGAGATCGCCCGGAAGATCCGGGCCGAGGTACGGGCGGAAACGGGGCTCACGGTCTCGGCCGGGGTCGCCTCCTCGAAGCTCGTCGCGAAGATCGCCTCCGACATGAACAAGCCCGACGGACTGACCGTCGTTCCCCGCGGGAAGGAGCAGGAGTTTCTGGAGCCGCTACAGGTGGGGAGGCTCTGGGGGGTGGGGGAGACGACCCGGAGCGCTCTCGCGGAAATGGGGGTCCAGAAGATCGGCGACCTCGCGGGGATCCCCGAGGAGGCTGTCGTCCGGAAGCTCGGAAAGCACGGGGCCCACCTGCACCGGCTCGCGCACGGGATCGACGACCGGGAGGTGGAGCCGGAGCGGGAGATCAAGTCGATGGGGCGCGAGGAGACCTTCGACGAGGACCTCCTGGAGATTCTCGCCCTGAGGAGGCAGCTCCTCGACATCGCCACCCGGACCGCCGCGAGGCTGCGGAGCCACGGGTTGAAGGGAAGGACCGTCACCCTCAAGGTGAAGTATTCCGATTTCCGGCTCGTCACCCGCGAGGTCACCCTACCCCTTGGGATCGACGACGGGGGGGAGATCTTCCGCCAGGCGCTGACGCTCCTGGAGAAGACGGAGGCGGGTAAGAAGTCGGTCCGGCTGCTCGGAATCTATCTCTCCCACTTCGGGGGGGAGCCGGGGCGCGACGAGGGATCCGGGCAGATCTCCCTCTTCGGCCACCGGCCGCAACCGGGCGTTCCCGCTCCCCGGGCCCCGGGGACGCGGGACCCGGCGCGGACGGCGAAACTCAACGAAGCGGTGGACCGGATCCGGGGAAAATACGGAGAGAAGGGGATTCGGCCCGGGACGCTGGCCGGCGAGAAGAAAGAGTAAGGGGAAAAGAGGGAGGTCCTCGTCGGTCGGGCTTGCTCCCCGCTTGCTGCGCCGTCCCGCCCCGCTTGATTTTCCGCACCACCGTGGATACTATATTTTTTCCTCGCGTGCCGAAGTGGTGGAACATGGTAGACACGCCATCTTGAGGGGGTGGTGGGGAGACCCGTGGGGGTTCGAGTCCCCCCTTCGGCACCAGAAAATGACCGGGGAGCACGGGTAACACCGTAGCTCCCTTTTTCATTTTCTGGTGCTCCATGGGGGCTCGAACCGGCGAGGGCGCCAGGCGCAAGGGGACACTCCTTCAACCTGATACTTGATCTAAGGAATGTCCCCGGAAAGCGCGACTTTAGGAGCGCGTCAGCCCGAAGCCGCGCCGCAAAGGCCGATGGCGTGGACCGCCGAGGCTAACCGCGGTCGAGTCCCCCCTTCGGCACCAGTCGAAATTTGCAGGCGATCAGAGAACCTGGGCGCCTTTTCTCTTTCGACTCGTGTCATTGGGCGGGGACACTCCTCTCCCGCATCCCGGAAGGGAACCAGGAATGTCCCCGGTGGCAGACTGGCGCCAGGTTCCCTTTTTTTATGATAACGGCCCGTGGGGCTCAAATGGGGCTCGCGCCTTTGCCATGAGGTGCCGGTATCGTTGACAGACGGATGGATATCCTACCTTGTGGTCTTGCCTTTAGTACAGATCCTTTGTATATTTCGCAACTACCGTTAGGAGGGCAATTCATGCAGCCAGTTATCGCCGAAAACACGGCCAGGAGCACTAGAGCATGAGCAAGATCAAATGGGACGAAAGCCTCTCGATAGGCGTAGAGTTGATTGACGAACAGCATAAGAAGTGGATCGAACATATACAAAACGTGCAAGCCGCGATAGAGGCTCGTCGAGGCATGCCGCAAATAGCGAACACGCTGGATTTCCTCATAAACTATACCCAGTTCCATTTCTCGACGGAAGAGAAATCCATGTCAGAAACCGGTTACTCCGAACTGGAAAACCATAGGGCCAAGCACGAGGAATTGAAAGGCACACTGGATAACCTGATCGAGGATTTCAGGGAAGATGGTGTTACCGAAAAATTAAGCGAAGCCATTGGCACCTTCCTGGACAACTGGCTGAGGAACCACATACGAGTTGTGGATCAGGCATTCGCCGCTTTCTTGAAAGAAAAGAGAATCCAGTTGACCTGAATCGAAGTTGAAAGTGCGGAGTTCGAGCCCCCCCCTTCGGCACCATGAAACGTCCAGGGAGCGACGGAGAAATCCATCGCTCCTTTTTCGTTTCTCAGGCCCGAGTGGCTAATAACTGGCTCGCGGAAATATCCAGGCTGTCATCCTCCTTGGGGCGCAAGCACATGCCTGGGGCAGCGAAGGGGTGGTAGGTTGGGTCCTCCCTCTCCCTTCAATGGGGGGATTTTCGTGGCGGGTCATTTGTCGCCATTTTCCGTACCGACCGGTTCCTCCACCCCTTCGTGTGCGTAAACCTTCCGGGAGAATTCCTTAAAGAGTTTTATGCTCTCGGCCATCCGGGCCTCCGCCTCCCGGCGGCCGGGCGCACCAAAGAAGTCCCGTGCTTGGATCTTTCTGATCTCCCGGTTAATCTTTTCCCGATCCGCCTCCATGTCCTCCAGTTCCGTGAAAGTGAACTTCTGCTTCCGGGTCTCGCGGCGGATTTCGTCCTGGAACCGCTCCTCGTTCTCAGCGACCTCCGAATATTCTTCGTTACGGATAGCGTTGAAGGCGGTGATGATCCTGTCCTCCCATTCCCTGCTGGGCGAGGTTGTTGTCAGGAGGCTCGCTTCCCCGCCGAAATCCTCGATCTTGGCAACAATCCTCTGGAATTCCGCTTCGTGATCCGGGGTCTTGGGGAGGAGGCATACCATCTTCTGCAGATTTAGGCTGCCAAGCATTCTCATCTGACGCCAGAGGTAGGTGCGAAATCGGGTAGGCTCCGAGGGTACCTTGTAGGTCAATAGCAACCACTGGCGGGCGGTATGCTCGGTCACCGGTTATACCTCGCTACATCATATTGTTATTACATGTAATAATTGCTACATGTATCATTATTCAGTCTGGCTTGTCAAGTCGCCGTATGGCGGGTGAAGTAGAATCTTGGTTTGGTGCTGGTCTACTAACCGTCGGCCCCCCAGCATATCCGGTGACGGGGTCTCATCGCTCTCCGCCTTTCGAAATAGCTTGACAAGCCTGCGTTGCATTTGTTACATGTATTAATAGATACATGTAACAAACGCTTGTTATGGAGAGGAGGAACCATGAAAGTCTTGGCGCTGTGGGGATTTTTCGCGGGGCTGATTGTCGGGACCCTCATGGTGGACATCCTGCGGTACATGAAGAAACCGCATGCGTTGTCCTTGCGCGAAGCCGCCGTCTGGACGGGCACCTGGGTCGGCCTGGCCGCGATGTTCGGCGGGGCGATCTTCGCCGTCGAAGGAACGACCAAGGGGCTGGAGTTCATCACCGGCTATATCGTCGAGTGGTCCTTGAGCGTCGACAACCTCTTCGTGTTCCTCATGATCTTCCAGTACTTCGCCGTCCCGCCGATGTACCAGCAGCGGGTACTCTTCTATGGGATCCTGGGGGCGATCATCATGCGGGGCATCTTCATCGCCACCGCGGTGACCCTCCTGTCGTACTTCGCCTGGCTGGTCTACGTCTTCGGGGCCTTCCTGATCTATGTCGCGTTCAAGCTCGTGCGGGCGGGCGAGGTGCACGTCGAGCCGCAGAAGAACCCGGTTCTCCGATTCTTCAAGCGGATCGTTCCCGTGGAGACCACCTATGACTCGCAGAACTTCTTCGTTCGCCGAAAGGGGAAGCTGATGGCGACGGCCCTGATGCCGGTCATGATCGTGATCGCGACGACGGACCTCATGTTCGCCGTGGACTCGATCCCGGCGATCCTCGCCATCACGCGGGATCCGTTCATCGTGTACACCTCCAACATCTACGCCCTCCTGGGTTTGCGCGCCCTGTTCTTCGTGCTGGCGGGGGTCATGGGGATGTTCCGGTTCCTGCAGGTGGGGTTGTGCGTCGTCTTGATGTTCATCGGGGTCAAGATGCTGATCTCCGAGTTCGTCCATATCCACATCGCGATATCGTTGGGCGTGGTGGTCACCGTCCTGGTGGCGTCGGTCGTTGCCTCGATCCTCTTCCCCGCCGAAAAGGCTCCGGCCCCCGATAAAGTCGACGAGGGCCTGGCGGCGCCGACCCGGCCGGCCGGGGAGGACGCGGGAAAGGACGAGGAGGAAAAGCGGGCGGCCTAGTCGCTGCGTCACGGAGGGCTCGCGGATGAGAATCCATATCTTCTTCGCTACGGATGGATCCGTGTCGGCGCGGTTTGCGCAGGCGCAGATTCTTTCCATGCCATGGCGCCCGCCGGTACATATCACCGTAATGACGGCGATGGAGGTTCCCCACCCGCCGTTCACGTCCCTGATTCCGCCGGCGCGCAGGGCATTCAATGCCGCGCTGGCGGTACTCCATCATGATGCGGAAGACCATGCGACGGAAGTGCTGGACAAGGCGCGGCTTGATCTGGAGGGGCATGTAGGCAGCGTCGCCACGCGGATGCACCTGGGCTATGCAGGGCCCACGATCGTGGACATGGCGAGAGCGTGCCGGGTCGATCTGGTGGCGGTGGGGTCCCGCGGACTCGGGATGTACAAAGGGTTCCTGTTGGGGAGCGTGTCCGATTATGTGGCGCAGCACGCCCATTGCCCGGTGTTGACAGTCAAGACACCGCCGAAGGGAGAACGGCGTTTCCTGCTGCCCCTGGAAGGCCCGGCTGACAAAGAGCGGGTCGTCGGCTGGCTCAAGGCACTGGACCTTTCGGCCGGTGCCCGGATCCACCTCCTGAAAGTCTGCCGCAAACGGAAACAAGCCTCGAATCCTGGGGGAGAGCCCACGCACGGGACCGGGGGGATCGCCGCGGCCGACGATTTCGAGGCATGGGGGAATTCCCCGGAGGTGCTGGAGTCCCTGGGAGGTCAAGAGCTCCCCATGGGAGCGGTCCGGGTGACCGCCGAGGTCCGCTATGGAGATCCGGTCCCCGAAATCCTGGATTCCATTCACGAGTTCCGACCGGAGCTGCTGGTTCTGGGTGCGAAATGCCCGCAATCCCCCGCGGAATCGCCGTTGGGAAAAGTGACGCGGAAGCTGATCGACCAGGCGTCCTGCTCGGTCCTCGTCGTGCGTCCTTGAGTTGCAGCGGCGTACGGGGGTGCAGGGGGAAAACGTCTTTTGTCGAAAGCATTGGCGCCGGTCTCGGCCGGTTTTCTTCTCCCTAAACCTGGGAACCGTATCCTGCCGATAAAGTGATAAGACTCTATAAGGATCACGGGTAAACCTGCGCGATGAAGCTCTCGAGCGCCACCGCCTCCTATGACCGAGACGAAATTCTCCGCATGGCGGAGAAGTACCGCTCGCAGCGCAGGATCCGGAAAGCCATCCGCGAATACGAGAAGATCCTGTCCGTGGATCGACGGGATATCGACGTTCACATGAAGATCGCCCCGCTATATATCAGGGTAGGCCGGAAGGACCAAGCGAAGGATTCGCTCCTGCAGGTCATCTCCTGGTACGAGAAGCAGGGCTTTGTTGAAAAAGCAATCGCGACGCTCCGGTTGGCCCTTACGGTCGACCGCCGCAACCTGGCCGCGCACCTGCATCTGGCGGAGCTTTACTTGGGCAAGGGCCACCCGGGCGACGCGCGGAACGTTCTCGATGCGGCTCGCAAGGCGTTCCGGGGCAAGAGGTATCTGAAAGAGGCCATTGCGGTCGAGGAAAAGATCCTGAGCCTTGCCCCGGACGATTTCCCCACGCAGGTCTTCCTGGTGCGGCTTCTGTGGAAGACCGGAAAGCGGCGGGATGCGCTTGACCGGCTCCGCCGTATGGAGGAGCAATGGGCCCGGAGGGGAAACAAGAAGAACTGGAGGAAGACCCGCCGGCTTTTGTGCCGCCACGCCCCCTCCCTCTCGACGGGGTGGGGCTGCTTCCTCTCCTTTTTTACCGCTCCCGTTCCGAACAGACCCGTGAAGAAGGGTAACCCTCAGTATCCGCAGGACGAAACGACCCGGGGCAACTAAGTACCCGTGACCCCCGAACGGCGACGGAACGAAGGCCGTCTTTCGTGCAAGCGGACATTGTCCGGATTCACAGGCGCTCAGAGAACCTGGGCGCTTTTTTTTTATTCGAATGGTGCTTCTGGGGACGAGAACCCAAGGGGGCCCAAGAATTTCCTTGCCATCCCGGCAGCCGCTTTGGATATTGGAACCATGGTATAGATGCAGGCTCTCACCCCGCCTTCACGAAATATCCGCGGCCCACGGAGGCTCATGCATGCGCAGTGAAAACCTGACGATCGAGGAGAAGGTAGAACGACTGTACGAGCATATTGAGAGCCTGAGACGGCGGGTCGCCGATCTCGAGGGAAGAAAGGCGGCAGCCACCGCGGGTAAGTCGACTGACGCCTCTGTGGCCCGCCCGGAGACGATCGTCCCGACGGCACTTCCGCCGCGCCCCGGGAAGCCGCCGGCTAAGCCTGCTGCCGGGGAGCCCGACAGCTTCTCCGAAGAGATGATCCAGTGGGCGAGCCGGGCGTCGCTCTTTCCCCGCATGGCCACCCTCTGCTTCCTGATGGTCATCGCTTTGATCCTGCGCACCATCACCGACAACGGCATCGTCAACCCGCTCCTTGGCATGGGCCTCGGCATGGGTTACGCCGCTGCCCTCATGGTGGCCGGCTGGTACCAGTATCGCCGGGACAGCTCCCTGGCCCCGGTGTTCGTCGCCTGCGGGGCGATCCTCATGGCGAGCATCGTGGTCGAGACCCACACCCGCTTCCAGTCGCTCCCCCTCGTCCCCGCCTACTGGACGCTGATGGCCACCGGCGCCGGCACGGCGTTCATCAGCCGCCAGTTCAAGGCATTTCTGCCGGTGTCGGTCGGGACCCTGGGGATGTGTCTGGCCGGTGCGGCAATCGACTACCCCAATCCTTTCTTCCCTTACCTCTTCATGATCCTGCTGACGGCCAACTTCCTGGGGTATTACGCCGGGACCCTGAAGCGCTGCGGTTGGCTCCGCTGGACCGTGCTCTTTATCACCCTGGCCATGGTCTATCTCTGGGGGTTGCGGCTCGAGGCCGTCGCCGCCCGCAAGATAACTGCGGCGCCTACCCTGGCCCCCGGGTGGTTCGTGCCGGTCCTGACTGCCGTCAGCATCGCCTTCCTGGCGATAGCCCTCTTGGGCATCGTCCGAAGCCGCGAGCAGGTATCCGTCTTCGATTTCTGTCTTCCCACGATCAACGCCGTCGGGTCGTACCTGGCCGCCCGGGTCGTCGTGAGCGAAGCCGACGGGAGTGCGCTCGCGCTCAGCCTGGTGGCGATCCTGTTCGCCCTCCTCCACTTCGGGGCCGCCTTCTGGCTCGCGAGGCGAAAAATCGAGGGAGTCCCCGGCACCAACTCATTCGTCGTCGCCGGGAGCGTCCTCCTCGTGTTGGGCCTCCCCGCCGCCCTAGGCGGCGTGCTGGCTGCTCCCGTGCTGGGGGCCGCGGCCCTGGGCTTGGCCGTCCTCTCCGATCGATGGGGCAGCGGCGCAATCCGCGCAACCTCCTACCTGCTCCAGGTCTACGCGGTCGTGTCCCTGGCGCCCTATTTCCTGGCAAACGGTCTCGCCGCAGCACCCTTGGCCGGAACGGTCCCCGCCACTGTGTTGGCCGCGGCCGCCCTGGGCCATTACCGGTGGTGCCGGCGCCACGCCCCGCCCGCCCGCTCCCCCCTGTTCGGGAACTACGACAACCAGGACGTAAGCGGTGTGGTCACCCTCCTGGTCGCACTGACCGGTTTCTTCTTCCTCCTTCGGGGAATTGCCTGGCATATCCTTGCCGGCAGGGCAGGAGGGGCGGATGCCTTCCAGTGCTCCCAGTCGATCATCATCAACCTGGCCGCCCTGGGACTCGGCCTCTACGCCTTCCGCGCCCGCAACCGGGAGATCCGCAACGTGGCCATCCTGGTCATCGCGGTGGGGGCGCTAAAGTCCACCGCCGACCTGCTTGGCACCAAGGGCCTGCCGCTAGTATTTAGCGTCTTATCGTTCGGCCTCGCCGCGGCGACCCAATCGGTCACCCTGAGCCGGTGGCATAAGGCTTCTCCGACGCCGGCGGCGGAGAGCCGCGATCCGGACAAGGAAAAAATCTCCGCTGTGAGCGAATAGGCTGTAGTGGAGTGACGTGATTACACGATATCCGACAGTTCGATATCGAAGGTGAGGTCTTCCCCTGCGAGAGGGTGATTTGCGTCGAAGGTGACGGATTCCTCCGAGATCTCCGTGATGACGGCCTGGATCTCCTGTTCCTCCGGTCCTTTCAGGTTCAGCATGAGCCCTTTTTGCGGGGCGATGTGCCGAGGGAATTTTTCCTTTTCTACGTGGATCACGAGTTCTTCCCTTCGCGGGCCGTAGGCCTTGTCCGAAATAATCTTCAATTTCTTCGTCTCACCCACGGACATCCCCATCAGGGCGTCCTCGAAACCACCGATAAGCTGGCCGCTGCCGAGGGTCACATTAAGTGCCTCGCGTTCCCTCGAAGAGTCGAATACCGTGCCGTCTTCCAGCCTTCCCGTGTAGTGGACCTTTACGGTGTCTCCTTTTTTCGCCTGTCTCATCGCTTGCCCTCTCCCCTCTATTCGCTTTTGTCTTTCGAGGGTGCCAACTGGTCCCCCCATTGGATCTATCCTCGTAGGATGACCGGAACCGCGCACTGATTCATGCTTCCGGAGATAACCGATATCGACGCAGGGATCCCGGACAGCCGCCGGCTACTCCGCCGTGACACGGTATACGGTTCCGGTGCCGTACGCAGCGATGAAGAGATTGCCCGCCTCGTCCTCCCCGAAGGCGGAGATCTGGTGCGTGGTGTCGGTGAGCAGGGAGGTCTCCCATACCGCGCCGGTTCTTTTTAGTCCCCAGATCCTCCCCGAACAGTAATCCCCGTACAAGTAAGTCCCCTGGAGCAAAGGGAACTCCGCTCCCCGGTATACTATGCCGCCGGTGACCGAGCAGTCGCCCTGGCCGTGGGCGTACTCCGCCACGGGAAGGACCAGACCCGTGCTGTTGCAGGAAACGGCACCGTAGCAGTGGGCCCCCTCCATCACGTTCCACCCGTAGTTTTCCCCTCCCGCGCTGCCGTTGGGCTGGAAGTCGATCTCCTCGTACAGGTTCTGCCCCACGTCGCCGATGTAAAGATCGCCGGTTACGCGGTCGAACGAAAAGCGCCAGGGGTTTCGAAGACCCAAGGCCCAGATTTCCCCTCTCGCGGCGTTGTCCGAGAGGAACGGGTTGCCCGGGGGGACGGCGTAGGGGGCCTGGCCGGCCTCCACGTCGATCCGCAGGATCTTCCCCAGGAGGGTTTCCTTGTTCTGCCCGTTGTTCTGCGGGTCCCCCCCGCTTCCCCCGTCGCCCATCCCGATGTACAGGTATCCATCGGGGCCGAAAGCAAGCTGGCCCCCGTTGTGGTTCGCAAACGGCTGGGGCACGGTCAGAAGGACCGTTTCGGTCGCGCTGTCCGCCACGGCGGAACCGCTTGGCACGAGGAAGCGGGAGACGACGGTCGCGCCGTCGGGAGTGCGGGTGTAGTTGACATAGAACCGCCGCGTCTGCGCGAAACCGGGCGGAAAGGCGACGGAGAGGAGGCCCCGTTCGCCGCCGGACAGCACCCGGTCGCGAATGTCGAGGAACGGAGGGGCAACGGCATTGTCCAGGGTCCGGATCGTTCCGGCCTGCTCCACGACGAACGTGCGCCCGCTGCCGTCCCCGGCGTGGGTGACCTGGACGGGCTGCGCGAACCCCGATCCGGCCGCGACCAGGGAGATCTGCAAAGCTCCGGGGGGAGGAGGGTTTCCCTGGGCCGGATCCCCGCCGGACCCCCCGCACCCGAAGGCGAGGAGTGCGAAAAACAGGGTGTTTAGGGAACGGGCAACGGTCGCCTGCCTGGGCCTTCCGGAATGTTCCTTTCGGTCCATGCTCTTTACTCCTCCCGATGTCGCGAGAGCCTGCCCATCCCGGGGGGGTGACTCTTTTCTCTCTTGGATGCAAACCGGCACGGCCAGGCGTCTTATTTATTTATTGTTTTTTTTTCAAGTTTCCGGCGGGATCTTCCGATATAATGCGCAGGACCTTTTTTCGAGCCCTCCTTAGTCGACGGCGAGGGGGGAGTCACCGTTTCCTGGGGTGTCATGAATCGTCGGAAGATCGATCGCCGTGAATTTCTCAAGCTGGGGGCCCTGGCGGCCGTAGCGGGATTCTCCCCCGTTCCCGCATTCGGAGCCATCAATCGTATTGCTCTCCCCGTGCGAAGCCTCTCCCTCTACAACACGCACACAGAAGAAGCCCTGGACGCGGACTACTGCGTGCGGGGGCGGTATTGCCCCGAGGCCCTGGAAGACATCAATCACATTCTCCGCGACCATCGGACGGGAGAGGTCGCCTCCATCGATCCGGGCGTCCTGGATTTCCTCCATGCGATATCCCGGAAGCTTGGGTCCCGCGGCCCGTTTCACATCATCTCCGGGTACCGCTCCCCGGCCACGAACGCGATACTGCACGCCCGATCCCGAAACGTCGCCACGAACAGTCTCCATGTGCAGGGAAAGGCGGTCGATATCCGCCTTCCGGACGCACACCTCCGTTCGCTTCGGCGGGCGGCCCTGGATCTTTCGAGGGGAGGGGTGGGGTACTACCCAAAGGCCGACTTTGTGCACGTCGACGTCGGCAGGGTCCGTTTCTGGTAGTTCCCGTTCGGCCTTCCTGCCTTACGACTCCCTTGCGGAGGGAGGGCCCTCCTTCAGGGCCATGTCGAGAGGGGGATCCCGCTCGTAGATGTCGTTCCGGAAATTCACCGTCCCCCCGCCGTCCACCCACGCCGTCCAGTAGAGAATGTGCACGCGGATCGGGTCCCGCAGGGAGATCACTTCCGGAACGCCCCCCTCCATCATTTCCGCCAGGGCCTCGCGCGTCCGCCGGGGGGCGTCGCGCAGGAGATACGCCGCCAGGTCCAGCGGTTTTTCCACCCGGATGCAGCCATGGCTTTGGCCCCGGGCGGGATTTTGGAACAGTCCCCGGGCCGGGGTATCGTGGAGGTACACGGCGAACTTGTTCGGGAAGATGAATTTAACCCGGCCGAGGGGATTTAACGGGCCGGGATCCTGGCGCAGTTTGAACGGGAACCTTCTGTCGGTCACCTGGTCCCAATCGACGGTCGCCGGGTCGATTTCCGGCGCGTTTTCCCGCCAGCTCTCAAACACCCGGATCCTCTGTTTCGCCAGATAATCGGGGTCTTTCCGGATTTTGGGCAAAATCTCCTCGACCGCGATGCCGTGCGGGATGTTCCAGTAGGGATTTACCTCCAGATATTTGATCGTCCCGCTGAAGACCGGCGTC
>Ga0224512_10002097_pt1 | contig 18517 bp, 12 predicted proteins | sample SF_May12_sed_USG_4_FD_169103 | JGI IMG/M metagenome (GOLD analysis project Ga0224512, IMG submission 169103) | Sediment microbial communities from San Francisco Bay, California, United States - SF_May12_sed_USGS_13 | ecosystem: Environmental > Aquatic > Marine > Sediment | place: USA... | reverse complement strand
TCAATGCAGGCAGCAGTGCTTGTATTTCTTGCCGCTCCCGCAGGGGCAGGGATCGTTGCGACCGACCTTCCTGCCTTCGCGAACGAAGGGCGCATCGGGCTGTCTGCGTTGAGCAAGAAAATATTGAAAGAGCCGTTGAACGCCGGGTTCTATCAGTCCTTGCTGTTCCAAGACTTCGGTTTCGCTCATGGACTCGAGTCTTGTGAAACCTTCTTCCGTTGCAAACAACCTGACCGGCTGAAGGCATTCTGTAGTCATCGCGGCCTCATCGGGATTCAGTACATTCCACAGCCTGATGCCGCGCAGGAAGCCGGCACACCATTCATCGACAATGGTGTAGGTTTTTCCTTCTACCTCACGTTCGAGAAACAGGGCCTCGAAGATATCCTCGTTCATGCCCTGCATGACCTGGTTGTAAAGTGCGAAGACGGCGCGCGTGAATGCTCCAATTTCATTTTCGTTTGGCCAGACCGGGCTCTGGTCCTCGCCGCCCCAGATGGCAGGCAGCCAGCGAGAGGGCAGGATGGTATCCGGCGAACAGGCCAGTGCGGCAAAAAAACCATCGAGTTCCGAGACATTCAGAATGGCGTCATCAGTTCCGTATCGGAGCAGGTAGTAGTCCAGTAATTCCAGTTCATCGTCACTGTCCGGTTTCTCCAGTGTGTCCGGAGGATCGAGTCCATACAATTCCGTGTAGTCTGGTTTTAGAGTAGTGCGTTCACTTCTGAAACCCAGTTCTATTTCCACTTCTTCCAGGTCGCCGGCGCAGGTAATATCCACGCACCCCCGTGCAAAGAGTTGCCGGATATCATCGATGGCCTCGGTTGCATCAAGGTCCAGCAGATCAGCGATCAGCAGGCCATTGAGTACAGGGGATGTTTCATCCGGGTTGCGCATGTAATCCTGGTAGCAGCGGATTACGCGTTCCCGGAAGTGTGGCAGGCGCTTCACGATCTCTGCCAGGCCATCGAGGGCCATGGCACGTGCAAATTCCCTGTGCCGGTGATTGTTAATGAAGTCAGCCAGCTGTTCGATGGCGGGCTCGCCCAGCATGCCCATGACGGTAGATAATTCCGGGAGCGCCCAGTCGTCATCACAGAGCCGATCAAACTGGTCAAGCAATGGAGCAATGGCCTGGCTGTTGCCCAGTTGTCCCAGGGTACGCCAGGCATGCAGGGGCGCCCAGACCTCGCTTGATTCACTGTCGGATTGATCGAAGGATTCATCCGCCACCAGTTCCAGCAGGGCCGGGATGTCCGCTTCGGTAAAGCCATATTGCAGATAATCTAGCCAGTCACTGCCCTGGTCAGCTTCGCCGAGTTTCAGCAGCAACCGGATCCTGTCCGTCATGGCCCTAATCAGGTTGCTGCTCAATCCGTCAACAAACGTCGGGTGAGCAACGTCTGCATGTCGCGCCGGCCATCGGCAATGAGATAAATATAAACGGTACGGCGTTCCACGCGGTAGATAATCCGGTAGGGTTTGAAGAATACCTCCCGGAACTCGCGGATACCCAGGGCAGACAGTTCTTTCGGATATGTACCCCGTTCAGGTAGCTCGGCCAGCTTTTGGAAGACTTCACTGATTCTGTCGAGCACATAGTCAGCGCGCTCGGGGGAGTCGTTTGTCGCAATCCAGGTGTCCAGCTCATCAAGGTCATTCACAGCATCCTGTGTGAGGAGAACCCTGTACGGCATTTAACCGGTCTCGCGTTTGCGTCGAACCTGCTTCAGTGCAGCTTTGGCTGACTGGACCTTGCCGGCCTCAATCTGACGGGTGCCCAGAGCGAGTATTTTCAGCAGCGCCAGCGTTTCCTGGGTTTGCTCGTAGCTGTGTACGTCCTGCATGACGGCACGCGCTTCCCCGTTTTGTGTAATGATCAGTGCCTCGCGTTGCTCATCGAGTTCGCGAATAACTTCCGCTGTATGGGCCTTGAGGTAACTGATGGGCTTGATCTGCGAGGACGGTTTCATGACGGTACCAAATCGATAGATAGCACCAAATATAGTCTGAATAGGGTACCACATCAAGCCGTCGCGGATGACGCACTGGTTCGGTGTCAGGCGGTTGTTTATGCGGGACTTTTTGTTCGTCACGCTATTTGCAGCCTTGATCAGGTTGTGCAACTCGGCCGCTGAATAGTGTGTCGTGATCCGTCCCGACTTGTGCCCGAGCAGGTCCTGCCGATCTTCAAACGACACGCCTGCTGCGCGCAATCGCCGGCCGAAAGTGTGCTTGAGATCATGCACCCGCACTCCGGGTAATCCCGCACGTTGCCGTGCTTTCCGCCAGGCGTTACCGTTCATCTTCCGGATCGCGTGTCCCTTGTAGGTGAAGACGAACGCCGGGTGTTGTTCCCGTTGTTCCTCAATAACCGACCCTGCGATACGATTCAGAACCACCAGGCGTTCCTCACGATTCTTGACCTGCGCCGCGGGTATCAGAAATACACTCGTGTGTAATTCCGGTACCTTGACTTCCCATTCCCAGCGCAGGCCACACACTTCTGCCTCCCGGCATCCCGTGTTGACTTTGAACAGTGCCATCCGTTGCAGGTGTGGTGGCAACTCCCGAAGTAATCGACCCTGTTCTTCCCAACACATCGGATACGGCTTGCGCCGATCCGCTTCAGGAAGAAATCGGATCTTTGGAGCTGTCTCCAGTCAGGTCAGTCCCGTTTGATCACGCCAGTCGTACGCAGCCAGATACAGTATGCGGCGAACGGCCTGCAGCGAGTAGTTGATCGTACGGAAACCGACTGCTTTTATATGCGATATTTGTAAACATGGCAATTTAGTAGTATATTTATATATTAATATAAAGTTATTGCTAAAAAAGCTAAATCTCACAGTTTCCGTGAAAGAAGACACATAGCCCGGATTCAATGCAAGCACCTACACAAATAACCGCGAAACATTTGTGGCTTCCGCTACTTGTGATCTTCGTGCTTTGTGCCGGTATCTCCGACCGAGTTCTCCGGGCAGATAGCCTGCTTCCGGAAATCGAACTCGAAGTCGGAGGTGAGCGCTCTTCTTCCGAAGGTGGTAATGCGATAACCGGTTTTCCGGTAGAGTCCCTAGTCGATCAATTCCTGTCAGTATCCCCGTACTATTCCGATTCACTGCCATCAGGCACTGGCAGTGATGCCTATCCAAGCAATATCACGCACGGTCCGCCCGCCCGGGTTATTCCTGTTTGACCGGCCGCGGTCAACACGACCGCATTAATTTCAAATCCGTTTGATTGTTGTGCTGCCGGGTGCGCGGTGCAGTCGTCATGTATGTTCCTGGAGTATCGTGTGAGTTCAACATCAAAAAATGCCCTGATCAAACGCCTGATCGGTGCTGCTGTCTTCCTGGGCGCTGGTGTTCTATTGACTGGCACAGTTCCGACCATGGAAATTGCCTGGGTTTCCTCGATATTGCTGCTGACAATTTACCTGTTTGTTTTCGAGATCCTTGAGGTCGATGTTGCCGCTATCTGCATCATGGTGCTGCTCGGGCTGATGACATTGATTGGCCCGTTGTTCGGCCTGGAGCATCCTTTCGTCGCCTCGCAACACCTGTTCGATGGTTTTGGCAGTAATGCCGTCATGTCGATTGTTGCAGTCATGATTATCGGTGCCGGTCTCGACAAGACCGGTGTGATGAGTCAGGTGGCCGGTATTATCCTGAAGTACGGCGGACGTACCGAAAAGCGCGTCATACCGCTAATCTCGGGTACGGTAGGTATCATCTCCAGTTTTATGCAAAATGTGGGTGCCACGGCCCTGTTTCTGCCCGTTGTCAGCCGTATTTCGGCGCGTTCCGGATTACCACTATCAAGGCTGTTAATGCCGATGGGCTTCTGCGCCATCCTGGGCGGGACCATCACCATGGTTGGTTCCAGCCCGCTGATCCTGCTCAATGACCTCATCCTGAACTCCAACCAGACGCTGCCGCCGGCGCAAAAGATGAGTATGTTTCACCTGTTTGATGTCACGCCCATCGGTCTTGCCCTGCTGGCCGCCGGTATCGTGTATTTCGTCCTGCTTGGCAAGTTTGTCCTGCCAACGGGACATGAGGAAAGCAGTACAGTGGCTTCGAACACCATGCGTTATTTCCAGGATGTCTATGGTATCGACTACGCGCTGTTTGAGGTCCAGGTGCCGGCCGGAAGCCCACTGATTAGCCTGAAATTCGATGATGTTGAAACGAGTTTTCACATCCGCATCGTCGCGACACGACGCAGTGACAACGAGACCCGCATCGGCCCGGGAGCTCTCGCACGTGATGTGGGCATCGAGGCCGGGATGGTACTGGGTATTTTGGCATCACCGCAGGATGTCGATGAATTCGTGGACAAGTATCAACTGGAAAGACACAGGAGCCTGGACAGTTTTGGCGAGAATCTCTCTGTGACCAAATCAGGTGTCGCAGAAGTAGTGATTCCGCCCGGCTCCGAGCTAATTGGTAAAACTGCCCGCGATGTCTGGATGCGCAAGACCTATGGCATTGCCATGGTTGGTTTGCATCGTGGTGGCAAGACCCTGCGCGAAGGTGAAGACATACGTAACCTGCCACTGGAAGCCGGCGATACGCTGGTGGTGCATACCACCTGGGATGCACTTGCCCGGCTTGAATCAGACCGTAATTTTGTCGTTGTAACCACTGAATACCCGCGCGAGGAAATGCGTCCACATAAAGTCGGCTATGCCGTATTTTTCTTTATCGCGGCGCTCGGTCTGGTGCTGTTTTCCGATTTACGCTTGTCTTTATCGCTGTTAACCGGCGCACTGGGCATGGTGCTCTCGGGCGTCCTTAGTATGGACGAGGCCTACAAGGCAGTCAGCTGGAAAACTGTGTTCCTGCTGGCCAGCCTGATTCCGCTGGGCATGGCGGTTGAAAACACCGGCACTGCAGCATGGATAGCACAACAGACGCTTGAGCTGCTGGGTGATGTACCTGTGTGGGTATTGCAGGGTGCACTTGCGGTGCTTGCGACACTGTTTACGCTGGTAATGTCAAATGTTGGCGCCACGGTTTTGCTGGTGCCGCTGGCGGTGAATCTTGCCCTTAGTGCCGGTGCAGACCCGGCGATATTCGCCCTGACGGTGGCAATCGCCACGTCCAACTCCTTCCTGATCCCGACCCACCAGGTAAATGCCCTGATAATGGGGCCGGGCGGTTACCTGGTGCCTGATTTTATGCGTGCCGGTGGCATCATGACGGTGTTATTTCTGGTTGTCATGTTGATCATGATGAATCTGGTTTTCTGAGCCTGACATGACGAAACTTAATTCACAGACACAGTCCGGTAGCATTTTAAAATACCTGGTCAAGACCATTGCCGGTATGGTCGGCTTCATACCAGTAACTGTTCTTGCGAGTGAAGCAGGGCATACAGGTACGCATGATTTGACCACCCACACGGTCGGCTATATTTCTCTTGCAATATTTGTACTTGCCTACCTTCTGGTTACAGCCGAAGAATTTACTCATCTGCGTAAATCCAAACCAGTGATCATTGCCGCCGGCCTGATCTGGGGCCTGGTCGCCTGGGTGTCAACACAATCCGGTCTCGGCCATGCAGCGGAAGCAGCTGCACGTCACAACCTGCTGGAATATGCCGAGCTGATGCTTTTCCTGCTGGTAGCGATGACTTATATCAACGCGATGGAGGAGCGCGAGGTATTTAATGCGCTGCGCTCCTGGCTGGTACGCAAGGGATTCGGTTTCCGTACCCTGTTCTGGCTGACCGGTATCCTGGCCTTCCTCATCTCGCCGGCCGCCGATAACCTGACAACGGCTCTGCTGATGGGCGCTGTGGTGCTGGCAGTTGGCGGAGACAATGCGCGGTTCGTCACCATTGCCTGTATCAATATCGTCGTCGGTGCGAATGCCGGTGGTGCGTTTAGTCCGTTCGGAGATATCACCACCCTGATGGTGTGGCAAAAGGGTATGGTGGATTTCGCTAGTTTTTTCGTCCTGTTGATACCCTCTGCCGTGAATTTCCTGGTGCCAGCTGCCATCATGCACTTTACCGTGCCCACCGGCCGTCCCGCGGTCAGCGATGAACTCATCCGGATGAAAGCGGGCGCGCGCCGCATCATGCTGCTTTTTCTGCTGACCATCGTAACTGCAGTCTCCTTCCATAACTTCCTCAGTCTGCCACCGGTGATGGGCATGCTGACCGGGCTCGGTTACCTGCAAGTGTTCGGATTTCTGCTCAAGCGCTCGGAGATGAAAAAGCTGTCCGTCTATAACGAAGGGAATGATGATGCCGGAATGCATGGTGATGTGGTGCCTTTTGATGTATTCAGCCGGGTGGCACGAGCCGAATGGGACACGCTGCTGTTCTTTTATGGTGTAGTCATGTGTGTGGGCGGCCTTGGATTCATCGGCTACCTGAGCATGGCATCGGAGCTCATGTACACCCAGTGGGGCGCGACGACGGCCAATGTCAGTGTCGGGGTGCTATCCTCGATTGTCGACAATATACCTGTAATGTTTGCTGTCCTCACCATGAATCCGGATATGTCGACAGGCCAATGGCTGCTGGTTACCATGACTGCCGGTGTCGGCGGCAGCCTGCTGTCTATCGGGTCCGCCGCGGGGGTTGCCCTGATGGGGCAGGCGCGCGGCATGTATACCTTTTTCGGCCATTTGCGCTGGACGCCCGTGATTGCGCTGGGCTACGTCGCCAGTATTTTTGTCCATATTTGGATCAATGCATCCTATTTCTGATGCAAACGGTATTAAGAAACAGTAAGGGTGAACAACCATGAAACGATTAATCAAAGGATCCTTGATGCATCACAATCACATACTGTTGCCGGCGTTCCTGGCTGCAATGCTTATGACTTCGGGTTGTGAGCGTGGTAACGGAATTTTCCAAGACGAGCTGGATGTGCTGGGAACGTTCGCGCAAATCACAATTGTGGGTATGCCTGAAACCGAGGCGCGGAATGTAGCACTGGCTGTTGAGCAGGATCTGAAATCCCTTGATTATATTGGCTATACATTCAAGGAGGAGGGCGAGCTGCATCGTTTGAACGAGGCGTTCGCACAGGGACGGTCAATGGAAGTCAGTGACGGCTTGCTGGAACTTATCGTCGACGCAACGGAACTATACGAAAAAAGTGGTGGCTTGTTCAATATCGCAAAAGGGGAGCTGACGGCCTTCTGGGAGTTTGTCTGCGACAAGGACGAGTGTAGTGAATCGCCCTATCCGGTCGAGGTGCAGCGACTTGTCGACGAGCAGGCGAAAAAAATAATTGCCACGAACCCGTCAATGCAGGACCTGATTATCAAGGGTAGCAGGGTGAGTAGCAAAAACCGGCTGGTCAAACTCGAATTCGGCGAGATGATCCGGGGGCTTGCGCTGGACAAGGGGATTGTCCATCTCAGGGAAATGGGGGTGAACAACGCGGAAATCAATATCGGGGGCAGCGCCCGGACAACTGGGATGCGTGGCAAGCATGACTGGTGGATCGGGATACCGGATGCCACGGGCACACACATGATCGGCTCGATCGAGAATATCGACGACAGTGCGGTTGTCACGGTTCGCGCATTCGACAAGTCATTTGGCAAACAGGGGCTGGTGTATCGGCATATCGTGGATCCGCGAACCGGCAGGCCCGTCGAGGACGTACGGTCTGTCACTGTTATGCACGACAATGCCCTGGTGGCTAACGCCTTTGCGGTCACATTGCACATTGCCGGTGTCGGTGAATGGAAGCAGCTGGCCGACAGGATGGGTGTCCATAAGATACTGGCCATCACCGGGGACGGCACTATCTATACCAGTCCTGCGATGGAGCATATTATTCACTGGAAACAGGGTGTAGCGCATCAGCATCTGGTTCCCTAAAACGGCGTACGGAACATCACTCTTGTTTTGCCTTGAACTGGTACCCGAGTCAGAAGGTGATGAATCTGCATATTGTATGGTCAGACATCATGTCGCCAGGTTTGTGGGCTCAACAGTAATACGGATGACACATTGATGATGCAACGCGTCTGGGCAAAAAACGAGTTAAGCGTCAGGTAGCGCACCTGCAGAAATTGCAGGTGATTGGCTTGGATAAACCCACTCGAGTTATTACTATTTTTCTTTCTGAGATAGATGGTTACAGGAAACGTGTTGCGACTTGCCACTGGGTTGCGTTAATCTCCATATCTGATAAATAACCATCTAGTGGTGAATTATCCACCATGTATCAGCGAAATATCGTTTCGGAACTGCAATCCGCCATCGCAGACACGCCGGCGGTGTTGCTCAACGGTGCACGCCAGACCGGTAAGAGTACACTAGCCCAGGAGTTTGCACGGTCAAATACTATCCCTTATGTCACCCTCGATGATGCCACCCAGCTGGCCGCCGCCAGTTCTGATGCCCAGGGTTTTCTTGCCGGACTCGGCGATCGTGCGGTTATTGACGAGGTACAGAAAGCACCCGGCTTGTTTCCGGCAATCAAGATGTCGGTGGACCGGGATCGACGTCCCGGACGGTACTTGTTGACGGGTTCCGCCAATGTGCTGCTGCTACCCCAGATTTCCGAATCGCTCGCGGGTCGTATGGAATTGATCACCCTGCTGCCGCTCTCACAGGGAGAATTGCATGGCCGGCGTGAAAGGTTTCTTGATGGGGTGTTTGAGGAAAGCCTGCCCGCACTGCAACCGGTTGAGGATATGGATCTGAAAGCTGCCGTTCTCGCGGGTGCCTATCCCGAGGTGCTGCAACGCCCGGCGGGCAAGCGCCGTGATGCCTGGTTTGCCGCCTATATTACGGCCTTGCTGCAACGCGATGTGCGTGATCTGGCAAACATCGAAGGTCTGACGGACATGCCGCGTCTGTTATCCCTGCTGGCGGCGCGTGTCGGTAGTCTCTTGAACATGTCGGAACTGTCACGCAGTTCGGGTATACCCAACAGCACGCTCAAGCGTTATCTGAGCCTGTTGCAGGCCACATTCCTGTTTCAGCCCATATCTGCCTGGGCATCGAACCGCGGCAAGCGCCTGATCAAGTCGCCCAAGATCCATTTGATCGATTCCGGATTGACTGTGCACCTGTCAGGTGTAACACGGCAAAGCCTGGTTCGGGATCCGGTGTTTTTTGGCCATTTGCTTGAAAACTTCGTGGTCAATGAGCTGCGCAAACAGAAGGGATGGTCGGATAAACGGGTTGAACTGCATCATTACCGAACAACGACCGGCAGAGAGGTGGACCTCCTGCTGGAAAATGCAGCGGGTCTTCTGGTAGGAGTCGAGGTGAAGGCGTCCACGACGGTAGTACGGAAGGATTTCTCCGGCATCGATGCGTTAGCGGAAGATACCGGCAGGAAATTCGTGAGGGGTATTGTGCTGTATACCGGAAATGAAGCGGTATCGTTTACGGGAAACTACCTGGCGTTGCCAGTCAGTGCGATCTGGCGAATGACAGGGTAGTGGCGGGATAGGTATGCCTAGGCCGATTCGTGAATGAGGCCACCCGTTGTTGAAATGATCAATTGTTTATCAGCATGTTTCTCGTACGGGACAATTGCGGGACCTGTTGAGCAGCGTTATGCATTGTCCTGCAGTTCTTGCAACGGGCACCCCGGGCGTTCGCCGGGAACAATGTTCATTGGGACATTGTTCTATTCCCGGCTCACCCTCTCGCCCCGACCAATTTTTCCTCATACCACTCAGCTGGTTAGAGTATTCTTCTCTAACCGGTCTTGCTGTTCAAAATCGTCAGTGCGCGACTTTTTCGGGGATAATCTCTGCTTTCCCGGTTTGCAGGCGTCAATCAAACGTGTTTTATCCTGGTACAGATAAAGCAAATCTGCTATGCCTGCCGGGTGCGATCTGATGATCCAGCCACGCTATTACGTGCTATGCGGCGATATTCTCAACCTTCTTCAGATCGCTCCGGGCCGCCTTGCGCGCTTCTTCCAGATCGTAATCGGCTTGCAGCCCCATCCAGAACTGTTCGGATGTGCCCAGTGCTCGGGAGAGACGAATGGCGGTATCCGCGCTGACTGCGCGCTTGCCGTGAACGATCTCGTTGATACGCCGTGGCGGTACACCCATGGCGCGGGCCAGCCGGTTCTGGCTGATCTCGAGTGGCTTGAGGAATTCTTCCAGCAGCACTTCGCCGGGATGGATGTTGGGTAATGTCTTCATAGTCTTGTCCTAGTGGTAATCCACGATCTCGACTTCGCTTGCGTTACCATCAGCCCAGACGAAACAGATGCGCCATTGGTCATTGATGCGAATACTGTACCGACCCTTGCGTTTGCCCTTCAGTGCTTCGAGCCGATTGGCCGGTGGGACACGGAGATCATCCAGACGATGGGCATTGTTGAGCATACGTAATTTTCGTCGCGCGATTGCCTGGATATCATTCGGAAGTCGTCTTGAAACGTTACCTTCCCAGACCTTTTCGGTCTCCTGATCCTTGAAGCCCGAGATCATGAATGCAAATATAACGGCATGCGTTATATAACGTCAAGCGTTATATTTGGCATCAGGTTTTCCCTGGCCGGCATCAGGTGTGAGCCGGTATTCGGGTAAACCTGCCTTCACTACTGGGTTGTCTAAAACTGACACTCGAAATCAGCGTAAACAACGGCTTATTGGCTCATAATCGCGATAATTTTAGACGCGGAGGAGGGGTATAAAAACATATAAAACAGGTAGATAAGAGTAATTTGTAAATCGGCATGGGGTGCAGGTGGTCGGAGGTTCGAATCCTCTCCGGGAAGCTCAGTGCTTGGAACGGTTTCTGGAATCGTTCCTGTCTAAAATAATTTCGCGCGTCTAAAATGCTGGCCGGTTCAGGCCGTTTCTCGATAACCAGCACAAAAAACTATTTTTGGTATCAAGCGTTACTGATGCCTGCCCTCACAATAGATATTCAGGGAATCTTCTGCTTACAGGTGTTAATTTCAACATAATGTATTGCAATAAACATCAAGATCAGGATGTTATCGAGACTTTCCATGCCAGGTAATATTCATCGGGCTTTATGCTGACAGGTGTTCATTCTGGATGAACCATAAAAAAATTACTGTTTTAGATTTGATCTGGTAGATCGTGTTCAAGGTCAATTTTTCGATCACAAAACGGTCGTACAGTCGCGGTTAATATAAACAGTCACTCTCCAGCTCAGTTAGTCTTGAATAAGTTGCCTTATCGTACATCAGTACTTGGTTATATGTGCGAACTTGAAGTAATATTGAGCGATAATAATATTTGATGGCTAATTCTTTACAGCTGGCTATACAGCCCGTAAACGCTAGAGCATGATGAAAGTCTAATAATAAAGCACGAAGGAGCGTTAACGTGAAGCTGCCTGAATCAGGTGTACTCTTCCTTGTTTACCGCATTGGCGAGTTCCTGGAAATTAAATGCTCTTGGTCTCCCGTTTTTTTTGCACTTGTTATATGTGTCGCGAGCATATTCTGGACTGAGGTGCGGGCAAACGCAGCGGATCAGAGGACAACAAAACAGCTTGTGGCTGCAGCCAGTTCTAACGCTGTCACTCAACTCGATGCGCTGACCGCCAAAGCGAAGGAAAAAGGTCAGGTTCCTGTGATACTCAGGTTAAACGTGAACTTCCAAGCGGAAAGCGGTCGTTCCACACTCGAGGTGATTACACAGCGGAACGCCATCGCTGATGCAAGGAATGCTGTGGTTCAATCACTCAGGGGAGTGAAAGCGACCAATGTAAAAGAATACCAGTACATTCCCTATTTGGCCGTGACAGTGAACGAAACTGCGCTGCAGGCCCTTGCGAAGAACCCGGTGGTTAGCGAGATAAGTGAGGACGTCCTCGTTCCCCCGACATTAGCCCAGAGCACCAGCGTAATTGGTGCCGATGTTGCCTGGCAATCGAGTTACGACGGAAGCGGCTGGGCTGTGGCTGTGCTGGACTCGGGTGTCGATAAAAATCATAACTTTCTGTCTGGAAAAGTCATCTCGGAAGCCTGCTATTCCACGACATACCGCCCCTACCGTTCAACTTCACTGTGCCCTGGTGGTGCTGCTTCTTCTACCGCTACGAACTCAGGATTAAACTGTCCGTTATCTACATATGGCTGCGATCACGGTACACATGTGGCAGGCATAGTTGCCGGCAAGGATTACACACCTAACGGACCAGGCATCAATGGCGTCGCCAAAGGTGCGAATATCATCGCCATTCAGGTTTTCTCCCAGTTCACCGGTGCCAACTGCACAAATAGTGGACTGCCCAGTCCATGTGTTCTCAGCTATACGTCTGACCAAATGAGCGGTCTAGAACGTGTATACGCACTCAGGGCAACTTTCAATATCGCTGCGGCAAACATGAGCCTGGGAGGTGGGCAATACACATCAAATTGTGATGGCAACAGCCTGAAGGCAAGCATTGATAATCTACGGGGCGCCGACATCGCCACCGTTATTGCTTCTGGTAACAGTGGTTATAAAGCGGCGATGGGAGCACCTGCGTGCATATCCACGGCTGTAAGTGTGGGTGCAACCTGCGACAGTGCTACGGCTGGTTTTGGATGTACGGCGGTTGATGATATCCCGAGTTATTCAAACATCGCTTCTTTCATTTCACTACTGGCGCCAGGATCGTTGATTTCATCTTCCACGCCAGGTACGAACACCTTCAATAGCTGGCATGGTACCTCTATGGCAACGCCACACGTTGCCGGAGCATGGGCGTTGATGAAACAGCAAGACCCAGGTGCAACGGTTTCGACTATACTTGCTGCTCTGCAGAATACCGGCGCCATCGTTGATGATCTGCGTGCATCTGGCTCGGTCACTGGGATGCGACGTATCAATGTCGATAACGCGTTGTTTCCACAAATTCCTGCACCGACATTTAACTACCCGGTGGGAAGCGAAACCCTTCATGCGGCCACCACGATTGACGTGACATGGAACACCAACGGGGCACCGGTGGGTTCATACTACGACTTGGCATACACGGACAATTGTACAGGCGTGTCCTCGTGGATGCCCATCGGCACATCTTCACCTGGGGTAAGCAGTTTGTCATGGACTGTACCAGTGAATATCGGTGGTGATTATTGTTTGCGCATCCAAGGCATGGCGTCAGGCTATATGGACTCGCAACAGGTAACAACTAATCCATTTTCTGTCTCTGATGCCGACAGTGATGGCGATGGCCTCAACAACATCTATGAAGTCACAGTTCTAGGAACCAGCCCGGAGAGCGTGGACAGTGATGGTGATGGTCTGGCTGACGGTGCCGGCGGTGTGGTGTCACTTGCTACACTGCCGGGCGGCATTGATGTGAACGAGGACGGATTTATCGATGGTGAAATGGATTTGGGTACTGATCCTGCAGATGCTGACTCAGATGATGATGGCATCACTGATGGTGATGAGGTAAACCTGTATGGAATCGATCCGACTGTTTCCAATGTGGGTGATGTGGGACCAAGAGGTAGCCCGGACAACCTAGTCAATCTTGGTGATCTCCTCGTATTGACCCAATTGGTGATGGATGTGATACAGCCAACTGCGCTTGAATCGGTGCTGGGCGACATCAACAGTGATGGTCAGATTAATGTCTCAGATATGCTTCTTTTGCAGCAGACGATATTAAGCAGCACTGTTCCTTGATGCTAATAAACATAGCTAATTATCGAAGAACAATAGCAGCATGGGAAGGTCCGGAATCTAAACCGGTCGTTTAGTTGCTTCTAATATATACCATCACTAAACGGGGAAGAATTACCCTAAACGGAAGTACAGAATTTCGGCTTAAAGGTCAGGAACGTACTGTTTTCAGAAGTTCAGGGACGAGAGTGGATCAACCCAAAGTTGCCGTTTAGCAACCTCTTATATATACAATCATTTAACGGGTACTTCCGACCTTTGAGAGACATTCCCGTGTTAACTTTCATATAACCTCATCTTCCTGAATCATTACAAATGAACAATATACATACGTTCAATGCCCCAACTTCAATGACTGACAAGCCTGGAAGTTTGACGCAATGGCTAATCATTGTGCTGTGCATGACATGGTCAATGGTTGCATTTGCGGCGGACGCCGCTGACTACCTGCGTGATGCGCAGGCCTACTTCGACAAGGGTGAGCACAGCGCCGCGGTTATCCAGCTGAAGAATGCCCTGCTGGTGGAACCGGACAACGCCGACGCCCGCCTGTTGCTGGGCCAGGCCTACATCGAACTGAAGGACGGCCTCTCGGCCGAGAAGGAACTGAGCCGGGCACAGGATCTCGGTGCGACCCGTGAGACGGTACTCGTGCCGCTGGGGCGTGCCTGGCTGATGTCGGGGCAACACGACAAGGTGCTGCAGGGCATCACCCAGGAATCAGGCGATTCCCCGGAACTTGCGATCGACATCCTGGTGTTGCAGGGGCAGGCCTACCTGGCGACACGCAAACTGGCCATGGCCGGGGAGAAATTCGACAAGGCCCTGGCATTGGAACCAGCCACCGTCGAGGCGCTGCTCGGTCAGGCCCGCATTGCCTCTCAGAACCAGGACAATGCGGGGACCATCCAACTCGTTGACAAGGCGCTGTCGCTTGAACCGGATAATACCGATGCCCTGATCCTGAAGGGGGAACTGCTGCGGTTGGCAGGCCAACCGAAGGAAGCGGCGGCCGCCTTCCAGAAGGCCCTTGAGATCGACGCCGACAGCCTGCCCGCACGTCTGGGGCATGCCACGGCGCTGCTTACACTAGGCGCGGCGGACACGGCCCTGGTCGATATCGATTACGTGCTAGAGAAGCACCCCGACCTGTTTCTGGCCCACTACCTCAAGGCGCTGACCCAGTTCCGGCAGCAGCAGCTGGAACCGGCGCAGGCGTCGGTCCAGCGGGCGCTCAAACAGGCCCCAGGGTACCCACCCGGTCACCTGCTTGCCGGGACCCTTGCCTATCATCAGGGACAACTCAACCAGGCCGAAGACCATTTGCGCAGCTACTGGAACCATGACCCGGGCAATCAACAGGCCGCCCTGCTGCTGGGGGCCACCCTGCTGAAACTCAAAGCACCCAACAAGGTGATCGAGGTGCTGGAACCGGGGGCGTCTTCCGCCTCCGACAACGCCCAGTACCTGTCACTGCTGGGCAGTGCCTATCTGGCCATCGGGGATGCCGGCAAGGGACTCGAGTACCTGGAACGCGCTGCTAAACTAGCGCCCGATGCTGCCGGCGTCCATGCCCAGCTGGCCATCGGTCAGCTGATCCAGGGGGATACGGATCAAGCCGTCAGCCAGCTGCAGAGTGCGGTCGAGCTCGATCCGGGTCTGGTGCAGGCGGATGTCCTGCTGATCTTGAGCCAGCTGCACAAGCAGGACTTTGAGAGTGCGCTTACATCCATCGCAGTGCTGGTCGAGAAACTGCCCGACAGCCCCGTCCCGCTGAACCTGAAAGGCGCTGCCCTGCTCGGCAAGGGCGACCATGCGGCCGCAAAGAGCGCCTTTGAGTCCGCACTCAAGCAGCAGCCGGATTTCCTGCCGGCGCAACTCAACCTGGCGCAACTCGAACTGATGGATGGCAACACGGTTGCAGGGGAAGCGCGCTACAAGGAAGTCCTTTCACACGATGAAGGCAACCTGAAGGCACTGATTGCCCTGTCAAAGCTGGCCGACCGTGATGGGGATGGCGACGCGTCGGAACGGTGGCTGAAGCAGGCACGCACACATAACCCGCAGGCAGTTGAGCCGGCGCTGTTGCTGCTTGCACACTATCAACGACGGGGTGACCAGGTACGCACGCTGGATATCGCTCGTGAACTGGCCGTTGCGCATCCGCGCCACCCCCTTGCGCTTAGGGCAGTGGCGCAAACTCACTATAAGGCCGGTGACTATGCATCGGCAGCCAGCACATTGCGCTCTCTGGTCGAAGTGACACCCCAGTCCGCCGAGGCCCACTATCTGCTAGGTATGGTGCAACTGAAACAGAACCAGGCCGGTGATGCCCGCATCAGCCTGTCACGGGCGCTCGAACTGCAGCCGGACTACCCGGCGGCCCAACTGGGACTGGGCCGGCTGGAGATCGCCGAGAAGGACTACGCGGCCGTGCTAACGATTGCCGCTGACTTGCTTAAGGCTCACCCCGAGGCGGCCTATGGTGAGGAACTGTCCGGCGACGTCTATCGTGCACAACAGGACAATAAGCAGGCGGCCGAGGCCTATGCACTCGCCTACGGCAAGGTCGGCAGCGCACCCCTGGCGCAGAAACTCTATCAGTCCCGCCTGCAACAGGGTGATACCGAATCCGCCCATGCGGCCCTCACTCACTGGCTTACAGCACACCCGGAGGACACGGTCACCCGCAGCCTGCTGGCCCAGGCGCATATCAGTGCCGGTCAGTACCCCCAGGCCATTGCGGCGTATCTGAAGGTATTGGAATACGATTCGGGCAATGTCACGGCCCTGAACAACATCGCCTGGCTTTACCAGGAGAAGGGTGACTACTCAGAGGGTGTGAAATACGCCGAAAGGGTCTACGAGCAGGTACCCAATCGGCCGGAGGTGATCGACACCCTGGGTTGGCTGCTGGTCCAGTCAGGTGCAACCAATCGCGGGTTGGTCCTGCTGCAGGAGGCCCGCATCAAGGCACCGCACATCCCTGACATCCACTATCACATGGTGGTGGCTTTAGAGAAAGCCGGGCGTCGGGAAGAAGCACGCAAGGAACTGGATCGACTGCTCAAGTCCCATAAGAAATTCCCCGAACGGGACAAGGCCGAGGCATTACGTGGCCAGCTGGGTGGTTAGATGGAACCCGTGACAGGTATCAAAATGCTATTGCCTGTAATGGATGTCCCATACTGCTGGTATTTCTGTTTGCATCACCGGCACGATTGATTGGCGCTTTAGATATTCCTCCGGCTATCGCAGGGGTTCTCCTGATGTGCCATTACTGTGATAACCTTCCAGCATCAATAACGAAATTCATTGACCAAAGCCTTTGCAGGGTAACCTTACATGCTAATCCCTCGCCGCAGTTTCCTATTAATGTCTTTAACAGCCGGTCTGCTTGCATCGTCCCGTCGCTTGCTGGCTGCACTCATCTCGTCGGATGAGCCTGCCTCCGATCCAGCTTACTGGCGTTGTCTGGAGGCCTGGGTTGACGCCCTGTTGCCTGCTGATGAATACAGCCCGGGCGCAGGCGAACTGGGAATACCTGCGAGCCTTGCGGACAAGACAATCAGGAATCCGGGTTACCTGAAACTCGTCAAGTCAGGGTGCCGTTGGTTGGATCAGCAGGCCCGAGACCGCGGTGCCCGGGATTTCGCCGCACTGGATGAGAGTAAGCGGGAGATCGTGGTGAGGTTGGCGGAACAATCGGCGCCCAGGTCATTGCCACGGATGTTCTTCGAGCGGACCCGAGACGATACTTTTCTGTTCTATTATGCCCGTCCCGAAAGCTGGGTAATGTTGGGATATAAAGGCCCGCCTCAGCCACTCGGGTTCATGGATTACACCCGGCCACCATCGGCATAGGCCCGATGGCAAAGCCTGCTTATGACGTAGTGGTGATCGGTTCCGGGGCAGGCGGGGGCGCCGTCGCCCATGGACTTTGTCGCCGCAAACTGCGCGTGCTCATACTGGAGGCGGGGCCAGCTTACGATCCGGCCAGCGACTACCGGCTTGGGGAGGACACCTGGGAACAGGACGGCTTTCCATACAAGGCCGGGGCAAAGGGTCGACAGAACTTCGCTCCGTTGCAACTGCTGGATGAACGCTGGGAGGACCTGTGTTCCTGGAACCGCCCTAGTGGCCGAACGAATAAAACCGATCGGCGCGTGCCCCATGCCTACCACCATGTGCGTGGCGTAGGAGGTTCCACGCTACGCTTCGCCGGCGAGGCGCATCGCCTGCACCCGCAGGCCATGCGAATGCGCAGTCGCTTCGGGGTGGCGGCGGACTGGCCGTTCGACTACGCGACACTGGAGCCGTTTTATTGCGAGGCCGAGCGCATCATCGGGGTCGCGGGTCCGGTACAGGACCCGGTGCGCTGGCGCAGTGAACCCTGCCCTCTCCCGGTCCATGATCTGAGTTATGCCAGCAAGAAGCTCGAGGCCGGCTGCAATAAGCTAGGGCTGAACTGGACGCCGAATACCATAGCGGCGCTCTCCAAACCCTATGACGGACGACCCAGCTGCAATTACTGCGGTAACTGTGCCCGTGGCTGTCCGCGTCGTGATAAGGGCAGTGTGGATGTGACATTTATATACAAGGCGCTCGCAAGCGGTAACTGCACCCTCCAAAGCGGCTGCCAGGTGACTCACATCGAGGCCGGCCCGGCTGACCGTGTCACCGGCGTGCACTACGTGGACGGTGATGGCAATCAAATGCTGGCTACAGGCAACAGCGTGATCGTGGCCTGCGGAGCAGTGGAGACCCCGCGATTGCTCCTGGCATCCAAAAGCACGCACACACCCGACGGTCTCGCCAATGAATCCGGCCAGATAGGCCGGCATTTCATGGAAACGCTGTTCTGGAACAGCAGTGGCTTGCATCCCGAGCATCTGGCGAGTTACCGG
>Ga0224512_10002096_pt1 | contig 18525 bp, 16 predicted proteins | sample SF_May12_sed_USG_4_FD_169103 | JGI IMG/M metagenome (GOLD analysis project Ga0224512, IMG submission 169103) | Sediment microbial communities from San Francisco Bay, California, United States - SF_May12_sed_USGS_13 | ecosystem: Environmental > Aquatic > Marine > Sediment | place: USA... | reverse complement strand
TCGCCTTGATCGACTGGATGTTGCCGGATATCAGCGGCCTGGAGCTGACGCGGATGCTGAAGCGCGACACGGATTACGAGGATCTCGCCATAATCATGTTGACGGCTCGTGCCGGGGAGCGCGACAAGATTTCGGGACTGGACGGCGGCGCCGACGACTATATTACGAAGCCGTTTTCCCTCCGCGAGCTTCTTGCACGAATCCAGGCGGTACTACGAAGGAGCAGCAGCTCGGACGGCGAGGCCGTCAATGCCGGCGTACTCGAGCTGGACAAGGCGGGACACCGCGTCCTCGCATCGGGAAATGAAGTAAGACTCGGTCCCACCGAGTTTCGTTTGCTGCAGTTTCTGATGACGCATCCCGATCGTGTATACAGCCGAGCGCAGCTCCTCGACCGCGTCTGGGGTGCAAATGTGTATGTGGAAGAACGCACCGTGGACGTGCACGTGCGCCGCCTGCGCAAGGCGCTGTCGCCGGGCAGTGCCAATGACTACATCCAGACCGTGCGGGGTGCGGGCTATCGATTCTCAACGCGCGAAGACCCGAGTATTTGAACAGTGTCCATTGCCGCACGGAAGTTCCTGATCGGATTGATATTACTACTTGGAGCCGGAGCGGGGATCGGTTGGTTGTACGGTCACGCGGATTGGGGCCTGCTGGCAGCCGCGCTGCTCGCGCTGATCTGGCAGGCTCGGCAGCTGTTGAGTTTCGAGCGCGCCCTTAGAACCGGCAACTTTGATGACTTCCGCCAGGGCGAAGGCATCTGGCAGCAGATTTTCTCGCGATTTCGTTTCGAGCACGAACGGGCCGTGCGTCGCAAGAAGAGTTACAGAACGCTATTGCGTGAAATCCGCAAGTCGACGAATGCGATGCCGGATGGTGCGGTAATACTCGATGCAGGCAATCAGATCATCGTCTGCAATCGAGCTGCAAAAGAGCTGGCGGGTATCAAGCGCAAGAAGGACCGTGGCCAGCGCATCGACAATATCCTGCGTGATCCCGGCCTGGGGAAGCTGCTACGATCTGGTGACTACAAGTCAACCATTGAAATCATGTCACCGGTCAAGGACGGCGACTGGCTGAATTGCCGTATCGTTCCGTATGGGGCGGATCAGAAGCTCCTTTTGCTGCGGGACGTAACGGAGCGCATGCGCCTTGCCAAAATGCGTCGTGATTTCGTCGCAAATGCGTCGCATGAGCTGCGTTCGCCGCTGACCGTAATCAGCGGTTACCTGGAAGCTATAGCTGATGACGACAACGTTCCGGAGACCTGGCGGAAGCCGCTGGTGCAAATGCGCGGCCAGACGGCACGTATGCGGCAGATTGTTGGCGAGATGCTCGAGCTATCGCGGCTGGAGAGTGCGGGACCTATGCGATCTGACAAGCCGTTCGACGTGCCTGCTCTTCTCGAATCGTCGAGAGAGGCGCTGGGGGGTCACGCCAACACCGCGCGGATTACGATCAACGTCGAAACAGACGCACAGCTTCGTGGCAAGAGCGCCGAAATAGAAACCGTCATTATCAACCTGCTGTCCAATGCGATTCGCCACACGCCTTCCGACGGCGAGATCACGATGACCTGGCGCAGCGGAGAAGACGGTGCGGACCTGATTTTCGCGGACACGGGTGAGGGCATTGACCCTGAGCATATTCCGCGCCTGACGGAGCGTTTCTTCCGCGTTGATCGAGGGCGCAGTCGTGGCGATGGCGGCATCGGCCTGGGCCTCGCGATCGTAAAACACGTGCTGGCACGCCACGATGCGGAGTTGAGCGTGACGAGCGAAGCCGGCTCAGGCAGTGAATTTCGCTGCCATTTCCCTGTCGAGCGGGTCGTTATGACACCGGCCATTGGTTTGTCACAAAACTGCAATATTTCTGTCACATGATCGAAATCAAGCGTCGCTAATGTGCCGCCGACATATATGTCATTTGTCTGGAATAGCGCGCCTCGCGGCGCCAAAAAAGGGATAAAAATGAAATCCTTGTCTGTATTGATCGCGGCGACTGTCGCTCTCTTTCTCACTGCAGTACCCGCAAGCGCACAGGAAGAAAGCTGGATTGACCGCATCAAGTTCGAGGGCGATGTGCGTCTCCGTCATGAACGCATCGACGAAGACGGTGAAGAGGATCGGGCCCGTACACGTTTCCGGACACGCCTCGGTTTGTCAGCGAAAGTACGCGACGACCTTAACTTCGTCTTTCGGCTTGCAACCGGCGGTGACAATCCTGTATCGACGAACCAGTCGTTCGACGATGGTTTTTCAAGCAAGGATATCGGCGTGGATTTCGCCTACGTCGACTGGAAGGTCAACGACAACCTGAACTTATATGGCGGCAAAATGAAGAATCCGCTGTACAAAGCCGGCGACGTGCAGCTGATCTGGGATGGAGACCTTACTCCAGAAGGATTCGCCGTGAACTTCAGCTCCGGCTACTTCTTTGGCACCGCCGGTGGTTTCTCGGTCGAAGAGCGCAGTAGCAGCGACGACTCGCTCTTGTATGTCGTGCAGGCTGGAATGAAGTTTCCGGTGGGCGATACGGCCAGTCTCACAGCAGGCATCGGCTATTTTGCGTACACGGATACTATTGGCAACGCTCCGTTTTACGACGGCAGTGCAAACGGCAACTCTGTCGACGCCAACGGCGATTATATCTACGACTACAGGAACACGGAGCTGTTCGCCGAACTCAGCACGGACGTCGGAGACTGGCCGCTGCAGGTCTACGCCCACGCGACGCAGAACAGTGACGCGCCTACCGAGGACACCGGGTTCGCGGTCGGCGCGAAGCTCGGTTCGGCCAAGAAAGATGGCGAGATGGAGTTTAGCTGGACGTACATGGATGTCGAGGCGGATTCTGTTATCGGTACCTACAGTGACTCCGACTTCGGCGGCGGCGGCACGGATTCTGACGGCCACATGCTCAAGGCCAAGTACTCGGTTTCCAAGAGGATTTTCCTGGGTGGGACGTTATTCCTCAATAATGTCGATCGTTACCAGGGCGCCGAACATGATTACAACCGGCTGCAGCTTGACGTAGAATTCAAGTTTGATTAGCGGCAGACGGGCAGCCCATGGAAGCATCTGATTTGCACGGCCATATCTCGCGCCGCTTCAACAAGGACATTGAGGACCTCCGCAACAGTGTCCTCGCCATGGGCGGACTCGTTGAGGCGCAGTTGTCGCAGGCGATTGCCGCCGTCGTAAGCGGGGATAGCGAACTTGGTCTTCAGGTGGCACATGATGACTACAAGGTCAATAATCTCGAGGTCAATATCGACGAGGAGTGCGGCCGTATCCTCGCGACGCGTGCGCCCACCGCGGGCGACTTGCGGCTGATTGTTGCCATTATCAAGACCATCACGGACCTTGAACGCATCGGCGATGAAGCTGAAAAAATCGGTTTCCTGGCATCGAAACTGGCGGCCATGGATCGGCCAACGGATTCCTATCGAGAACTCAAAACGCTGGGCAATCACGTTTCCCACATGGTGCGCGACGCAATGAATGCGTTCGCGCGCCGCGATGTCAATGAAGCATTCGAAATTGTGAAGGAAGATGATCGAGTCGATGAGGAGTATGAAGCAATTACTCGCCAGTGCATCACGTTCATGATGGAAGATCCGCGTTCAATCAAGCGAGTCATGAACGTCACTTGGGCGGCACGTTCGCTCGAGCGTATCGGCGATCACGCGAAAAACATCTGCGAATATGTCATCTATATGGTGCAGGGAAGGGACGTGCGCCACACGCTGGGGTCCGATGACGCCCAACTCGGCCTGGACTGACCAGCAATGACATTAGCCAACAAGCGACTGCTGAACTTCGCAGGATTTCTTGTCTGTGTCAGCATGATGGGCTTCGCGCTCTATGCCCAATACGGACTGATGCTCGAGCCTTGCCCGCTTTGCGTTTTTCAACGCATCGCAACCATTTTGCTGGGCCTGGTTTTCCTGATCGCCGCGCTGCACAATCCCGGCAAGCTGGGATCGCGCATCTACGCCGTGCTCATCGCACTGGCAGCGGGCGACGGCGTGGCGATCGCCAGCCGGCACGTTTACCTGCAAAACCTGCCGGCCGACAGGGTGCCGGCATGTGGTCCGGGCTTTGAGTACATCATGGAGAACTTTGCGCTGTTCGATGCGCTCGATTTGATTTTCCAGGGCTCGGGTGAGTGCGCCGAAGTTGTCTGGCGCTTATTTGGCCTGTCGATGCCAACGTGGGTCATCATCGGACTCGGCGGGCTCGGCATCGCGGGCGTCTGGAACAACCTCCGAAAAGCCTGACCTACGACCCACCACCCAGCAACTGGCCGCGGCGTCGATCGCCAACGTACCTGGGCAAGCGGCCGACCCCCATGCGGGGACAATGCATGCTTCGCTGGCGGACTGTCTCGCTACGCTCGCTTTATGTCTCGCCAGCAAACATCTCGTCCACTTGCCTCACGCAGCAAGATTGATCAGCGGCGCGGAGCGTGGGGATGTCTTGCGATGCGACATCGCGTAAGCGTGAGCAAGTAAGACATCCCGGCGCTAGCCGCCGCGATCAGATGCTGGGAGGCAGGAGGTGGTACCGCGTCAGAGCAGCATCAGCTCCATGACGCGTCGATACATGCGGGTCAACGTAACGACGTCCTCGGCTTTCACGTGTTCATCGACTTTGTGAATAGACGCATTAACCGGCCCGAGTTCCACGACGTCGGCGCCGGCTGGCGCAATGAACCGGCCGTCCGAGGTCCCGCCGCCCGTCGACAGTTCCGGCGCGCTGCCGGTTTCTTCGGTCACCGCTTGTGAAACGGCGTCGATGAGTTTGCCCGGCTTCGTAAGAAACGGTTCTCCCGACAGATGCCAGTGCAGTTCATAGTCGATGTCGTGCGTGGCAAAAACACTATCGACTTTTCGCTGCAGTGACTCGTGCGTCCATTCGGTCGAGTAGCGGAAGTTGAAGCGGGCGGAAAGTTCGCCGGGCGTTACATTGGGTGCTCCAATTCCCGCCCTGACATCGACAACCTGGAAACTGGTTGCGGGAAAATATTCATTGCCATTGTCCCATTCGATCTGGTGCAGCTCGGCCAGCACGGGCGCAAAGCGGCGAATCGGGTTATCGGACAGCTGCGGGTAGGCGACGTGACCCTGTACGCCACGGACCGTCAGCATGCCGCTCAACGAGCCCCGTCGCCCGATTCGAACTATATCGCCAAGTTCCCTCTCGCTGGTCGGTTCACCGAGAACACACCAGTCGATGTGTTCCTCACGTTGCGTCAGCGCTTCCATGACTCTGAGCGTGCCGTCGCGCGCGCGGCCCTCTTCATCGCTGGTAATCAGTAGCGCAAGGCTGCCTCCATGGTCCGGGTGTGCGGCGAGGAAATCCTCGAGGGCGACGATCATGGCAGCAAGGCCGCTCTTCATGTCGGCCGAACCGCGTCCGTAGATGAGATCGCCGATAAACGTCGGTTCGAATGGCCCGCTGCTCCACGCGTCTTCGTCTCCGGGAGGAACGACGTCGGTGTGACCGGCAAAACACAGCAGCGGCGATGCCGTTCCGCGGCGCGCCCACAGGTTCGTTACGTCATTGAATTGCAGCGTTTCGCATTCGAAGCCGAGACGGGTCAGACGCTCGGCCAGCACCAGCTGGCAGCCCGCGTCGTCAGGCGTGACGGATCGGCGCCGGATCAGGTCGCACAAGAGTTCGATAACGGGCTCGTTCACCAAGTCAGCCATTGCTTAAATAAATCATTTTAACTTCATGAAAAATATCATAAAAAAGAGCCAACATTACCATCTTTCTGCAGGCAGCTTATTTCGAAGCGTTGCAACAATTCGGTAACAATCAGCCGTTACCATTTGCGCCGGTTGCTTAATCAATCGGAGGACTCACGGTGAGCATCCATAAAAAATCTATCGTCGTTTCACTGCTGGCACTCGTTGCTCTCCAGGCATGTGGGAAAAGCGGCACCGAGAGTGAGATCAAAGCCAAAGATGCGGCGCAGCCGGCCGCCAGTTCTCTGGCTCGGTCCGGCCGAGACTACGTCTATATCGTCGGCTCATCGACAGTCTATCCGTTTGCCACGGTCGTTGCCGAACGTTTCGGTCGCGGCGGCGAATTCAAGACACCGAAGGTGGAGTCGACCGGATCGGGCGGAGGACTCAAGTTATTCTGCGCCGGCGTCGGTGTCGACTACCCTGACATAGCCAACTCGTCTCGGGCCATCAAGCAATCCGAAGTCGATACCTGTGCCAAGAACGGCGTCACGGATATTGTCGAAGTGAAGATCGGCTACGACGGCATCGTCATTGCCAACGCGATAGGCGGTCAGGCCGTGGACCTCAGTCGTGCCGACATCTTCAAGGCCCTGGCCAAAGAGGTACCGGGAAAGGCCGACGGTGAGTTGCTCGAGAATTCGTATAAGACCTGGGCTGACGTCAATCCCGCGCTGCCCACGGTCCAAATTGAAGTATTGGGTCCACCGCCAACGTCCGGCACGCGCGACGCATTTGTGGAGCTGGCGATGGAAGGTGGATGCATGTCCGTAGCGTGGATCAAAGCGCTCAAGAAATCCGATTCGAATCGCTACAAAGCAATTTGTCACACAATTCGCGAGGACGGCGCGTTTGTCGAAGCCGGCGAGAATGACAATCTGATCGTGCAGAAACTGGAAGCCAACCCGAATGCGTTCGGCATCTTCGGTTTCAGCTTCCTCGACCAGAACAAGGAAAAAGTCAAAGGAGCCATGGTCGAGGGCGTTACGCCGACATTTGACGCGATCGCCGACGGTGACTACCCCGTTTCCCGGCCCCTCTACTTTTACGTGAAGAAAGCCCATGCTGATGTCATCCCTGGTCTTCGCGGATACCTTCGCGAATTCACGAGCGAGCGGGCCTGGGGTGAAGAGGGTTATCTGTCGGATCGCGGATTGATTCCGATGCCGGACGAGGAGAGAGCGGCGCTGGCCGCCAATGTGCGCGATTTGACGCCACTGTCCATGGCAAGCGAGTAAACTGACTTGAAATTTCGACGAGCGCGGCGGTCCCTGTGGATCGCCGTTCGTTTTTGATTTTGCTCAACCAGAATTCGTCAAAATGCAAAGCACGACGTTAATCCTGATGCTCGTTTTTATGTCGGCCGCGGCGTTCTACTTCGGGCGCCGGCGCTCGCTCGCGACGGTGGGCGGTCCCGGTCATGGCAGCGCGCTGCATTCGCTGCCAGGCTACTACGGCTACTACGTTGCGATCTGGTGCGCAATTCCCTCTCTGCTGATCCTGCTGATCTGGTTGATTATCGAGCCGCGTCTGGTTGTCGCGATGGTTATCGAAGGCTTGCCCGAGGCATACAGGACGCTGTCGGAGGGCGAGATAAACCTGCTGGTCAATAACATTCAGAATCTTGCATCGGGCGATGCCGTGAGCGTCGAGGTTGACGCGGCGCTGCTGGAAGCCGCGTCATCATTCAATGCGTACATCGACAGAAGTCGGGATTTGCTTGCCGTTTTCGCCCTCGGCATTGCCGGTCTCGGCGGGGCGATCGCGTGGCGAGGCATCCACGCGGATCTGCGGGCGCGCAATCGCGTCGAAAGCGTTGTTCGCTGGGCGTTGGTTGCCGCGTCGAGCATTGCAGTATTGACGACGATCGGGATCGTACTGTCGGTTCTGTTCGAGGCGCTCAGGTTTTTCCAGAAGGTACCTATCACCGAATTCCTGTTTGGACTGAACTGGAGCCCGCAGACCGCGATCCGGGCCGACCAGGTAGGGTCGTCGGGGAGCTTTGGCGCCGTACCTTTGTTCACGGGCACGCTGCTCATCACGGGTATCGCGATGTTCGTTGCCGTACCGGTTGGCCTGATGACGGCGATCTACCTCGCCGAGTATTCAACGAGGCGAGTGCGGGCGATCGCCAAGCCGCTGCTCGAAGTGCTCGCCGGTATTCCAACCGTTGTCTACGGATTTTTCGCGGCGCTGACGGTTGCGCCCTGGATTCGACGCGTCGGTGAGTCCTTGGGCCTGCAGGTTGCCTCGGAAAGCGCCCTGGCGGCCGGCGTCGTCATGGGAATCATGATTATTCCCCTCGTTTCATCGCTGTCGGACGACGCGATCAATGCCGTGCCTGCCGCAATGCGTGACGGCGCGCTCGGTCTAGGATCGACGCGTTCCGAGACCATGACCAAGGTCATATTGCCCGCCGCGTTGCCCGGGATTGTCGGCGGTATTCTGCTGGCTGTTTCGCGGGCGATAGGTGAGACGATGATTGTCGTAATGGCGGCAGGCCTGTCCGCCAATTTGACGGCCAATCCGCTGGAGGCAGTGACGACAGTTACCGTTCAGATTGTGACGCTGCTTGTTGGCGACCAGGAGTTCGATAGCGCCAAGACGCTTGCCGCCTTCGCGCTCGGACTGATGCTGTTTGTCGTAACCCTGGGCCTCAACGTTCTGGGCCTGAGCGTCGTGCGCAAGTATCGCGAACAGTACGAATAAGTGATTTTGCATGGCAATTGAAAAGACAACGCGGGAAAAGGTCGAAGCGGGTCTGGCACGCCGCCACCGTAAAGAAGCCCTGTTTCGGGTCGTCGGCATGCTCGCGACCGTTGTCGGCGTTCTGTTCCTGGGGATTTTCTTTGCGACCCTCGTTGCGAAGGGATCGACGGCATTCAAGCAGACATTCGTGCAGCTCGACATTACTCTGGAGGCAGACGTACTCGCGCCAGGCGGAACGCTTGATCTCGGTTACGCCGACTTCGATGGACTGGTTCGTAGTGCGCTGGGCAAACAGTTTCCGGAAGTTACCGCCCGGGCGGACCGGCGCCAGCTTTACAGGCTCGTCAGCGTCGGCGCGTCCTATGCGCTGAGGGACCTGATTGAGAAGAATCCTGCGCTTCTCGGCACGACGCAGTCGCTGTGGGTGCCAGCATCATCCGACGTCGATATGCTTATCAAAGGCAATATCGATTCGAACGTCGATGAGTCTTTGCGTACTTTGTCGGACCAACAGATTGGGTGGGTGACAAGGCTCGCGGCGCGTGGACGCGTCGAATCGCGATTCAATAAAGCGCTTTTTACGAACGGTGATTCGCGTGATCCGGAACTGGCGGGTGTCAAGGGCGCGGTTGTGGGCTCTTTCTATATGCTGCTCGTTACGATCACGCTGTCATTTCCGATTGGTGTCGCGGCCGCGATTTACCTCGAGGAATTCGCGCCGCGAAGTCGCCTGTCAGACCTGATCGAGGTGAATATCAATAACCTCGCTGCCGTTCCATCTATCGTGTTCGGATTGCTCGGTCTTGCCGTATTCATTGATTGGATGGCACTGCCGCGCTCGGCGCCGTTGGTCGGTGGGCTCGTACTAACGCTATTGACCCTTCCCGTCATCATCATTGCTTCCCGGGCCGCGATCCAGGCCGTGCCACCGTCAATCCGAGAGGCGGCACTGGGCATTGGCGCATCGAATACGCAGGTTGTCGTTCACCATGTCCTGCCGCTGGCAATGCCCGGCATGCTGACCGGTGCGATCATCGGCATGAGCCGCGCACTCGGTGAATCGGCACCACTGCTAATGATCGGCATGGTTGCGTTCATTGTAGACGTACCGGGCAGCTTAACGGATCCTGCAACGGCGTTGCCCGTGCAGATCTATCTTTGGGCGGATAGCCCGGAGCGCGCCTTCGCCGAGCGAACATCGGCTGCGATCATCGTCTTGCTCGGTTTTCTGCTGTTGATGAATTTTGCCGCAGTAGTTTTGAGAAAACGTATGGAGCGAAAATGGTAGGCGCGGCGATTGAGCCGTGAGGAAACCTGTTTGACAATGACCACTATGACTGAATCGATAACCGATAATCCGCCACCCCAAGCGCCTGTTCCAAACGACGGCAGGCAGCGCGACAGGGCAGAAGGCATTGTCCTGTCGGAATACCCGCGACAAGAAACTGAGCTCGGTGGAAAGACGATTGGCAAGATTAGCTGTGAAAATCCGTTCATGGTTGTCGAAGATGTCAACGTCTACTATGGCGACAATCACGCAATCCGAAACGTATCCCTCGAAATCGCCAAGAAAGAGGTCATCGCGCTGATCGGACCATCGGGCTGCGGCAAGTCGACATTCCTCAGATGCCTGAATCGCATGAATGACTCGATCGAGAGTGCTCGTGTTACCGGGAAAATCATGCTTGACGGCCAGGACATTTATGCCAAGGAGCAGGATCCGGTTGCATTGCGTGCTCGCGTTGGCATGGTCTTCCAGAAACCCAACCCGTTCCCGAAGAGCGTCTATGACAATGTCGCCTACGGGCCGCGCATTCACGGGCTGGCAGGAGACCGGGCGGAACTGGACGCAATCGTTCACTCAAGCCTGGAACGGGCAGGTTTGCTGAAAGAGGTGAAAGATCGCCTCGACGAGCCAGGTACGAGCCTCTCGGGCGGTCAGCAGCAGCGACTGTGTATCGCGCGCACGATTGCGGTAAATCCGGAAATTATACTTATGGACGAACCCTGCTCGGCGCTCGATCCGATCGCGACGGCGCGTATCGAAGACCTCATGGATGAGTTGTGTGAGGACTACGCGATCGTGATTGTCACACACTCGATGCAGCAGGCTGCACGCGTTTCGAGACGCGTTGCGTATTTCCATCTGGGACTGTTGGTGGAAGTCGACGAGACCAACAAGATATTTACAAATCCTCAGCACAAGCTGACCGAGGACTACATAACGGGGCGCATCGGCTAGCGCAGAAGCGTGCTCCTATCTATTTTTTTTCAAGAAATCCGCGAAGCGTTTTTCCGAGAATCCAACCGCCAGGAACGCCTCCGATTCGAGCACCGGGCGTTTCAGCAGCGTTGGCTGATCCAGGATCAGTGCGAACGCGCGGTGCCGATTCAAATCACTGCGATCAACCTCCGGAATTTTGCGCCACGTCAGGCTCCGCTTGTTGACCAGCTTCGTCCAATCGATTCGACCCGCCCATCTCTCCAGCATCTGAATGTCGAGTCCGTCATCGCGGATATCATGAAATCGAAACTCGATGTCGTGCTGAGCCAGGTACTTGCGTGCGTTTCTGCACGTGTCGCAACTCATGATTCCGTAGACAGTCAGCATTTCCTGTTAGTCCAAATTTCTCAAGAGATCGTTCAATCCCGTTTTCGCACGTGTCTTCGCGTCAACCTGCTTTACAATTACCGCGCAATACAACGAGTATTTTCCGTCAGGTGAGGGAAGGTTGCCAGGCACGACTACAGAGCCGGGCGGAATTCGCCCGTAGCTTATCTCCCCGGTCGCGCGATTGTAGATACGCGTGCTCTGGCCGAGGTAGACGCCCATCGAGATAACCGACCCCTCTTCGACCACAACGCCTTCAACAACCTCCGAGCGGGCGCCGATGAAACATTCATCCTCGATAATTGTAGGACCAGCCTGGACCGGTTCGAGCACACCGCCAATGCCGACGCCACCGGAAAGGTGCACGTTCTTGCCGATCTGCGCGCAGCTGCCGACGGTTGCCCAGGTATCAACCATTGTCCCGCTGTCGACGTAAGCACCGATGTTGACGTAACTCGGCATGAGCACCACGTCCGGCGCAACGTAGGCGCCGCGACGGACTATTGCATCCGGCACGACGCGCACGCCATCGGCCGCGAATTGCTTTGCCGTGTAGTTTGCGTACTTCATGGGTACCTTGTCGTAGAAGCGGGTGTGTCCGCTTTCGATGACCCGGTTGTCGGTTACACCGAAACTCAGTAGTACGGCTTTCTTGAGCCACTGGTTGACGTGCCAACCATCTCCTCGTGGCTCGGCCACGCGCGCGTCGCCCGAGTCGAGCAGGGCAATAGCTTCCGCAACGGCCGCCGCTACTTTGGGCTTCTCGTCGAGCCCCTGCGCCCGGTTGTCAAAAGCCTGTTCAATTATTCTTCTCAGTTCTCGCATACGAGCTTCCGTCAATTTAAGTCGCTGTCCAGTCGGGTCAGCAACGCTTTTCGTAAATCATCCCGCATGCTCCCGTCAAGAGGTCGTCCTGACTCGTCGCTGATATAAAAGACGTCCTCGGCGCGTTCGCCAATGGTCATGATTTTCGCGGCCTCGATATCTACCCCTTGCTCGATGAAAACACGGCCGATGTCGCTCAGGAGTCCGGGTCGGTCGGCAGCGACGATTTCGAGAACGGTACTGTCACCGGACGTGCTCGTGCCGAACTCGGCGGTCGTGCGCGTAGTGAACATGCGGGCCTGCCGGCGTAACGTACGAGTCACAGTGAGATCGTCTTCATTACCGGTCAGGACCTTTGTCAGGGCGCGACGTATGTTGTTCAGACGGGAATCGTCAAGTTCCACCCGATGGTCAAGCTCCATGAAGACATAGGAATCAATGCTGTAGCCTTTTTGCAGCGGCACGATGCGCGCGTCCATAATAGTCATGCCCAGTTCATCCAGAACAGCAGTCGCATGTGCAAACGTCCGTTTAGCGCGCGGCGTGTAGATTACCGCTTCGACGCCGTCACCGGTTTCCCGACGACGCACATCGACCAGCCCGATTTCGGAAGAGGTGTTGGAATCGGCCAGCCACTGCGTATGCCAGGCAATCTCGGCGCTCCGGTGGCGCAGGAAATAGTTGGAGTTCATGAGTTGCCAGACGTTGTCGATGTGCTTATCGGCGAGGCCATTGCCGTGGAGTATTTCTCGCGCTTTGGTCTTCTTCTCAAGTATCAACTGCTCGCGGTCAATCGGTTTTTCAAGGCCGCGTCGCATCGCCCGCCGCGTCAGCTCATAGAGATCATAAAACAGCTGTGCTTTCCAGGAGTTCCAAAGCTTCGGGTTGGTGCCGCGCACGTCGGCAACGGTGAGCAGATACAGGTAGTCGAGATGCAGCGGGTCGCCGACGATCGTTGCAAACTCGTTGATTACATCCGGATCGCCTATGTCTTTCTTTTGTGCCGTCGTAGAAAGAATGAGGTGATGTTTGACCAGCCAGGCAACAATTCCCGCTTCGTATTTACTCAGCCCGTGTTCCAGACAAAATGCTCTGGCGTCGACAGCCCCCAGCTCCGAGTGATCGCCGCCGCGGCCTTTCGCGATGTCGTGGAATAGTCCGCTCAGGTACGCGATTTCCGGCTGCTCCAGCGACTGCATGATCTGGCTGCAGTGCGGGAATTCACTGTCGAATCGGGGCAGCGCGAAACGCCGCAGATTGCTGACGACAAACAGCGTGTGCTCGTCCACCGTATAGGCATGAAACAAGTCGTACTGCATGCGCCCGACAATTCGGCCGAATGCGGGCACGTAAAGTCCCAGCACGCCATAAAGGTTCATGCGCCGCAGCTCATGCGTGACGCCTTCCCGTGCGCGAAGAATGCTCAGAAACAGGCGGTGGTTGCGTGGGTTCTGACGAAACTCATCGTCAATCAGGTACAGGTTGCGCCTGATCAGCCCCACGGTGTAGGCACTGACGCCGCGAATCTCCGGGTTCTGCTGCAGGACCAGGAACAGCTCCAGCAGCGCCGATGGATCGTTGGCAAATACCTGGTCGCTGCTGGTCTGCAGGAAGCCATTCTTGATCTGGAAACGATCGTCGAGCGGTTCTGGCTGCGCGTTCGGGTCCATCAGGATGGCTTCCTCGAACAGCTGCAGCAGCATTTCGTTGAGACGACTCAGGTTTATGACGGTGCGGTAATAGCGCTGCATTAACTGCTCGACGGCCAGCGTGTAGCTCGCATCCTCGTAGCCCAGCATGTGCGCCAGCTTGATCTGGTGATCGAACAACAGACGGTCCTCGCGGCGGCCTGTCAAGATGTGCAGGCCGAAGCGAATTCGCCACAGGAAGGTCTGACCGTCTTCGAGCCGTTTTAGCTGGCCCGGTGTCAGGAACCCGTGGTCCACGAGTTCGGCCAGGGTAGCGGCACCAAAATGGCGCTTCGCGACCCAGCCGATCATCTGGATATCCCTTAGGCCTCCCGGACTGCCTTTGACGTTCGGTTCCAGGTTGTACGCCGTGTCATGGTAACGATGGTGGCGGGCGATCTGCTCCTTGCGCTTTTCCTTAAAAAACTCCGTGGACGGCCAAATCCGGTCCGGTGCCGTCGCCTTCTGCATGGCCTCGAACAGGCCCGCAGGACCCGCCAGCAGTCTTGCCTCCATCAGGGTCGTCGCGACGGTGAGGTCCACCTTGGCTTCCTCGAGGCACTGCGCGACCGTTCGTACGCTGTGACCGATCTCAAGCCCGATATCCCACAGCGCGGTAATGAACGCCAACAACGCGTTCTCTGCGTCTGTCGAGAAATCGTCGGGCAGCAGCACCATCACGTCGACGTCTGAATACGGGTGCAATTCACCGCGCCCGTAGCCGCCGACGGCGACCAGGGCCGCGCCCGAAGTATCCAGGTCGCTGCGCCAAAGCCTGATGAGTTGTTCGTCGATAACGGCGGCGCGCGCGTGCACGAGACCGACGACCGATTCACCGGCCTCGAATCGAGTCTTCAGATCATCGTGGGAGGCTGCCAGCGCCGCACGGATTTCCGCATAACTCGTTGAATTATCGACGATCGTTTGCGCCAAGTGTAAGAACCTCGTAGCCGCCGGCCGTAATGAGCACGGTGTGTTCCCACTGGGCAGACAGGCTGTGGTCCTTTGTTACCACAGTCCAGCCGTCGGGCAACAGTTTTACGTTCGCTTTGCCGGCATTGACCATCGGTTCGACCGTGAGGGTCATGCCCTCGCGCAGCTCCATCCCGGTGCCGGCCTTGCCGTAGTGCAGCACCTGGGGGTCCTCGTGAAAAGACTCACCGATGCCGTGTCCGCAATACTCGCGAACCACCGAGAAGCGGTTTTTCTCGACGTGCTTCTGCACGGCGGCGCCGACGTCGCCAAGATGCTTGCCGGGGGCCAGCTCCTTTATGCCTAACCACATGCTTTCAAAGGCAATTTGCGACAGTCGCTGTGCCTGGACAGTCGGCTTTCCGGCGAAAAACATACGGCTTGTGTCGCCATGAAATCCGTCCTTGATAACGGTGACGTCAATGTTCAGGGCGTCGCCCGCTTTCAGCGTTTTGTCGCCAGGAATACCGTGGCAGACGACGTGGTTGACCGATGTGCAGATCGATCTCGGAAATCCGCGGTAGTTCAGCGGGGCGGGGACCGCGTTCTGCACGCCCGTGATGTACTCGTGGCAGATACGGTCCAGCTCGCCGGTCGTGACCCCTGGTTTGACATAATCCCCGATCATGTCCAGGACCTCGGACGCCAGCCGGCCCGCAACGCGCATTTTGTCGCGCTGTTCCTCGTTTTTGATCGTTACGGTCATTCGCCCGGCAATTTCATCCAAAAAGGGGTCGAACCGGGGTTTTCCAGGCTCTCGGAAAACCCCGGTTCGACCCCGGTAAATCGTTGTTGGGTGCGGTCGGCTATGGTATAAAGCGCGCGCGCCGGTAGCAACCTAGTTGCCGCCAGGGGCAAAAAACTACACACGCATACCGTCACGTTCCGCAGGGTGCCCCACCAAAAAAGGGGTTGCGGAATGGGGTCTGCGGAGGCCTAACCCGGAGATACAGAAATGGCAGACGTAACCATGCGCCAGATGCTAGAGGCTGGCGTGCATTTTGGTCATCAGACCCGTTACTGGAACCCAAAGATGGCGCCCTTCATCTTTGGCGAACGTAACAAGATCCACATCATCGACCTCGAAAAGAGCCTTCCGCTGGCGCGCGAAGCGAGTGCCTTCGTAAAGGCCACGGTCGCCGACGGCGGTACCGTCCTGTTTGTCGGTACCAAGCGCGCTGCACGCGAAGCAGTCCAGACGCACGCGAAGCGTTGCGGAATGCCTTTCGTGAGCCAACGGTGGCTCGGGGGCATGCTCACGAACTACAAAACGATTCGCCAGTCCGTGAAACGACTCGTCACGCTTGAGCAAATGGCCGACGAGGGCGGTTTCGAAGGGCTGACCAAGAAAGAAATACTCGGCCTGAGCCGCGAGCAGGAAAAGCTTGAGCGCAGTCTTGGCGGCATCAAGAAAATGCGTTCGCTGCCCGATGTCCTTTTTGTCGTCGACGTCGATCACGAGGACATCGCCATTCGCGAAGCGAAAAAACTCGGCATACCGGTCGTCGCCATCGTAGATACGAACTGCTCGCCGGAGGGCGTCGACTATATTGTGCCGGGAAATGACGACGCGATGCGCGCAATCGAACTCTATTCCACGCTGATTGCAGACGCGGTTCTGGACGGCAAAGCGTCACTGCCTGAAGTCGCGCTCGGGGAAGACGAATTCGTCGAACTCGATGAGCACGGCAAGCCTAAGAAGAGTCGCGCGAAGAAGAAAGTGGCCAAGAAAAAAGCAGCCAAAAAAGCCATCGTGAAGAAGAAGGCGCCCGCAAAGAGGATCGAGCCCGAAGCAGATGCGAAAGCCGGGGAAGAAGCGGAGGCTGACGCCAAGGTCGAGACAAAGCCTGCAGCGCAGGCGAAAGCGGAGACCAAAGCAAAGCCCGAAGTCAAGCCGGAAGCGGAGACCAAAGCGAAGCCTGAAGCCAAAGTAAAGGCCGAGGAAAAGGCAGAGCCGGAGACGAAAGGCGCGGCGAAGGCCGCTCCTGAGGCCAAAGCCGACGACAAGGTGGAGGCCGAGCCAAAAGCCAAGGCAAAAACCAAGAAGAAGGTCAACACCAAAGCAAAGGTCAAGACCAAAGCGAAGGCCAAGACCAAAGCGAAAGGCAAAGTGGAAAAACAGGCCGACGACGCGCCGGCAAAAAAGGCCAAGCCCAAGACTGACGAGACGGCGGGAGAGTAGGCGATGTCTGTTACTGCATCCATGGTTAAAGAACTTCGCGAGCGCACCGGCGCCGGCATGATGGAGTGCAAGAAAGCGCTGGTTGCCGCTAACGGTGACCTTGACGCGGCCGCGGAAGAACTACGCAAGTCGGGTCAGGCAAAGGCGGACAAGAAAGCGGGCAGAGTTGCCGCGGATGGCCGCATTGTCGTCAACACAGACGGCGGCAAGGCTATAATTGTCGAGGTCAATTCCGAGACTGACTTCGTGGCCAAAGACGAGAATTTCGTTGAGTTCGCGGAAGCCGTCGCGGCTGTCGCGCTGGCGTCAGGTACGACGGACGTTACTAGTCTCGCCGCGCAGAAAATTGACGGCTCCAGGACTGTCGAAGAAGCGCGCACCGAACTCGTCACAAAGGTTGGCGAAAATATTTCGGTGCGTCGTGCCGCAATCGTCGAGAGCAGTGGTCAGATCGGCTATTACACGCACGGAGCCCGGATCGGCGCCGTCGTGGCGCTTGAAGGAGGCGACGACGAACTGGCGCGCGATATCGCCATGCACATTGCTGCAATCAACCCGGTCTGCATCGATGAATCCCAGGTTCCCTCCGAGACGCTGGAGCGTGAGCGCCGCATCTTCTCGGAGCAGGCCGAAGCATCGGGTAAACCCGCCGACATCATCGAAAAAATGGTGACGGGCCGGATTGCCAAGTTCCTCAAGGAAATTACGTTGCTCGGGCAGCCGTTCGTCAAAGATCCCGATGTCTCGGTCGGCAAGTTGTTAAAAGGCGCCGGCGCCAGCGTCACGTCCTTTGTGCGCTTCGAAGTCGGGGAAGGCATCGAGAAAAAAGAGGACAACTTCGTCGAAGAAGTGATGGCACAGGTTAAAGGCGCCGTTTAAGAGATTGCGCTTAAGTTGTTGATTTTAGTTAAGACCCTGCTATTGGATTGCGCTAGAATCTACGGCCGCCGGGTTCCGGCATGGACACGCAAGAGGGCTGTGTATGAATGATTCTCCCGTTCGCTATCGTCGCGTACTGCTGAAACTCAGTGGTGAGGCGCTAATGGGAGAATTGGATTACGGTATAGAGCCCAGCGTGATTCAGCGTATTGCTGCGGAAATCGCGGCAGCCAGAAGGACCGGCGTTGAAATTGCAATCGTCGTCGGTGGCGGCAATATCTTTCGCGGTGCAGGCCTTGCGCGCGCCGGCATGGATCGTGTGACGGGCGACTATATGGGTATGCTGGCAACGGTCATGAACGCGCTGGCCATTCAGGACGCCCTCGAGTCGCTCGAAGTGCATGCCCGCGTCATGTCGGCACTTCAGATTCACGATGTGTGCGAAGACTACATACGCCGTCGCGCCGTTCGGCATCTCGAGAAAGGTCGAGTGGTCATTCTCGCTGCCGGTACCGGCAATCCATTTTTCACGACCGACACGGCGGCGAGTTTGAGGGCGATCGAGATTGGCGCCGACGTGTTGCTGAAAGCGACCAAAGTTGACGGCGTCTATGACGATGATCCGATGACCAATTCAGGGGCACAACGTTTTGAAACCGTCTCGTATGACCGGGTTCTGGCGGACAAGCTCTCGGTCATGGATGCAACGGCCATCGTCATGTGCCGTGACAACGACCTGCCGTTGCGCGTGTTTAACCTGACGCGCGGCAACGCACTCGTCCGCGCGATGTCGGGTGACGACGTCGGTACGCTGGTTACCCGTTAATTCCGGCGTGACAAGCGACAAGGCATGAAGAAAAAAGAGGGCACTAATCGTGTTGGATGAAATCAAGAAAGACGC
>Ga0224512_10002095_pt1 | contig 18531 bp, 18 predicted proteins | sample SF_May12_sed_USG_4_FD_169103 | JGI IMG/M metagenome (GOLD analysis project Ga0224512, IMG submission 169103) | Sediment microbial communities from San Francisco Bay, California, United States - SF_May12_sed_USGS_13 | ecosystem: Environmental > Aquatic > Marine > Sediment | place: USA... | reverse complement strand
ACAACTGACCGATCAGGCTTTGCGACTTGGGCTCCGCCGCGCTGAAGCGGACATTGTTCTTGTCCAACAGACCGATCAGCGTGTTGTTGTCGGTCTCGGGACTGATCGTGTAGTACTGCAGCGGCTCGCGATTACCGAAACGAATGCGCTCACCTTCGATCTCGACCATGTCCACCTGTCCGGCGCGTACCTGGTCGAGAAATTCCGAATAGTCCTTGGACACGGGCTGGCCGCCACTGACTGTGGACAGGCCCTGCACAACCGACAACAGCACGACGATTATTACGACAAAGACAAGAATATTTTTGGTCAGATCATTCACATTGAGAATCCGCGGTGGCAGGGGCCTGATCACTGTCTATTTAGACAGGATCCAGCAGTTAGACACTACTACAATTGATAGTTTCTCGCTACCAAGTACACCTCACGGCTACCGGCTCTGGAAGCCTTGGGTTTAATGACTTTCACGCGCTTGAACGCCTTACGCGTTGTAGCAATGTAAGCATCGATGCCCTCACCCTGAAACAGCTTGCAAACAAAATCGCCGCCCGGCCGAAGCACTTGCCCGCAAAAATCCAGCGCCAGCTCAGCCAGATACATGGAACGTGGCTGATCCACCGCTCGAGTGCCAGAGATATTGGGGGCCATGTCGCTCATTACAAGGTCAACGCGGGAGTCACCGAGGGCGGCGCGGATATCAGCCAGAACGGCATCTTCCGTGAAGTCGCCCTGGATGGATTCAACTGATGCCAGCGCGTCCATTGGCAACAGATCAACGGCGATGATACGTACCCTGCCTTTGAGCTTTTCAGTGACATACTGACTCCAGCTCCCCGGCGCTGCACCGAGGTCAACGCACAGCATGTTCGCCTTGAGCAAGCGTTCTTTTTGCTCGATTTGCTCAAGTTTATACACGGCCCGTGAGCGCCAACCGTCACGCCGCGCACGCTGAACATACGGATCACGCTCCTGACGAGCTTTCCACGATCTGCTGCTGCTTCCGGGCTTACTCATTGATACACTTCGCGCCCATGAACCTGAGTGAAGCACAAAAGAAACATCTTCGCGGCCTGGGCCACCAATTGAAGCCACTCATAATGGTGGCGGAGGCCGGCTTATCCGATTCGCTACTTGCCGAATATGAGACCACGCTCGCACACCACGAGTTAATCAAGGTGAGCGTTCGGGTTGGCGACCGCAAGGCCCGCAACGAAATCATCGACGATTTATGTCGCATCGCCGGGGCTGTGCTCGTCCAACGCGTCGGAAACATGGCATTGCTTTATCGGGAAAATCCCGAGAAAAAGAAGATCGTGATCCCGAATAGACAGACCAACCGGCTCAGACGTACTTGACCTCGAGTATTTCGAACGTTTTCTCGCCCCCCGGCGCCTGAAACGTGACGACATCATCTTCGCATTTCCCGATGAGAGCCCGGGCAATGGGTGACGTATAGGATATCAATCCGGTTTTGATATTGGCTTCATCTTCGCCAACAATACGGTAAGAGAGCTCTTCTTCGGTGTCTTCATCAAGAAGTTTGACAGTGGAGCCAAACACAACCTTGCCGTTTGCATTCACCGCGGTTACGTCAATGACCTGCAAATGCGATAGCTTGCCCTCGAGTTCCTTGATGCGCCCTTCGATGAAGCCCTGCTGTTCTTTCGCCGCATGATACTCGGCATTTTCTTTAAGGTCGCCATGCGCACGCGCCTCCGCAATAGCCTGAATCACCTGCGGCCGGTCAACGGACTTGAGCTTCTTGAGTTCTTCTTGCAGAAGTTCATGACCACGAACCGTCATCGGCACCTTGCTCATGCCGCCACCTCTTTATGCAGATCCTGCAGTCGATTCACTTCGCCGTCGTCCAAATGCTCAATTGCCGTGCAGGTCGCGACCGCCGCGCCCAATGTCGTGTAATAGGTTACGCCTCTGCGAACCGCCTCGGCGCGAATCGACGTTGATTCGTTGATCGCCTGTTTGCCTTCGGTCGTATTGACAATCAAGTCGATCTCGCCGTTCTTGATCATATCGACTATGTGCGGCCGACCTTCCCGAACCTTGTTCGCCCGCCGACATATTACCCCGGATTTCGCCAGATGTTGTGCTGTCCCGTGCGTAGCAATAATGTCGAAGCCTTGCTCGACGAGAATTCTCGCCAGTTTCACTGCCCCTTCCTTGTCACGATCCCTGACACTTAGCAGCGCGACGCCTTGCCGCGGTAGCACGACACCGGATGCCAGTTGCGCCTTGGCATACGCCTCACCGAAAGACCGTCCGATGCCCATTACCTCCCCGGTAGATTTCATCTCGGGGCCGAGAATCGGGTCAGCGCCGGGGAATTTTATGAACGGAAATACAGATTCCTTGACCGAGAAGTACCCAGGAATGCGCTGGTTCACATACCCCTGTTTTGCGAGTGACTCGCCGACCATAACCTTCGCGGCGATCTTCGCCAGCGGAATTCCAATGGCCTTGGAAACGAATGGAATCGTCCGCGAAGCGCGGGGATTCACCTCGAGCAGATAAACTACGTCGTTCTGAATGGCAAACTGCGTATTCATCAGACCGACAACTTTCAGTCCTTTGGCCAGCCTGACAACTTGTCTCACCAACTCCTGCTGCATCTCTTCGCTAAGACTGAACGGTGGTAGCGAGCAGCCCGAGTCGCCGGAATGAACACCCGCCTGCTCTATGTGCTCCATCACACCGCCAATCAGGATGCGCTCGCCGTCGCACACGCAATCCACATCGACTTCCGTAGCCTGGTCAAGAAAACGGTCAAGCAGGACCGGGCTGTCGTTCGAGACATTGATCGCCGCATCCATGTAAATGCCGAGATCCTCGTCGTTATGGACAATCTCCATTGCGCGGCCACCGAGTACGTAAGATGGCCGCACGACCAGCGGGTAGCCGACGTCAGAACCCATATCCAGCGCTTCTTCCTTGTTCCTGGCTGTACGGTTTGGCGGCTGTTTGAGGCCGAGGGATTCCACCAGTTTCTGGAAGCGTTCGCGGTCTTCGGCGAGGTCGATCGAGTCCGGCGTTGTACCGACAATGGGTGCACCAGCGGCTTCGAGGTCCCGCGCCAGTTTCAAGGGGGTCTGACCGCCGTATTGAACTATGACGCCCCGGGGCTGCTCCTTGTCTATGATCTCCATGACGTCTTCGAACGTCAGGGATTCAAAATACAGGCGGTGAGACGTGTCGTAATCGGTCGATACCGTCTCCGGGTTGCAATTCACCATGATGGTCTCGTAACCCGATTCTTCGAGTGCCAGCGCAGCGTGCACGCAGCAATAATCGAATTCGATACCCTGGCCTATGCGGTTCGGGCCGCCACCGAGAATCATGATTTTTGGCCGATCAGTCGGCAGTGCCTCGCATTCATCCTCGTAGGTCGAGTACAGATAGGCCGTCGTGGTCGAGAATTCCGCGGCACAGGTATCGACGCGCTTGAATACCGGTCGAAGGCCGAATTCGAGCCGCCGCCTGCGCACAGCTTTTTCTGCGACACCGAGCAATTCCGCGATACGTGCATCCGAAAATCCCTTGCGCTTGAAGGAGCGCAGCAGTGGCTTGTTCAGCCCGGCCAGACCAAGGTCACGCATCGACCGTTCGGATTCGACCAGATCAGCGATCTGAACCAGAAACCACGGATCGATGCCGGTAATCTTGGCGACATCCATCGGCGAAAAGCCGAGCCGCATGGCGTCGGCGACGTAGCGCAAACGGTCCGCCCCGGGAATACGCAGCTCCTGGCGCAGCCGGTCGTGCTCGATGTCGGTCGCGATTGACGTGATGATCTCGTTGAAACCGGTCACGCCGGTCTCCAGCCCCCGCAGGGCCTTCTGTAGCGACTCCTGGAACGTCCGCCCCATCGCCATCACTTCGCCGACCGACTTCATTTGGGTCGTCAACCTGTCGTTCGCTCCGGCAAATTTTTCGAAAGTGAAGCGCGGTATCTTGGTGACCACGTAATCGATGGTCGGCTCGAACGACGCGGGCGTCGCCCCGCCGGTGATGTCATTCTTGAGTTCATCCAGCGTGTAGCCAATAGCCAGTTTCGCCGCGATCTTGGCGATCGGAAAGCCGGTGGCTTTCGACGCGAGGGCCGATGACCGGGACACACGTGGGTTCATTTCAATGACCAAAACGCGCCCATCGTCCGGACTTACCGCGAACTGGACATTGGAGCCACCGGTCTCGACGCCGATCTTGCGCAATACATCGATCGATGCGTTGCGCAGCCGCTGATACTCCTTGTCGGTCAGCGTTTGCGCCGGAGCGACCGTTATGGAGTCTCCCGTGTGGACACCCATCGGATCGACGTTTTCGATTGAACAGACGATGATGCAATTGTCGTTGCGGTCGCGAACGACCTCCATTTCGAACTCTTTCCAGCCAATGACTGACTCTTCGAGCAGCACCTCGCTGGTCGGAGACATCTCCAGACCATGCGTAACGATGCGCTCGAACTCTTCGCGGTTATAGGCAATACCACCGCCCGTACCGCCCAGCGTGAACGACGGCCGTATGATCGTGGGAAAGCCGATGCCGGCCTGCTTGTCGAGCGCTTCCTCGATCGAATGGGCGATTTCGGCTCTGGGCACCTCGAGGCCGATGTCGGTCATGGCCTTGCGAAACAAGTCCCGATCCTCGGCCATGTCGATCGCCTCGCGCGAGGCGGCGATCATTTCCACATTGTATTTTTCCAGGATGCCTTCGCGCGCCAGATCCAGCGCACAATTCAGAGCCGTTTGTCCGCCCATGGTTGGCAGCAACGCATCGGGCCGTTCCCTGGCGATAATCCGTTCGACAGCCGTCCAGTGCACGGGCTCGATGTAAATGGCGTCGGCCGTTTCCGGGTCAGTCATAATGGTCGCCGGATTCGAATTGACCAGCACTACCCTGTAGCCCTCTTCCTTGAGCGCCTTGCAGGCCTGGGCGCCGGAGTAATCGAATTCGCAGGCCTGCCCTATCACGATCGGGCCTGCACCGATGATCAGGACGCTGTCTATGTCAGTTCGTTTCGGCATGCGCTTGATTACTTCTTATGTTCTAGATTAAACAAAAACTATAAGTAATTGTTATTAATAAATTATGTTGAGATCACTTTCTTCGTCGTCTTGCGCTTTCGTTCATCCATATCGTGTATGAACCGTTCGAACAATGGCAGCAAATCGTGCGGCCCGGGACTGGCTTCCGGGTGCCCCTGAAAGCTGAACGCCGGGTGGTCCTTGATCGCAATGCCCTGCAAGGTGCCATCGAACAGGGAGCGGTGCGTGGGCACGATATCGCCGGGCAGGCTGTCCTCGCTGACGGCGAAACCGTGATTCTGGCTGGTTATCATCACCTGCCCCGTCTCCAGGTCCTGGACCGGGTGATTTGCGCCGTGATGGCCAAATTTCATCTTGACCGTCCTGGCCCCTGCGGCCAGCGCAAGTAACTGGTGGCCAAGACATATGCCGAAAACCGGGATGCCCGTTTTCAGGAATTCCCTGATAGCGTTAATCGCGTAGCCGCATGGCTCCGGATCACCGGGCCCGTTGGACAGAAATATGCCGTCCGGCGCCAACTCGAGCGCCTTCTCGGCACTTGTCGTTGCCGGCACGACCGTTACGCGACAATCCAGGTCGGCCAGGAGTCGCAGGATATTTCGTTTGACGCCGAAATCGTACGCCACGACATAGTACGGTGCGACGCGACGACTCAGTATCCGCGGTCGTCGCCCGAATGTAACGCCCTGGCTCCATTGGTACGCTCGATCTGTCGTGACGAACTTTGCGAGATCGACGCCGGAAATCCCCGGGAATTTGCGTGCATGTTCGACGGCAACCTCCGGTTTCGCGTCGCCGGTCATGATGCAGCCGGATTGCGCGCCCTTCTCCCGAATAAGGCGCGTCAGGCGGCGTGTATCGATATCGGCGATCGCGACAGTATCACCCTGACGAAGAAACTCGCTGAATGTTCGCTCGCAGCGCCAACTGCTGTTGGTGATTGAACTGTCACGAATGATCAGGCCGGAAGCGTGCACCCGCGACGACTCCATGTCTTCGCTGTTGGTGCCGGTGTTGCCGATGTGCGGATAGGTCAGCGTGACGATCTGGCGGCAATAGGACGGATCAGTCAGGATTTCCTGATAGCCGGTCATTGCGGTATTGAAGACGACTTCGCCGATGGTCTGGCCATCGGCCCCGACAGACATTCCGCGGAAGATTGTTCCATCAGCAAGTGCCAGAACGGCAGGCGTACTCAACAGCGATCCTCGTTTCGTCAGTCTTCACCGAGTTCAGATGCAGAAAAGCGGAAGGACAGTGCCTCCCGCTCGAATTTTCGCTGACCGCTAAGCGATCCGGCGTATCTTACTGAAACCAACGTTTGAGTGCTATAGGAAACTGCGGGTTTTTATGGCGAATCACAGTGGCCCGGACAACTGCAGAACATCCCGAATCGAGTAGCGCCCTGGCGGCTTATCGACTACCCAACGCGCGGCGTGCAGCGCTCCGTCGGCGAAGACCTGCCGCGTGGTTACGCTGTGCGCCAGTGTGAGCCGCTCCGTTGCGGAGGCCAGGATGACCGCATGCTCGCCCGGCACTTCCCCGCGGCGCTCCACCTCGTAGCGAATGTCGCGGGGATCAGAGTCGCGCGCTGCGGCGATGGCCTCGCCCAGCTTCAGAGCCGTGCCTGACGGCGCGTCGACTTTGTGGACATGGTGCGTCTCGTGCACCTCCGCAGCGAAATCGCTCCCAAGGGCTGCAGCGGCCTGACGCACGAGGTTTTCGAGCACAGCGATACCCAGGCTCATGTTGCGGTCATAGACGACCGCTACCGATCGCGCGGCCTCCTCCACGCGGGCCAGCTGCCGCTCGGACAGTCCGCTGACGCCACAAACAAGCGGTTTGTCGTGAGTCACGACGGCAGCAAGCACATCATTGGTGGCTTCAGGCAGGCTGAAATCGACAAGGACATCCGCCGCTCGAGTAACGGCATCGAGTTCATGGCTGACGACAATCTCGGCGGCCACATGCAGGTCGCTGGCGCGTTTATCGTCGCGGACCCAGATGCTTGCCAGGCACAGATCCTGCCGCGAGGCAATCGATGCCATCAGCGTCCGACCCATTCGGCCCGTGCCCGCAATTCCTATCCGGAGTGGTTTGATCTGGGAATTCCCCGTTGCAGTCTTATTGACTGATTCTATCGAAGAACCGCTTCACCGTGTCGATCCAGCCGCCAGCGCGCGGGCTGTGCTTCTCGCCGCCCGAATACACGGATTCCTCGAACTGCCTTAACATCTCCTTTTGCTCGCTCGTCAGGTTGATCGGCGTCTCCACAGCGACTTTTGCAAACAAGTCCCCCTGACGCGCATCGCGAACGGTGGTCACGCCTTTGCCTCGCAGTCGAAAGACCTTGCCAGACTGTGTGCCAGCCGGAACCTTCAACGAAACATGACCGTTGAGCGTTGGCAACTCGACCTCACCGCCAAGCGTGGCGGTGCCCATGCTGATTGGCACTTCGCATGCCAGATCGGCGCCCTCACGCGTGAACAGCTTGTGGGGCTGAACTCGAATCTCGACATACAGATCGCCCGGAGGACCGCCATTGCGACCAGCCTCCCCCTCCCCAGACAGCCTGATTCGGTCGCCGTCATCGACGCCCGGCGGCACCTTGACCGACAACGTCTTGGTCTTGTGCACGCGACCGCGGCCATGGCAAGCCTCACACGGGTCGCCAACCGTCGTGCCAGCGCCCTTACAGGCGGGACAGGTCTGCTGTATCGAGAAGAAGCCCTGCTGCATGCGCACCTGACCGACGCCCGCACACGTTGAGCAATTGACCGGTTTGGTGCCTTTCTTCGCACCACTGCCGTCGCAGGATTCACACGCCACCTGCGTCGGTACGTCGATTGTTACCGAGTTACCACTGACGGCTTCTTCCAGTTCGAGACGCAGCTCATAGCCCAGGTCAGCGCCGCGAAAAACCTGGCTGCGGCGCTGGCGACCGCCGCCGAAAATATCGCCGAATACGTCGCCGAAGATGTCGCCGAATCCTTCCGCACCGAATCCGCCTGCACCACCGGCACCACGGCTGAGCCCGTCGTGACCGAAACGATCATAGGTGGCGCGCTTATCCGCATCACTCAGGACCTCATAGGCTTCTTTGGCTTCCTTGAATTTACCCTCGGCACTGGCATCGTCCTTGTTTCGATCCGGGTGATGCTTCATGGCGAGCCGACGATACGATTTCTTGATCTCGTCTGCAGATGCCGTTCTCGGCACCCCAAGAACATCGTAATAGTCGCGTTTCGCCATAGCTTCTTATAGCTCGGGCGCCGCACGCGGCGCCCCGGATTAGTTCACAGGATCCCGAATCCTATCCGGACTTAGGCTTGTCGTCGTCGACTTCTTCGAACTCCGCATCGACAACATCATCGCTATTCGACTCAGCCCCGCCATCGCCAGCCGCTTGCTCCGCCTGCTCGGCGTAGAGTCGTTGCGCAAGCTCACCCGACGCCTCAGCCAGTACTGCCGTTTTCGCCTTGATGGCGTCATGGTCATCGCTATCGAGCGCGGATTTCAGATCCGAGATCGCATTTTCGACGCCCAGTCGTTCCTCTCCGGTAGCCTTTTCGCCAAGCTCGCCAAGGGTCTTCTCGGCGGCATGGATGAGGCTATCGGCCTGATTACGGGCGTCGACGAGTTCGCGGAACTTGCGATCTTCCTCAGCATGGCTCTCGGCATCGGCGACCATCTTGTCGATCTCGTCATCCGACAATCCACTGGAAGCCTTGATGACGATGTTCTGACTCTTGCCGGTCGCCTTGTCCTTGGCCGACACGTTAAGGATACCGTTGGCATCAATATCGAAGGTCACTTCGATCTGCGGCAGACCGCGCGGCGCAGGTGGAATATCAGCCAGGTCGAAACGGCCCAGCGACTTGTTGTCGCGCGCCCGTTCGCGCTCGCCCTGCAGCACGTGAATCGTAACGGCCGTCTGGTTGTCATCCGCGGTCGAGAATATCTGTTCCGCATTCGCCGGAATGGTGGTGTTCTTGTCGATCAGCTTGGTCATGACACCACCGAGCGTCTCGATGCCCAGCGACAGCGGCGTAACGTCGAGTAGCAGAACATCCTTGACGTCACCCGCAAGTACACCACCCTGAATGGCCGCGCCGAGCGCAACCGCTTCGTCCGGATTGACATCTTTGCGCGGTTCCTTGCCGAAGAAGTTCTGCACTTCTTCCTGCACCTTCGGCATGCGCGTCTGGCCACCAACAAGGATGACATCGTCGATTTCATTGACTTTCAGTCCGGCGTCCTGGAGGGCAATCTTGCATGGGCCGATCGTTCGGTCGATTATTTTATCGACAAGGGACTCGAGCTTGGCGCGAGTCAACTTGATGATCATATGTTTGGGACCGCTGGCATCGGCCGTGATGTAGGGCAGATTCACCTCGGTTTGTTGCTGCGTTGAAAGTTCGATCTTCGCTTTCTCGGACGCTTCCTTCAGGCGCTGCATTGCCAGCGGATCCCTGGTGATGTCCACACCGGTCTCGCGCTCGAACTCCGCCGCCAGGTACTCGATTACCCGCATGTCGAAGTCCTCACCACCGAGGAACGTGTCGCCGTTGGTAGCCAGCACTTCAAACTGGTGCTCGCCATCGACTTCGGCGATCTCGATGATCGATACGTCGAAAGTACCGCCGCCAAGGTCGAACACGGCGATTTTCTTGTCGCCGCGTTTCTTGTCCATGCCATAAGCGAGCGCTGCAGCCGTCGGCTCATTGATAATGCGCTTGACGTCGAGACCCGCGATCTTGCCAGCGTCCTTGGTCGCCTGGCGCTGTGAGTCATTGAAATAGGCCGGTACAGTGACAACGGCCTCAGTGACCGCTTCGCCGAGGTAATCCTCGGCCGTCTTCTTCATTTTCATCAGCACGCGCGCGGAAATCTCCGGCGGCGCCATCTTCTTGCCGTTTGCTTCTACCCAGGCGTCACCATTGTCTGCCTCTACAATGTTGTAGGACACCATGTCGATATCGCGTTGTACGACGTCATCCTTGAAACGCCGGCCGATTAGCCGTTTGACCGCAAATAGCGTGTTGGACGGATTGGTCACGGCCTGGCGTTTTGCCGACTGGCCTACCAGCACCTGGTCGTCTTTGCTGAATGCAACGATCGACGGCGTGGTGCGGTCACCTTCGCTGTTTTCGATGACCTTGGGCTTGTCGCCCTCCATCACTGCCACGCAGGAGTTGGTGGTACCGAGGTCGATACCGATCACTTTTCCCATGTCATTACTCCGAATTCTTCAAGTATTTACCAAATCTGGCTGATAGGTGGGGCCGCAAGCGCCTGTTTCAAGCCGCTTTGGCCGAATTTGACCTAGTCGTCGGTGTCCGGCGCAACCGGTTCCGCCGCAACGATCACACGAGCCGGCCGCAGCAGCCGCCCGTTTAGCGTGTAGCCTTTCTGCACGACGGTCACAACCGAGCCTGGTTCAACGACATCAGAGGGCTGCATCGTCATGGCCTCATGCAATTCCGGATCAAACGGTTCTCCCTCCGGATCCAGTTCCGCCATGCCGAAGCGCTCGAGTGTGGCTGTCAAGATCTTGAGGGTCGCTGCACTGCCGGCAAGCAGGCTCTCCACATCGGCTGACTCGCCGGCGGCGAGACCCATCTCAAGGCTGTCCTTGACAGCCAGCAGCTCCCTGCCGAAATTCTCCAGTGCAAACTTTCGAGCATGCGCCACATCGCGGCTCGCGCGCTTGCGCACGTTCTCGATCTCGGCTGCGGCACGCAGGTAGCGATCCCAGTTCTCGTCGGCTTTCGCCTGCAGCTCCGCCAGCGTCGCCTCCGCATCATCCACCTCCTGCGACGACTCGGCGTTATCGCCTTCAAGCTCTGGATTATCTTCCTCGGTGTCGAGGTCAGGACGTTCAGCCTGTCCACTCATCGGCTATTGCTCCCCATTTGCGTTGGCCTGCTCAGATGCAGAGTGCAGTGTGGGGACCCAGCCACAAATATCAAGGGGTCTGGCCCGATTTATCGGGAAATTTACGAGTCGAGCGCGGTTTTGAGCAAACGCGCCGTAATGTCGACTATCGGTACGACGCGATCATAAGCCATACGCGTCGGCCCGATCACACCCAGCACACCGATCGTATTATCGTCCAGTTGATACGGTGCAGTCACGACGCTGCAGTCACCGAGAATCTGATATCCGGACTCTTCGCCGATAAATACCTGTACACCATCGGCATTGATGCTGCGGTCCAGTAAATCGAGTATCAGACGTTTGCGTGAAAATGCATCGAACAGGCGACGCAATGTATCGACGTCCGACAACTCGGCGAAGTCCATGAGGTTCGTTTCGCCGGCCAGCACAAACTCGCCACCCGAATGCTGCGTATCGTCCATGGCAGAATGCGCCACGGCGATGATGTCGTGCATTGCCTGATTCATCTTGTGCCGGGTCTTGTCGAGATCCTCGATAATCCTGTCGCGAACCAGCTGCATTTCGGTTCCCGCATAATTCTGATTGATGAAGTTCGCCGCCTGCTGCAATTCCGAGGCGGTGTACTCACGGTCGGTATGCAAAATGCGATTCTGAACTTCGCGATCATTGATGACGAGAATCGCAAGGATGCGATTCTCCGACAGCGGCAAAAACTCGATCTGGCGCAACGCCGCATGCTGTCCACGTGGAATCGTTACAACGCCGGCCAGGCTCGTGAATTGGGATAACATGTTCGACACCGAAGCGATCAACGCCTCTGAGTCGTCGACCTTTCGGCGTATTTGCGAGCGCAACATGTCGATATCACCGTCGTTCGGCTGCCGGTAACGCACCAGCGTATCCACGAAAAAACGATAACCTTTTGGTGTAGGAACGCGGCCGGCCGATGTGTGCGGAGCCGATACCAGGCCCAGATCCTCCAGGTCCGACATGACGTTACGTATGGTCGCGGGACTCAGATCCAGCCCCGAGTCCTTGGACAGCGTTCTGGAACCCACCGGATGCCCGTCGCGAATATAACGCTGGATCAGAACACGCAACAGATGTTGTGCGCGGTCGCTGGGGGGAGTAGTCATTGCTTCTGCAGACATTCGCAAAAAATACGAAAATTTCGCAATTCGTTCGCTGTGTTAGGGTATCTTTCAACACGCTAGCAACGGCTTGGCGACGGGTCAAGAGGATCAGCAAATAACTGTGGCCAGTGGATTTCAGAAAATAGCGATGGTCGGACGTCACAACGATCCGCGCGTGGCCGAACCGATGTCGTCGCTCGTGATGCATTTGACAGAAGCCGGCATCGAAGTGCTGACCGCCGAGGAAAATGCGCTCGACCTGCCCGTCACCCGCTGCGCCGAGTCCGAGCTCGCCGCGAATGCGGATCTGGTCATCGCGGTCGGTGGCGATGGCACGATGCTGTACGCAGGCAGCCTGACGCGGGACAGCGACGTTCCGCTACTCGGCATCAACCGCGGTCGTCTCGGCTTTCTCGCCGATGTCACGCCGGATGAGATGCTCGCGAGCGTCGATCACATTCTCGACGGAAACTACTCGGTCGAATCACGACTGCTGCTCGACGCAGTCCTGCAAACGGCGGCCGGCGATACGATCACTGCGACGGCGTTCAATGACGTCGTCTTGCAGCGCGGCGAAACGGGCCGGATGGTTGATTTCGAAGCGAGTGTGGGGGGGCAATTCGTCAACACGCATTCGGGTGACGGCCTGATCGTCGCGACACCCACAGGCTCAACGGCGTATGCGCTGAGTTGTGGTGGTCCGATCGTCGAGCCGCAACTGGACGCCGTGGTCGTCGTTCCGATCTGCCCGCACACGCTGACCGACCGTCCAATCGTCATTGCCGCCGATCAACCGATTGAAGTCAGGCTGCTTCAACGTGAGGACATCCGCGCCGCTATCGCAATTGATGGCCACTCCATCGGGGCAATTCACGCGGGAGACTTGCTGACGATCAATGCGGCGAAAAACCGAATCAAATTGATCCACCCGCCGGGCTACGATTTCTACAACATTCTGCGATCGAAGCTGTTCTGGGGCCGTGACAGTCGCAATCGCAATCCGACCTGAACCATGTTGACGAGCCTGCAAATTAGCGACTTCGCAATCGTCGACAAGATCGACGTCGAATTCGAACCAGGCATGACCGTGCTGACCGGGGAAACGGGCGCCGGTAAGTCGATCCTCGTTGATGCGGTTGGGCTGGTACTCGGCGAACGCGGCGGTAGTCAACTGGTCCGCAGCGGCGCCAAGCGCGCCGAGTTCAGCGCCGAGTTTGACGTGTCGCGGTTGCCCGCCGTTATCGACTGGCTCGAGGAACACGCGCTGGATCAGGACAACGCGTGCCTGTTGCGGCGGGTCATCGCGGCCGATGGTCGCTCCAGGGCCTTTATCAACGGCAACGCGGTCACAATGCAGCAGTTAAAGTCGCTCGGTGAATTGCTGCTCGACATTCATGGTCAGCATTTTCATCAATCCCTGGGTCGGCGAGCGGTACAAAGGGACTTGCTCGACTATTTCGGAGACCTGCTCGACAAACGACGTGAAACCGAAGTCGCCTACGACCACTGGCAGTCACTCAAGGAACGCCTGGACGGACTGCAGGGCGCGGACGCTGATCGCGCGTCACGAATGGACTTGCTCGAATTCCAGCTGCAGGAACTGCATGGGCTCGACGTCCACGCGGATGAACTACGGGATCTTCAAATTGAACGCCAGCGGCTCAGGCACAGCGGCGCATTGGCCGAGGGCATAGCAGGCGCATTGGCCAGGTTGTCGGAGAATGAGGCATCAAACGTCAACGACTTGCTCGCCGAGGCGAGTCGGGCGGTGACCGCCCTCGTTGACTTCGACCGCGAGTTGGAGCCGGTATGTGAGCTGCTCGAGAGCGCGACAATCCAGGCGGCCGAAGCAGCCGATTCCCTGCACCGTTACGCCGAGACAATCGATATGGATCCCGCTCGCCGCGATTGGGTCGAAGAGCGGCTGGACGCAATTCAGTCCGTAGCGCGAAAACACCGCGTGGCAGCCGAGGATCTGATCTCACTGACCGAGCGTCTGCGCGCAGAGCATTATGAATTGAACCATGCTGAGGAGCGTGGCAGGGAACTCGAGGAACAAGTCGCCGCCGCATGCAGCGCATACCGACAAGTTGCCAGGTCATTGTCGTCGGCCCGCAACAAGGCTGCGAAGTCGTTTTCTGCGGCCGTCACCGAGGCGATGGCCGGCCTTGGCATGCCTGGCGGCGTGTTTACCGTGAACGTGTCGCGACTGGCTGACGACGATGCGCGACGATGGGGTATCGATGAGATCGAATTCCTGATCAGTGCGAATCCGGGCCAGCCGCCGATGCCTCTCTCCCGCGTAGCCTCGGGAGGCGAGCTGTCGCGCATGAGCCTGGCTATTCAGGTCATCGCCAGTGACGGCAGCGCGATTCCAACCATGGTGTTTGACGAAGTTGACAGCGGAGTCGGTGGACGTGTGGCGGAAATGGTCGGCCGACGCTTACAGGAGTTGGGCGCCAGCCGGCAGGTGCTGTGCGTCACTCACTTGCCGCAAGTCGCCAGTCTCGCCAATCAGCACTTTCGTATCAGCAAGGTGAGTGACGGTGCCGTCACACGCACAGGCATAGCCAGGTTACAGAAAGAAGAGCGCATATCCGAGTTGGCGCGGATGCTGGGCGGTGTCGATATTACTCAAAAGACGATTGAGCACGCCGCCGAGATGCTCGCTGGTGCAAGCCGAAAACGGGCGTAGCGCTAATCGTCGTCGGCCCCGCTCTTGCCTCTCAGTGGCCGGACGTACAGAACCAGGTTGTGGTCCAGAATTTCGAATCCGTATTTTGCCGCCATCTCGGACTGCAGGCGCTCGATTTCGTCGTTGAAAAACTCGATGACCTCGCCCGACTCGACACACACCATGTGATCGTGGTGATCACCGTCGTCCAGTTCGAACACCGAGTGGCCGCCTTCAAAGTTGTGGCGTGTCACCAGACCGGCAGCTTCGAATTGTGTCAGCACGCGGTACACAGTCGCCAAACCAATGTCCTCTCCCGTATCCAGCAATTCCTTGTACATATCCTCCGCACTCAGATGCCGCTGCTCTGACTTTTCGAAAATCTCGAGGATCTTGAGCCGCGGCAAAGTCACCTTTAGGCCTGCGTTGCGTAATTCCTGGCGTTGTTGCATGAGACGGCTCTCTATTGACGTGTAGAAAACGGCTGTCGTGCCGTAAGGCAAGAAGGTATGATTCGCGCCTATTATGGCGCAGTTGACAGCTCGGCTCTACCGTTACACCGTCAATGTGCCAGGAAACCCCATCAACGACCGGACATCCAACACGAATACGCTATGCGCAGATTAATCTTACTGGCCCTGATCTCATCGACGTTCGCCTTCTCGACCGGCTGCGTCTATCGCGCCAATATTGCGCAAGGCAACCTCATCGAACAGGACGATCTGGATCAGGTCGAGGTCGGTATGACCCGCAACCAGGTTCGCTTTCTGCTCGGCACGCCCATGATCGGTGATCCTTTTCACCAGGCCCGCTGGGACTACGTCTATTACGTCACCATCGGCCGCAATCCAGCGACCTTCAAACGCTGGGTCACGATAGTGTTCGAAAACGATATCGTCACCGAGATCCAGCGCGATCAGGAACTTGATCCGGATCTGTAAGCTCGGCCGCTAGGCGTCTGCCGACTTGCGCATCGTCAGGCCCGCTTGTGCGCGTGCGCGACGCGCGTCGCGTGGATCCAGCCGAAGCTCGCGGTAAATCTCGACGCGGTCACCGTCCTTGAGTCGAGTACCGCGCTCGACAGGATGCCCCCAGATACCGACTGGCAGACGATCGAGCGGCTGCCCGGGAAACTGCTCGTGAATTTTCGATTGTCCAATTGCATCAGCAACCGTTGCCCCGGCTTGCAGCGATACGCTGACGAGCTTCTGCCGATCTGGCAACGCAAACACAACCTCGACACTGATGCTCTCAGTCATTACCGCGACCCGCATCGAAGATTTCCTGCGCACGCTGCGTGAATGCGTCGACCAGATGATTGCAGATATCTTCGAAGTACGCACCGATCATCATGTCGAGAATACGACTGTCAAATTCGAATTCCATTGCAAGTGACACTTTGCTGCCGGCATCACCCAGGGCCTGAAATTGCCAACCGCCGGACAGGAACCGAAACGGTCCGCTCACCAGCGACAGGTCCATCGAGCGGGTCGGGTACATCGTGTTACGCGTGCGAAATCGTTTGCTGATTTTTCCCCGGTGCAGCTCCAGAGTCGCTTCCACGACATTGCCCTCACGCGAGTGGACTTCGACATCCTTGCACCATGGGAGAAACTCGGGGTAGGAGTCGACATCCTCGACGAGCGCATACATATCGACGGCCGAGTATGGAACCAGTGCGCTGCGACTGACTTTACGCATTGCCGCAGTGCTGCCGCACCGCCTCCGACATCAGGCCAGGTCGGGCAACAGCCCTACTGCCTTCAGGAACACGAAGAGGATGCCGATCGGCGCCACATACCGCGCCAGAACACGCCAGAGTTTGTATATCGTACCCGCACCACCGAGTTCGTCGGCCGTCGAATTGCGGCACAAGACCCATCCGGCAAATACGGTGATCAGGACACCCCCCAACGGCAGCATGATATTGATTGTCAGGTGGTCGAGGTTGTCGAAGATCGTGCCCTTGAGGAACTTGAACTCCGACAGCACATTGAATGACAGCACCGTGCCGACGCCCATCGTCCAGATGAGCAGACCCATAATGACCGCGGCCTGTGCGCGCGTGCGATTGCGGTGTTCGACGAGCCAGGCGACGGCGGGCTCCATCAGGCTGATCGCCGACGTCCACGCCGCGAAAGACAATAATATGAAGAACAGGGTCGAAAAGAAGACACCACCGGGCATCTGGCCAAAAGCCAGTGGCAGGGTAACAAACACCAGCCCCGGGCCATCGGCGGGATCGAGCCCGTTGGCAAAAACGAGCGGGAAGATTACGAGACCGGCAAGTATTGCGATCGTCGTATCGGCGATGGCGACGGCTGTCGCCGAACCCGTGATCGAGGTCTCCTCAGGAAGATACGCACCGTATGCCATGACGGCGCCCATACCGATCGACAGGGTGAAAAATGCCTGACCCATGGCGGCCAGCACGCTGTCCCAGGTGAGCTTGCTGAAGTCGGGCGAGAACATGAACTCGAGGCCCGCGCCGAAGTGTCCGGAGTTGATCGAGTAACCGAGCAATGCCAGCATGAGCAACAACAGAGCCGGGACCATGAATCGCACCGCCTGCTCCAGCCCCCGTTCCACGCCGCGTGCGACGACATAGACAGTGAGGCCCATGAAGACGGTGTGGAACGATCCAAGCAACGCCCAGCTGCCGATGAAGCCGTCACGAATCGTGGTCACTCTTGTCGCGTCGGCGCCGAAAAACTCACCCATGCCGCTTTTGAACACGTAGGCCAGAGTCCAGCCGCCGATTACACTGTAGTACGACAGGATCAGGATGCCGGCAAGCACGCCCATCCCACCGACCCACTGCCAGTTGCGAGACTTGCCCTCTTCCTCGCCGAGCAAAGCCATTGTGGCAACCGGATTTCTGCGGCCGCGGCGGCCAAGCAGGATTTCCGACATCATCACAGGCATGCCGATGATCGCCACACACGCGAGGTACACGAGCACGAACGCGCCACCGCCGTTCTGCCCCGCCACATACGGAAATTTCCAGATATTGCCCAGACCGACCGCCGATCCGGTTACAGCCAGAATGAACGCCATTCGGGACGACCAGTGGCCGTGAAGCGAGGTGCGTTTCGCCGGACCGGCTGCCTTATTGCTTAGCATTATTATTCTCTTCGGCAAGGACTGCCGCGATTCTTATACAAATAGCGGGGACTGACAACAATAGCCGCCGTATAATCGCGTCCCCACTAGCCCTGCGCCTGGTCAATTCAATGAGCGGCAAGAAGTCGAAAAAGCCTGCCGGCAATGTGATCGCGGTCAATCGCAAGGCGCGGCATGACTACTTCATTGAAGCCACCTTCGAGGCCGGTCTCGTTCTTGAAGGCTGGGAAGTAAAAAGCCTTCGGGCCGGCAACGTGCAGCTCGCGGAGAGTTACGTCTATATTCGCGGCGGCGAGGCGTGGTTGATCGGCGCGCATTTTTCTCCGTTGAATACCGCATCGACGCACGTCAAGGCGGACGCCACCCGAACCCGCAAGTTGCTGCTGCATCGGCAGGAACTCGACCGACTGGTTGGCGCCGTTGAGCGCAAGGGCATGGCGCTGGTGCCGCTCGATCTGCACTGGCACAAAGGACGCGCGAAGCTCAACGTGGGTATGGCAAAGGGTAAGAAGCAACACGACAAGCGAGCAGCAGACAAAGACCGGGACTGGCAGCGTCAAAGAGAAAGAATTCTTAAGGGATAACTATTTAATTCAATATTTTACGTACACTAGTTAATCTATTTTATTGAATTAAATCA
>Ga0224512_10002093_pt1 | contig 18537 bp, 17 predicted proteins | sample SF_May12_sed_USG_4_FD_169103 | JGI IMG/M metagenome (GOLD analysis project Ga0224512, IMG submission 169103) | Sediment microbial communities from San Francisco Bay, California, United States - SF_May12_sed_USGS_13 | ecosystem: Environmental > Aquatic > Marine > Sediment | place: USA... | reverse complement strand
GCTCCATAGTTGAAAGGAGCTATGTGACAATGCGAGTCGTCGCCCACCTACGGGCTCAGGAAGGAAAAGGGGCGGAGCTTGGAGAAGTGCTCGAGGGCCTGATCGAGCCGACGCGGGCCGAGCCCGGCAACATCAGCTACGAGCTCCTGGCGAGTCTCGACGATGACAGAGACTTCACGTTCGTCGAGGAATATCAGGACGGCGACGCCCTTGACGCCCATTTCGCAACTCCGCACGTTGAGGCTGCTCTCGGTCGTCTACCCGACTTGGTGGACGGCGAGCTCGACCTGCGCAAGTATCGCTTGGTCGGCTGAGGCCGATTGCTCTTCGGTTGAATCAGACTGTTGAGCGGCACATAACCGGCACCAGGTATCCACAGAGGCACCCTGCCCCACACCGCCAGCTTCCCTTTTTGGAGAGTTGATCGGCATAGTTCCAAGCCAACGAAGGTTCTATCGCCCATGACCACACGGCATCCTCGCTGGCTCATCGGCCTCTCCTTGTTGTCCGTGTACTTCATCTGGGGTTCCACCTACCTCGCGCTTCGCTACCTGGTCGAGGACTTTCCAGCGTTCGTGGGAAATGGCATTCGATTCGTGATCGCGGGCGGTGCACTCTTTCTTTTCTTGCGTCGGAGAGGTGCTCCGGCGCCGACAAGGAGCGAGTGGTGGTCGGCCACACAGATCGGCGCTCTGTTGATGATTGGCGGGGTGGGCCTGGTCGCTCTGGCGGAGGCCAGGGGGGTCGGTTCCGGCCTGGCGGCAACGGCAGTGGCGGCGATGCCGCTGTGGGCCGCTTTGTCGGGCGGACTGTTCGGCCGATGGCCCAATCGCCTGGAGTGGCTCGGACTTGGGATCGGTCTGACCGGAGTCATCGTTCTCAGCCAGGAGGGCGATTTCGCCGGCAACGCCCTCGGGGTGACGCTGATGATCGTTGCCCCCATCAGCTGGGCCTTCGGATCGGTCTGGAGCCAGAGAATCTCCCTCCCTTCCGGAGCCATGGCGACGGCGACGGAGATGACGGCCGGGGGCGTCATGCTTCTGATAGTCGGTTTCGGTCGCGGAGAACGTTTCGAGCGCTTCCCCGAACTCGATGGCTGGCTCGCTCTTGTCTACTTGATCACATTCGGCTCCATCGTCGCCTTCTCCTCCTACATGTACCTTCTCGGCAAGGTTCGTCCGGCTCTGGCCACCAGCTATGCCTACGTCAACCCGCTGGTGGCCGTGCTCCTAGGTGTGACCATCGGTTCAGAGTCCCTCTCCGGCGAGGCTGTGATCGCCCTTCCACTCATTCTCGGCGGTGTTGCCCTGGTGGCTGTCTCTAAAGGAAAGACTCGGCCCGAAGGAGTGTCGATCACCCATCCCTCTCCCCAGGAGACCTAGCCCGCCCGTACCGATCTTCAGTTGTTGCGCTGTCGGCTCGATCAGGAAATGGGCAGATCAGGGCGGACATACCCCTTCGGTTGTTGTTGGCGCGGCCTACTCCGCCATCTGGTAGGCGTCCGCCAGGGCGAACACGTGGTCCTGCCACTCGTGTCGCTGCACCTCGTCGAAACCGACACCGACTTGCTCTCTGTAACGGTGGCCGCCGAGGAGTCTTGCCGACACCTCAGTTCGAAGCGCAGCTGTTCCCCACCCAATCATTGAGGGTCGAGTCGGTGGTGATGCTGGTCACACAGAACGTCACCGAGAGGCCGCCTTTGGCGGATCTTGCAGTTGTGATGACCGTCGTTCCGGTGCCATCAGTTATTTCCGATAATCCGGGCTCGTTGAAGCTGCCGGTGAAGTCCCCGGTCACGGTGGCGCCTTTAACGACCCCACCGAGATCGTCGACAACCATCACTGTCGCCTGGCCGTTCTTGAAGCCCTTGCCAGCGCCCACCGTCGTGACGACGACCGACCCTAAATCGACCGCGGTCGGCTGGCCGCTGTCCGGTGGCGTGGTGGCCCATGCGATGTTCGAGTATCCCGAGGTGCCGCCCGAGTTCTCCGCGCTCACCCGATACCAGTAGGGAGTGTCGGGGTTGAGCCCGGTGTCGCTGTAGCCGACGACGTTGGCGCCCACCGATGCCAGAGAGCTGAAGTTCGTGTCATCACCGGAGCGCTCGATGATGAAGCTCGTCTCGTCGTTCGCGTTGTCGGTCCAGGCCAGGTCGATGGCGGAGCTCGACACTGCGGCGGCGCTCAAACCGCTCGGCGCCGCAGGAGGACCGCCCGCCGCCAGCGGGTAGTAGGCGCTATATCCCTGCCCACCCGGGAAGTCCGGGGGCGCCATGCCGCCGACGACGTCCATCCAGGTCATGGCGCCCTGGTCCTCGTGGGTGAGGATGTGGCAGTGCATGATGGTGCGTCCCTCGTAGGGGCTGCTGGTCAGGGCGTTCAGGTCGAAGCGCACCGAGCAGTTGCCCGCCATGGTGTCGTAGTACTCACCTTCCTCGAAGTCGCCGCCGCAGCCCGACTGGGCCTGGAAGTGGTAGACGTGCAGGTGGAAGGGATGATTGACGGCTCCCTTGATGGACCACTCCTGCACGGCATCGGCGTTCAGGGTGAAGGTCGGTGTGTCGATGTCGAACTTGTCGCCGTTCACGGTGCGAGCGCCCATGCTGATCTTCTCGTTGTTGACTCCGGATTCGTTGCGAAGGTCGCGCAGGTAGGCGGGCCGGTAGGCCGACCACATGGATGTACCGTCCTCCGCGTAGGGATGGGGGCCCAGATCGGGGGTGCCGGCGACGACCACGATGTTGGCGACGGCCGTGTTGCCCACCTTGATGTTCGAGTTAGCGCTGCAGCGCACCGCCAGGTCGGCGCGCGAGGCGCCGGTCATGTTCACCGTGCGGTCCGGCAGCGCCTTGGGAGCACTGGTGCGCCAGACGCCATCGCGGGCCATCAACATCACCTCGCAGTTGGCGCCAACCGTCACGTCTTTGGTTCTGGCGTCACTGTCGGCCAGCAGGACACGCCAGTGCTGCCAAGTGCCGGGCGGGACAAATAGGTCGCCGTCGACCGTGCCGTTGACGGTCCAGCCAGCCGGAAGGGTCCCGGACACCAGCGTGTCGCCACCGGTGCCGGCGGCACCGGGGTCGAGGTAGCCGAGCAAGATGTGGCGCTCTTCCATGGCCGCCACGTTGGCCGGAATCTGGTCTCCGCCGTCATCGATGATGATGAAACCGAAGCCACCGGTGGACACCTGCAGGAAGGTGGAGCCGTGGTGGTGCGCGTGGTACCAGAAGGTGCCGCCCATGTGGTCCGCCGGAATGTCGTAGACGTAATCGCCGCCGAAGCCGCCTTCGAACATCCGGGTGACGTCGTCGCCCGGCGACTCACCGGAGATGTGGAGACCATGGGTGTGCAGGTTGGTGATGTTCGGATCCTTGAAGTCGTTGTGGACCGAGCTTGGCGCCTCGTAGTCCAAGATGTTGCGAAAACGCAGCACGTACTTGTTTCCCGGCACCATGTTCATGGTCGGCCCGGGAATGGAATAGCAGCCCCCCTCTTGGCGATACGCCCGGGTCGTCAAGGTCTCGCCGTTGATGGTGAAGGTGGCCTGGCCGTACTCCATCACGCCGACGTAATGGTCACCTGCTTCGGCCCATATGAAGGGCGCGGGATCGACGATCTCACCGGTAGTCGCACAGGTTGGATCCTGGGCATCCGTGGGCAGTGGTGCCAGAACGAGGGCCGCCACGATGGGAATGAGCAACAAGTAACGGATGTTCAAGCGTTCCAACAAAACAGGCTCCTCTCAGGCCAGAAGGCTGGCCTCGTGTTCTCGACACCGGGCCCGGCGGAGAATCCGACCCCGAGCAACCACGCTCCAAGGCATACCGCCGTTCCCTTCTTTTGGTTTCGAGTTGTAGGAAGGAGAGCACCGACCGACTAGAGGCGAAAGGCCTACGCGGCAGCAGAACAGCAGCCCGGGAACCCGCGACCTTCAGATGGGGACGAACAGGTGCTTCCCGCCATTGGCTGCTGGACAACCGACAATCAGTTAGACGAAGTCACCGCCCCCAAGGCTCTACGCCACCAGCGTCTTCATGTAGTTGGCGCGTTCAAAGGGCGGGTGCTTGTTGGGAGGGACCGCGCCACCGCTGTCTGCGGCCTCAGGCTGGTGGGCCGTATTCACCGCCGGCACTCGTCCCACTCCGCGTGCTGATCCTCGAGCGCTTGGCCCCGCCCATAGCCAAGACTGCGGGACGGCGACAGCCTGCCTAGCGGGCGGACTGGTGGAGGGAAGGCCATCGGTGTGCCCCTCCTAGCCTGAAGCGATGGACGACCGCAGCCGCCTTATGGCCGCGCAGCTTGCAAGGATGCGTGGCATGAACCGCTACTACCACGGGCGGTTCTTCTCCGACGTTCGCTTCTCCGCGATCGCGCTACTGGCGTTGTTCGTGGTCGGCTGGTGGGAGGTCCCCGAGGCCTTCCTCCTGATCCCCTTCGTGGCTCTCTACGGCGCCACGATGACCGCCTTCGACGCCTCCTACCTCCTGTTCGCCAGGCACTACGCAGCCCGTCTGGAAGCCGATCTGAACGCGGAGTTCGGTGACGACACCCTGCTGGCTGCGACCGTCGAGCAGACCTACCTGTTCCCCCTGGATGTCCGCAAGATCGTCGTGGCGCAACTGGGATCTGGGTTCACCTGGTTCGGCTTCATGACACTGTTCATAACGGCGATCGGGCTGGCGGCTTTTGGGTTCGGGTTGGCGCTCGGTTGGCCAGTTGTGACGGACCACGGCGGCGGCTGGGCGATCGCCTACGGCACCGTCCTCGCCATCGCCGGGCTTGGCGCGGTCGGCGTGGGCACCTGGTGGTTCGTCGGCGGCGAGGGCGAGCGCCGGCTCAGGGCCGGGTTCGGCAGAGACAGGTGATGAAGCCTCCGCCCTACTCCGCCATCTGGTAGGCGTCCGCCAGGGCGAACACGTGGTCCTGCCACACCCGGATGTAGCCCTCTTCGTCAACAACAGGCTTACGGATCAGACCCAGGCAGTGCTTGCCCTGCTCGGGGGTGGTGGCTGCCAGGACGTTCCGACACGCCGCCCAGCGCCCGGCCGTGCCGGGGAGGGCGCCCTCGATACGCGCAAGCGGCTATTCCTCAGGGCCCAGCGAAATCGCAGTGGAGGTGGGCTGGAGCTCACCTCCACTGCGAGCAATCGATGGACGGTTACGGCAGGGTGAACTCCACCGTCTGCGGATTGAGATGGTCGAGCTTGAGGGCGCCCGCCGTCGCTTTGCCACTGAAGCGGAAGATGTTGAGACCCTCCGTGATGTTCGTCTCATAGATGAAGTTGTTGTACCAGTAGCTGGACCAGGCGCCTCCGAGGTCGATCGGATCAATCGCCGCCGGATCCGAGTAGGCGATCTCGACAGCGTTGGCAGGATCCGTGAAATCGACGACACTCGTCCCCGATTGGTAGTTCCCGCTCACCAGGATGTAGTTCCCGTTGCGCATCGGCACGATGTTGTAGTTGTGGATAGTGCAGTTCTCGGTGACGGACTGTGCCCGGGGCAGCGTCCACATGCCGAGCAAATCGCCCGTGTCTGCGTCGAAGAACAAGGCCGACTTGTCGATATCGTCAGTCGACTCTTGGCAGCGCGGCGCCACGCCACCTCCGGGCTCGTGGCCGAAGACGATCACTTCACCGTCCCAGGTGAACATGGCCGAGTGTCCGATCGCCACGTCCGGGATCGACCTCGAGTAAAGGAAGTCCGGGTCTTCGAGCGAGCCGCTGCCCGTGAGCGTCCACACCGCGAAACCCTCGTCACCTGCGCAGGCGGCCATCATGGCATCGCCGAGGATCACTCCCGTATCGTGGCAGTCGCGGTCGGCTGGCTCGTTGCGAAGGAACGCTGCAGCAGCGGGATCGTCCAGCGGCACTTCGATGATGTCGATTCCGACACAGGGCCCCGAGGAGCTGCTGTAGACGAGCAGCCGGTCGTTGGCGGGGTCAGGCACAGCTGTCGCCGTGTGCGATCCGCATTCGGTCTCGACCGATCCGACCAGAACCGGATCGTCGAGGTTGCTGATGTCGAAGACATGCACGCCCTCGAACCCGGCTGGAACGATGGTCCCGTCACAGTCTTGAGCGCCTGATGCGGGTGAGTTCCATGATCGAACGAGCACGTCTTCCCACACAACCACGTCGCCCTGATTCCCGTCGCACGTGGTGAACGACACCTGCTTCGGGTTCCCCGGCGCCGAGATGTCACGGATGTTGAAGCCTTGCCAGTTGCCCTGGAAGGCGTAGTGCCCCCAAAAGGCAATGTCGGTTTGGATGCTGGGCGGCCCATAGAACAGGCTGCCCGGCTCTTCGATGTGCCCCATCGGGTGGAGATTGTTGGTTCTCGGGTCGTCGCCGTGACCCGCCCCAGCAGGCGTGATCGGCGACAAGGTCAATAGGATCGCCGAGAAGACGGCGATAATGGCTAAACGGTTTCTGGTGCGCTGCATAAGAGCTTCTCCTCTCCCATTTACTGCTCCTGGCGGCCAACCTACACATCCGCCAGCACGGATGTGATTGCGAGCTCCACGCCACCGGCGTCTTCATGTAGTTGGCGCGTTCGAAGGCGGCGGGGTCGGCCAGTGCTTCTTCAGGGCGTCGCTCCAGCCCCCCTACTCCGCCATCTGGTAGGCGTCGGCCAGGGCGAACACGTGGTCCTGCCACACCCGGGCGTAGCGCTCTTCATCAACAACAGGCTTGCGGATCAACCCCAGGCAGTGCTTGCCCTGTTCGGGGGTGGTGGCTGCTTTGCCGTGCAGCTCAACGGCGAACCCCGACAGGTCGCGCACCGCAACGTCGAAGATCTGGTCGATCAGGTCGTCCTCCAGCCCGTAGATCTCGGCGTTCTCCGCCACCAGCTGGGCGTACACCACCAGGGTGAAGATCTCCCCCAGCGTCAACAGCCAATCGGTATCGGCCGACTGAGCGTCGCTGGGAGGCTCCTGGGCCAACATCGCCTTGAAGGCCTCAGCCTGCTCCGCGAACACTTTCACGTTGGCCAGGTCGAAGCGCTCGAACACCTCGCTGTAGTCGTGGAAGCGGATCTTGCTCAACCCCCGGGTGGGGCCCTGGTCGAACAGGAAGTCGTCGTTGGCCGCCTCGTCGCGCCGTCCCACCGGCTCCAGCTCTTCGGGGTGGAAGAAGTAGTTCTCCATGAACTTGACGATGAGGGCGATGTTGACGTGCACCGTGCCCTCCAGCTTGGGCAGAGCACGAATGTCACGAGCCGCCATCTCGAAGTAGGTGTCCTTCTCGAACCCCTTGGCGGCAATGACGTCCCACAGGTGGTTGATGACGTCTTCGCCCTGGGTGGTCACCTTCATCTTCACCACCGGGTTGTACAGCAGGTAGCGGCGGTCGTCGGGCGATGCCGCCCGCATGTAGTCGGCGGCCCGCAGCGCCACCAGCTTCATGGCGACCAGCCGGGCGTAGCCATCGGTGAACAGACGTCGCACGTGGGCGAAGTCGGTCACCGCCATGCCATAGAGGTGACGGTGGGCGGCATGGTGGATCGCCTCATAGAAGGCGTGGGTGCAGATGCCGATCGAGGCCCATCCCAGGTTGAACTTGCCGATGTTGACGGTGTTGAGCGCAGCGTTCCATGCCTCGTCCCCCCGCTGGGTGATGTCGCTGGTGGCCACCGGGTAGTCGGCCAGCGTGTACTCGGAGACGAAGTTCTGGCTGTGGCACACGTTCTGCACGCACTCATATCCGGGACGGGAGGTGTCGACCGCGAAGAAGCAGTACTCCCCCGAGTCGGGGATGGTGCCGAACGTCGACACCAGGGCGGCCTGGTTGCCGTTGCCGATGTAGTACTTGGAGCCGTTGGCCACATATCCCTCATCGGCCGGGGTCAGCTTCATCTCGGTGGAGTAGAGGTCGGCGCCGTGGTCCTTCTCCGACAGCCCAAAGGCGAAGATGGCCCCCTCCTCCAACAGCGCCGCGGTGCGGTTCTTGAGCTCGGTGTTGTCGCTCATCCAGATGGGACCCAGCCCCAGCACCGTCACCTGCCACACGTACCAGTAGGGCAACCCGTAGAAACCGAGGATCTCGGCGAACTCACAGATGCGCCAGGTATCCCAGCGGGCGTCGTCGGCCCCGTACCCGGAGGGGGTGCACATGGTGGCGAAGATGCGCTCATCACGCACGAAGTCCAGGAAGTCCTGGTACCACACGGCGCCGTGGTCGTCCTCCTTGAGACGACGTTTGCCCTTGGCCTCGAAGAAAGCCACGGTTTTCTCCATGACCTCCCGCGACCGCTCGTCGGGGTAGTGGCGCTCCAGGCGGTTGGGGTGCAGCAGGATCATCGGTGGCTCCCACGGGTAGCTCACCCCCGAGGTTAGGAGAGGGAACCAGCGCCCGGCTGCGTTGCAGGTGGCAGGTCCGGACCAATAGGGTCGGTGTGATGACGGACCAGACCAAATCTGTTCTCGGCACCGTTGCCGGCGTGGCGATCGGTGTTCTTGTCGTGCTCGCCGGAAGCGACGGCAGCTCGACCGTCGGCTCGATCGCGGTGTTCGCGCTGTGCGGGCTGCTCGCCTACGTCATCAACTGGGTGGTGTTCGTGCCCTCCAGCCTGGCCAAGACGGAGCATTACTACGACCTCACCGGTAGTGCTACCTACCTAACGGTCGTTGCGGTTGCCTTGCTGTTCAGCGACGAACTCGACGCGCGTGCGCTGATCGTGGGGGCCATGGTCGTTGTGTGGGCCTTGCGGCTCGGTTCCTTCCTGTTCCGCCGGGTTCGCCGGGTGGGGCAGGACGCCCGGTTCGATCGGATCAAGGCCGATCCTTTGCGGTTCTTCATGGCCTGGACGCTGCAGGGCCTGTGGGTGTTGCTCACGATGGCCTGTGCGCTGGCCATCATCACCGGCATCGAACGCGAGCCGATCGGCTGGGTGGAGATCGCCGGCATCGTCGTTTGGGTGGCCGGTTTCGCCCTCGAAGTCGTCGCCGATCGGCAGAAGTCGGCCTTCAAACAGGACCCGGCGAACGAGGGACGGTTCATCACCTCGGGGCTGTGGGCATGGTCGCGCCATCCCAATTACTTCGGCGAGATTGTGCTTTGGACCGGCATCGCCGTCATGGCCTTGCCGGTGCTGTCGGGATGGCGTTGGGCCACCTTGATCTCACCGGTTTTCGTCGTCTTGCTGCTCACCCGGGGGAGCGGGATACCGATACTGGAAGCCCGCGCTGAGAAGCGGTGGGGAAACGAGGCGGAGTTCCAGGAATACATCCGGAACACGCCGGTGTTGGTTCCTCGCCCTCCCTCCGCCTAGCTAGACCTCGACCCGCCAACCGCCGCTCGCAGCCTCCGGCGCGCTATCGGCGTGCCGGCAGACACCGGGCCTGATCGACTAGGGCGACGTAGTGCTGCCATCCACAGGTTGCGGGAACAGGGTCAGCTGGAGGATCTCGGTTCCTCAGTCAACTGCGTGCTTTCGCATACGCAGCCAGTGTCTCTTCTCGCGCTTCCGCATGGTCGACGATGGGGTACGGGTACGTTTCGCCCAGAATCACGTTCGCGGAGGCGAGTTCCGCCGGCCCGTGCTCCCACGGGGCGTGGATCGTCGGGGCAGTGAGGCCTGTCAGCTCTGGCACGAAGCGGCGGATGTAGTCACCGTCCGGGTCGAACTTGGCGCTCTGGAGCACGGGGTTGAAGATGCGGAAGTACGGTGCGGCGTCCGCTCCCGTGCCGGCAGTCCACTGCCAGTTACCAACGTTCTGCGCGATGTCGCCGTCCACCAGATAACGGCGGAAGTGGCGCTCCCCTTTCCGCCAGTCGATGAGCAGATCCTTGACAAGGAAGGACGCCGTGATCATGCGCACTCGGCCGTGCATCCACCCCTCGGTGATCAGCTGTCGCATGCCGGCATCGACAATGGGATAACCGGTGCGACCCGAGCACCAGGCCTCGAAAGCCTCCTCATCGTCGTGCCACTCCATGGCGTCGTACTCAGATCGCAACGCCCGGGTGGCGGTGTGCGGGAAGTGGTACAGCACGTGGGCGTAGAAATCGCGCCAGCAGATCTGGCGCACCAGGCCGGCCCGGCCGTCGGTGTCCTCGCCGGTCTCGACGATCACCCGCCGTGGCGAGAGCGTGCCGTATTTGAGGTCGGCGCTCAGGTGGGAGGTGGTGTCCAGATCCGGGCGGTCGCGCTCTTCCGCGTAGTGGTCAACCCGCTCCAGGAACGTGGCCAGACGCGATCTCGCTCGCTCCTCTCCACCGGCCATCAACGGTGCGGGCGCGTCCGGGATGCCGTCGCCTGTCTCGGCGGCGATCCGGGCAACACCGGGCTCGGGTTCGACCGACCAATCCGTCGTCCGCCAACGCTTCCAGAAGGGCGTGAACACCAAGTAAGGGCGGTCTTGTCCCGTGAGGATCGTGCCGGGCCGATGCACGACGCTGCCATGCAGGCGATGGACCGCAATGTTGACTGCCTTGGCCACGGCGTCGTCCCGCTGCTGCGCGTATGGCGTGTAGTCGTCGTTCCAGTAGACCGCATCCATCCCGCGGGCCGCGGCAACTACCACCTCCACCGGGTTGCCATGATGCACGGCCAAACGACCCCCCACCTCTTGCAGCTGAGCGTCCAACGCGCGGAGATGCGCTGCCATCTGTGGTCCCCGGTGCGGTCCCGCGCTATCCCACAGTCGCGGGTCTAAGACAAAAAGCGCCACGACCTCGTCGTGAGCAGAGGTGGCCGCCGCCCATGCCGGGTTGTCTCCGAGGCGAAGATCGCGCCGGAACCAGATCAGAGCTGTCATGACACCAGATCTCCTAGCCAGCCAAAGTGCCGCCGAAGACCTGCCAGGCCAGTAGCGACTTGGCGACGAGGCTGAGGATCATGTACACCCGCTCACCGTAGAGGTAGGTCGACCACTTCCCGACCCGGCGGTACTGCAGCCACATATTGATGGCGAATGTGTTGAAGAAAACGAACAGCGAGAAGAAGATGCCATACACAAAGCCGGGCGGCTGGGCGTCGCTTCCCGGTGAGAACAGATAGACGCCGACCGCAATCCACGGCACGATGCCGGCGATCGAGCCCAGCCAGAACGGGAGCAACGATCCGCCCGGATGCTCATATTTCTCCTGCACCGCCCCGAAGAAGATCATCGACGCGTTCACCCCGAACAGGGCGATCAATGCGGCGATGTCCAAGATGCCGGTCAGGGCGGCGATCAACACGATCATCACCGACGCTGACAGCGAATACTCAACCCACCTGAAGTAGTTGTGGCCGGCATCGAGCCCGGCCCGATAGCGCGAGTAGAAACCCGGCGAGGCGATCAGCCAATGGAACACTGCCGAGAGAAGGAAGAAGATCGCCACGCCCCAGGCGACCGACAGATCGAAGAGAACGGTTGGCTCGCCGGCGGGTGTGCCCGGTGGGCCCTCCGGATACGAAGCGACAATGGGCAAGGTGAAGTCCGTGGCGAGTAACAGCACCAAGACAGCCTGCGTCGCATGCAACGCGCCCGTAACGATGTTCCACGTCCGCAAGCGATAAGCAAGTTCAGCCACCGATACCTCCGCGATAGTCGACGACTATACGAAGCTACCGGTGCGCCTGGACGATGGAAGGCAATCGCACTCGATGGTGCCACCCCTGTCTCCTCCCCCATTGGGGGAGGAGCCGGAGAGCACGAAGTGCTCGGGGCGGAGGGGGCTACTCGCCCAAGCGCCCTACTCCGCAGGCGGCGCTCCGGCTGAGCGCCTGATGCGTGCGCTGCCTCCGTCCTCGAAATAGACCTCTTGAGCGGGCGCACGCCTGGGGGCAGCTCGACCAAGAGCCGGTTGCCGCCAGCTAAACGCACTGCGGAACCCCGGCGTGGCGATCGTAGGAATGGCCGTCGGAACCAAGGTGGCGAGAGATGGCGATCGTCCCCCTCGCCGCCACGGTCGCGGCCCGGGCCCCCGCCCATGAGGCGCTAACGGCCTGGAACGATCTCCCTAGAGGAGGCCTACGCCCACTTGTAGCCGTCTGATTCCACGCGCATCGACCGGATAGCATCGGTGTGAGGAATCGCCGAGATGGAGACGAACCGATGCCGGAAACCAAAGCTACTTACCTGAGTCCGCTGCACGAGACCGTCAGCAGGACTGCGACCGACTTCTGGAACGACTCGTGTTCGATTGAGGAGCGGTACGACCCGATCCCCGATTTCCGTATGGCCTACGACGAGGACGGGTTGCGCATCGAGCAATTCGACACGTACGGGGCGACCGTGCGGACCCTCCGAGGTTTCATCGCCTCCTACCACGAACTCATCCGGGTTATCCGCGAGGGCTTCATGCTCCCGAATCCTGATGTGACGTAGGCCGCGGTGCGGCTTGGTGTAACCCGGGCAGTCGTGGACGGGGAGATCATCGATGGTGACATCGAAGTCGAAGAAGGCCGGGTGACGGCGATCGGTGTTGCCCCCGCCGGAACTGACGGAATCGCGGTGCCCGGGTTCGTCGACATTCAGGTGAACGGGTTCGCCGGCGTCGACTTTGCCAGCGCCGCCCCGGAGGACTACCTAGCCGTCGGCGTCGCCGTGGCAGCAACGGGCGTCGTTGCCTACCAGCCGACGCTCATCACGCTGCCGGAAGACCGAGCCATCGTCGCACTCGAAGCCCTGGCCGCAGTTCCTCCTGCGCAATCCGGTGCCCGCATCATCGGCATGCATCTGGAAGGCCCGTTTCTGTCGCCCCAGCGGGCCGGGGCCCACGACCCCGCCTCTATGGTCGACCCCGATCTCGCCCTAACCCAACGCTTCCTCGAGGCCGGACCAGTGACGACGATGACGGTGGCTCCGGAACGGTCTGGCGCCATCTCCCTCATCGAGCTTCTCGTAAGCAAGGGAATCACGGTCTCGTGCGGGCACAGCAACGCCACCGCCGCCGAAGCGCACGCCGCCTTCGACGCCGGTGCCGCCGCAGTGACCCATCTGTTCAACGCCCAGCGGCCGTTCCACCACCGAGATCCGGGAATCGCTGGGGCAGCCTTGAGCCGGTCCGACGTCACTGTTTCGATCATCGTCGATGGATTCCACCTGGCCGATGAGACCGTACGGATAATCATGGCGGCCCCGGCCCGGGTGGCGCTCATCACCGACGCCATCGCCGCCACCGGCCGACCCGAAGGTACGTACCCGCTCGGTGATCGGGCGGTGACCGTCACCAACGGGAGTGCCCGCCTCGATGACGGGGCCCTGGCGGGGAGCATCCTGACGATGGATGGGGCGGTCCGCAATCTCGTTGATATCGGCGTGGATGTCCCAACTGCGATCGAAGCGGCAACGGCCGCCCCGGCCCGGGCGGTGGGGCGCGCCGATCTCGGTCGGCTGGCCGTCGGCGCGGTCGCCGACCTCGTCGTGCTCTCCGATGAACTCACCGTGCAGCGCACCCTCATCGGCGGCACCGAGGTGTTTCCTCCCCGCTGACGCCGCGACTCGCAGAGCTATCTTTGGGGGGACTACCAGGAGGACACTCGCATGCAGGGCCATGCCGTGACGATGCTCGGAACCGGTCTGATCGGAGATTTCTACACGATGACCCTCCACGGCCAACGCGGCCGGGATCGGGTTGAGGTTGTCTACTCCCGATCGCCAGAACGGGGCGAGGCGTTCGCCGAGCGGTGGGGCATCCCGAACCACACCACCTCGCTGCAGGAGGCCATCCAGCACCCGGACACCGACACGGTGGTCGTGGCGCTTCCGAACTTCCTCCACGAAGAGGCCATCTCGCTCATCACCGATACCGGCAAGGCCGTGCTCTGTACCAAGCCGCTTGCCCGCAGCGGCGAGGAGGCAAAGCGCATCCTCGACAAGGTCGAGTCAGCCGGCATCTTCGCCGGGTACCTCGAAGACCTCTGCTACACCCCGAAAGGCCTGAAAGCGGTGGCTGCTGTGCAGAGCGGCGCCATCGGTGATGTGACCTGGGTTCGGTCTCGCGAGACACATCCCGGCCCGCACAGCGCTTGGTTCTGGGATAAGGACAAGGCGGGCGGCGGTGCCATCGTCGACCTCGGCTGCCACTGCATCGAGATCATTCGTAATTTCGTCGGCAAGGAGAACCGGCCGGTCGAGGTGATGTGCTGGGCCGACACCCTCGTCCATCCGATCAAGGCGGAGGACAACGCTGTGTGTCTGATCCGCTTCGAGTCGGGTGCCCTCGGCCAGTTCGAAGTCAGCTGGACCTTCCGGGGTGGCATGGACTTGCGCGACGAGGTGGCGGGAACCGAGGGGACCATCTGGATGAACCACTTCCTCCGCACCGGATACGAGATGTACACCTCCGGCGGCGGCGGAGACGGATATGTAGCCGAGAAGACCGAATCCAACGAGGGGTGGCTGTTCCCGGTCGGAGACGAGGTCTCCGAGCTCGGCTACGTGGACATGTTCACCGACATGTTCGACTCGATGGAGGCGGGCACCGATCCACAGGAGACCTTCTACGACGGCTACGTGGTCAATGCCATCATGGACGCTGCCTACCGGTCGGCGGAAAGCCGCCAGTGGGAGTCGGTCGAGGTTGACTGGCGGGGCGGGACCACCGAGCGCATCGCCAAGGCGGTTTCCTACCACGAAGGGCACGCCATCGTTAAAGAGGAAATCCTCCCGGACGGCCGCAAGAAGCTCATGCTCAGTGACAAAGACGACGGGTCGATCTTCGACCTCGTCATCGGAGGTTGAGCTGAACCTCACCACTTTCGAGACCAGCGATTGGTCAGACGCCGTCGCCGCACGATGGACCAGTTTCCTCGATGCCACGCCCGAGGCTCGCCTGTGCTTGCCGACCGGTTCGACACCACGGCCGATGTATCGGAGCTTCGCCGAAGCGGGCGGTGACTTGAGCGAATCGACCATCTTCTTGCTCGATGAATTCGGGCTTCCTCCCGGCACTGCCGCTCGTTGCGACGAGATGATCCGCCGAGATCTCCTCCAGCGCCTGGCGGCGCCACCTCACCTGGTCCATGCGATCGATGTCGACGCGGCTGATCTCGAGGGAGAGTGTCGGCGCTATGAGGAGCTGGTGGGCAACGGTGGCCTCGCACTCGCCATCCTCGGTTTAGGAGGAAACGGCCATCTCGGTCTGAACGAGCCAGGATCGGGTCCCGAAACCATCACCCGGGTGGTGGAGTTGACTCCGGAGACCGGCGGGCATGCCACCTCCTATGGCTCCGACACCGCGGCCACCTGGGGGGTAACGCTGGGCCTCGCGGCCTTGCTGGCCGCCGAGGAGCTGTGGCTCCTCGTCACCGGCACTCACAAGGCCGAGATCCTCGCACGCACTATGAACGGCGATATCGGACCCGATGTGCCGGCCACCTTCCTGCGCACGCACCACAACGTGACCGTGTTCGCCGACGAGGACGCAGCCTCGTTGCTCTAAGACCGATTCGGAAGATCCGCGGCTAGTCGAGGCTGTGGCCGACGGTGCCGTTGATGACGAGTCCGCCGTCGACAACCATCTCGTGGCCGGTCATGTAGCGCGATGCCGTCGAAGCGACGAAGACGACCGCGTCCGCGATCTCGGCCTCGGAGCCAATCCGTCCCAGAGGGATCCGGTGCTCGTAGGCGGTCCGCACCTCTGGTGTATATGCCTTGATATTGAGGGCTGTGTCGATGGCCCCAGGGGCGACTGCGTTGACCGTCACATTGTGCTCGGCCGCCTCCAAAGCCAGTGTCTTCGTCAGCCCGACAATGCCGCCCTTAGCGGTGACGTACGCGGTCATGTTGGCCGCCGTCATGATGTCGGACGCCGACGACACGTTGATTATGCGCCCCCGGCCCTGGGGGTACATAACGGCTGCCGCCGCCCGGCACCCATAGAAGTAGCCGTGCAGGTTGGCGGCCAGCAGGCTGTGCCAATCCTCGTCCGTCGTGTCGACGAGCGGCTTGACCATGAGGCGAGCAGCATTGTTTACCCAAATGTCCAGACTCCCCCAGCGAGCAGTCGCCTCGGCGGCCAGCATGTCGGCGGTGGCCGAATCCCCGGTATCGGCCTCGACGAGGAACGCCTCTCGCCCGGCCTCTCGAATCTGGCGCTCGACCGCCCCGGCACCATCGGAGTCGCCCAGATAGGCACCGGCCACATTCGCCCCGGCCTCGGCCAGAGCCACCGCCACTGCGCGGCCGATGCCGGAAGAAACACCCGTCACGACCGCACTCGGCCCCACCAGCTCCACTGTTGTCGTCATCTGTCTTCCTCCGGTCGGGGATCGAGTACGTACTTCATGCCAGATCCGGCCCGGGTGGCGACAAAGGCCCGCTCCCACTCCGCCAACGGAACCACCTCGGTTACGAGGGGATCGAGCTCGACCGCCCCCTCCTCGATCAGCCGCATGGCCCGACGCCACGACGCCGGGGTGCTGGCGTTACCGGACGTGACGGCCACCTCTTTGTAAAGGACGGTGTCGAGCGGGACGACCACGGCTTTGCCGAAGATGCCAACCTGCACGTAGTGGCCGCGCTTGGCGATGGCTTCGAGCCCAAGCATTGCTCCGGCCGCTGCCCCAGAGCATTCGCACACGACGGCAGGAGGCTCCATCTCGAGTGACTGATTCTCCTCAAGGACGCGGGTGGCCAGTCCCAGCGAGGCCGCCACATCCAGCCGTTGACGGTCCCGCTCCAGGCCGACCAGCAGGACCTCGCCGCCGGCCGCCCGGGCCGCCTGGGCGGTGAGCAGTCCCATCGTGCCGGGACCGATGACGAGCACGTGATCTCCGGCATTCACGATTGGCGGATCGAAGAGGCAGTTGGCCACACAGGCGAGGGGCTCGGCGAGCGCTCCGGCAAAGGGCCCAACGTGATCGGGCAGAGGATGGAGATTGCGGACTGGAACCGTCATCCAACGGGTGAACCCGCCGTTCTCCCGTGACCCGATCGACCGCCGCTGTTCACAGAGGTTCGGGTATCCCGACCGGCAATGCGCACACCTCTCGCAGTAGGAGTAGTACGTCTCACAGGCGACCCGCCGGCCCATCCAATCGGCGGTAACGCCCTCACCCAGGACTGCGACCTCACCGGTGACCTCATGGCCCATAGTCACCGGTGGTTCGGACGGGAACTCGTCGTCGGCGATGTGCAGGTCGGTCCCGCAGATGCCGGCGGCGATGACCTCCAGCGTTACCTCACCGGCGGCCGGCGGGCGCACCGCTTGCTCCCAGAGCCCGAGGCCGGAGGGCCCGGGGCCCAGTTTGCCGAGGGCGGTGGCACGATCTGGAATGGTCCAGGTCATGTCGCCTCCATTGCCAGGAAGCGGGCCGGATTCGCCACCAGCAGTTCCCGGCGGGCGTCCGCATCGATTCCATGTGAGGCCAAGATGGCTGTGAACCCGGTGAGCAACCAGGCCAGCCCGGGGGTACCCCCGAGGGTGGCCCACAGCGTTCGGCGGGCTCCGTCGGTACCGAGCATGAGCTGGCCGAGAAACCCGGCGGCGATCATCTCGGCCAGCAGTCGGGCAGTCGCGGGCTCCTCGTCGGTGGCCTGGCGAAGAGCTTGGTCATATTCGAGATTCACCCCAGACGAAAGCAGCTCCTTGTGGAGGGTCGGGTCCGTGATCTTGTCGGTGTGGGACAGGACCACCCGGGTCAACGGAACGCCAAGCTCGGCCAGGAGGGCGAGTTGCTCGGGAGCTCCCACTCCCTCTTCGCAGTGGGTCAGGATCGGCACCCCGGTCCGCTCGTGTGTGATCGCGGCGGCTTCGAACAGGCGGCGGTCCCTCTCCGTGATCGTGGTGCCGCTAGTGACGATCTTGAGGATGCCGGCCCGATGGTCGGTGCGTTCGACCACTGGCCCCGTGTAGTCAAAGCGGTCGATGCCGGTCTCGATGTCAGCGACAAAGAGCTCAGCCAGCACATCGGCGGACGCTTCGAGCGCCCAACGGTGCCCCGGGTAGAACTTCGGGGTGTGCAGCCCCGTCGTCGCGATGACGTGCACGCCTGCGCGCTTCGATACCGCAGCCAAGCGCATCACGTCGCGGCCAGATGCACAGGGCATGGCGTCCACCATGGCTCCCGCCCCGGCCCTGACGCAATCCATCAGCTCCGCGACAGCATCGTCTGCCGAGGGCAGACGGATATGGGGAAGGCGGTCGGCCACCAGCGGACTATCGATGATGAGGTGCTCGTGCAGGTAAGTGGCGCCGAGCTCGTCGGGTGCGATGTCGCCGAGCACGGTGCGGACGATCATGCGGCGCCCTCCAGCGAGAGGACAGCGCCATCGGCCCGAAGCTGCTCCAGCAGAGCGCCGTTGGCGACCTCCCGCACGGCCCCACCGCGCTTGACGGCCAAAGCGGCCACCGTGCCGGCCGCCTGACCCATCGCCATGCACTGTGCCATCGATCGGATCGAAGCCTGGGCGTCATGCTCGGCAGAGAAACAGCGGCCGGCCACCAGCGAGTTGCTGCCATCGCGTGGGATGAGTGAGCGCAGCGGGATGCCGACGGCGGTGCCCTCCGGCAAGTACTCCCACTTGGTTCCCGTACCGGCGCCGTGGTCCTCAATCGGTGCGCCACACAGGCCGACCTGATCGTCGAACTGCCGCGCCGAG
>Ga0224512_10002092_pt1 | contig 18537 bp, 17 predicted proteins | sample SF_May12_sed_USG_4_FD_169103 | JGI IMG/M metagenome (GOLD analysis project Ga0224512, IMG submission 169103) | Sediment microbial communities from San Francisco Bay, California, United States - SF_May12_sed_USGS_13 | ecosystem: Environmental > Aquatic > Marine > Sediment | place: USA... | reverse complement strand
AGGCCGCGCATTATATCGACGCCGTGTGCCGGACTCTAATCCGGAGCAGGATTGCCGCGACAACGCCCCCCAGGGTCCCGAACAGATGCGAATCGACCACTACCGTACCGCCGGCCGTCGTCTCGGATCCCGGCATCGGCCCGCTGAACTGTTCGAAGGCCAGTTTCCCGAGCAGCAGCGCCACCAGCGCAAGGGCTTCCGTGTCCGGCTTTCTGAGCTTCTCGACCAGTCCTGCGGCCAGAATGCCGTGCAGCAATCCGGACAGACCGACGTACCACATGAGCGCGGGATCGAATACCCAGAGTCCGATGTCGATAGTAATAACGGTGAAAGTGCCAATCAGAATCCATCGAAGGCGGTCGAAAACGTCGCCGACGAGATACCAGACAAGTACCAGGCCCGCCGCATTCAGCGCGAAATGCGGCCAGCCGAGGTGCGCGAAATGTCCGCTGACGAGGCGCCAGAGTTCCCCGGCGTCTATTGCCTCGCGGTCGAAACGCAACCATTGCCGCGCCATTTCGCCGCCCAGCGCCAGCAGGACCGCAACGAGCAGGACGATGGCGGGAAGCAGCCATCGCCCCACTCCCGATGCGGCGACCGGATTTCGATCAGCTTTGTCTAGCCCCATGTTTGATATACTGACGTTTACGTTTATCGAGAGTCAATCAAGCGGCCTCGCCCGGCTTCGGCGGTGCCGCTGTGGAGCAGCAGCTTTGAGTCAGAATTCGCGGGCACGACGTCGCCATGTGCGGCAACGGGGTTTCACGCTGATTGAAATCATGGTCGTCGTAATTATTATCGGCATCCTTGCTGCCATCGTGGCGCCGAATGTCATCGGACGTATCGACGATGCGCAAATCACCAAAGCCAAGGCCGAGATATCCAACATCGAGAATGCGCTGAAGTTTTATCGCCTCGACAACTTCACGTACCCGACGACAGAACAGGGCCTCGAGGCGCTGGTTACAAAGCCCACTGACCCGAGTATCCGGAACTGGAAGACCGGCGGCTACCTGGATCGCCTGCCCAAAGACCCGTGGGGCAACCCTTACCAATATCTCAATCCGGGAAATAACCGCGAAATCGATGTTTATACGCTGGGCCGCGACGGCAGGCCCGGCGGCGAAGGCCTGGATGCCGACATCGGCAACTGGGATCCGGAGTAATCTCCCCAGGCCGGCAAGGGTCCCCTGCCCTGATGTCAACGTTTCGACACGAACGCGGTTTCACGCTGATCGAGATCCTTGTGGTCGTCATCATCATCGCGATTATTTCCGGCGTCGCCCTGATGTCGATGAACCTCATTGGCGACGACCGCGACCTGGACACGGAACGTAAACGGCTCGCAACGCTGATTGAATTGGCGCAGGATGAGGCCGTTATGCAGGGCCGCGAATTCGGACTCGAATTGATGACATCGACCTACCGATTCGTGGAATTCGATCCATTTGAATATCGCTGGAGCGAAGTACGGGATGATGAGCTGTTTCGTGTCCGGCAGTTGCCCGAGGGCATGGAGTTCGAACTCTACGTTGAGGACAAACGCATTTTCCTCGAAAACGACGCCAAAAAGATCGAAGACCCGGATGAGGCGGGTACGTCGCTCACCGTCGAATCCTACGCTCCGCATATCTTCGTTTTTTCCAGCGGTGAAACAACGTCTTTCGAAATACGACTCAAACGTCCTGTTAACGATCAACAGCTCGCCATGCGCGGCAATGTGCTCGGCGCCATCGAACTCGTGGACCGGGAAGACTGAACCAAGATGATTCGCAGCGCGCAAAAGGGATTCACTCTGGTCGAGGTCATGGTCGCGCTTACGATTGTGGCATTTTCCCTGACCGCTATCGCGGCCAGCATGAATCAGATGATCGATGCTGCCAACACCATGCGGGAGCGCACCTATGCGGCTTGGATAGCACAAAACAAGATTGCCGAACTGCGGCTTGCCAACGTTGCGCCGGAAGTCAGTTCAACCAGCGGAGAAATCGATTACGCCAATAGCCAGTGGACCTGGCGCGCCGTAATTTCCGAAACAGGCATCGATGGTTTCTACCGGCTCGATGTTTCGGTATCGCTCGCCGGCAGCGAGTACACAATCCGTACCGTGACCGGTTTCATTGGCGAACCCATGCCCGTCGGCCGCGCCAATCAAATATGGAACCGCGGCGTGCGTTCGAGCGGAGCGACGAGTTGAGGTTCTTGCAGCAAAAGGGATTCACACTCATCGAAGTGTTTGTTGCGCTCGTCGTTTTCGGAGTAATGGCGATGCTCGCATACATGTCGCTGGGTCAGACGCTCTCGAACGCGGACATGCTGAATGGGCGCATGGATCGTCTGCAGTCAATACAGAGAACCATAAGCTACCTGAGTACCGAGTTACTGCAAACGGTGCCTCGACCGGTTCGCGTCGAGCTCGCCGATGCGCCCGTGCCGGCGCTGCAGTCGAGTTTCGCCTCCGAGTTCGCACTGCAGCTCACCCACGGCGGCTGGCCGAATCCTGCGGGCGTGCCCCGCAGCACGATGCAACGAACGGCGTACCGCATCGAAGACGGCGAGTTGATTCGCTATCACTGGAACGTCCTCGATCGAACCGTAAACAACACGCCGCTGGCGACCGTGATGCTCGAGGACGTCGAAAGCGTGACTTTCCGTTTCCTGCAGGTCACGAATGACTGGACCGATCAATGGCCGCCGCTCTCAGCCGGCGGCGCACCCAACACAAGCTTGCCGCGGGCCGTGGAAATCGTACTGACGCTGCCCGACGAGGGCGAGATCAACAGGATCGTCGAGGTATCACCATGAAGCTCGCCACCGAGAGGCGCGGTGTAGCGCTGATCACGGCGCTGTTGATCACTGCGCTGGCGGGGTCTGTTGCCGCGGGATTGTCCTGGAACAACGCACTCGATGTAAGGCGCACGATGGTAATGCTGTACCGCGACCAGGCGATCCAGGTCGCGATAGGCGCCGAAGGATGGGTGCGCAGCATCCTGCGGGACGACACCGCGAGTGGCAGCACCTCCGATCACCTGGGAGAAATCTGGGCCACGGAAATCCCGGCTTTGCCCATTGAAGCCGAGGCAGTCCAGGGCGAGATCTTCGGCAAGATCGAGGACCTTCAGGGTCGATTCAATATCAATAATCTCCTGGATGGCAATGGTGAAATCGACCAGCCCTCTTTCGAGCAATTCGAGCGTCTGCTCGCGGCCCTGGGTCTAGACGCGCGTCTCGCAGGCGTTACCGCCGACTGGCTGGACGCCGATCAGACCGAAAGCATTCCGGACGGAGCGGAAGACCCGCTCTATTCCGGATTGACGCCGGCGTACCGCACCGCCAATCAGCGCATCGCCAACGTCACGGAACTCGCGGCACTGGACGGTATGGACCGGGAGAGCTTCGAGATCCTGCTGCCGCACGTGACGGCACTGCCGGAACGAACGCCAATCAATGTCAACACGGCGACGCCGGCGGTGCTGCGATCGCTGGGTCCCAACATCGGCGAAAGCGACGCCGAGGGACTGGTCGAATTGCGCGAGGACGGCGGATTCGTCGACTACGCAGGGGTATTCGCACCGCTGGTCGATCAGGGACTGCAGCAATGGATCTCGGAAACGACCAGTTATTTTCAATTGAAGGCCGTCGTTCAGATTGATACCGTTCGGATAACTATGTTTACGGTGTTGCACCGTGATACGAATAGCCCCGACGTAATTCCGATTCGCCGCAGCCTGGGAACCATTTAGCATGGCAGAGTACTTTGTCATTCGACTGGGACAGTCGTCAGACGATGCGGTCGAGTGGATCGTCGCAGACGACAGCGGCACGCGCCGTGGCCAAACGCGTTCCGGCGCACTGGCGGAAGCGGCACAGGATGTCCGCGGCCGGCCCGTTGTCGTGCTGGTGCCTGCGACCGAGGTATTGACTACAACCGTCGAGATTCCCATTCGCAGCGGCGCCCGGCTCCGTGCAGCGCTGCCTTTTGCGCTTGAGGAAAGCCTGGCCGACGACGTCGAGACACTGCATTTTGCATCGGGGCCACGCCGTGAAAGCGGCAAACTTCCCGTTGCCGTCGTTGCGCGCGCCAGGATGGACGAATGGCTAGCCGCGCTCGAGGATGTCGGCATTTCGCCGGTCCGGTTGATCCCGGAAAATTACGGGCTGGCGCGCATCCCGGGGACGATAAGTGTCCTGATCGACGGCGACCGCATCATGTTCAACGACGGTGCGGATACGGAGTTTGTCATGCAGGGTGTACGACCCAGCGACACGCTGGTCGCGGCCGGCCTGTTGTCCGACCGCAGCGCCGACGACCCGAACGACAATGAGCCAGCGGGCCATCTTGTTGCCTATTGTGAAGCCGAAGATGAAGTCCGCCTGTCGCATGACTGGATTGCACTGAGGCAGGAGTTGCATAGCGTCGACGTCAACCTGCTGCCCGATGGCGCGCTGCCGAGACTCGCCGTAACCGTGGCCAGCGGTAGCGGCGTCGACCTGCTGCAGGGCCGATACGGTGTGAGAACCGATTTCCATGCACAGTTTCGGCCCTGGCGGAATGCGGCGGTGCTGCTGCTCGGGCTTCTGATCCTGGGCCTGGTCGCGAAGGGCGTGGACCTGTACCGCCTGACAAAAGAGGAAGCGAACCTGCAGGCGCAGTTCCAGGACGAATACCGGCAGATTCGACCGGGCGATACGCGCGAGGTTCTGGACCCGCTCAACGCGGTACGCTCGATCAAACAAGGACTGGGCGCGGCAACCGGTCCGCAGGTGTTCCTGCCTTCCCTGCGACAACTCGGAGAGGCGATGGCTGCAAATTCGAGTGCGCGCATCGAGACGATTAGCTACCGGGCCGGTGTCGTCGATGTCCGCATTACGTCGCCGGATGTCGCGACGCTCGACAAGATACAGAAATCGGTCAGTGCCTCGGGGCAGTTCCAGGCCTCGATTCAGTCAACTGACCAGGTGGCCGACCAGATCAGCAGCCGCCTGCAAATACGCGAGGCGGGTTCATGAGGGACTGGTTCGCATCACTCGAATCCCGCGAAAAACTGTTTGTCGGTCTCGGTGCTTTGATCGTCGGCGTTGCGCTCGTTTACGGTTTTGTTTGGGCACCCCTCGACAAAAGCCACGAAGCCGTAGCCACCAGTGTCGATGACTGGCGGCGATCGCTGGCAGAACTGCGTCCCCTCAAAGGCCTTGCACAAGACAGCCGTCAAAACGCCCGTTCCACAACGACGGCCGGACAACAGGCGCCGATCATCGTCGTTGACCAGACGCTGCGCAGTCGCGGGCTCGAGCAATTTCGCCGGCGTAGCCAGCCGACCAGCAGCAACGGCATTCGGGTCGAATTCGAGAACGTGGCGTTCGATGATCTTGTGCTCTGGCTCGGGGACCTCAGCGAGCAGCACGCCATGCACGTCCAGGCAGGCAGCGTTTCCACCGGATCCCGGCCTGCACCTGGCCGCGTCAATGCGACGCTGACACTGGAGCGCGCTCTTTGATTCACACGAGACGCGGCCTCCTCCTCGTCGCCGCACTGACGTTTGTTATTGCGCTGATTATTTTGTTTCCCGCTCGTATTGCCTACCAGTGGGCGGCACCGGCCGGGTTTGCCGCAAGTGGTATACACGGAACAGTCTGGAGCGGCCAGGCCGATGCCGTCTCTGTCGACGGCATTTATCTCCGTGACGTCAGCTGGCGCATGCATCCGATGTACCTGTTTACGGGCAAACTTGCCTACCGAATAAAAGCTACTCCTGTTTCAGGCTTCATCGAGGGAAACGTAAGTATCGGCATCGGCGGCACATTGACCGTGTCCGACCTGACTGCGTCCCTGCCGCTGCAGATGCTGGCGGTCACGCTGAGGGTACGAGGGCTGCAGGGGACCGGCAGCCTTCAGATACAGAAGGCTGCCTTGCGTCGTGATCGATTGATCGCAGCGGATGGCGTGCTGCAAGTCGCGAACTTCGTTGCGCCACGAATCAGCCGCCAGCCGATTGGCGGGTATCGAGCCGAGTTCTTTACAGAAGACGATGGTATCGTCGCGAGCGTCGAGGACGCCGACGGCGCCGTTGATCTGGCCGGCAAACTCGAGTTGAAGCATGACTTTAGCTACTCGTTTCTCGGTCTGGTCCAGGAAACGCCCCGGACGCCCGCCGACCTGCGGCGAAGATTGCAGGACGTACCGCCCATAAATGATCGCGGTCAACGCGAATTGCGCGCCGAGGGTGTCATGCAACTTTTCCCGACAAGACCCTAGACAGGGACTTCAACAAATTCCTGCAGCAGCGGGAAATACAGCGCGCAGCGCGCGTTCGTGCCGGCATAGGCGGAGTAAATCGCCGCGTATTTTTTCAGCTGCGGCCCGTAGCGCTCGGTTTCGGCACTTAGAAAACCGGGCAGATTGCCGCCTTCATGTGAGCTCGTCTTGTAGTCGATGATCCAGTGCGAGCCGTCACTGTCAATACGCACGCGGTCGAGGACGACGGACTCGATCTTGTCCTCGTACACACCGGTTAACGCCAGTTCGGCATGACCGTCGCCGCTGACGGCCCAGATACCTTTCGAATCGGTCAGTGTCTTTTGCAACGCGACCTCAACCCGCGCAATGATCGCGTCGATCATTTCGTCGCTGACGCCCGTTTCTTTTAACCACCGACGCGTCACAGGCCGGTAGCCGGCCAGCAGCTCCGGATCGGGTACCGCTCGATTCTCGGCAAACAGATGCAGCCAGCGATGCACGATCGTTCCGGCGATACGTGCTTCCGTCCCGACCCAGTAGAACTCGACTTCGTCCTCTGCCGCCGTCAAGTCAGGGACAGATGCTGCACCGGGTAGCGGCACGACCGGCGGCAACGTCCAGCGCGTTTTGAAGCGACGCAGTACCGGATTCAACCAGACCTCGCCGTCGTCCTCGTCCGGGTCAGGGACGTAATCGGCAAAAGCACTTTCGTACTGTGGTTCCAGCGCCGGCCACAACAACTGCAGCAGGCTTCTCCTGGCAGGTGGTTTGAACGCCGAACCGTCGGGACTGACCGTGGTATGACCAATCATGTGCAATGATTTCCGCGCCCGGGTGCAGGCTACGTAGAGCAATCGGGATTGCTCGTGTCGGTCCTTGCGGGCCTCGCTCAACTCGATGAAGCGATGCACTGGGTCCGTACTCAGTTCGTTACGAGGACCAACGGGACTGATCACCTTTCTCTCATCACCGTGCTCGCCGGGAGCGTCGAACCAGGACAGCACGCTGCGATCCCCCGTGCCCGGCAAACGCCCTATTCCGTACAGGACCACATGGTCGAATTCGAGGCCTTTTGCACGATGCATCGTCATAACCTGCAGGCGCGCGTTAATGTCACTCGAGACTCGTTCGAGGTCGAGCATCGTCTCCCATTCGGCCACGTCGGTCAGCGACCCGAACTGTTGATGCTTTTCGAGTACGTCGAAATAACGATAGACGTTGGCTACCTCGTATTCGTCGTTGAGAATTGCCGGCCCGCCCAGCTTCATCCAGGCCAATTCAACCAGTTCCCTGAGCCCCTGCAGTCGCCGCGGCGCCACCAGTGAAGCCAGCACGCTGCGCGCATTTTCTATAGCTTGCCTGGCACATTCAGACAGCTTGTTCAGGCGATCTTCGTCCTGCAAGAGCTCCCAGACGGTGCTTTCCGTATCGTTGAAAACCAGGGCATGCAGATCGGCCCAGTCGAGACCTATCCACGCCGCGCGCAGGACCGCCAGCCAGGCGAGGCGGTCCCCCTGGTGTACCGCCGCACGCGTCAGCGCCAGCACTTCTATCACCTCAGGCAGGTCGGTGAGTCGATCGATTTCGATGGCGCGATAGCTGATACCGCATTTTCTTAGTTCGGCGAGCAGGCCGGGAAGCTGAGTCCGCCCTCGAACGAGCACGACGATTTCATCATCGGGGTGTCGAGTCAGCGTGTCAGCAATCACATTACGCCCTGTTTCGGCCTCCCGCTCGATGCTGCTGCCGAATACCGGATGGACGAAGCAACGGCCGATTTCCGCAAGTTGCGGAACGCTGACCGATTCGGAATACGATACGGCGCCGCTTAGCGGATCGTCATCGCGCGCGAAGATTTCCGGGAACACCGTGTTGAACCAGTCAACCAGGAACCCACCGGAACGGAAGTTCCGTCGTAACACGAGCGACGTCAGCTTCACGTTTCCGATACCGTGTTTTTTCGCCAGCAAGAACTGGCCGACCTCGGCATTACGAAACCGGTAGATGGACTGCATGGGATCGCCGACACAGAACAAGGTGCGGCCATCCCCCTGCTCCCAGCCACCGGTCAAGGCCTCGAGCATTCGATATTGCGCACTTGACGTATCCTGCATTTCGTCGACAAGAACATGTCGCACCTGGTAATCGAGCAACAGTGCAACATCGCCGGGCTCTTGCGCCGTACCCAACGCCGCCCCTGCCGTCAGGGCGATCTCGACATGATCGGCGAGTCCCAGCTCTGCAAACAGGCGCTTGAGTTCGGTGACCGCCAGCGGCAGCAAACGAAACAAAGCAATAAGCACGCTCCACTGTTCATCGCTGTACTGCAGGGGCGGCAGCGAGCGCACGCCATCCAGCAATTCTGCGAGTTCCTCCTGCTCGGCCAGATCTTTCAGCAGTGCATGCAGGGCCGCTTTTTGTCCGTCGTCACCGGGCGGAAAGCCCTGCCGCTTGTCGACTTTTTTCCGAAACTGGCCAGTCTGCGTAAGCAGCAGCTCGGCGAGGCCCTGCCACCGCGAGATTTCTGCCGGGTCCGCTGCCGGTAATCCCGGCAACCCCTGCAGCGCGCAAATCGGGTCGGACAATGCGCCGCTGCCGCGCAGATTGTCTGCCGCATACCGCTGTAATTCGGACAGCGCAGCGGCGACGGCAGGGGGAAACGCCGATGCCGTGCGCGTCAAATGATCATTCACGGAAGCCCCGAGGTTCTGCTCGAATCGACGCCGGAGTGCGTTGGCTTCCTCGCTGGTGAGCAGGCCGCTGCCAATAAAGGGCAGCCACTGGTCCCGGGTCGCAAGCATTTGCGCCAGGTAGGAAACATAAACCTGCGTGTTGTTGTCCACGTGCACCAGGACTTCACGCGTTGCCGCGGTTATCGCATCGCGTTCTGCCAGCCAGTCGAGGGTCGCCAGTGCCGCAGCACGGTACAGGGAATTGCGCTCGGCGTCAGCGACGATACGCGCCCCTCTGCCACCTTCAGGCGAACTGATGGGATGCAATCGCGCGATGAGTGCATTGAGTGAATCCAGCGTCTGAATCCGCATCCGTCGCGGGTTTGCGAGCAACTGCCATCCGTGCTCGCGATCGCGCGCCAACGCCGCCGTTGCCAGCGTTTTGGTCAATATCTGATGTTCCTCGGTCGGTTCTTCACCGCGATGCGCCACCTGTAGCGCGGCCAACACGCGAAACTGCATTTCCGCTGCCGCTTTGCGGGTAAACGTTATGGCGAGGACTTCCTCGGGATCGTCGACGACGGAGAGCAACTTCAGATAACGCTGAATCAGCAGCTCCGTCTTACCCGATCCCGCAGGCGCTTGAACTATAAAAGAACGCGTTACGTCCAGCGCGTCTGCGCGCGCCTGTACATCATCCTCGAGAAGATGCGGCTCAGCCATCGCGACGCAACTCCGTAAAGCGGCTAAGCAGGTTGAACTGGCGGGCGTCGTTGACCCCCTGGACGCCGTTGACACGCACGTCGCCGAGACTCAGGTCCGTGCAGGCCACGCGCACGTGTTGCTTCCAGTCGGCGAGCCAGGTATCCCAATCAGTGTCACCGGTGTAACCTCGCCCCGCGCCATCGAAACTCACTTCACGACTATCGATGTTGACCAGCGCGAGCGCAGAGACGGGGTCCTCGATTGCGCTAGCGTAAGCGATCAGCTGTATTTCCCTTGGCCGCCCGTCGCTCTGCAGAAATTTCTTTTTTGCGCCCGTCTTGTAGTCGAGGATCGCCAGGCTGCCGTCACGCATGCGATCGATCCGATCAACACGAAGCTGCAGGCGCACGCCGGCCTCGGCAAATTCAATCTCATGCTCGACCGCAGCGACCGCGAAGTCTTCCCGTGCAAGGTCGACCGCCACGAAAACTCGCATCAGATCGCCGACCCGGCGGCGCTCCAGCTTGAACAATTCCGTAAGCACGACATCGGCATTGCGTTCGTGTCGCGCAAATGCGGCATCAAGTGACGTCGCGATACGCTTGTCCAGCTCGTCGTCCGACCAGGCGCTGACGTCATTGCGAGTCGGCGTGTCGATGTAGAGCTGATGAAGTGCATCGTGGATGATGTTGCCGCGCAAGGCGGCCGGCAGCCCGACGGCCTGGGTCTGTAGACGCCGGACGCCAAGACGACCGACGATAAAAGCCGCGATCGGATCTGCCATCTGCCTCTGCAGAGTGCCGGCTCCGCCGGCAACGCGCTCGCCCGGGATGATTCCTGGAGGAGACTCGTCAACGACAACGGTGTTGACGGCTTTTGACAAGACCGCTGCATGCCAGCCGGGGTCCGGCGGAGCCGGCCCGGTTTTGGCGCCCAGAGCCTGCAGCAGACCGCTGGGGGACTGTTCCGCGTCGTCCTCTCTCGACGCATAGCTGCAGACCACCTTGCTGGCGGCGCTTCCCAGCCGTATCAGCAGTCGCTGTGCATAGGCCAGCGTGTCGGAGGGTTCGGCATCGGGCATACCCAGCTGCCGCTGCAGGCTGCGCGCGACCAGTGGCGACGGGTTGCCCGGCGGCGGCCAGTTCGCCGCGCTAAGACCGCTAATCCAGACGGCATCGAACTCGGCGCCCGACGCCTCCAGCGGACCGATGAGCTGCACGGCCTTGCCCTCCGACTCCGGTTGAAAAACCGTTCCGGCCGCCATCAGTTCGAGGCGACGGACTGCCGTTTCGCAGCTCATCGATGGACTGACAAGATCCAGCCTCGCAAGATCGTTCAACAATTCCCGCCAACGATTGACAAGCTGAAAGTCAAAGCTCGACAACACGTCTGTTCCCGGCCATCTGCACGCTATTAGCATCGCGTCGACGTACAGGGCCCATTCCGCGGGCGACGCGCTTTTCGGCAGCTCCCTGCGGCGTTTTGTAATCGCCGCCACTAGCCGAAGCCAGTCGGCGGCGTCCGAATCATCATCCTGGCCGCGCAGCGCAGCAGAAAGCATGCCGGGCGACCAGTCCCGATCCGGTAGCTGCCGAAGCTTAAGTTCAAGAGCACTGCGGCCCGTCGTTGGCAATGAACTGACGAGCGGCGTGCGAAGCAAATGACCGATATCTGCAGCGCGGAGATCGCGAACCAGCCACCGCAATAACAGTAAAGCCACCGACACGGCCGGATATTCGACGAGCCTGCGTCCGTAGGAGACATTGACGGCGTGTGCCACGGAGCGCGGCCCGTATTGCCAACCCGGGACCAGCCCTTCTCGCACCAGGTGCGTCTTGTGCTCGGCCTGCTGGTCCAGTTTTCCGGCAATGATCGCTACCGCGTGATCAGGATTTCTTTCAAGATGATCACGTGCCCAGGCGCCCGCAGCCCGCAGTTCGGCATCCGGAGATTCGAAGCACGGCAGCACGATCGACTCGGCTATTCCGGGAACCGGCGCCGACACGACGTCGCACCCTTTATCGGCGAGCGCCGTCAAGATTCTGCTGACAAGGGGTCGGTCGCGATCGAAGCCGACGAGCGTTACCCGGCCATGGCTCATTACCCGGCCTGAGCGGATCAGTGCATCCACCAGACTCCCGAGGCCGGCATCGTCCACCCAACGCTCGCGTTCGAGAATACCGAGGTAACGGCCGGCTGCCGCGGCAAACAGCCGTTGATCGCGGCTGGCTGCAGATCGTGCGACCTCGCGAATAGTCACGCGCCAGTCGGCCAGGCGCTGCCAGGTGTCTCGCGCAAGTTGCACGAGACCTGCCAGGCCTGTAATGCCATTACCGATTTCCCTGCGCAGACAGTGCTCCCACAACAGCTGGCTTTGGTGTTCGCTGATTTTCGTCGGGAGCGTTGCCGGATCGGTCGCCGCAGATACCAGGGAGTCGAGGAAGTCCAGCCAGGAATATATCGCGGGGCTATGCCACGCGACCTTTCCGGCAGCAAGCTGTTGCTCTGCATACTGCTCGCGCAGGACTCTTGCAAGGCGTCGGTTCGCCGTGATTACGATCGAAGGACCCTGCAGCGCATCCGTTAGCCAGTGGTACATCGGTCAGGCGTGGTGTTCCAGGCATTTCTCGATGCGATCGAATACGACGTTGATTGTCTCTGTATCGGGCAGTGTCGTAATGCGGAAGTGATCCGTGTAGGGCGTATTGAAGCTGCTTCCGGGCGCGACCAGCACATGATGGTTTTCCAGCAATTCGAGCGCAAAAGCCTGATCGTCGAGGTGCCCGTCAAAACGTGAATCGAGCCGAACAAATGCATACATCGCTCCCATGGGCGGACTGGTGCTCAGGAAGCGACTTTCCCCGACCCGGTCGATGACGGCCTGCCTGGATTGATACAAACGACCCCCCGGCGCCACCAGCTCGCGGATACTCTGGAAGCCACCGAGTGCTGTCTGCACGGCCCACTGCCCTGGCACGTTGCTGCAAAGACGGAGCGCTGAAAGCAGCTCCATGCTGTGAATATATTCTTCCGCCTGATCGAGTTCTCCGCTGAAAACACACCAGCCGACGCGGTAGCCGCAGGCGCGGTAGACTTTCGACAGTCCGGAAAATGTCAGGCAGACGGCGTTGTTGACCAGCGTCGCCGTCGGAATAAACTTCGCGTCGTCATAAACCATCTGGTCGTAGATTTCGTCGGCCATCACGACGAGCTTGTGGTGCTCTGCCAGCCGGACGATTTCCGTCAGCGTCACTTGGTCATAGACGGCCCCGCTCGGGTTGTTCGGATTAATGACGACGATTGCCTTGGTCTCCTCATTCACGAGGCTTTCGATATCGGCGACGTCTGGCATGAAGTCCCTGTCCTTGCCGCAGGAATAATGTCGAACCACTCCCCCATTAAGGGCCACGGCCGCACTCCACAACGGGTAATCGGGGCTTGGCACCAGGACTTCGTCCCCGGGATTGAGCAGCGCGCGCAACGACAGATCGATGAGTTCGCTGACGCCGTTGCCAATGAAAACCTCATCGGCGGTGACACCGCTGATGCCCCGATTCTGCTGCTGCATGACGACGGCTTCGCGCGCCGGAAAAATTCCTTTCTGGTGGCAATAAGGCTCCGCCTGACCGAGGTTCTCGATCATCGCGAGACGCATGGTTTCGGGCGTGCGAAATCCGAACAAACCGGGGTTGCCGATGTTCAGCGAGATTATTTCGTAGCCGCGTTTTTCCAATTCCAGGGCGCGATGTGCAAGCTGGCCGCGGATTTCATACCGTACGCCTTTTAGCACCTCACTGGTGCGGATTTGTTGTTCCATAGGTGCAGTCGATCTGGCTATTCAAGCTCATATTGCCGAATGCTCGCGAAGTTCGGCGATCAGTTCCGGAGAGTAACCCAACCACTCCCGCAAAACCTCCTCCGTGTGCTCGCCCAGAATCGGCGGTGCCTTTGCATAGCTCACGGGTGTCTCCGAGAAGTCGACGGGGTTCGATACCGTCGGCACCGTCTGTCCGCGGGAATTTCGCAGCTGACGTACGAGTTCGCGCTGCTCTGCGTGAGAATCCGTGAGGACTGTGTCGATCGTATTGATCGGTCCCGCCGGCACCCCCTTCTCGCCCAGCGCTTCCAGCCACTGCGCCGTCGTCCGGGTTGCAAGCGCTGGTTCGAGCAGCCGGATCAATTCGGCGCGATTCGCAATTCGATCACGATTGCGCTCGAACCTCTCATCGGTCGAAAGCCCGGGTTGATCGATGCAATCAGCCAATGCGGCAAACTGCCGGTCGTTCCCGACGGCCAGCATCAAGCTACCGTCACGCGTGGCAAACGCCTGGTAAGGCACCAGATTCGGATGCGCGGTCCCCATCCGCTTCGGTACTTCTCCGCCGACCAGGTAGTTCATGTTCTGGTTCGCCAGCCACGCAACCTGGCTGTCGTACAGAGGCACATCGATATGCTGTCCCTGCCCGTCAATGGCCCGGGCATTCAGCGCCGCGAGTATCGCCGTCGTCGCATACATGCCTGCCATGATATCCGCGATCGCAACGCCCACCTTCTGTGGTCCATCCGCCTTTGTGCCTGCCGGCCCCGTGATGCTCATGAGTCCGGCGGACGCCTGGATCATGGCGTCGTATCCCGGTTCGGCCGCCCGCGAGCCGCTTTGACCGAAAGCGGAGATTGAACAATAGATGAGTGTCGGGTTAATGGCGCAGAGCTCGCCGTGACCCAGCCCGTATCGTTGCAGCGTGCCGACCCGGTAGTTCTCGAGCAGCACATCAGCGCGGGCAGCAAGATCCCGAATGACCTGTTGGCCCCTGGCATCGCTTATATCGACCGTGACGGAGCGCTTGTTGCGGTTCGCGGACAGGAAATAGGCGGACTCACCGCCGCTTTGCCCGTCGAGCCATGGCGGACCCCACTGGCGGGTATCGTCGCCGCTTCCCGGGCGTTCGATCTTGACGACATCGGCGCCGTAGTCACCCAGTAACTGGCCCGCCCACGGGCCGGCGAGTATCCGGCTCATATCCAGAACCCGGATGTTCGAGAGCGGTCCTGCCATAGACTACTCGTTCCCCTGTTGTTTACCTCAAAAAAACCCGGCCAACCTTGCGGTTGGCCGGGCGGGTCCGCACGGAGATTGCGGATTGCGTGACTCGGTCGCCCGACTAATTGTCGTCAGCGGCCGGGTCCAGCTCTTCTACCTCGGCACCCTTCACGTCCTGTGGTACCGGAGTCTGTTCGATTTCCGGCTTTTTCTTGCCGTACCGGATCAGGAGGTCATCCTCCTCTTCCGGGCTCAGTCGCCTGATGTCCGCGATCCTGATCGCTTCGTTGTCGAAATGGCCGTCAAATATGACTTCACCGAACGCTGAGCAAATATTGTTAGTCTGTGATCGGAACGCAATTCCCCAGCTTGACCGGAGTCCGAAGGCCCGTCGCTGCAGCGTGACGTGGTACTTGCGGCGTCCCGACGTCGACACAATGAGATTCGACTCATCAAGGACGCTGTATCCTCGGATACTTGGCTCATAGATGCAATCCGAGCCTCGGGAAACCGACCTGCCTTCGTCGCCACTGGTCGCGGCACAAGCTGTCAAAATACTTAAAGAAAAGCCAATAAGTATTTGTTTAATAGTTAATTGTCTCTTTTGAAATCTCGTCAACCCAGCCACCTCCATTGCTGGCCAATTGGACCATTTCCATCAGGATTAGACCGCGAATCGGCGTTAAGTTTAGGCCAAATCCGCAGCCCAGGGCCCCTGTTTCGAGCCATCTCCAAGGGCCACCGGGCGCCGCGGGTCCCGAATCCACTCGCTCCAGGAGCCCACATACAGACGTGGCTCCCTGTATCCGGCCTCCATCCCGGAAACAGCCAGGTGACAGGCGGTTACCCCTGAGCCACACATGACCGCCCAAGGGGCGTTCTTGTCCTCGCCAAGCACGGATAGCCAAAGTTCCTCGAGTGCCTCTTTCGATTTCCAGCCGCCGTCTTCGTTCAAACTCACCGGATACGGCAGGCTCTGCGATCCCGGAATATGCCCTGCCACCGGATCGATGGGCTCGATCTCGCCGCGGAAGCGGGCGGCGTCGCGGGCGTCATACAGCCGCAGACCGTCGATGCCGTTGATGTCGTTCGCGAGTTCCGCTGTTGTCAAGACAATTTGCTCGCGCGAATGCGGCACGAATTCGGCCGGTGGAAGCTGTTCGGCTCCGCTGGTCGCGGGTCCATCGGCCGCAGTCCAGTGAGCATATCCACCGTCCAGCAGCTGCACTCGCTCGTGACCGAGCCAACGCAGAAGCCACCAGGCACGCGCCGCAACGGCCCCGCTGCCGGCGTCATGCACGACCACGTCCGTAACATTGCTGACGCCCAAACGTCCCAGCGTCGCCGCAAACATTGCAACGTCGGGGAGCGGATGACGCCCGCTCTGTGGGCTGATCGGAGCGGCCAGATCCTGATCGAGGTCAGCGTGTACGGCGCCCGGGATGTGCCCCTGCAGGTAGTGCTGACGGCCCGCGCTCGGATCGGCAAGGTCGAATCGACAGTCGATAATCCGCAGGCCGGGATCATCGAGCCGCGACCGCAGCTCACTTACGCTGATTAGGTTGCTTCCCTGGCCCATCCTGACCCCTGCAATCGCCCGCATTTGACCTTGTACACGGTGGGTCGGTCGTAGACAATAGCGTGCCGCAAGATAGGCCTGCGATCCTGCCGCAGGCAAACAGGGAGTCAGTTCAGTGGAAAAGATACTAGTTGGCCTGAAACGTGTCGTTGACTACAACGTGCGGGTTCAGGTCAAGCGTGACGGCAGCGGCGTCGAAACGGACGGCGTAAAAATGAGCATCAATCCGTTCGATGAAATCGCGCTTGAAGAAGCACTGCGGATCAGGGAACGGGGTGAGGCATCCGAGGTAATCGTAGTGTCGATCGGCTCTGCCGAATCGCAGCAACAGCTTCGTACCGGCCTGGCGATGGGCGCGGATCGGGCAATCCTGGTGGAGACCGACACATCGACGGATCCGCTGACCGCGGCGCGCATATTCAAGACGATCATCGATCGCGAAAATGCGGAGCTCGTCATACTGGGAAAACAGGCGATCGATGATGACAACAGCCAGACGGGCCAGATGCTGGCGGCTATCTGGGGGCGGCCGCAGGCGACCTTTGCATCCGAAGTGAGCTTTGACGGCAATACTGCGCGCGTGACGCGAGAGGTGGACATCGGCCTCGAGACCATCGAGATTGACCTGCCCGCGGTCATTACCGTGGACTTGCGGTTGAATGAACCTCGCTACGTCAAGCTGCCGGACATCATGAAGGCGAAGAAAAAACCGCTGGATCAGCTGTCGTTCGCCGAACTTGGCGTAGAACCCGCGCCGGGAATCAAGGAATTGGCGTTCGAGCCTCCCGAAGCACGGCAGCGGGGCATCATGGTGGAAGACGTGGCCGGACTCGTGGCGGCCCTCAAAGACAAAGGACTCGTGTGATGTCGAAAGTACTGGTAATTGCCGAGCACAATGGCACGGCACTGAATCAAAGTACGGCCAAATGCGTTGCCTGTGCAAAACAGATTGAAGGCGCGGAAGTCGATGTTGCCGTGTTCGCGGCCTCGGCGTCTTCCATTGCTGCCGAGGCGGCAGAGATTAGCGGTGTGGATCGCGTTCTTGTGCTAGAACGCGAAGAGAATGATCCGGCCATCGCCGCGGTCCTTGCGCCGCAGATAGCCGCGCTGGCGTCCGGCTACAGCCACGTATTCGGACCGTCGACGGCTTTCGGGAAAGACGTTATGCCGCGAGTCGCTGCGCTGCTCGGGGTCAACCAGATCAGCGATATCATGCGAGTTGAGGGGACGTATCGCTTCCGGCGCCCGATATACGCAGGCAACGCAATCCTGACGGTCGAGGCACCGGCAGAGGCCACGGTGGTCGCGACGGTTCGGACGGCCTCTTACCAGGCAGCCGACGGCGGCAACACCGCGGCGATCGAAAACGTGAGTGCTGACGCCGAGCTTCCGACGCACACCCGGTTCGTAGGCGTGCAAACGGGCCAGTCTGATCGTCCTGACCTGCAGACCGCGGCCAAAGTCGTCTCTGGTGGTCGGGCGTTAGGCAGTGCAGATAATTTCGGGCTGATCTACAAGCTGGCTGATAAGCTGGGCGCAGCAATCGGCTCATCCCGCGCCGCCGTCGACGCCGGCTATGTGCCGCCCGAAACCCAGGTTGGCCAAACGGGTCAGATCATCGCGCCCGACCTGTATATCGCGATCGGGATTTCCGGGGCAATTCAGCACATAACGGGGATCAAGGACGCGGGCACAATCGTCGCCATCAACAAGGACGAGGAAGCCCCGATATTCGAGGTATCGGACATCGGACTTGTTGGAGACCTCTTCAACATCGTGCCGGAACTGACGGATGCCCTGAACTAGGCTGGTTGTGTCCTTCTCGCTTTAAAGAGCCGCGAGGATAGCCTCGGCTTTGCTGACTTCGAATTTCCCCGGTTCTTCGATGGCCACGTGAGTGGCAACGCCATCGTCGACGACTATTGCGAAGCGCTGACCGCGCATACCCATTCCAAAGCCGGTGGCATCCATCTCAAGCCCCAATGCCCTGGCGTACTCGCCGTTACCGTCGGCAAGCATCTTGACCTTGTCCCCGACACCTCGATCCTTGCCCCAGGCATCCATGACGAAGACATCATTGACCGCCATACAGGCAATAGTGTCGACGCCCTTGTCCTGCAATTGAGCCGCTTGATCGACAAATCCCGGCAGATGATTCATTGAACACGTAGGTGTGAATGCGCCCGGTACGGAAACAAGCACTACTTTTTTACCCGCGAACAAGTCGTCGGTAGATATCGCGCCGGGGCCTTTGTCGGTCATGACGCCGAATACGCCGGACGGCATCTTTTGGCCAACTGAG
>Ga0224512_10002091_pt1 | contig 18539 bp, 17 predicted proteins | sample SF_May12_sed_USG_4_FD_169103 | JGI IMG/M metagenome (GOLD analysis project Ga0224512, IMG submission 169103) | Sediment microbial communities from San Francisco Bay, California, United States - SF_May12_sed_USGS_13 | ecosystem: Environmental > Aquatic > Marine > Sediment | place: USA... | reverse complement strand
CAGCCGGTATCGCGCTGCCGCCGACATTGCGGAACATCAGCGCCTTGCCCCGTTTGACGGCGCTGCGGAGCAGGGACGGCGCTTCGGTGTAGGGGTCGACCTGCTTGTCGACGGTCAGCAATGCGCCGCTCGCCCGCATTCGATCCAGATAGCCGCGGAGGTCCTTGTCGATCTTTGTCATGCGATCCCCTCCGCGATTGCGACGTTCGGGTTACTCGAAGAAGGTCGGCGTCAGCTCCGGCCCCCACTGGGCGAGATTTTCCTGGGTCGCTGGATAGAGGCCTGGCTTGGACCCGGCGTTCAACAAATCGCCGTCGGCATAGTGCTCGACCATGTGGCCCCACGGATCGCGCCAATAGTCGAAGACCTGGCTGCCGAGGAGATGGCGGCCGACACCCCATTCATGGTGCCACTTATCCTTGGCGGCGAGCCACTGATGGCCGATGAAGACGGCGTCGGGGTCCTGGGTCTCGAAGGACAGGTGGTGGATCGCGTTCTGGGTCTCGTCGGACAGTGAGAGAATTGTGTGATGGTCGGCCCAGGCCTCGCCGCGGTCGCAGCGCAGGAAGGTGCCCAGCCGTTTGGTCTCATCGTCGGGCAGATGAAGCACGTCCGATTCGAGCATGCCGAGCGTGTCCTTAAGCCAGGCCCGATTGGCCGCCTCGTCGGTGAATTTGAAGACGCAGTGCCCGACCCGCATTACGCGCGCCGGCTCCATCTCCGGGCGCTGCGTCGTGCCGGTGCGGTTCTTCACCTTGGCGAAGTTGATGCTGAGTGGATCGCGGACGGGCAACTCGTCGGCAGGCTCCATGCCGTGCACGACACGGATCGTGATCCCGCCTGGCATGCGCAGGCTGACGCCGCGCCCGCCGCCGGGCCCGCCAAGATCCTCCACCGCCGAGATCGCATCGCCGTGCCCGGCGAGTTTGTCGAGATCTTCTGCCGCGCCCGCGACCAACGCGAAGGCGACGAAGCCCGGATCGCCCTTGTGGCTGAAATGAAGGTAAGGCTTTGGCCCCGCGCCGCGCATGTAAAGGCGGTCGCCGCTTCGCTCGGCCGTGACAAGGCCGAAATCGGTCAGAAACGCCTCCATCTTGTCGAGATCGGGAACGCTGTACTCGGCAAAGGCCGTGTCCTGAACCTTGATCATGCTCTCCCTCCCTAGGGCTCTCCGGGACTCAGTGGGCCGCCCCGGCGGGTAAAGTGGTCGATTATGCCCTTGATGCAATTTCGCCACGACCGGCCGTGAACATCAACAGGCAGATCATGGGCGGATCCGGGCGGGACACTGGCGGCACGGCTCAAACCGCCGCCGCGCGAAGCCCTTTTCGCGCGCCCGCGCCGGACGGTAGAATGCCTGGCAAAAGGAGGCGCATCATGAAGCAGGCAGACATTCTCGCAATCCCGCCCAAGGTGCTGACGCAGGAGCAGCGGGCGTTCTACTTCGAGACCGGCTATTTGATGCTGCCATCCTTCGTCTCCGACGAATGGCTGGCCCGATTGGCGGTGGTCACCGACCGTTTCATCGAGCAAAGCCGCGGTCTTTCCGCCTCGGACAGCGTCTTCGACCTCGAGCCCGACCACACCGCCGACAATCCGCGCCTGCGCCGCGTCACCTTTCCCGTCGAGCACGACCCGGTCTACGAGGAGTTCGGGCTGCGCGGTCCCATCGTCGACATCGCCGAGGATCTCCTGGGGCCGAACGTCAAGTACCACCACTCGAAGCTCAATTTTAAATGGGCCGATGGCGGCGAGGAGGTGAAGTGGCACCAGGACATCCAGTTCTGGCCGCATTCGAACTACTCGCCGCTGACCATCGGCGTCTATCTGGAGGACGTCGACGATGCGATGGGCCCGATGGGTGTGATCCCGAAGAGCCATGACGGCGAGCTTTTCGATCTCTATGGCCGCGACGGCAATTGGGTCGGCGCGATCGATGACGACGACCTCGCCCGCGTGCCGCTCGATGAGGCGGTCTGGCTGAAAGGGCCGCGCGGTTCGGTCACGGTGCACAACTGCCGCATGGTGCACGGCTCGATGCCGAACAACTCGCCGCGCTCGCGCCCGCTGCTGCTGCACACCTACGCTGCCGCCGACGCGCTCACCTTTCAGGGCAGCGTCGTCGACAACGTGCCGCTCTCAAACACCATCGTGCGCGGCGAGCCCGCACGCTGGATCGAGTTCGATCCGCGGCCCTGCCTGATCCCGCCCGACTGGTCGAAGGGCTACACCTCGATCTTCGCCCTCCAGCAGGAGGAGGGCGCCGGCGAAGCGGCGCAATGACACCCGCTTGCGGCCTATACAGTGTCGTTGCAGTGAAATTCGTTCGGCATTCGGCGCAAACTATTGTCTAAGCATACACTGGTATCGCGTTGATAAAGCGTGATTTAACGGTCGTGTCATGCGCGCCGCTGCTTCAACGCCGCGCGGTCGCGATGGCGCAGGCGGTCTGCATCGAGCTTATGCGCGATCCGAATGCGATGCTTTCGTTGTATTCGTTTTTCAAATAAATGTCGCGACAAGAATATGCGCACGCCTCGGCGATTATTGCATCGACATTGAATGAGCGCCCAAGAAGCCCCGCCCTGCGCTGTTACGTTGCCAGGGCGGCCAGCCGCTCGATGATCCGCAACGCGTCCTGCGCGCCGCCATGTGCGCCTTTTTCGAAGTCGCCTTCGTTGACGGCCATGGTGTTGGTGACATGGGCGAGGCAGATGACGGGACGCTCGCGCGCCTTCGCGAAGGCGTAGAGCGCGGCGCACTCCATCTCGATCGCGGCGAGACCCATCTCGCGGCCGCGCTGCAGCACCGCTTCGGTCTCGCGGAAGGGTGCATCGGTGGTCCAGGTGGCGCCGCGACGGATCGGCGGGCCGGCGCCGGCGAGCGCCGCCTCGGCCGCATCGAGCAGCGCCCCATCGGCTTCGGCGAACTCCGCAGCCGGCAGGTAATGGTAGCTCGTTCCCTCGTCGCGCAGCGCGCGCTCGACCAGAACGAAATAGGGCGTCGGTCCCAAGGGCGCGAGCTGGCCCGACGAGGTGATGCTGACCAGAAGCTTGCAGCCGCTGGCGAACACCTGCTCGGCGATCAACACCGCATAAGGTGCGCCGACGGCGCAGCCGACGATACCGATCTCCTGTCCGGCAAGCGCGAACAGGTCCATTTCGGAGTGATAGCAGGCCCATTGCTCGGCGGGCCGGGCCGCACCGCTTGCTCGCAGATGGCGGACGATGTCGCCGTCGGGGTCGAGTACGCAGAGCGGCGGCACCGGCGCCGGTGCGATGCCCTTTTGCGCGCGCGCCTCGCGGATCAAATTCTCCGGCTGGAAGACCGAGCGGGCACTGTGTTGCTTGTCGGCCAGGATCGGTGGTTTCTGCGACGTCATACACTCGTATCCGCCTTCATTCATGCGCCCCACGCCGGTCAGTCTACACCAGCCCCGGTCAGTTGCCGACGCGGCCTTGCGGACAGCCCGAGAGCCGGTAGCGGGCGCGGGTTTCCTGGCGCTGACGGCGGATGTTCGCGAGCTTGGCTGCCGGCGTGGCGCTGGCGACGGGCCGGCTGCGCGCGCGTTGTTCGGCCATGCGCAGACGGCTTCTTAGGTCGAAACAGCGCCGCGCCCGCGGATCGCCCGGTTTCATCGGCAAATCGCAGCCGGCTTGGCGCACCAAGTTGCGGCGCAGCCGCACCTCGTCTTGGTTGCGTTGATTGCTGCCGCGAGCACGCGCGGCCGCGTCCCGCGCGTTGCTTTCGAGGATGGCAAGATTGCGCAAGCGCGCGGCAAGCCCTCGGCAAAGCGCGCTGCTTGAGCGTTGGGCAATCGGTGCAAAATCAACCGCAGCGGCAAGCGGGCGCGCATCTCCTAACGGGCCGGTAGCGGCAAATGCGCCTCCGGCATTCGTCGACACCCCGATGATAACGGCCGCGGCTAGCGACCCGCTCGTCACTCGGCCCACATCAACCGGCCCCCATCAGCCAGTAAGACCCTCGCGGGCGACCCAGTCGGCGGTGTCGTTGAGCGCCAGCGCGAAGCGGTCGAACATGTCGTCGATCTCGTCGACGGTGATGATCAGCGGCGGCGAGAACGCCATCGAATCCATGATCGCGCGGGTGATGAGCCCATGCGACTGGGCAAATTTCGCACACATCGCGCCGACCTTGCCCGGCGGCGAGAAGCTCGCCTTGGTCTTCTTGTCCTGCACCAGCTCGACCGCGCCGATGAGCCCGGTGCCCCGCGCCTCGCCGACAAGGTCGTGCTCGGCAAAGCCCTTCAGACGCTCCTGGAAGCGGCCCATCACCCGGCGCACCTGGGCGACGATATCGCGCTCTTCGTAGATCTTCAGCGTCTCCAGCGCCACCGCCGACGGCACCGGGTGCCCCGAATAGGTGAAGCCGTGCGCGAACACGCCGACCTTCTCGCTCTCCTTCACCAGCGTGCGGTAGACCGGATCGGAGATCATCACCGCCGACATCGGCAGGTACGCCGAGGTCAGCGCCTTGGCCATGGTGATGATGTCGGGATTGAGATCGAAGGTCTGGCTGCCCCACATGTTGCCGGTGCGCCCGAAGCCGGTGATGACCTCGTCGACGATGAAGAGGATCTCGTATTCCTTCAGCACCGCCTGGATCTTCTGGAAGTAGGTTTTCGGCGGCACCACGACGCCGCCGGCGCCCATGATCGGCTCGGCGATGAAGGCGGCGACCGTCTCGGGGCCCTCATCCTCGATCATCGTGCGCAGGCTCTCCGCGCAGCGAGTGGCGAAATCCTCCTCGCTCTCACCTGCTTCTGCGAAGCGGTAATAGTGTGGGCAGTCTGTATGCAGAATACCGGCGATCGGCAGGTCGAAATCCTCGTGGTTCTTGGGCAACCCGGTGAGGCTGGCCGACGCTATGGTGACGCCGTGATAGGCCTTGATCCGGCTGATGATCTTCTTGCGCTCGGGCCGGTCCTCGGCGTTGTTGAGATACCAGACCAGTTTGGCCGCCGTGTCGTTCGCCTCCGACCCCGAATTGGCGAAGAACACCTTGGACATCGGCACCGGCGCCATGCCCAGCAAACGCTCGGCGAGGTCGATGCCGACGTCGTGCGATTTGTGCGTGAAGTGGTGATAGAACGGCAGCTTGCGCATTTCCGCGGCGGCGGCCTCGACCAGCCGCTCCTCGCCGAAGCCCAGTGCGGTGCACCACAGGCCCGCCATGCCCTCGATATAGTCCTTGCCCTCGTGATCCCAGACGCGCACGCCCTCGCCGCGCGTCACCACCAGCGGGCCCTCGCTCTCATGGACCTTCAGATTGGTGTAGGGATGCACGATGGTCGCGATGTCGCGGGCCTCAAGCGAATTGGGCCTGATCGGCTGTTCGTTCATTGCAGCGATACCTTGAGTACGGGGGAATGCCTGGGCCGACTATAGCGCGCCGGCCGCGGCGGCGCACCGATCAAGTCAGCGTAGTCCTCTCCGCACGGTACAGGGCAGGGTCGTGCGAAACCCACCTGGTGCGCTTTTGGTGTCAATCTCGAGATCGGACCAAAGAAAAGGCCCGGATGCGTTTCCGCGTCCGGGCCGAAGCTATCTTTTCGGGCCGTTATGCAAGTGCGCTCACGGCTCCGGCTGCCATTTGCGCAGCCAGGCCTCGGCGCTGGCGCGTTGGTCGGGCGTCAGGCTCGGGGCCCGACGGGCCGCGGCAAGCGCATAGGGCTTTCCGGCGTTGCGGCGGCGCTCCGCCAAGCGGCCCCACACATAGGCCCGCACGGCGTTGCGCTCGACACCCTTGCCGCCGACGCGGTAGAGCTTGGAGAGCCGCGCCTGCGCTGCGACATGGCCGCGTTGGGCGGCCTTGCGGGTCAGGCGCAGTGCCGCCTTTTGTCCGAACGCGCCGAAGACTTTCTTGCCGTACCAGCCGGCGATCGCCCACTGGTCGTCGGGTGTGCCGTCGCGGGCGGCCCATTCAAGATACTCGATCGCCTGGCTCTGATCGCGGCGCTCTCCGGTGCCGGTCATGTGCCGGGCTGCCAGCATGATGCGCGCCTTGACCGAACCCTTGTCGGCCGCTTTTCGGTAAAGCATGCGCGCGGCCGCGTCCGAGCGAGGCATGTCGACGCCCCATTCGTTGTAGATCGCGAGCTGATAAAGCGCTTTCGGATGGCCGTAATCCGCCGCCGCCCTCAACATTCGCAGCGCCTGCACCCGATCGCGCTTCACGCCGAGACCGTTGCGGTAGAGCCCCGAGAGAATGAACTGCGCATCGGCATGGCCACGTCGGGCCGCGGGGATCAGCCCCACCGTCGCCCGGCGATAGAGCGACAGCGCGCGGGTGCGGTCCTTGCGAACGCCCTTGCCGGCCTCGAAGAGTTTGGCCAGCTCGAACTGTGCCCGGGCGTCGCCGCGTGCGGCTGCCGCTGAGAAGGAAATCGCCGCGCCGCGATAGTCGGCGCGCTCAAGATATTTCTTGCCCGCCTCGTAGCTGGCCACGGCGGGCCCCGAGACGAGCAGCCCCGAGACCAGCAACAGCGCGGCTAAAGACGCAATAACGGTATGTTTTGTGCGTGTAGGCATTGTTCAGACCCCATGTGTTCTTGGCCCATTCGTTTTTGGCACCAGATCCGTAAGTTCCCAGTTACGAATTGGTTAATCTTTTGGTTAACAAATGGTTAATACGCGCCAATTTGGCCGGCCGTGCCCAAGAAATTGGGGGCCGTTCGGAGATCTAATGGCAGTGGCGGCAGGTGCCGGGGCTAGTTCGTGGTGGCGACGCCAACCAAGGTCCGGTCGGTTTTGCCGCCGAACGCTTCGGCGGAACGGGTGCCCGCCGGCCGGCTTTCGAGGCGGCTGATCAGCTTGTCGAGCCGGCCGCCGTTGCGGCGCAGCTCGCCGATGAACGCCTGCCTTTGAAGCACGGCGACGCTCAACCCCTCGACGATCACGTCCACCAGCTTGGGTCCGGCCTTGGTCGGCCGCACGCGCCAATCGACCCGCAGGGGCAGGCCGTTCTTGCCTGCGATCCGGCTCAACACCAACACATCGCCCTGGGGGCCGCCGGTCGTGACAACTTCGTTAATGGTGAGCGTGCGTTTGGCAAAGGCGCCAAGCTCGCCGGCCAGCAACCGGGCGAGATAGCCTGGCAGCGCCTTTTCAAAGCGCATGCGTTCGCTCTCGCTGGCCTGCCGCATATAGGGGCCGAGCACGAAGCGCGAGAGCGAGTGCGTCTCAACCCGCCGCGCCACCAGGGCGCTCACCCTTTCGCGGCGGCGCGCCGAGGCGCGTTTGTCCTGCTTGCCGGCTGTTTTCGCCGCCAGCTGGCTCGCGGTGCTGACCGTGCCCTTGACGAAACGCGTGGCTTGGGCCTCGAAGCCAATGGCGACGAGCGGGCTGTCGCTGGCCTGCAGCGAAAACGCGCCAACCAGCGCGACTGCGCAGACAATAGCGAGACTGGCGGCGTTACGGCCTTTCATCGCCCACCCCGCGCCGCGCATACGGGTGCTTTGCCGCCCCCGCGATGCACTGTCCCTGTTCCGCCGATCAGCCCTGTCATCAAGACGTCCCTAGGTAAGTTTTGCCACGCGAATTCTTATGTATCGGTACCTGGGATACACAATATTTGTTGACCGGATATGAATGTAATCCCGTTAGTTAGGTAATTTTTATTCCAACTTAAAAACAATTAATGGTGAATATTTGTAAACGATTGTTGCCGGTTGTCGGACAGCTTGCCCGCGAGCGTTGTCGCGGAGGATGGCGGCGAGCGTTGCGGGACGGTATTGTCCGCGGATCGAGAGCCAAGGGAAACCGTCAATGATCGTGGTTAACGGCCTTAAATCGTGTGATACCTGCCGCAAGGCGCGGGCCTGGCTCAGCGCCGAGGGCATCGAGCATCGCTTCCACGACCTGCGCGCCGATGGCCTCGAAGCCCGGCAGGCACGCCTCTGGCTCAAGGCCGTGGGCCCGGACCGCCTGATCAACCGGCGCGGCACCACATGGCGCGGCCTCAGCGAGGCCGAGCGGTCAGCCGACAACGAGGCGGATCAGGTGGCGCTGCTGCTGGCGCATCCCGCCCTCATCAAGCGCCCGGTCTTCGAACATGGCGATGCGGTGCTGGTGGGCTTTGACGATGCGGCGCGGGCGGCGCTCAAATCCGCGCAGAGCTAGAAGCGAGGGGATCGATCGATGCGTTTCACGACAACGTTCGTCGCCACGGTCGCGTTTGCGATCGGGCTAGGCACCGCCGGCGTCTCCGCCCAGTCGAGCGGGGCGCTTTTCGCCAAGTACCCAGTCAAGCAGGTCTACAAGGGCAAACCGGTGCCGGTAAACCTGAAGAGCCACAAGAGCGCTCGAAACTTCCGGACCCGGCTGCGTGCGGCCGCGCGGCAGGGTGCGAAATTTGCGGGCCGCCTGTCGGTGGCGATATGGGGCTGCGGCACTTCGTGTCAACAGATCGCGCTGATCGATGCGCGCAGCGGCCGGGTCGTGTTCGGGCCGACGGCCTCACATGGCGCGCGCTATCGGCTGACGAGCCGCCTCATGATCGTCAACGCGGAAGAGGATATCCGCGAGGCCTGGGAGGGGCAGGGCCTCAAGCGCCCGGCCTGGGCGAAGACCGAATACTACCTCTGGCGGCGCGGCAAGCTGGTCAAGATCGCCAAGCCTTGACCGGGATCAGAAGCCCCCGCTAGCGCAGATGCTTGCGTAGGAAGGCGACGATTTCGGCGTTGAGGCGCTTGTGAAATCCCACACGGTCGAAGCCGTCCGCGTCGCGGCAGAGCGCCGGCGCCACTTGGGCCTGCCGCGCCGTGCACGGTGCAAGGAAGGCGAAATGGCCCGCCGAAACCACACGATAGTCGGGCTTGACGGGCAGGGCCTTTGCCACCGCGTCGGCGTGATAGGGAAAGCGCGCCCGTTCGTCCTTGGCCGCGCGCCAGAGCTGGACCGGCGCGCGGATATCCTTCAATTCGTGCCGCCCGAAGACGACGCCGAGCGGCGCGGCAATCACGGCGGCCTTGATCCGCGCGTCGTGAACATAAGATGGCTTCGGCGCGGCGGAGGTGCGGCGGCCCTGGCGCGCTCGGCTGCCGGTCGGCCGGCAGACCGGATCTTTGGGCACTTTCCGGCAATGCGTGACGATCCGGCGGAAATCAGGCACGCCGCCGATCAGGACCAATCCGGTATAGCCGCCGCGCGAAAACCCGAAAAAACCGACGCGGTTCTTGTCGATCCGCGCCCGGTCGGGCCAGCGCTTGATCATGTAATCGATCAGGTGTTGGATCGCGGCGGGCCGCGTGTAGCGCCAGCTTCGGGCGTATTCGCCGGTATGCGTGATCGCGGCGACCACGAAACCGGCATCGGCGAGCGCTGCGGCCGTGTCGTGATGGCCGCCGAACCAGCCGCTGAACCCGTGCGAGATCACGACCAGCGGCAAGTGCGTGCCCTTTACCGGGCAGTCCTTGACCCCCGGCACCTCGATCCGCCGCAGGCGTACCCGGCCGGCGGGGCTCGCACAGGGATACCAGACCGCGCCGGCGAGTGCTGGCCGGCCGGTAGCAGCCGGAACCTCAAGGCGTTTCAGGCCGGCCGCGCTGGCGGTCGTTGCGTGGACGCTGAACGCAGCGATCGCCGCGAGCGCCGCAAGGGTGGATTTGCGTGGAGACATCGCGTTGCCGGTCGGTGGTCCTCAATCCAGAACGCTGAAACCTCGAAAGTCGGTCGCGCTCATCATGGCCTGTCGCCGAATATCTTCGCAACATGCCGCGTTGCGGCGTCCGAAAGGAAGTCGCGTTCGAGCCGCGCCGGATTGCCGAAGAAAGCCCGCGAGGCGGCGCGGTCGAGGATGATCGTGCCGAGCAGCCTGAGCGCACCTTTCTCGTCGAAAATGTTCTCGCCGGTGATCAGCCGCGTGCCGACCGCGCTCGGGCCCATGAGGCGACGCAGGTAGGTGTGCTGGAGATTGCCGCGGCATGCCTGGCGCGGCGCCAGGTTGACGACCCAGACGCGGGCCCAGGCCGGCCCCAGCTTGCGCCGCCACTGCGTCATCAGCGCGTGCAATCCGTTGAGCTGCGCCTCCGCCGCGATGCGCCCGCTTTCCAGCACGTACGGCTGCATGGCGCGCGCGAAGCCGGTGAGGCTCCGGCCGCTGACCCGCCCGGCCTTCAAAGCCCCATCGAGAAAATCCTGCGTGGCCCCTAGCATGGCGCGGTGCGTTGCGGTCGCGCCGGCCGGCCATCCACGCCCGCCGAGGCTGGCTTGCGCCGGCCCGATCAAACCGCGCAACGCGGTGAGTTGCTGGCGGGTTGCGGGTGCGAGCGGCGTGTCCGTCTTGCCCGTCAGCGCTGCCACCACGGCAAGCACGGTGTGCGAGACCGATTTTACCTCGTGATAGAGCATGGGCGTGAAAGTCACCTCGTGCCGCACGCCGCGATGGAAGAGCACCGCGGCATCGAATTTGACGATAATGATCGGCCCGGCGTGTTTCAGGATCTCCGCCCGGCGCGCCGCGTAGATCGTACGGAAGGCTTTGTTTACGGCGACAAGAGGATCCTGGGCGGATGGCTTCTCGGCGGCATGCGCCCTTAGCGGGCCGATCGCGCTCACCAACATGACGGCGGCACACATCGCCAGACAAACGATCGTACGCGTACGGGCGATGGACATTTGAGGGACCTCCTTGCGTCGGTATCGGCCCCCCGTAATGGCGTAGACCGGGTGTTTAAATCGCGCCGGCGGCACAACTTGTCCCCGTTTGGTGGATAACCGTTATCCACAGCGCAAACGATTGTTTTTAGGGATATTTTTCTTGAAGATCACCGCTTTATCCACCGCGGTGCGCGTCATTTTCCACCGCTTTTTCCCCCGCCGTCGGCGCGTGACGTCACCGCCACGATCCGCGGTCAGACGCGGCCGTATTCGTCATCGAGCCGCACGATGTCGTCTTCGCCCAGATAGCCGCCCGACTGCACCTCGATCAAATGGAGCGGCTTCGCGCCGATATTCTCGAGGCGATGCACCGCGCCAAGGGGGATATCGGTCGACTGGCCGGCAACGAGGTCGAACTCCTCGTCGTCGCGCGTCACCCGTGCCTGACCGCGCACGACAACCCAATGCTCGGCCCGCTGGGCGTGCTTTTGCAGCGAGAGCCGGGCGCCCGGCTTGACGATGATACGCTTGACCTGAAAACCGTCGCCCGCATCGACGGTCTGGTAGCTGCCCCACGGCCGCTCCACCACCCGGTGGCTTTCATGCTCGCTGCGCCCGGCCGCGGCAAGTTGGTCGGTCACCAGCTTCACGTCCTGAACCCGGTCGCGCGGGGCAACCAGCACCGCATCACCCGTTGCCACGACGACGATATCCTCGACGCCGACGGCCGCCACCAGCGGGCCGTCGCTGCGTAGATAGGCGCGCGCGGCGTCCTCGGCGATGACGTCGCCGTGGATCACATTTCCGTCCTTGTCTTTGTCGCCGATCTCCCACAAGGTCGACCAGGCGCCCACATCGCTCCAGCCGAAATCTGCGGGCACGACCGCCGCGTCCTTGGTCTTCTCCATCACCGCGTAGTCGATTGAATCGCTGGGCGAGGCTTCGTACGGGGCCGCATCGAGGCGATAGAAGTCGTTCTCATCACGACCCTTGGCGACGGCCGATCTGACCGCTTTGAGCATTGCCGGCGCGTGGGCCGCCAGCTCTTCGAGGTAACGGCTGGCGCGGAACAGAAACATGCCGCTATTCCAGAAAAATCCGCCTTTGGCGATCATCGCGGCGGCCGTGTCCGCGTCGGGCTTCTCCATGAACCGGGCCACCGAAAAGGCGCCATCTGCGCCGGCTAGCGCCGCACCGCGCTCGATATAGCCATAGCCGGTTTCCGGTCCATTCGGCGTGATGCCGAAGGTGACGAGCGCGCCGCCCTCGGCGGCTTTGCCAGCGACGGCGACTGCCGCATCAAAGGCCTTGGCATCGCCGATCACATGGTCGGACGGCAGCACCAGCATCAAGGCATCGGGCTCATCCGCCGCCAGGAGGAGCGCCCCCGCGGCGACGGCGGGCGCGGTGTTTCGCGCGGCGGGCTCCAGCACGATTGTTGCGCCTTCGACGCTGGCTTCCCGGAGTTGTTCGGCGATTTGAAAGCGATGGCGTTCGTTGCACAGCAGATGGGGGCGGGCAAAGCGGGCCGGATCGGCAACGCGCGCGACGGTCTCCTGCAACAGGCTTCGTGACCCCGTCAGCGCCAATAACTGCTTGGGGTGGAGCGCGCGCGAAAGTGGCCACAGCCGGGTGCCGGAGCCACCGCACAGGATGATCGGATGGATCGTGCTCGCCATGCTCCGTACCCCAAACGCTCGACAACCAAGCCTTGCTAGCGGAATTCTCGGCAAGCGCCAAGGGCCCCGGCGGCGGCCGTCGAGAATATTCGCGGTAACCCTGCCGCTTAGCCCAAAGTCGCATACAGGTCATGTGCGGCAATCGGGTGATCATTGGCGATCGGTTGGTCTATGCTTAGCCCCGACAACGGGCGATCCCGCGCGCGACCGCGGGTCCAGGCGATGAGCAGGTTTCGGAAGATATGCGGCACCAAGCGCTGAGCAGGGCCAACGGCGAGATGACGCAATGACTGCGCCTTCGCCCGAAAGGGGCCACGGTGCGCGCGTCGTCGGGCTGGTCGCCGGCGCGCATTTCTTCAGTCATTTCTACACTCTGGCGCTGCCGCCGCTGTTTCCGATTCTGAAGGCCGAGCTGGGGCTCAGCTACATCGAGCTCGGCGGCATCATCACCGCCTTCTCCATCGCCTCGGGCTCGGCACAATACCCGATGGGTATGGCCGTCGACCGCTTCGGCGCGCGTCATATCTTGATCGGTGGGCTCGCCCTGCTCGCGCTTTCGGTTGCGTCGATGGGCCTGGCATCGAGCTATTGGCATTTCCTCGTCCTGGCTTTCCTCGCCGGGCTCGGCAATGGCGTCTTTCACCCCGCGGACTACTCGATCCTCAGCGCCTCGGTGCGCGAGCATCGTCTCGGCCGGGCCTATTCGATCCATACCTTTGTCGGCCATGTCGGCTGGTCGCTCGCGCCGCCGGTGATGATCTTCCTGACCGCGCTGTGGAACTGGCGTCTCGCGCTGGCGGTGGTCGGTTGCATCGGTTTGGCGGCGGCGGTCGTGCTGTTCCAGCAGGGCCGCTTCCTGAGGAGCGATCACCGACCGCGCACTGCGGGCAAGACGGCGGGCGAGGTGGCGAGCGAGGTGCCGCCGCCGCCACAGCAGAGCGCCCTTGCCATGCTGACCGCGATGCCTGTCTTGATGATGTTTCTGTTCTACACGGCGACCGCGGCGATCACGGTCGGCTTGGCGAGTTTCACCCCCTCGGCCCTCGGCGCTCTGTTCGGCACGCCGCTCGTCTCCGCCAACGCGGCCCTGACCGCGCTCTTGGTCGGCAGCGCCGTGGGCGTGCTGTCCGGCGGATATGTCGCCGACCGGCTCCGCCGGTTCGATCTCATCTCGGCCATCGGGTTCATTGCTGCGTCGCTGGTCATGTGTCTTGTGGCATTCGTGGCGCTGCCGCTGGCGGCGCTGATCGTGGTGTTCGGTTTCGCTGGTTTCATGCTCGGCATGGTCTCGCCGTCACGCGATCTGATGGTGCGTGCGGTGACCCCGCCCGGCGCCAGCGGCAAGGTGTTCGGTTTCGTTTCGGTGGGGCTCGACGTCGGCGGCGCCGGAGCGCCGTTGCTGTTCGGTTGGATCCTCGACCAGGGCGCACCCGCGGGCGTCTACCTGGCCGCGGCCGCGATGATGCTGCTTTCGCTTCTGGCCGCGCTCGCCGCCGCCCGCAGCCGCGACCGCGCACCCGCGCCGAGCCCGGCAGAATAGCCTCGCCGTACTCTAGCGCACTGATACTTGTTGTTGTCAGCGTTCGCGCTCAGGTGTAATTCCGCTTGCGTGTGACGGCGCGGACGATCCGGCAGTCCTGGGCGGCGTCCATGACGTGCAAGACAACGGGATAAGCGAGAGTATGGCGGCAACTTCTTCGAAGACGGTCATCTATGCGGCGCTCGCCGGCAATTCGGCGATCGCCGTCACCAAGTTCGTGGCCGCGTTCTTTACCGGCAGCTCGGCGATGCTGGCCGAGGGCATCCACTCGCTCGTCGATACCGGGAACCAGGCGCTGATGCTGATCGGCCTGGCGCGCGCCAAGAAGCCGGCGGATGCGCGCCATCCCTTCGGCTATGGCGCCGAGATTTACTTCTGGGCATTCATCGTTGCGGTGCTGATCTTCGCGGTCGGCTCCGGCGTCTCGCTCTACGAGGGCGTTGTCAAGATCCGCAACCCGCATCCGATCGAGAGGGTCTGGATCAACTACGTCGTGCTTGCGGCCGCGTTCGTTTTCGAGGCCGGCGCCTGGTGGTTGGCGTGGCGGGCCTTCAGCGAGCGCAGGGGCAAGCGCGGCCTGTTCCAGGCAATGCGCGTCTCCAAGGATCCGACCGTGTTCACGGTGCTGCTGGAGGACACCGCGGCGATGGCGGGCATCATTGTTGCCTTTGTCGGCATCCTGCTTGCCGATCTGACGGGCATGATTTGGCTCGACGGTCTAGCGACATTGCTGATCGGGGTGATCCTGGCCATGGTCGCGGTCTTCCTCGCCTGGGAGACCAAAGGCTTGCTGATCGGCGAGGCGGCCGCGCCCAGCACAGTGCAGGGCCTGCGCAAGTTGGTCAAAGAGACCGAAGGCGTACTCAAGCTGCACGAACTGCGCACGGTCCATTTCGGGCCCGACGACCTCCTGGTCGCCATATCGGTAGACTTCGACGACAGTCTCAGCAGCCGCGACGTGGAGATGACAGTCACCAAGATGGAAGCGGCGATCTTGAAAAAATATCCCCGCACCGAGCGCGTGTTCATCGAGGCCCAGGCTCCGCGCGACCGGGCCGCGCTCAGGAAGGCGATGAAGGAGCAGGCGATGTCGGAAGGGTCGGAGGGGAACGGCTAGCCGTATCGTCATTCGCGCGGAAGCGGAATCCATGGCGCCACCAGTACTGTCCATCCCTGGACGCCCGCTTTCGCTGGGGGTGACGAAAGGGCCGGGGCATATTCAATGAGCGCTCAGGCGAAGTCCTTCAGCCATCCGAGCCCGTCCACCGTCTTCCCGGCGGGCACATATTCGGCGCCGACCCAGCCGTCATAGCCGCTGGCGTCGATGGCGGCGAAGATTGTCTTGAAGTCGATCTTGCCCGTGCCGGGCTCGTGGCGGCCGGGGTGGTCGGCGAACTGGATGTGACCGAGCTTGGCGCCGACTTTGGCCAGCGCCGGCACGATGTCCTCGCCCATGGTCGCCATATGAAATAGGTCGGCCTGGAGATAAAGATTGGGATGGCCGGCCGCTTCGACCGCCTCCATCGCCTGATCGGTGCGGTGGACGATGTAGTCGGGCACGGCCTGGTCGTTGATCGGCTCGATCGTGACCCGGATGTCATGATCGCCCATCGCCTTGGCCGCGTAGGACAGGCTGTTGGCGAGCGAATACATCGCATCCTTGTGGTCGGCGCCCGTCGGCAGCATTCCCGCCAGCACGTTCACCTGGCCGCACTCCAGCGCCTCGGCATATTCGGCCGCCCAGGCAACGCCTTTGCGAAACTCGGCCTCGCGCTCGGGCAGGCAGGCGATGCCGCGCTCGCCTTCCTCGAGATTGCCCGCCGGCAGGTTGAACATCGCGACCTTGATCTTGGCCCGCGCGCGCGCCTTGCCGATGGCATTGGGCGCGACTGCGTAGGGGAACTGGATCTCCACCGCTTCGAAGCCGGCGTCGGCGGCGGCTTGGAAGCGATCAAGGAAATCGCGCTCGGTGAACAGGGTCGAGATGTTGGCTGAAAAGCGGGGCATGGACGGCCTTGACTGTGGGCGGGAGGACCGGCGGCGTGACAATCAAGGTCGGGCGGTTGGCCGATGGTTGCAAGGGGTTTGCTGCGTTGTCGGCCGAGGAAACCCACGGGGTCTTGCGGGAGGCGGTCAAAGACCCGATCATCGGCGCCGGCATGATCGGACCTGATCCCGCAATCGAATCCCTCGGCGCGCTCATCGAGGCGAGCGCACGCGTCGTCATATTCACCGGCGCGGGCATCTCCACCGAGTCGGGCATTCCCGATTTTCGCAGCCCGGGCGGCATCTGGACGCAATACAAGCCGATCGACTTTCGCGATTTCATGGCTTCCGAAGAGGCGCGGCGGGAATCGTGGCGCCGCAAGTTCGCAACCGAGCCGACGCTCGCCGCGGCCGAGCCCAATCGCGGCCACCGCGCGGTGGCGACGCTGATCAATCGCGGCCCCGCCAGCGCCGTCGTCACCCAGAACATCGACGGGCTCCATCAGGCCGCCGGCGTGCCCGACCACCAGGTCATCGAGCTGCACGGCAACACAACATACGCCGTGTGCCTTGACTGCCATGAGCGCTACGAGCTGGCGCCAATCCGCGAGGCCTTCCAGGCCGACGAGACGCTGCCCGTTTGCGCCGTGTGCGACGGTATCGTCAAGACCGCGACGATCTCCTTCGGCCAGGCCATGCCGGAGGACAAGATGGCGCTCGCCAAGGCCGAAACGCTCGAATGCGATCTCTTCATCTCCATCGGCTCATCGCTCGTCGTCTATCCGGCGGCCGGATTTCCCGTGCTGGCCAAGGAGCACGGCGCCAAGCTTGTTATCCTGAACCGCGAGCCGACGGGGATCGATGCGATTGCCGACCTCGTCCTCCACCGCGAGATCGGCGACACATTGGGCGCCGCGGTGGGCGTGAACTAGGAGATGAGCGAGCTCGACCCGGCGATGGTGACGGCGTGGCTCGATGCCTACAAGGAAGCCTGGGAACGCCAGGACGGCGAGCGCATCGTCGACCTGTTTACGGAAACCGCGCAATATGTCGAAACGCCGTTCGATCCGGCAATGGTTGGCCGCGAGGCGATCGCCCGCTACTGGCACGAGGGCGCCGTCTCGGCGCAGCGGGACATTTCCTTCGACAGCACGCTCTGGGCGATCGCGGGAAATGTGGCCTTCGCGCACTGGAAAGCAGAGTTCACCCGGGTGCCCACTGGCGAGCACCGGCGGCTCGACGGCGTCTTTTGCTTGACCTTCGAGGCGACTGCCGACGGCCTGCCGCGGTGCGAGCGGCTCGAGGAGTGGTGGCACGCTGACGAAACGTAACGTCGCGATCCGGGCGAACATGTCGAAACCACCGCCGAAACCCCTGGACATCCGACATCCCGCGCAGGGGCCGGCGCCGGCCGTGCTTGTCGTGCATTCATGGTGGGGATTAACGTCGGCATTCGTCGCAATCGGCGAAGCGCTTGCACAGAAGGGCTTCGTTGTCGGCTTGGCCGATCTATTCGACGGCAGGACGGCTTCTGATTCGGAAGAGGCGAAGCGGTTGAGGAGCGCGCGACGTCGCGAGCCTATGTACAAGTCCTTGATCCGCAATATCCATGAGCTACAAGGCTTCACCGGCGTCAGTAAGGCCGAAATAGGCGTTGTCGGGTTTTCGATGGGGGGACACTGGGCCGTCTGGTTGTCTCAACAGCCGGATCTGCCGATCAGCGCAACCGTTCTTTACTATGCGGCGAGAGCCGGCGATTTCTCGTCCAGCCATTCGTCGTTTCTGGCCCACTACGCAGAAGAGGATGCCTGGGTCAGCAGAGCATCGCGACGTCGCATGGAATCAGAGATAGCGAAGGCTGAGCGCTCGTACCAGGCGTTTGACTATCCGGGCACGCGGCATTGGTTCGCCGAGAATGACCGGGAGCGCGAGTATGCGCCGGATGCTTCGAAATTGGCGTTTGCGCGCACCGTCAAGCATCTCCAGGATGTGATAGGGCAAGGCTGACGAGAAATCCGAAGCGCGGCGCGTGGCGTTCGCCTACCATGCTTGCCCGACGCATATGAACCAGGGAGCGCCCATGACCGCCACCGACACCACCGTCGACGAGATCGCCGACGGCATCTACCGGATCAGCACGCCGGTGCCGCCGAGCACCTTTCCGGGCGGCTTCAGCTACAACCAGTATCTGATCGCCGATGACGAGCCGCTGCTCTTCCACACCGGCCATCGCCGGCTCTTCGAGGTGACCTCGGAGGCGATCGGCCGCGTCCTGCCGGTGGAAAGCCTGCGCTGGCTCTCCTTCTCGCATCTGGAGGCCGACGAGTGCGGCGCGCTCAATCAGTTTCTTGCCGCCGCGCCGAACGCCGAGCCGGTCTGCGGCCGGGTCGCCGCCCAGGTATCGATCAGCGACTATGCCGACCGCGAGCCTCGCGCGCTCGCCGATGGCGAGGCGCTGCCGCTCGGCAAGCACACGGTGCGCTGGTTCGATGCGCCGCACCTGCCGCACAACTGGGAGTGCGGCTACATGATGGAGGACGCGACGGCTACGCTGCTCTGCGGCGATCTCTTCACCCAGCCGGGCGACGCCAACCCGGCCTTGACCGAAGACGACATTTTGGGACCCGCTGAGGCGATGCGCCAGGCGCTCGATTACTACGCCCATGCGGCCAATAGCGGTGAAACCCTCGGGCGGCTCGCCGCGCTGGAGCCGAA
>Ga0224512_10002090_pt1 | contig 18539 bp, 18 predicted proteins | sample SF_May12_sed_USG_4_FD_169103 | JGI IMG/M metagenome (GOLD analysis project Ga0224512, IMG submission 169103) | Sediment microbial communities from San Francisco Bay, California, United States - SF_May12_sed_USGS_13 | ecosystem: Environmental > Aquatic > Marine > Sediment | place: USA... | reverse complement strand
GGTATAGCGGTTTTTGATGGTGCCGGCGAATCCGGCACCGTCGCCGATAAGTCGGTCGAATCAACTTACACAGTGCCCGATCAGCCAGACGATTTGTTGCGCCAGTATTACCTTAGCCATGGAGAAACCTCGTCCGATTTCGGCGCCAACAGCGTCACCGCGCGACTCGTGAATTTGCAGCTGCGCGAAGGCGAGATTGTCGGCGCATCGCCGGACCCGGCAGGTAGCGTGGAGGCGGACGATGAGGCCCGCACGACGGCAGTCGAACCAGCTCGGCCGCAACCATGAAGGCTGTTCCGCAAACATCGCTGACCCGATGCGCGTTGTTCGCGTCGCTGATGTTAATGCAGACATCGGCCGCGGAAACCATTAGCCCGAATCACTGGCTAAATCGCATGGCAAGCGCCGTGCAGACGACAGACTACGAAGGCACGGTCGTACGTCTGCAAAACGGCAAGGCCGAGGCGCTGAAGGTTTTTCGCAAGGTCAGCGATGGCGTCGTGCACGAAAAGATCATCGTTCAGGACGGCAATGGCCTCGAGATCATCCGTAATGGTAACGAGGTACATTGTATTCTACCGGACAGCAAGTCGGTACTCGTCGAAGAATGGAATGATCACAGCACCTTGTTTTCGACTTTGCCAGCGAGCGATATCCGCTTCGGCAGCGAATACGATGTTTCGATCGTGCGCCGCGAACGGGTCGCTGGCCGCAAGACTGTACTGATTGCGATACGTCCCCACGATACTTATCGCTTCGGGCATCGACTCTGGCTCGATATCGAAACCGCGTTTCCGCTGCAGACGGAGCTCATCGCCGAGGACGGCTCGGCAATAGAGCAGGTCAAGTTTGCGGATATCAGTTTTGATAAGGAAATTCGTGCGAGCGCCCTGCTTCCTTCTTACAGCACCGATGATTTTCGCTGGTTCACGGAGCCACCGCACGCTGTGAAACAGGTCGCGGAATCCGTCTGGAGAAATGACAATTTGCCGCCAGGCTTTCGCATGATGTCGACACATCAGGAAGAACTCGCAAGCCGCGACGAGATCGTCACTCACATTTTGTACAGCGACGGTTTGGCCAGCGTGTCCGTCTTCATTGTTCCAAAAACGGACAAGAAAATCTCTCGGCGCTCGCGCGTCGGCCTGTCCAATTCATTCAGCGTAGAGACCGCCGAGCATCATGTGACGGCCGTTGGCGAAGTCCCCGCGGCAACCGTAGAGCAGATTGCGACGTCCATGCAGCCCAGATAGCTTGCCTGTCTGAGAGTCGGATCACGATACCGTGGAATTGTTATAAGCTGCAGACATGGACAATCCCCGAGGGAAGGTAATTGCGTTTGTGATCGGCACGTCAGCGACGCGTGCCGTAGTCGACGTGGATATTGTCGCCGTGTGCCCGCGCTGTGCGGCCGGCAAAGGCTGTGGTGCCGGTTTGAACTCTGGTGGGCCGAGCACGCGCAGGGTTGAAGTTTCCGTGCCGCCCGGACTGCAGCTGTCTGAGGGTGATGTCGTCGAAATCGGTATTGCACCCGACAATCTGCTGATGGCCGCGCTGCTTGTGTATGGCCTGCCGCTGTCGGGCGCAATCGTAGCTGCCGGGATCGCATACCAACTATCGCTTGGCGACAGCGCTGCTACCGGCGCAGCTATCACCGGACTGATCGTCGGCGGTATCGTCGGACGCCAATACCTAAAACGAGACGAATGCCTGCGACGCTTCGTGCCGGTGATCGAGAAACGCGTGGCGGCCGCTGCGACGTCATCTTGAATGGCCGTTCTGCAGGTTTACAGCAGGCGGGGTTGCCACCTGTGCGAGCAATTGCTCGAGGACCTGGTACCGCTGGTAAGGCATCGACTCGCGGTGGACATCCGTGACATAGACAGTCGCGCCGACTGGCGACGCAAATATGACAAGCGCGTTCCGGTCGTTGAATTCGAGGGCGACGTCGTCTGTCAATACACGCTCGATCGTCATGCTATTCAGGATATTGTGCGCGACATTCCGGCGCCCAGGTGAGATTGACCCGTAAATGTTCGGGCGCGCCCCGCCAAACTCGGTATACTGCGGCGCGGCCGGCAGGCCAGGGTCACTCCCGCGTAACATGAATCGAATCCGTAATTTCTCAATCATTGCACACATCGATCACGGCAAATCGACGCTGGCCGATCGGTTTATTCATTATTGCGGTGGTCTGACCGATCGCGAAATGGCGGACCAGGTGCTCGATTCGATGGATCTGGAACGAGAGCGTGGAATCACGATCAAGGCACACAGCGTGTCGCTCGATTACAAGGCCAGTGACGGCGAAGTCTACCAGCTGAACTTTATCGATACCCCCGGTCATGTGGATTTTTCCTACGAGGTATCACGCTCCCTGGCAGCCTGCGAAGGCGCATTGCTGGTCGTCGATGCAGCTCAAGGTGTCGAGGCACAGAGCGTCGCAAACTGCACGACGGCAATCGATCAAGGTCTCGAGGTCCTGCCGGTCTTGAACAAGATCGATTTGCCGGCGGCTGATGCCGATCGGGTTGCCGCAGAGATCGAAGAGATCATTGGCATCGATGCGCAAAATGCTGTGCGTGTCAGCGCGAAAACCGGCGAGGGCGTGCCCGAGCTGCTGGAATCGATCGTACGGAACATCCCGCCCCCGAAAGGTAGTCCCGAGGCGCCGCTGCAGGCATTGATTATTGACTCCTGGTTCGATAACTACGTCGGGGTCGTGTCGCTTGTTCGCGTCATGAATGGCACCGTGAAGAGAGGCAAAAAAATCACCGTATTGTCGACGGGCCTGTCGTATGTTGCGGACCGTGTCGGCTGCTATACGCCAAAAATGCGGGATCGGAACGAGCTCGCGACCGGCGAGGTCGGCTACGTCATCGCCGGCATCAAGGACATATTTGGCGCGCCGGTTGGTGATACGCTGACGATGAGCCAACGACCCTGCGATTCGCCTCTGCCGGGATTCAAACAGATACAGCCGCGCGTATTCGCCGGCATGTTTCCGAACCGCTCGGACGACTATGGGAATTTCCGGGAGGCGCTGCAAAAATTGCGCCTCAACGATGCGGCACTACATTTCGAGCCCGAGACATCGGCTGCACTGGGTTTCGGCTTTCGCTGCGGATTTCTGGGCATGTTGCATATGGAAATCGTGCAGGAGCGACTCGAGCGCGAATATGATCTGGAGCTTATCACGACGGCGCCAACCGTCGTCTTCGAAGTTGTCGCCAACTCTGGCGAACTCATCTATGTGGATAATCCATCGAAGCTGCCACCACTCAGCGAAGTCGCCGAATTGCGCGAGCCAATTATCGTCGCAAATATCTTCGTACCCGAAAAACACGTCGGTGCGGTCATCAAGTTGTGCATCGACAAACGCGGAGTGCAAAAGCACATTCGCTATCTTGGCAGTCAGGTGTCGCTCGAATACGAGATGCCGCTCGCCGAGGTAGTCCTCGACTTCTTCGATCGCCTAAAATCGGTTAGTCGGGGATATGCGTCTTTCGACTATCAATTCGATCGCTTCGAGCCGGCGCAGCTCGTGCGCCTCGATATCCTGATCAACAAGGAGCGGGTCGATGCGTTATCGATTATTGTGCACCGCGAGAACGCGCAATCGCGCGGCCGCGATCTGGTAGATAAGATGCGTGAATTGATACCGCGGCAGATGTTCGACGTCGCGATACAGGCCGCGATCGGTGGACAGATCATTGCGCGCAGCACCGTAAAAGCGCTGCGAAAAAACGTCACCGCCAAATGTTATGGTGGTGATGTGACCCGCAAGCGTAAACTTCTGGAAAAACAGAAGGCCGGGAAGCGTCGCATGAAGCAGGTAGGATCCGTAGAAATTCCGCAAGAAGCGTTTCTGGCCGTTCTGCGAGTCGATAAATGAGTAGACTATCTTGAATATCAATTTGGCATTGATACTGACACTGTTGACGTTGATCACGGGCGTTGTTGTCGCACTGGACAAATTCATCTGGCGGAAGCGGACGTTCGGTGAAGGTGGGGCGATTTCTGCCGGTCGACGCACCCTGGTCGAGTACAGTCGATCCTTCTTTCCGGTGTTGTTGTTTGTGCTTGTAATTCGTTCGTTCATTTTCGAACCTTTCCGCATTCCGTCCGGGTCCATGATGCCGACGCTGCTGCAAGGCGATTTCATCTTCGTCAAGAAATATGCTTACGGTCTGCGGTTACCAGTGATTGAGAGCAAGATTATTGAGACGGGAAATCCTGAACGCGGTGATGTCGTTGTATTCAGATTACCGTCAGACCCGAGCATCAACTACATCAAACGAGTTGTGGGCTTGCCGGGGGACGAGATTAATTATGACCAACACCGACTGGTGATCAACGGCGAGCTGATCGAACTCGAAAGGAATCCGGCCGCGACTCACGCGGATCCGAGATTTGTCGAACAGTTGGGGGGGCGAAGTCACGATATTCTTATCACGAATCCGCAGTTTTCGGTCCGCGACGGCGTCTATCGGGTTCCCGAAGGCCATTTTTTTGTTATGGGCGACAACCGCGACAATAGCCGGGACAGTCGCTTCATCGGCGCGATTCCGGATTCACATCTTGTCGGCGAGGCCGTCCGCATCTGGATGCACATCGACGGCCTCCGCTGGCCGCGCTGGGATCGCATCGGCAACAAGATCCAATAATGAGGTGCCAGTCACTGAATTGCCCGTTACAATATCGCAAACTGGCCATTAGGGGCTGCAAAGGCAAAGACTCGCCGGAAAATGCGGAGTTAACGGTATGATAGCGATAAGAAACGCGACGATAGTGCCGCCACGGGCGCAGCATCCGGCGAAAGCCATGCCGTTCCGGCGCCCAGTCTGCCGTCAGGCGGGTATTACGACGATCGGTTTCATCATTCTCGGTGCATTCATTGCCCTCATCGCATTTGCTGCGCTTCGTCTGACCCCGGTCTATCTGAATTACTTCAAAGTCGTAGGAGTCGTCGAAGGAGTGCGTTCGGAATTCGACGGCACAAACCCTAGTCGTGCCGCGATTCGCAGTTCGATCGCGCGGCGTTTTGATGTCGAGAGCGTCAGCGTCATCACGGCCCGCGATGTCTCGGTGACGACCGTAGATGGTGGCTTCGAAGTGGCGGCGGTCTATGATCATACGGCGCCATTTATCTCAAACGTGTCGTTTATGGTGCATTTCGACAAAAAGGCGCTCGTGCGACGCTAGTTCCTTCCCACGTCCGCGTCGCGACGAATACCGCGAATAATTGCGCGACCCTGGCACGAAATCCCGCTTCGTCATGCCGAAAAACAATCGACGTCCGGATCTTGCGCCGGATAAGACTGCTCCGTAAATCTGCCCAGGAATCCTGCATGACCTACTTCCCGACCATGCGGGTTTCCGGGAAAAGTTCGAGTATCATTCATCAATGGGTAGCTTGACTTGGCGCTCGCCGCAATGGCGACAGTACGGACCAAAGGCCGATTAGGTGACAGACAAGGCGGAGGCCTGGCTTGAAGACACGCTGGGTTATCGATTTATCGATGTCGATTTGTTCAGACTGGCGCTGACGCACCGCAGTGCGGCGGGCGACAATAACGAACGTCTCGAATTTCTCGGTGACGCGGTGCTCGATGTCGTAATCTCCGAGGTTCTGTATCGTTTGCATCCGCTTGCGCCCGAAGGCGATCTGAGTCGGCTGCGCTCATCGTTGGTTAATGACTCCGTGCTGGCAAAGCTTGCGACCGAGCTTGGACTGGGTGAGCATCTGATTCTTGGCAGCGGCGAGCGCAAAACAGGGGGACATCGCCGCGATTCGATACTCGCCGACGCGCTCGAGGCAATTTTCGGGGCCGTTTATCTGGATACCGGTTTTGCCGCGGCGAGCGCGATGATCGAACGCGCATTTGGCGACCGCCTGCTGGAATTTCCAGACATCGACGACTTGCGCGATCCGAAAACGCGACTGCAGGAATGGCTGCAGGCGCACAAGATGGCGTTGCCGATCTATGAACTCGTAAGTGTATCGGGCAAGCCACACCGGCAGACGTTCGAGGTACGCTGCTCGGTTGAGGAAGTGAGCACAGAATTTACCGGTACAGGCACGACCCGGCGCAATGCCGAACAGAAAGCAGCAGAACAAGTGCTTCATGAACTAACGGCCGGAAAATGACGATTCTGCAAGCCGGTTTTCGTTGTGGGTTCGTAGCGGTCATTGGTCGGCCAAACGTCGGTAAATCGACGCTGATCAACTCCATCATGGGCACAAAGATCAGTATCGTAACGCCGAAACCACAAACGACCCGGCACCGAATTCTCGCCGTACGTACGCTGCACGGGAGTCAGATAATCTTCGTCGATACACCGGGCCTGCACAGGAATGCGACAAAAGCGATGAATCGGCTCATGAACCGGACAGCGGCTGCCGCACTTGCCGATGCGGATGTAGTCCTGTTCATGAGCGAGGCGCTGCGTTGGACCGACGAGGACGAGGACGTGCTCAGGCGGCTCGAAGGCTGTCAGGCGCCCATCATTGCGCTGCTCAATAAAGTGGACAGGGTGCAGCCGAAGGAGCAGCTGTTGGAGATGCTGGCGGCAATGAATCTGCGGTATGCGTTTGCAGAAATCGTCCCGGTATCCGCGCTCAAGCAAGACAATCTCGACGCACTCTTGGACACGATTGAACAGTATTTGCCGGAATCACCGGCCCTGTTTCCGCCGTACATGCAGAGCGACCGCGGCCCCGAATTTCGCGCGGCGGAAATTATTCGTGAGAAACTGACGATGCAGCTGCACGAAGAAGTGCCGTATGGCCTGAGCGTGCAAATCGAGCGCTACGAGGCGAGCGACGAACGTGTGGTCATCAGCGCAGTTATCTGGGTAGAGCGCAACAGTCAGAAAGGCATTGTCGTCGGCATGGGCGGCAGTTTGCTCAAGAAAGTTGGTCGATCGGCACGCCTGGAACTCAGCGAGCAACTCGGGCGGCCCGTGCACGTCGAGCTGTGGGTCAAGGTCAAGGACAATTGGGCGGACAGCGAGCAAGACCTGATACGCCTTGGTTACGAGTCACCATGATGGGCTTGCGGCAATGACGATCCAGCGGCGCGTCCACCAGCAGTCTGCCTATATCCTGCATCATCGACCGTTTCGTGATTCCAGCCAGATACTCGACATCATCAGTCGGGATCATGGCAAGCTTGCGCTCGTCGCCCGTGGCAGTCGCGCTGCGAAATCGCGAGTCCGTGGTGTGTTGAGGCCGTTCATGCCGCTTGCCCTGTCCTGGGTTCAGCGCACCGATCTCGGCACGCTGACGGGCGCGGAAGTCCGCGGCGCGCCGCTGAGTCTGACCGGCGACGCACTGCTGTCAGGCTACTATGTCAATGAGCTCTTACTGCATTTTGTGCATCGCTACGATCCGCAGCCCGACATTTTCCAACTTTACGAACGCACGATCGTATCACTCGCCGGAACCGACGATGTTGCGCCGAAGCTGCGACAATTCGAGATCGCTCTCATGCGCCTGCTCGGATACGCGCTGAACCTCGATCACGAGGCCGGTTCCGAGCGACCACTCGAAGTGCAGTGCTACTATGAGTATCGCTTCGAGCAGGGGCCCGTACCGGTCGATCGATCTGCCGGCGCGATGGTTTTCAGCGGAGCGCAATTGGCCGCGATTCGCAGTGAACGCTTTGGCGAGCCCGAAGTTTTACGGGCCGCGACGCGCCTGTTGAAGCGGGTTATCGCATTCCATCTAGGTGGCAAAGAACTCAAGAGCCGTAAGGTGCTAGTCGATTTGTATCGCGCTAGAATCAACGATGAGACGCTCGGGCCTTAAGAGCCGATGCGCGGCTCTTCGAGAAAGTCGAAATAGGTTCTACTACCAATGCCATTGCACCTTGGTGTCAACATCGATCATGTCGCGACGCTCCGCCAGGTACGCGGGACGCGTTATCCAAGCCCGGCAGACGCAGCGGTCACGGCGGAGCAGGGCGGCGCTGACAGCATCACTGTGCACCTCCGGGAAGACCGTCGTCATATTCAGGACGAAGATCTCGTCGCTATCAAGGCCGTCATGCGGACACACATGAATCTCGAGATGGCCGTCACCGATGAAATGTTGGCCGTGGCCGGCGAAATCCGCCCTAGCGACTGTTGCCTCGTGCCCGAAAGACGCGCCGAGTTGACTACGGAGGGTGGTCTCGATGTCTTGGCGCAGCAGGAAAGGATACGCGAAGCATGCGCGCGCCTGGCCGAACTCGGGATTCGGGTATCGCTGTTCATCGATCCCGACGAGCGCCAGCTCGATGCGGCCAGGGCAGTCGGCGCACCGGTCGTCGAGCTGCACACGGGTCGCTATGCCGATGCCGAGGGAATCCACGGCCAGCAGCAAGAACTCGAACGAATCGTGAGTGCTGCAGAGTACGGGCAGAGTCTCGGACTGACGGTGCATGCCGGCCACGGGCTGCACTACGACAACGTCGCAGCGATTGCGGCGATCGACCCGATCGTCGAGCTCAACATTGGTCACGCGATCATTGCGCGCGCCGTTTTCGACGGTCTGAGGGTAGCCGTCAGCGACATGAAGCAGCGTATGGCGGAGGCGCGAACGCCGTGAGCCTGCGATGATTTTCGGTGTCGGCACCGACGTGGTCGAGCTGGCGCGCGTTCAGGCCACCTACGATCGTTTTGGCGAGCATTTCGTAAATCGGCTGCTCATGGATGAGGAGCTCGAGTTATTCCGTAACAGCAAGTGGCCCGTGCGTTTCCTCGCGATGCGGTTTGCGGGTAAGGAAGCGACCGTGAAGGCAATGGGTACGGGATTTCGGCATGGCATCTGGCTGCGGGACGTCGGTATTCTGAACAACGACTGGGGACGGCCACTCGTCACCTGGTCCGGGCGCGGTCGGCAGCTTTGCAATCGGCTTGGTATCGGTGACGGCCATGTGAGCCTGACCGATGATGCAGGTCTCGTGATCGCGTTTGCGGTCGTCGAAACGGTTGCGTCAGGATAAATCAGGAATTTGCATGCACTGTTTTTCATTTGATATCGAGACCATTCCCGATGTTGACTTCGGGCGCCGCATGTACAATCTCGAGGGTCTGTCGGACAAAGACGTTGCGACGGCGATGATGTTCAAACGCCAGCAATCGAGCGGCACCGATTTCCTGCAGCTGCATCAGCATCGTATCGTCGCGATCTCTGTGGCGCTGCGCACGGGCGACAGTTTTCGCGTATGGAGTCTCGGTGACGAAGCTGCCGACGAGGCCGAACTCGTGCAGCGGTTTTTCGACGGCATAGAACGCTACTCACCCGATCTCGTGTCCTGGAATGGTGGCGGTTTCGATCTGCCGGTGCTGCAGTACCGTGCGCTCAAGCACGGCGTGCAGGCGCCGCGCTACTGGGAACACGGGGACGCCGATCGAGAGTTCCGCTACAACAATTATCTGAGCCGCTACCATTGGCGGCATATCGATCTCATGGACGTGCTCGCAGGATTTCAGGCGCGTGCGCGTGCGAGTCTCGACGAGGCCGCCGTGCTGTTCGGCTTCCCGGGCAAGCTCGGCATGAGCGGCGACAGGGTCTGGGACCGTTACCAGGCAGGCGCAATCGCCGAAATCCGCGATTATTGTGAGACTGACGTACTCAATACCTGGTTGATCTTTCTGCGCTTCGAGCATATGCGCGGCAACCTCGATAAAGCAGGTCTCGAGCGGGAGTACGCGCTCGTGCGTGCGACATTGAAATCGATGCAGCGACCGCATCTCGACGCTTTCCTGTCAGCCTGGACCGATGCCGCGCCGTCGTGAACCAGAAACGGCGCGCATAGAATCCGTCACCCCTGATGGTCGCGGGGTCGCCGCAGGTACCGGCAAGAGGGTCTTGATCGCGGGCGCCCTCGACGGCGAAACCGTGAAGTTCCTGCGGCGCAGATCGCGCCGGAAATTCGACGAAGCTGAATTGCTCGAGGTTCTCGATGCATCTCCGCAGCGCATAGCGGCGCGCTGTGCGGTGTTTGGCCGCTGCGGCGGCTGCGCGCTGCAGCACGTCAGTGATACGCAACAGCGGGCGATGAAATTTCAGACACTCAAGGACAGCCTGGAGCGCATCGGTCGGGTGCAACCGGCGCGCTGGCTCGAGCCGATTGTCGGTCCCGCCTGGAATTACCGGCGCCGGGCACGGCTCGCCGTCAAGGACGTGCCGGGGAAGGGCAGGGTTCTCGTCGGGTTCCGCGAGCGCCTCGCTCCCTTTGTCACTGACATGCATCGCTGCGAAATACTGGCGAAGCCCGTCGACGCGCTCTTCGATCCGCTATCAGAGCTCATTGGCGCGTTATCGATTCAGGCGCGACTGCCGCAGATCGAGGTTGCCGTTGCCGATAATGCCACGGCGCTCGTGTTTCGCGTGCTGGATACGCCATCCGCCGACGATACAGCGAAGTTGCGGGCATTCGCGGAGGCTCAAGGTATCCGCCTGTATCTGCAGCCCGGTGGTCTCGATACGGTGGCACTCCTGTATCCCGACGACCCGATCGAACCGCTCTATTATTCGCTGTCCGAGTTCGATGTTCGCATCGCATTTGAACCACACGGTTTCGTGCAGGTAAACGGGGTGATCAATGAACGCATGGTCGCTGCCGCAATCGACTTGCTCGAGCCGGCTCCCGACGATCGCGTGCTCGACCTGTACTGCGGAATCGGCAATTTCTCCCTGCCACTGGCGCAACGCGCCGGCAGCGTCGTCGGCATCGACGTGGACGCAGCGCTCGTTCGTGCCGCCGAAGAGAATGCGCGCCGGAATAATGTCGACAACGCCAGCTTTCGAGTCGCGGACCTCGATGCGATCGAAAGCAACGAACAAGCGCTCGTGGGAGACTGGGATCGGGTGCTGCTCGATCCTGCGCGCGATGGCGCAGCGGCGATCGTACACGGCATCGGTGCGCTTGCACCGCGGCGTATCGTCTACGTGTCCTGCCATCCCGGCACGCTCGCGCGCGATGCGGGCACGCTCGTCGCGGCGGCGGGCTATCGACTCGATGCTGCGGGAATCATTGACATGTTCCCGCACACGAGCCACGTTGAATCCGTGGCTGTGTTTAGTAAATAATTATTTATCAATGATTTATCGAGATAATGTCGATAAATTCTCTTTTCCGGGCGCAGTCGCTTGAACCGACTTGCCGAGGCGCTCTAACCTAGCTTTCGAATACCGGCGTCGTAGTGCGGCTGCACAGACCGCAGACTCCGGGCCGACCGCAACCAGGGGCATGACCGCATGGCACTCGGACCTGTGATGCTCGACATCGATGGCGTCGCGCTGAGCCCGGCCGATCGTGAATTGTTGCGCGAACCCGCTGTGGGCGGCGTCATACTGTTCACTCGAAATTACGAATCACCCGGGCAGATCGCCGATCTGGTTGCCGCAATTCGGGCCTTGCGAAGCCCGCCACTGCTCGTTGCAGTCGATCATGAAGGTGGCCGCGTGCAGCGATTTCGGGGTGGCTTCAGTGAGATTCCACCGATGCGTCATCTGGGTCACGAGTACGATCGTGACCGTAGCGCAGCGCTCAAGCTTGCACGTCAGGCCGGCTGGTTGATTGCGTCGGAATTGCGCTCCGTCGGCATCGACCTGTGTTTCGCGCCTTGCCTCGACATCGACTGGGGAGTCAGCGAGGTCATAGGCGATCGCGCGTTCCATCGGAATCCCGATGCCGTTGGCGAACTGGCCGCGGCATTCGCGCGTGGTTTGCGCAGCGCCGGCATGGCAGCGGTTGCGAAACATTTCCCGGGCCATGGAGCCGTTGTCGCCGATTCGCACGTTAAACTTCCGGTCGATCGCCGCGATTACAGCGACTTGCTCGACGATATGCGGCCCTTCGAGAGGCTCGTCAGCAGCGGCGTCGTGGCGGGCGTCATGCTGGCGCATGTCGTATACCGGGAAATGGACGAACTGCCCGCCGGATTTTCGAAATTCTGGATTCAGCGTGAGTTGCGCGACCGGCTCGGATTCGACGGTGCCGTATTTTGCGATGATCTATCGATGCAGGCGGCACGCGACTTCGGCTCGATGCCCGAACGTGCGCATCGCGCGCTCGAGGCCGGCTGCGATATGGTGCTCGTGTGCAATGATCGCGATGCGGCAAGGGAGGCCGTGCTCGCGCTCAATGACTATTCGAATCCGCTGTCGCTGATCCGTCTTGTTCGCCTGCACGGCATCGGGCATCCGCTGCGCGAAACGCTGCTGGCTAGCGAAGAATGGCAGGCCGTGACCGAGGGGCTTTCCCATCTTCGCGAGCGGCCGCAATTCGAGCTCGACGCGTGACATAAGGACCGTGATGGCGTGAGCAGGCGATTTGGGATGATTATCGGCAGCGGTTTCGACGTGCTCGACAGCATCGGCGAAGCGATCCGGATCAGCACACGTTTTGGTCAACCTTCGGCGCCGGTGCGCACGGCTGAGGTCGGCGGGCAGCAGATCCTGCTGCTGCCGAGGCACGGCGATCTGCATACGCTCGCCCCGCATGTCATCAATTATCGCGCCAATCTGCAGGCCTTGAGTGATCTGGGCGTCGACGCCGTGATCGCCGTGAACACGGTGGGCGTGATTACGAACACGCGAGTCCCGGGCCAGATTGCAGTGCCCGCACAAATCATCGATTACACATGGGGCCGCGAACATTCAATCTTCGATGCCGGGCATCCGGGTATCCTGCATGTTGATTTCACGGAGCCGTTCACGGCATCGTTACGGCGGGGGCTGTTGGTCGCGGCGCGAAGCGCCGGCATCGATTGTTATGACGGTGGGGTCTATGCAACTACTCAGGGGCCGCGACTGGAAACCGCTGCGGAGATCGACCGGCTCGAGTCCGATGGTGCCGATTACGTTGGCATGACAGCGATGCCCGAGGCGGCCATTGCGCGGGAACTTGACCTTGCCTATGCCTGTCTCGCGCTTGTCGTCAATCATGCTGCGGGGCGCGGAACGCAGTCGATACACGAAGATGTCAAGTCGAGTACGCTTACGGCAAGTACGCAAGCGATGCGCGTACTCACACAGTTTTTCGAAGCCAATTGACGGTTCCGAAAGTCGCATGATGTCGATCAACCGCAAGATACTCGAGCAGGTCATAGAGGCATCAGCCGAACCTGTGGTCGTACTGCGTGTCGATCGTCCTGACTGGCCAGTGGTGCTCGTCAACGCCGCGTTCGACGCCATCAGTGGTGGCGAGGCACGACAGAAACCGTTCGCCGATGTCGTCGAGCATCTCATCGGCCGCGAACTCGCGCTCGAGATTTCCGAGGCTGTGCGGTCACGACAGGAATCGAATTTTCCGGTAGAACTCGGCGGACGCGAGTATTTGCTAGCGCTGCAGCCGTTACCGCTGCCCAAAGAGGCGACAGCCCGTTACTACGCGGTGTATTGGCGAGGCGGAGCCAGGGCCGGCGCCGGTAGCGAGATCCACCATGCGCTTTTGAAAGCAAAGCGGCGCATCCGTGATCTGTCCAGAGATGACCCCGTTACGGGGCTGTTGAACGGTGTGGCGTTTCGCGAAATACTCGAGCACGACTGGGCCGTGGCGTCGCGCGAGCAAAGCTCGCTCGCGATCGTGGCCTTCACGATCGACGAGTTCGAGTCTTATACCAGAGTATTCGGCCGGCATGCGGCCGATACCTGCCTGCGGCGCGTCGGTCGAGCCGTACGGCGATGCCTGCGGCGCGCAAGCGATGTCGTTGCGCGCGTTGACGACATGCAGTTCGTCGTGCTGTCACATTCGTCGGACGAGAAAGCCGTCAGGGAGTTTGCTGCGCGGATCTCGACGTCGGTTCGGGAACTGGGGCTGCATCATCCGAGGTCGAGCGTGGCTCGCTTCGTCACGGTTAGCTACCAAATCGCTTACGTGGACGGAGCTACAGATCGCGGCACTGCCGACGCGTTTCTTGACCAGTTACTCGACAGTGCCGCCGACTGACTCGAAGGCCTCAGCCGAGGATTCCTCTGCTGAGGCAGGATCCTCGAAGCGCGTGATTTTCGCGATAACGCCGAATTTCGGGTGATCGAAATAACGCAGTTCGCCGCTTCTGAATATCCGATCGTCCCGGATGCGATAGCGCACGGGTCCGCTCAGCACGCTGTAGTCCGCCTCGTTCTGCGCCCGCGAATCGCCGAATCGGAACACCGCCTCGTTGTCCGTCTCCGACAGTGATGCATCGGAGCGCACATCGGACCGCGCTTCTGGCGGCGCGTCGAGCGCGAGATCGACGACGAGATGTAAAAACCGGCTCAGATACAGGGTAAAGCTGCCGTCGAGTCCGCTCGGGACGCGGCCTAAAGCGCGCAGCTGGATTGCCGGCGTTTCCTCGAGCGGGTAGGTCGGTTGGGTCCAGCCAAAGTGCATCAGTGGCTCATAGGCATCGAGTCGCTCGAGTCGCCGTAGTGTCTCGGTCAACGTGAGCTGGCCGGTCTCGAGCCGCACCAGTTCGAGTTCGCGCAGTTCAGGCTTCACGAGCTCATCTTCGATTTCCTCAACGGCCGGTATTTCTGCTTCGGCGCCGTATTCGTCATCGAACCTGGACGGCGTGTCGGGGTATACGGGCGCATCGACCGGAAAAATCTCGGTGCCGGTCGATATGTCTTCGTTGTAAGAAAAAACGATGATCTCGACCGTATAACGGCGGATTTCAGGCTGCCCGTCGAGGGGCGTATCCTGAGCCTCTGCCAGGGGTAGCAGCAGTACCGTCACAAGCAACAGCGTCAATCGACTCATAAATCACCCCTACGAAAAACCAAGGTTCAACCCGCCATCATTTCAGGCTGTTTGACCGCCAGCCGGCTCAAAAGATTCTCGATCCATTTGAAGCGACGCTCCAGATCAATGAGATCTGCCCCGAACTGCAGACGGTGCGAACCCTGCAGCCGGTAGGTATGACTGTCATTCTGCACCAATTGTACAAGCGCGACAGGGTCTATGTGACTCTGTCGTCCGAATACGACGAATCCACCGGATTTTGCGACGTCGATCTTCTCGATGCCCATGGCAGCAGCCGTTTGCTTGATCTGAGCGATGCGCATGAGATTTCTTGCTGCTGGTGGCAACAGCCCGAATCGGTCGATCAACTCGATCTGCAGTTCGCGCAAGTCGGCCGCAGATTCAGTTGCCGAGATGCGCTTGTAAAGAATCAACCGTAAATGCACATCAGGAACGTAGTCGTCGGGCAACAGAGCGGGAATGTGAAAATTGATGTCTACGCCGGCATCGAGCGGCGCATCGAGATCGGGTTCCCGACCAGAGCGCAGCGACTCAACGGCACGGCCCAGAAGCTCGGTGTACAAAGAGAAACCAATTTCCTGAATCTGTCCGCTTTGCGTGTCGCCAAGCAGCTCGCCGGCTCCACGAATCTCGAGATCGTGGGTCGCGAGCGTAAATCCCGCACCAAGGTCCTCTAACGCATCGATGGCTTCGAGACGCTTTACTGCGTCGGCGGTCATCGTGGCTTTGGGCGGAGCGACGAGATAGGCGTAAGCCCGGTGATGCGAACGCCCGACGCGGCCGCGGAGCTGATGCAGTTGCGCAAGCCCGAAACGGTCCGCACGGTTTATCACGATCGTGTTGGCGGTGGGTACGTCGAGCCCACTTTCAACGATTGTCGTGCACAACAAGACGTTGAATCGGCGGTGATAAAAATCGACCATGACTTGTTCGAGCGCGCGTTCAGGCATCTGACCGTGACCGACGCGTATCGACGCTTCGGGCACGAGCTTCGTGAGCCGTTCTTCGACACGGTTGATATCTTCGACCCGGTTGTGGATGAAATAGACCTGTCCGCCCCGTTTGATCTCCCGCAAGCAGGCTTCGCGAATCACAACGTCGCTCCACTCGGTGACGAAAGTCTTGACTGCCAGGCGTTCGGCGGGCGGTGTCGTAATCAGCGACATGTCGCGCAGCCCACCCAGCGCCATATTCAGAGTGCGCGGAATCGGCGTCGCCGTTAGCGTGAGAACATCGACATGACTACGCAGCGACCGGATCGCTTCCTTATGGCGCACTCCAAAACGGTGTTCCTCATCGATGATGACGAGACCGACATCCTTAAAATCCTTTGTGTGCTGCAGCAAGCGATGGGTGCCAATTACGATGTCGACGCTTCCCGAGCGCATACCAGCAACAATTGATTTGATCTCTGTGGCGGTCTGAAACCGGGATAAGACTTCGATGCGTACGGGCCAGTCGGCAAAGCGATCGCGAAACGTCTGACCGTGCTGCTGTGCGAGCAGAGTCGTCGGTACGAGAATGGCCACCTGCTTGCCGCCTTCCACGGCAGCGAATGACGCGCGCAGTGCGACCTCGGTCTTGCCGAATCCGACGTCGCCGCAGACGACGCGATCCATGGGCCGATTCGAGGCAAGGTCTGCGAGAACATCCTCTATCGTGCGTGCCTGATCTTCGGTTGCGTCGAAAGGAAATGCGCTTTCAAACGCGCGATAGTCGGCCTCGGACCAACGAAAACGGTGTCCCGGCCGTGCCGCGCGGCGCGCATACACGTCGAGCAGTTCGGCTGCGACATCGCGAATCTTCCTGATCGCCCGTTGCCTGGCCTTCGCCCATTGATCACTGCCAAGCCGGTGCAAAGGCGCGTTCTCGGGCGATGCACCCGTGTATCGGGATATCAGCTCCAGCGCATGCACCGGTACGTACAGCTTGTCGCCATCGGCATACTCGAGATGCAGAAATTCCGCGGTTATACCGCCGGTCTCTAGCGTAGTCAGACCAAGGTAGCGGCCAACACCGTATTCGGCATGCACCACCGGCGAGCCGGTTTCGAGGTCGTTCAGCTGGCGAATAATGGTCTCAGGATCGCGTTCTGCTCGTTGCCGCCGGGCTTTGGCACGCGCCCGTTCTCCAAACAGCTGTTGCTCGCTGATGATGGCAAGTCTCGCATCGGGCAACACGACGCCGTTCTCGAGCGGTGCAATCGCGATTCCGATGCGATGACCATTGTGGGCAAACTCTGACCAGCTGTTGATACGGCTCAGGTCGAGACCGCGGCCGCTCATTAGTTCGAGAATCTGCTCGCGACGTCCGGGCGAATCCGTCGTAAACAGTACGCGACCGTCGAATGTGCGGAGGAACCGCATCAGCGCGCCGGCGGCGTCTTCGTAGCGCGCCTCGATCCGCAGGGCAGGCGGAAGCCGCGTCGGCAGATTATGCGTTTCCCGGCTGTCGGCGACTGACTGCGCGGAATATCTTACCTGCGGTAGCTCGCTGAGACGGGACAGCACCGTGGCGGGTGTTGCAAACGTCTCCTCGGTCGACAGTATCGGTCTTTCGGGATCCAGGCGACAGAGCTCGAAACGCTCCTCGATTTCAGTCCACTGGGCCGCGAGCAACGAGTCGAGCGCAGCGGGCGCGAACAGCATCGTATTGGCGGGCAGGTAATCAAGGAGTCCCGACGTCTGATCGAAAAACAGTGGCAGATAATATTCGATGCCGCCATGTGCTATGCCGTCGGAAATGTCGCGATACACGCGAGATCGCCCGGGCTGGCCTTCGAATCGTTCGCGGTAGCGATCGCGAAAACTGCGGATCGCGTCTGCGTCGAGCGGGACTTCACGCGCGGGCAATACGTCGATCGAGTCGATGACGTTGGCGGAAAGTTGAGTCTCCGGTGCGAAGTGGCGCAGAGATTCGATATCGTCATCAAGAAAGTCGATACGGATTGGCTGCTTCGAGCCCATCGGAAACAGGTCGATCAACGATCCGCGAACCGCGAACTCGCCGTGCTCGCTCACCTGCGGCACGCGCAGGTATCCTGCAGCGAGCAGCGAGTCGACGAACTCGGAACGCGGTAACGTCTGCCCAACCCGTAATCCAATGGAGCGGGCAACGACGTAGTCCACGGGGGGCAACCGCTGCAACAGCACGGGAGCTGACGCGATGATCACACCGCGGCGAACGTGCCTGAGCCGCGACAGCACCGCAAGGCGCTCTGAGATGATGTCCTGATGCGGCGAAAAATTGTCCCAAGGCAGTGTTTCCCACTCGACGAAATGGCATACGTCGACTTCATCACCCGCGAAAAAGCGGATCTCGGATTCGAGCTGGTCAGCACCGCGTGGATCCTCGGCGAGCACGAGCACGGGTCGGTCGATCCTGCTCGCAATCTCGGCGGCCGCCAGGGCGGTGCTGGCGCCAATCAGCCGGCCCCAGCCGCGGCAATCTCCGGGCGCTGGCAGGTCGAGCGTTGCTGGAATAAGCAGAGCTGGGTGATTCACGGGACCCAATAGTGTCCGGATCGGGCCGCGATTATCACACAGAAGGGGGCGGATTTTTTGCGCCACCTGGTACCGACAATGAAAACGTCCAGGCAGTATCTGCCCGGACGAATTCCAGTTGAACTCGATCCTGGCTAGCGCTTCGTAACGGCGTGGATGACGCGGTCGTATTCGAAATACACGATAAAGTCCTGGTAATGCCAGCGCGAAATCGGTGGATCACCAACGGCTGCCTCCCGCGATACGGGGCTGCCGAATCTGGCCTGTACGCTGGCTTCGGTCATGCCGCGCG